>Ga0209960_1000070_pt1 | contig 379219 bp, 260 predicted proteins | sample ThiBiot_500_plan_2_FD_183947 | JGI IMG/M metagenome (GOLD analysis project Ga0209960, IMG submission 183947) | Wastewater bioreactor microbial communities from Cape Town, South Africa - Thiocy_expt_500_plan (SPAdes) | ecosystem: Engineered > Bioreactor > Thiocyanate-remediating >... | reverse complement strand
AATTTTTTAACTATTAATATAGAAAAAAAATTAATATATATAAACAGATAGTTAGAAAAAATTTTTTTAAAAAATTAATATTTTTAAGAAAAATCACTGTCTAAAAGAAGATTGCTATCAAATTTTGAAACAAAATTTGATTGAATACTATTTTACTATTCCAATGTGAGACTAAAATAAAAATCATATAATTTTTGATAACACCTGTAAATTTGAAAGACAACATAGTTGTCTTTCAAATCTATTACAATTAATATCAGATTTTATATGGTTTTCATTTATTACTATATAATTTTTTAACTATTAATATAGAAAAAAAATTAATATATATAAACAGATAGTTAGAAAAAATTTTTTTAAAAAATTAATATTTTTAAGAAAAATCACTGTCTAAAAGAAGATTGCTATCAAATTTTGTTTCAAAATTTGATTGAATACTATTTTACTATTCCAATGTGAGACTAAAATAAAATTATACAATTTTTGATAAATACCTGTAATTTTGAAGGACAACGATGTTGTCCTTCAAATATGTTACAATTATTATCATATTTTGTATAATTGTTATTTATTGTTATATAATTTTTTAACTATTAATATATAAAAAAAATTAATATATATAAACTGATAGTTAGAAAAAATTTTAAAAAAAATTAATATTTTTCCTAAAAATCATTGTCTAAAAGAAGATTGCTGTCAAATTTTGTTTCAAAATTTGACTAAACGCTATCTTACTATTCCAGTATGAGACTAAAATAAAAATCATATTTTTGATAGATATTCATAATTCTATAATAACACTAAATCTTCAATTTAGTGTAATCGAATATTGTTTTTAAAATGTTAAACTCTAATGGTTTTTTCTTATATATAAATGTTAAAATCTCATTAGAGTTTAACATTTTTTATTACTAAATATACTGAAAATATACTGTTTTTCAGTATGTCTATACAGGAAATTATAAAGCAATTATATTTATTATATGTCTGTGTAAGAGCAAATAATAAAGAACGTTTCAGTATACTCCTAATGCGTTCCTTTCCATACCATTAAATGTTAAGTTTCATAAATATTATATTTATAACAAAATTAGATATGCATATACAATAAAAAATATCTTTAAAATATTCTCGATACATCCGGTATTTTTGGGTCTGTTATTTTGCTCGTAGAAGAAGAACTATTATAAGAGCCTAATATTAACACAAATTGTATTGTATTGTTAAAATCATATGTTTTTTTCATATGCGTTACCACTGAATTGGAAGTCTATATTCTCTAAATTTTGATGGTTGTACGGTAAATAGTTTAAGTTAAATTTATTTTTCACTGTTCCAATTAGTTTGAACATTAAAAATCTTAAAAAATTTTCCAGGAAAAATTTTTTCTGGAACGTCCTGGAATTTTTTGGAAATTAAAAAAAAAATTCCTGTATAGATATACAGAAAGTGAAAAATAAGGTACTTTCATCACACGTCTACACCCTCTTCATGAGACAATTTTTAGCCATTTTTGAATGTTCTCTAAAAATCCCCAGAAATCCTGGGGATTAAAAGATATGATGTGTGTCATTTGGGAGCCTTTCAAATATTACAAATATTCAGGATAACTATCATGTAAGTAAAATATTATGATGTTATGGATGTTATAGATAAATATGTATATCGTGAAGGTATTTTAGAGTCTTGAAAATGGAAAAGTAAATATTTAAATAATTTATCACTTTAATTATTTATAAAAATGTTTAAGTATTCTGTAATAGTTTTACTTACCTACATCAATAATGTATGTCATAAAAATATACTTAGGTGAGTACTAGATTATTTAAGGTCTAATATTCTTATGAACATAAATATTGTAAATTATCATTTCCATATCTAAATTGTTAATTATCCAGTTATTTATGAGAATATTTAACATATTAATTTTTCTAATAAAACTAAACTCAAGATAATTCCTTAATAACCTTTGGATAATATATACATTACAAATAATTGAAAAATATTAAAAATTTTCAAAAACAAGTAAGATCATTATATAAAAAAAACTAAATTTCTTGAAAAATTAGCAATTATATAAATCATAGGATTTATCAAAAATTGTATAATTTTATTTTAGTCTCATATTGGAATAGTAAGATAGTGTTGAATCAAATTTTGAAACAAAATTTGACAGCAATCTTCTTTTAGACAGTGATTTTTTTGAAAAATATTAATTTTTTTTTAAAATTTTCTAATTATCTGTTTATATATATTAATTTTTTTTCTATATTAATAGTTAAAAAATTATATAGTAATAAATAACAATAATATAAAATATGATATAATTGTAACAGATTTGAAGGACAACGATGTTGTCCTTCAAATTTACAGGTATTTATCAAAAATGTATAATTTTATTTTAGTCTCACGTTGGAACAGTAAAACAGTATTCAATCAAATTTTGAAACAAAATTTGACAGCAATCTTCTTTTAGACAGTGATTTTTTTGAAAAATATTATTTTTTTTTAAATTTTCTAATTATCTGTTTATATATATTAATTTTTTTTCTATATTAACAGTTAAAAAATTATATAGTAATAAATAACAATAATATAAAATATGATATAATTGTAACAGATTTGAAGGACAACATCGTTGTCCTTCAAATTTACAGGTATTTATCAAAAATGTATAATTTTATTTTAGTCTCACGTTGGAACAGTAAAACAGTATTCAATCAAATTTTGAAACAAAATTTGACAGCAATCTTCTTTTAGACAGTGATTTTTCTTAAAAATATTAATTTTTTAAAAAAATTTTCTAATTATCTGTTTATATATATTAATTTTTTTTCTATATTAATAGTTAAAAAATTATATAGTAATAAATGAAAACCATATAAAATCTGATATTAATTGTAATAGATTTGAAAGACAACTATGTTGTCTTTCAAATTTACAGGTGTTATCAAAAATTATATGATTTTTATTTTAGTCTCATATTGGAATAGTAAAACAGTATTCAATCAAATTTTGAAACAAAATTTGACAGTAATCTTCTTTTAGACAGTGATTTTTCTTAAAAATATTAATTTTTTTAAAAAAATTTTCCTAACTATCTGTTTATATATATTAATTTTTTTTTCCATATTAATAGTTAAAAAATTATATAGTAATAAATAACAATTATACAAAATATGATATAATTGTAACAGATTTGAAGGACAACATCGTTGTCCTTCAAATTTACAGGTATTTATCAAAAATTGTATAATTTTATTTTAGTCTCACGTTGGAACAGTAATATAATATAACATTTAAATTTAAACATAATTTTACTGTCTTACTTTTTCTTACTTCTTCTTACAAATAAAATATTAGACTATAAAATATTAGACTATAAAATAGATATTTTAACATTTATTTCTGCTCTAAATCTAGTGTTTCAGCGATAATTAAGTTTAGTATCCATATATTTTATATATATGTGAATAGTAGATCATATTTATCCAAATAATATTTTAAGAGTATTTTATCATCTGGTGTGGTAAAACATATTTTAATCATATGAATATTTACGTGAATGTCTTTAATTAGATTCAAAGTAACGGAACATCTTTAAACAATTCTATAATTTTAACAACACATTTGCTTCTGTTTTAAGTCTAATTTTTACTACATGGAATTAAAAATATTGTTTTTTTCCAGAAAAATTTCCAGAAAAATTTCCAGAATTTTTTCTGAAACAATATTTTAAATTAAAAAAATTTCCTGTATATACATACAGAAAGTCATAAAATGACCACTTTCACCACACGTCTATATCGCCTTCACATCGTCAAAAATACTGATTTTAAGATAGTCTCCAAAAAAACCGGGTATTCTGGAGTAAAAATCTCACAAGAAAGCCCTCTGGGAGAGGATAATATAACATATGTCAAATAAATAAACATATCAATACGGTAAAATACTGACATCCTAGTATATAAAAATAAAAGATAACCATATATAAAGGTAAATCTCGGTATGTAAATGTAAAATGTAAAATAATTATTGTTTATATATTTAAGTTTTATCATTGATAACACTACATGACAAATAAAAATTTTTAAATTTCTAGAAATTTTTCTGAGGGAGAAATTTTGAATGTCATAATGTTTAAACTGATTGGAACGGTAAGAACAAATTAAAATTTGTACTATATGATGTCTAATTATCCCAGTGTAGTGCTAAATAAAAACATATAATTTGTGCGAAAATTAAATCATTGGTGATTCTAATTTCTCCACAATAAATTTATATTTCAATCTGTCACAATTATATCAATAAACTTTACAGGATCTTTTAAGAATGGTTTTTGATGACTTAAATCTAATCAGAGGTAGTCTCATAAATAATAAATATTTATCTAGTGTTTTACTCGTTAGAGGAGAACTATTAAGTTTAGTATTTCAATATTTTAACGCGTTGTTAAGTGTTATCAATAATAACACTACAAGATAAACATGATTATATTCGATTCCCTAATTTTTTGAGATCTAGTGTTTCGAAAATAAATGGATTAACATCTAATTTTATCCTGAATCTGATATAATCAGTTAATGAAAGACTGTATAATTGATACATTAAAAACAATACTAAAGAGAATATATTTTATATTCTCAAATAATTATATTTACATTATTATTATATACACAAATATTATATACATGAATATTGTTAAATCTAATATTACTATGCAAGGAAATCCTTATAAGATTTATATTTTGATCCAGCATATTTTGATTTAGAAGCGCTTACTTTTACATCCTCATTACTTACAGTTTTAATAGTATCAACATTATTAGCACTTAAAAATTCCTTATAAGATGTATATCCTGAAGATCCATATGTTGATGTTGAATTTTCTACGTCTTTATTAGTATCAAGAAAGTCTTTGTACGATGTATACCCTGGATTACCATATGTAACTACAGGTGCAAGATTTTCTTCTTGATCAGCAGATTCAACAGTATTAAAATCAAGAAAATCTTTATATGATGTAAATCCACAACTTGTACTTTCTACAGATGTTTCTACAGGTTGTTCTACAATTGTTGGACGTTCCACCTCATGATTAACATGGTGTGTATTTTCATTATGTCTTAAACCACCAGATCCTATTATGTTCATCTCATTAAAGAAGAAGCTAAACATATTTCTATTTGATTCCCGACGCCTCTCATCACTATCATTATCGCTTTCATCATCATCACTGTCATTGTCACTTATATTACTATCACTGTCATCACTATCTATATATCTGGGTCTTCTTTCGTGAGTGTATTCGTAATCAACAACCTCATCGCTATCTGAATTTAATCGCGGTAAAATGACATCATTTATATTATTGCTAAATACATTATTATATGTATTTAATGGTACTGTGATATTGGGTCCTGGAACATCAACTATCTCAACCACATTATCCATTACATTTACATCCAATTGTGGGACATCAATTATATCTGAATCAGAATCAAAATTATCAATATCTTCAACATATGGTATATCTGCAGAATTATTTACATCAGAGTCAGAATTAGCTATATGCGATTCAACTTCATCAGAATTATTCACATCAACATGATTATCATTTAAATCATCAATAATATGTAACTCACTCATATGATTATCTTCTGATGAATTGTCACTATCTGCTACAATTGGTGATTCATATGGAATATCAGAATTATTTGTATTACTTCCACTTTCTGAATGATTATCTGATCTACTAACAATATCATCGTGAATATAATTGCGATAAATGCTTCCGTTAATTGACTCTGATTCTGAATCTCCGAACACTTCATCATATATATCTTTGTTTCCATCACATGATCCGGCAACTAATTCCTCAACAATATCTTCAATCAATTCCTCACTAATACCACTAATCTCACCGGCAGATACAGCATAAACACTATCATCTTCTTCACTTTCATAAATTGTAACGGATGTATTGGGAACAGAAGGTACTGATTTTTCACTGATAACTTTGGATATAGATGAACCAGTTTTAAGAGCTTTAAGAATGTCACCAATAATATCTTCGTCAACACTTTCACCAATTTTATTCCTGATTTTTCTACTGACAGTTCTGTCAATAACAACATCATTAGTACATAAATAATTTTCTACTTTCTGCCTTTGAAGTTTATAAACAATACTATTATTCTCGCTCTCACCCACGTATTTCCTAATTGGATCAGCTTCCACCCTGGCTCTATCGTACAAAATATATTGATCAGCATTTCTTATGGTATCATCAAGATCACGGTTATTATAACCCTCAAACATATAAATAGGAACATATGGTTTCATAATATTATCTTCATTAATGTCATTAATGTCGAAATTATCAAGTGTGACTTCGCCTGATTTAATCTTACTCAACATATCAATATTGCTCAACAAATGAATTTTATAATCTTTAATGGCCATCTTGTTCTTCTCTTCCCAATCAGCAAGTTTCTCATCAATCAATTTCTTGTACATACTCATTGATTCATCAAATACCTTACGAACATGATGATCCCATTCGGAATTACTAACACCTCTATGTTTTCTGGCAAGTTGAATAAGATGTTTTTCAAAATTGGTTGGGTTATCGCTGAAGGAGATCTCTTTGTCAAAAATAATCACATTTTTGTCAGATTCCTTTGTAGGTCCCACATTACCACTTCCTAATGGTCTTCCTCTTTTCTTTGGCTCCTTATCCTTTTCTTCCTCAAATCCGACATGACCAATTATTTCACCACTATTACTGATGAGAACCTGGGGAGAAATTAATTTTTTTGGTAATGGAGCAGACATTTGTGGATATTTGATAGCTCTCTCAATTACAGCTAATGGATTAAGTGGGATATGAGCAGCATAAACTTCTTTATATTGAGGAATTGGTTCAGAATTAAATGATTGTGGATTGGGAGGAATATCGACAATTTTTGGTTTATTACGACTGCCAAGTGGTCGTCCTTTACAGTGATTATTAGATGGTGGAGTTAATGACTTGAGACGAGGTGTAAAATTGGATGTTAAAATTGGAACAACTTTTTGTTTCTTACCTTGCTTACCTTTTTTACCGGAAGGAACAGATGCTGATTTAACAGAAGGAATGGTGATGGATTTAACAGATGGAATAAATGTAGATGCAGATTTAATAGAAGGAATGGTGATGGATTTAACAGGGGGAATAAATGTAGATGTAGATGCAGATGAATTAACAAGAATAGAAGAATTAGCAGATGTAGTAAATGTATTATGTGGTGCTGACACAACATTACTACCAGAATTTGATGTTGCTAGACCGGATTTAACCAATTGTTTCACTTTAAGAAGAACTGGATCGCATTTAATAATTTTACCATCGACAACAGGTACTTTAATAGAGGTTGGGGGAGTTGTTAGATTGTGAATGGGAACAACTTTAAGAGTGACCTTTTTAATGGTTCTACCCCGTTTAGATGCTTCTGCCTCTCTTTTCATCTTTACATATTTCTCGCGCTCCAACTTTTCTTCGTCAGATTCTCCATTATAATTTGTCAAGAACCTATAATTTTCGACGAAGGAGGTAGTCATGGTGTTGGTCTTAGGTCTACCTCTAACCTTCTTAAACATTCCAAATGTATCTGGAATTTTAAATCCACCGACAGAAAAAATTGGTACTGGGGTTGGTTCATATCCAGGAATTATCTCACTGTCCAACCCGCAGAATCTGTTGTCATATTCGTCACTAAATTCCCATCCATTAATGACAACAGACTCCAATTTTTTACCGTCGGTTACATGGGTTCCGACGTCGGAAAAGATGGTTCTGAGCATATCATCAGATCCGACTGTAGAGACATCCACATCATCAGTAATTAACCCGAGCCTCTTCTTCATATAAATTTGTCCATGAAGACGCTCCCAGTATTTACTGATGTTGTGGATAATAGCAAGACATCTATGTTCATGTTCCAACAATAGATAGTCTGCATCGTGAACAACCTTTTGTCTCTCGTTTTCATAAAGGTCGTTCACTTTAATATCCCACAATAAGGTGGAGATAACCTCGTGGTTCATGACAGTATATTTGAATATACTGTCAATCAAATCCACGGAAACAACAAGATCTTCTTCGTATCTGTCCATAATAGTACGAAGAATCAAATTAAAATTAAAATTAAAATTATATGTAAATATGTATATATGTGATATAAAAATTAAATTAATAGTTTGATTTTATATGTTTAAAGAAATTTTGTATATATTTAATTTTTATTTAAGTTTATATATTTTTATTTAGATGTTTGTTTTTTTTTATTAGTTGATATTTTATTGTTTATTTATTTTCGGTTTTAAATGTTAATATTATTATTTTATGTATTTTTATGATTTGGGTGTTTATATTTATTTTTTATTTTATGTATTTTTAGGAATAGGTTTTAATGTTTTTTTTTTATTTTTATATGTTTTTTTGTGGTGAAGGGTGATTTATTTTTTTAATGTTTTTAAATTGAAAAGAAAATATATATAAAAGAAATATTTAAATTGTTTGAATATCGCGTAAAGCAAAAATATTAACAAAAGGGCAAAAATATTCAAGAACAAATTTCAGAAGAAATGTCGAATATTTTAAGTATTTTGAGATATTTAAGGTTAAAAAATTTTTTTAATTTAGAATTCAAATTTTAAAAAATTTTTAATTAAAATAAATTGTAAGAGAAAATTCACTATTACAACATGAAGAACAAGTGTAAAATTTACACTTGTAACATCAAACTATGTTTAACAGCATTTCATCGTGATACTTTTAATAATTTGTAATGTACAATAAAATATGCTTAAATAATGGAATATGTGAAAATATTTTTGGTTATTTGAGAAATATTAATGTTATTATTATATTTTTTTTGATATATGAGATTATTAAAATGTAAAGGTATAAGTTTTTGTGTATAATATAATGATAATATATTATTGTATGTAGATATTTTTGGTATTTAAGTTAAATAAAAAAAATCATAATTTCATACCACTATGTTTCGATAAAAATTAAATATTAATATTTTAAAAATTTTTACTGTCCATAAGAAGATTACTATTATAAATTATTTTACTTTTTAATTGAATACTATTTTACTATTTCAATGTGAGATTAAAATAAAAATCATATAATTTTGATAAATACCTGTAAATTTGAAGGACAACAATGTTGTCCTTCAAATCTGTTACAACATATTATCAGATTTTATATAGTTTCTATTTATTACTATATAATTTTTAACTATTAAATAGAGAAAAAAAATTAATATATATAAACAAATAACTAGAAAATTTTTAAAAAATATTAATATTTTTGAGAAAAATCACTGTCTGGAAGAAGATTGTTATCAAATTTTGTTTCAAAATTTGATTGAATACTATTTTACTATTCCAACGTGAGATTAAAATAAAAATCATATAATTTTGATAAATACCTGTAAATTTGAAGGACAACAATGTTGTCCTTCAAATCTGTTACAACATATTATCAGATTTTATATAGTTTCTATTTATTACTATATAATTTTTAACTATTAAATAGAGAAAAAAAATTAATATATATAAACAAATAACTAGAAAATTTTTAAAAAATATTAATATTTTTGAGAAAAATCACTGTCTAAAAGAAGATTGTTATCAAATTTTGAAACAAAATTTGATTGAATACTATTTTACTATTCCAATATAGGATCAAAATAAAAATCATATAATTTTGATAAATACCTGTAAATTTGAAGGACAACAATGTTGTCCTTCAAATCTGTTACAACATACTATCAAATTTTATATGGTTTCTATTTATTACTATATAATTTTTTAACTATTAAATAGAGAAAAAAAATTAATATATATAAACAAATAACTAGAAAATTTTAAAAAAAATATTAATATTTTTGAGAAAAATCACTGTCTAAAAGAAGATTGTTATCAAATTTTGTTTCAAAATTTGATTGAATACTATTTTACTATTCCAATATAGGATCAAAATAAAAATCATATAATTTTGATAAATACCTGTAAATTTGAAGGACAACATTGTTGTCCTTCAAAACCATTACAATTATTATCATATTTTATATTATTGTTATTTATTGTTATATAATTTTTTAACTATTAATATAGAAAAAAAATTAATATATATAAACAAATAACTAGAAAATTTTTAAAAAATATTAATATTTTTGAGAAAAATCACTGTCTAAAAGAAGATTGTTGTCAAATTTTGAAACAAAATTTGATTGAATACTATTTTACTATCCCAATGTGAGATTAAAATAAAAATCATATAATTTTGATAAATACCTGTAAATTTGAAGGACAACAATGTTGTCCTTCAAATCTGTTACAACATATTATCAGATTTTATATAGTTTCTATTTATTACTATATAATTTTTTAACTATTAATATAGAAAAAAAAATTAATATATATAAACAAATAACTAGAAATTTTTAAAAAAAATATTAATATTTTTGAGAAAAATCACTGTCTAAAAGAAGATTGCTATCAAATTTTGAAACAAAATTTGATTGAACACTATCTTACTATTCCAATGTGAGACTAAAATAAAAATCATATAATTTTGATAAATACCTGTAAATTTGAAGGACAACAATGTTGTCCTTCAAAACCATTACAATTATTATCATATTTTATATTATTGTTATTTATTGTTATATAATTTTTTAACTATTAATATAGAAAAAAAAATTAATATATATAAACAAATAACTAGAAATTTTTTAAAAAAATATTAATATTTTTGAGAAAAATCACTGTCTAAAAGAAGATTGTTATCAAATTTTGAAACAAAATTTGATCGAATACTATTTTACTATTCCAATATAGGATCAAAATAAAAATCATATATTTTTGATAAATACCTGTAAATTTGAAGGACAACAATGTTGTCCTTCAAATCTGTTACAACATACTATCAAATTTTATATGGTTTCTATTTATTACTATATAATTTTTTAACTATTAAATAGAGAAAAAAAATTAATATATATAAACAAATAACTAGAAAATTTTAAAAAAAATATTAATATTTTTGAGAAAAATCACTGTCTAAAAGAAGATTGTTATCAAATTTTGTTTCAAAATTTGATTGAATACTATTTTACTATTCCAATATAGGATCAAAATAAAAATCATATAATTTTGATAAATACCTGTAAATTTGAAGGACAACATTGTTGTCCTTCAAAACCATTACAATTATTATCATATTTTATATTATTGTTATTTATTGTTATATAATTTTTTAACTATTAATATAGAAAAAAAAATTAATATATATAAACAAATAACTAGAAATTTAAAAAAAATATTAATATTTTTGAGAAAAATCACTGTCTAAAAGAAGATTGTTATCAAATTTTGTTTCAAAATTTGATTGAACACTATCTTACTATTCCAATGTGAGACTAAAATAAAAATCATATATTTTTGATAAATACCTGTAAATTTGAAGGACAACAATGTTGTCCTTCAAAACCATTACAATTATTATCATATTTTATATTATTGTTATTTATTGTTATATAATTTTTTAACTATTAATATAGAAAAAAAAATTAATATATATAAACAAATAACTAGAAATTTTTTAAAAAAAATATTAATATTTTTGAGAAAAATCACTGTCTAAAAGAAGATTGTTATCAAATTTTGAAACAAAATTTGATTGAATACTATCTTACTATTCCAACGTGAGATTAAAATAAAATCATATAATTTTGATAAATACCTGTAAATTTGAAGGACAACAATGTTGTCCTTCAAAACTGTTACAATATACTATCAGATTTATATGGTTTCTATTTATTACTATATTAATTTTTTAATTATTAAATAAAGAAAAAAAATTAATATATAGACAAATATTTAAAAAAATTAAAAAAAATATTAATATTTTTAAGAAAAATCACTGTCTACAAAAAGTAAACCAGTGAAAATCATTTTAAATTCAAATGATCTACTATTTTACTAATCTATCGTGGACTAGATAGAAAATTATGTATTTTAATAAATATGTAAGCAAAAATATTTCTTTACATCAATAATATAAAAATTTTAACCAAATAATAATTTCAATGAAATTATTAAATTAACAATATTCAAAATTATTTTATGTTTCTTCTCAGTAAGTCACTCCATTTTTTCTGAAAAGTTTCAGATTTAATATTCAGATCATCTTTGAAGATCACTTTTTCTTTAGTATAATAATTAATACCACCGTTGGACCTCAGATCTGATATTGGTAATAGATACACTCCATTTTTAACCTGATCCCAAACCAAATAAGAGAATGGATAATTCAAAATGTCATCTAGACACAAATCATATTGGTTTATCAATTCCACTCCATCCCTTTTCAATTGCTCATTTATCAATTTCTTATATTCATTTAATTTTTCATGAAATACTTTTTCAAAACCATTAGCAAGAATATTATCACAGAATGTGTTTAACGCATTTTCATGAACAGGAAATATACTGGGAATATATTCTTGTTTTTGTGTGGGAGACAGTTTTCCCAAAATCTCCTTTATTTTTGCCACATCTTTGACAGGATTAGGTTTTAAAATTTTAGCAAAGAACTCATTTATTTTAACATTATCAGAATATATTTCTTTCAGAGATGATATATAATAATCTTGGAATTCAACACTACCATTTTTGATAACTTCATCACAGACGGATATTATTTTATCTTCAGATAAACTAATCTTCGAATATAAATCAGAATGAATGTTATATAATAATTTCTCTGACATCTTTTCAGTTATATATGTTGGTAATTCACCATGACCCTTTAAAAACAACAGAAAATCTTCCAATTGTTTGATTCTCACAGATATGCCGAAAATATCTTTTTCATTCAGAAAATTAAAAGATATGTTCCACTTATACTGAAAGTTTTTCAAACTATTCAAAAAAATGGGAACTCTAACATCTGGCGGATAATCATTAGAATTAACATCTTTAATGTAAAACTTCTCATTGATAAATGCTTTAAGAACCGAATGTAAAATAGATGTTATTAAACCGTAAAAATTATTGTCTGTTTCACATTTAGAATTTTTAAATGTAACACTGTTATCGTTGTACATCTTCTCATTTATAATGTTATTTTTCAAAATAACATATATGAAATAGTATTTATAAAACAAAAAGTCAGTCTTATTTCCAATCGCTCCCAAATATGTGATTATGTGACTGTTTCTATAATACGGATCATGATTATAAATTGTACAGTATATAAACAATCTAGTAGTGAAATCACTGTCACCTATTTTATTACTGTTTAAAGCATCCACAAAATCAGAATATGTTAGCTCATGAATTTTAACCCTATACCAAAGTGATTGCATTTTAAATGGTTTAATTAATTTAATAATTCAAAAAAATTACAAAAATTGATTTCTAAAAAAAGTCATATATAATTTAAACAATGTTTAAATTAAAAATGTTGATAAATTATAAAGCGCTAACCATAAGTAGAGATAGAAACAGGATACATGGTGTCAAACGCACGAGAATCCCAAACACATAAAGATTCTACATCATACATTGAATACCACGTGTATTTATAATCAAACTCATTTTCAATTCCAATATCATTGACTTTACAAAATTCAAAAGCACATCCATAATAACCATCTTTTCTTACGTCATCCCATTTAATAAACATATTTTGAATAAATGAAACACTTGTGGGACCCTCAATCTTATCTAACTTTTCTCTATCTTCTTTACTTACATCCAAGTATTTATCAACAAATGAAACCATGTCCTCTTTATTCCTAATGTACAAAATATTTACAGGATCTTTTATAATAAACGCGTGATCACAATCAATTTCATGTTTCTCATGATCATAAGGACGTTCGTGATATCTATCATATAGCCAGGTACCTCTTGAAAACCATAAAGAATTATATGGTTTAAAGAATGTTTGTAAATTACCGTTACCAAGTTTAAAATAACTATCTATGCTGGTCATAGATCTCAAATTAACACGTGTATTATCATTTAAATTAATTTTATTTGTAAACATAGTGTTTCCACCGCGTGTACTGTGAATCCATAAATTATCTTTCAAATTGTTTCTTCTAAACTCACATGCTAAACATCTACCATATTCATCCATTTTTCCAAAAAATTTTTTCAAAAAAATTATCATTAATTGCAAATTAGTGTTGTATAATGTATGATAAAAAACATACATAATTCAAATTAGTGTGGTATAATGTATGGGGTAAATCCATATATGTTCAATTTTGATTTTAGTTCATCCAAAAGCTTTGGATAAAAATCAACAATTTGTTTTGATCTTTCTGGATTACTTTTTATTATATCTTTAAAGTTAAAATCACTACTATAGTTTAAATCTACAGGAGTATGGACACCAATAGTAACATCAAATTCATATTCTCTCTCGATATCCTTACTTAATTTGTCTACAATAGCATTATGATTAGGATGTTCATTAGTATAATCTTCTATGAAATCGTCCATATATTGTCTTACATGTTCCTCTGGCTCAATTCCAAATTTTCTAATGGATGACTCCAATCCCTTTATTTTATTACATGTATTATATAAATCTGCACAATTATTATATAATTTTACCATCAACACGTCCAATTTATTTAAATCTTCCTGATTTACATTTGTTCTGTTCAGTCTATAATATTCATCCATTATGTACGCTTTATTATGTTTGAGAAAATCCTGTGTTGTGGCAATTACAACCTTTCCGCGAGTTCTAAGTTGTTCATCATAAAACATTTTCAAAGATCTTACATTATCATTATTGAAGATGTTTGATTTAACTATTTCTTTTTGTATTTCTTTAGCGATTCTCAATACTTCATTTCCCGTATATTGTCTTTTATTATAAATTAATATAGTTCTAAAATTACCCGTTGTAATGTTACATTGTAAATAAACAGCCATATTTTTACATCCGTTTACCTTATTGTCATTTTTATCAATAGTATTTGGCTCGTCAATACAACCAATCTTGAGGTAAACAACATTTTTAAATTTATTATCTGATACATAAGTGAAATCATATTTTAATAGATGATCTTTCAAACTTTTAACTGGCGGTGCAGCTAATGTTTTATCAGCAAATTTTTCTGCAGTATCACTTGCATCATAAGTATAAATTTCTGTATTGATTTCGTTACTCATTCTTTTATAATTATAAAATTTATAAAGTTTATTTTTATAAATGAATTTATAAAATAAATTGTGACACAAGATAATGGAGACTGATATTGTTGTAGGAATTGATAATATAGTGGAACCAGACAATATATGGATATACAGAGATGAAGGTGATTATGTAGAACTGATAGCGGAACAAAGAAGCAAGAAATGGTTTGATGAAAGATTATGTAGAGCAACTGCATCATTATATGAAAAAGCATTAAATTTATCACCTTATGGATCAGATGAAGATGCAGCTACTGAAATTTTAGGATTGAAACCACCCACTGTGACAAATGAAGCAATGATGTTGGGAATAGTGAATGAAGATCCTATAAGACAATATATTCTGGACAAGAATCCAGGAATGAAAATAAGAGAACCGTCGTTATGTTTATCAATGAGATATATCAATGTTAAAGAATTATCAAAATATACAAATCCAGCATCTGACCCATTACATCCACATCATTTTATTGGTGCAAGTCCTGATGGTATAATTTATAATGTTGATGGAAGTAGAATGAACATGGAGATTAAATTCACCAAAAAATTATATGAGAAACTTTTAAGTGATGAGAGGGGATCTTCAAGGTGGAATAGTTCTGTAACCGAATCTAATAAATTAGATAAAATTTTGGGAAAAAGTGGAATAGTTGATAAATTTGACCACATTAACAGATCACATTATTTTCAAATGGTAGGAACTGCATTTTGTACAAATGTTAATTCATGTTTGTATTGTGTAGGTGCATTTGAAGGAAAAACATCTGAAAATGTTATTTATGAAGAAATAATACCATTTGATTACAAATTTTATAGTTTGTATTTGTATCCCAATTTAATACACTTTATTAAGACAAAAATCATACCAAAAATGACAGACACGCAATTACATGAATTTAGTCAGAGAGTACAAAATATGCAGAAAATTATTCCTAACAACAGATACACAGTATTACAACCATTTTAAATTTAATACATTATGTGATGTTATAAATTCCAATCAATGATTAAAATTTATATACAATAAAATTATAACATTATATATGGTAAGGAATAAAATTATTTAATTTGATTTTTTGCCCTACTTCCTCCAAAATTTGTGGATACAAACTTTTACCCCCTGGAAGATTTATAACTGAACTAAAATCTGTTCTATATTTTAATCTTGTATTTACAACATTTTTATCTGGGTTATTTTTAATGTAAATATCCATGTATTTTCTTAAAAGACTATTAGGGACAAGTCCAAGATTTCTTATTTCATCTTCAAGTTCAAGTGATTTAATGTACGTATTATATAAATGTACATTAGCATCCATTAAATCACCCATTAAATTGTCCAAATGATCTTCATCATCTATATCGTTTAAGTTATCCAAATTTTTAGTATTACTACCTTCCCCAATTTGGGTATCGTAAAAACTATTTAGAATAGAACCATATTTATCAAAAATGTTAATCTTGAGCAATTCTCTTTGTATGTCGGCAGCGATATCAATTATATAATTTATGCTAAATTTACTTTTATCATATAACAATATTGTTCTTAACCCACCAGTAATAATGTTAAATTGTACGTAAACAAGAATATCATCACAATTGTTATAACAACCTATTTTTAGAAACACTACATTTTCGAATTTAGCACCACCTGAAAAAGTATCATTCTTGTATGTAAAATCATATTTAATCAAATGATCAAATAGACCGCTAAGAGCTTTAACTACTACACGACCATGTACATTTGATATGTCATATACATATATTTCATCAATCATTCTTTTTTAATGAATTAAAAAAATATATAAAATTTATAAATTAATAAATCCACTAATTTGTAAATGATAAATTAGAGAATAAATTGTGAAAGATAGTGAGTATGTTCAACAAGATATTTTTTTTTACAAATATATTATTATAACAACATAGAGCGCTCACGCAAAGAAAAATAATTAATTATATAAACAAAGACAATATAGATGAAGAAACATACGGATGTTTTAGTAATATTATATGTTGGAGATCGTTAGGATAGTATCATTATTAATAGAATATGAATTATTGATAAGCAACAGTATATGGTGTAAATCTATGTATATTTATTTTTGATTTCAATTCATCCAAAAATGATGGATAAAAAGCAGTAATTTTATTTGGTATATTTTTGTTGTTTCTTATTATACCATTGAAATTAAAATCACTACTATAGTTAAAATCTGCAGAAGAGTATTCATTATCAACATCAAAATCGTGATTATCGTCGATAACTTTGTTAGGATTGTCTTCTATATAATCGTCCATATATTGTCTTACAAATTCACTTGGTTCAGTTCCAAGTCTTCTAATTGATTCTTCCAATATCTCTGATTTTTTATATGTTTTATATAATCCAATACTCAATCCATATAATTTTAACATCAATAAAAACAATTTATCAAAATCTTCATTATTTAAGACAGTCCCGTTTTGTTTATAATATTCACGTTTTATTTTATCTAATTCAATCACATCAGTCTTAGATTGTTCATCATAAAATATTTTCAAAGTTGTAGCGTTATCATTATTGAAGATACCCGATCTAAGTATTTCTTTTTGTATTTCTCTAGCTATTCTTAATACCTCACTTCCTGTGTATTGTTCTTTATCATAAATTAATATTGTCTTAAACTGATCTGTTCGTATATTCCATTGTAAATAAACTGTCATATTTTTACATCCGTTTATACTATTACCACTTTTACTTTTATCATTAATATTTGGTTCGTCAACACAACCAATCTTGAGATAAATAACATTTTTAAATTTATTGTTTGTGATAACACCAAGGCTTTTGTTTGGTGTTATATAAGTGAAATCATATTTTAATAAATGATCCTTTAAGCTTTCAATTGGCGATTCAGTAGGAACTCCCACATCATTTATATCATAAACATAAATTTTTGTCTTGATTTTGTTACTCATTCTTTTATAACGTAAAAATTATAACTTTATTTTTATAAACGAATTTTAGAATAAAATGTGATATAAATAATAGTTGGGTATACACAACTGATAGTAAAACATAGAAGTGAAAGTATTGAAATTTTGGATTATATTCACTCATCATATATTGGTGAAAATCTCAATCAATGATTAAAATTTATATATTATCCTAGTGATTAGAAGAAACTGAATATGTATTATAAATGATAAAGAATAAAATTTTTCAATTTGATTTTTTGATCTATTTCCTCCAATATTTGTGGATATAAAATATCATTCCTTCCAGTATATCCATTTATAACATTATTGATGATAGAAGTAAAATCTGTCTTATAATTTAATTTTAAAATTTCAATATCTTTATCTTTATCTGGATTTTTTAAATAATCATCCACATATAATCTTAAAAGATTATCTGGGGTGAAATTAAACTTTCTTATATCCTCCTCAACTTCGAGTAATTTAATATATATATTATATAATTTTATATTATATAATTTTATATTATTATTCATTAAGCCACCCATTAAATTGTCTAAATCTTCCACATCATTTAAATTATCAGGTAATTTAACATATTTATCGAATTTAATTTGGTAATCATAAACACTGTATAGTTTAGGACCATATTCATTTAAAATGTTAGTCTTAAGTAATTCTTTTTGTATTTCATTAGCGACATCAATCATATAATTTAAGCTATATTTATTTTTGTCATATAGCAATATTGTTCTTAATACAGCTGTTAAAATATTAAATTGTATATAAACAAGAATATCATCACAATTGTTATAACAACCTATTTTTAGAAATACTACATCTTCAAATTCACTACCACCTGGAAAAGTATGATTCTTGTATGTAAAATCATACTTTAACAAATGATCTAATAAATCATCAAAAGCTACAACTGGTACATAATCACGTCTATTTAATTTATCATATACATATATCTTATTAATCATTCTTTTTAATGAGGTAAAAAATTGGAAAATGAGTTATAAAAGAAATAAAATAAAGTTGAAATTATAGACGACATGAGTATATTCGGCAAAGTGAACTTTTTGCAAGCATGCTGTGATAACAACATAGAGGTGGTAAAAGAAACGATTAAATATATAAACGAGAACAATAAAGATAAAAAATTATATGAGTGTTTTGTAACATCGTGTGCTAGAGGTCATTTAGAGATAGTGTCATTGTTAATAGAAAATGGTTTCAATATTGAAGAGAAAAATATATTTGGAACTACTGGATTTATAGAGGCATGCAGAAATAATAACATGAAAATGATTGAATTATTAATTAAAAGTAATGTTAACATTAAACATAAAGATTGTCATGGTGGTACTGGATTTCATTATGCAGCAATGCTTGGCTATGTAAATATATTAAAATTAATTCCATTTTATGGAATAAATATTAATGATGTTAACGGTAATGGAGATACAGTTTTACATATTTTATGTGCATATGGAATATATGTTGGTAGAAATGATAGTAGAATAGAAATGGTAAAATTTTTACTGGATAACGGAGCAGATATTAACATAATGAATAAGAAAGACTATAGTGTTTATGTATGCGCATGTACTACAAATTCTTTAGATATAGTTAAAATTATAGAAGAAAGTAATAAAATTAATAATCTGACTGTTGAACGCAATAAAGGTTTATATGTAGCGTGTAGATATAAAAGTTTAAATGTTATAGAATATTTATTGTCCAATATGAATATTAATTTTGAAGATGAAATATTTAGATTATCTTTTAAATATTTATATATACGGACAGACTCCACATTTAGACTTGACAGTAAAGATGAAAGATATATGGAAGCGTTAAAATTATTGATATCTGTTGATAATAATTATGAGAACATATGTACTGGTGTGATGAACATAAAATTTGACAAAATTATAAAAGATTATTTGTCAAGCGGTGAGTATAACATCAAAAGAAATAAAATATTAGGACATAGGGCAGCTAACATATGTTCATTGATAATTTTATTTTCTGATAATTATTACAACCTTAAAAATGTTTAAACATAATAAAGTGATTCACTAACAAAAAAATAATTTTTCAAAAAAAATGAACATTAAACAGATTTTTGACCTAACTTTAAGACATCTTAACACAGATCTTATTTTAAAATTTGATGATGGACATGAAATAGAGACACATACCGTCGTTTGTGCAAAATATAGTGGATATTTCTTCAACCTTTTCAATTATTGTGAAAGATCGGCAAATGGTAAATTTGTTGTTGAAATACATGGTGTTAGCTCAAGAGTTTTTGATATTCTTATTGATAATTTTTATGGAAAATCAGAAGAATATACATGTTTATCACTTTCAGACAAAATAGATTTTTACGGTTTATTTTCACAATATGATGTTGTCACAGACAATAGATACGTGTTTACAAAACTTTTTAACAACATGGTTTATAAAAGAGATTTGGATGGAATTGATAATGTGTTGAGCAAATGTTCATTTATGACAAATGAAGAGATCAGCAAAATATACTTTGAATTGTTTAGAAACACAGAAGATTTTAATGTGGACAAAGAAATTAGGATCTTATTAAAGTACAAAATAGCGCCAACATATGAATATATTATGAATAAATTGAAAAATGGTAAAAAACGACAGCTTAAAGATATTGTGAAGTTTATTAACTATGTTAGTAGAACTATTGCATGTGATTTAATGATATACATTTCTGTTAACATAACCAATAATGATGACATTAATATTTTAAAATTTCAAAATTATTTGATATTACACTTGATCAAATATATTTCATCAACAAATGTATCTCTGACATACACAATCATTGACTTTGTCAAACCATATACTCTTCTCAATAATATCAAAATTGTCACACATACAAAATGTAACAATTCTTTTATTGAATATGCGTCTCACTGTGGGATACACATTGAGAAGAATGATGAAATGAAAAGTAACAAAAGTAGAAGGAGTGAAAAATATTCGGATGATTTGAAGGACAAAAAATCAAAAATTATAACTGATGTCAATGAACTTAAAGAAAAAAATAAGGATGTTAATATAGATGAAGATGTTACAAAAGTCATAGATATTATGGATGATGCGGTTAAAATACTTGAAGCGTTGGACGGTGAAAATAGTGAAAATATTGAAAATGAATTATCAGACATGATATCATGTACAAATCAAAAGTTAAAATCCACATTTGCATATGGTATTCCATTATTTAGTAATAATGTAAATGTAAATGACGGATCTCCGCCTGATTCTGATACACTTTTATCCAACAATGATATTAATATAAATAATGAACCTGAAATATCATCTACTTCCTTATCTAACAGTACAAATAATAAAAAAGCTAATCCATCAGGTCCAAGTGTGAAATTTAAACCGAAAGTTAGACCAATAGGACCAAAACTCGCCTCATTCAACAAAAATCAAGAATCTGAAACAACATCTACTTCTGATTCTGACATTAATATCAATGATAAACCTGAAATATCATCTGCATTAAATTCTAGCACATCTTTAACCAACAATGATATTAATGTTAATATCAAACCTGATTCCGAAACATCTATGCCTAATAATGAGCAAAGACCAATGAAAAGGATTATCCCCAATCCAAAATCGAGAGTCATTGGTTTTAAACATATTGAAGAGAGAGCATTGGACAATAATGTAAAAAATTTTCATATTGATAATAATGATTACCTGTTAATAGAGAAAGATAATAAAAAATCAGTTTCACATATCAACAATGAAAAATCAGATACACTAGATGATAAAGAATTATTATCATATGTTACTGTTACAAATGAAGAGTTTTCGGATATAGAAATATTATCGCATATAAACAACATCAATGCTGATACTGATGTGGATGAAATAGTAAAAAATAAATCATCATCAATTACTGACACAAATACAGAAGAAGTGGATGATAAAATATCACATAATCCCCCTAATGTTCAAATTAATGTAAATATGGAGACAGATTCTGATATAAGTACAAAAAATGAACATAGTATATTTGACATAATAAATAACAAAGTCAATTTATTCATGAATTTAATCTGAAGAATATTTAAAATATATTTATGAAAAAAATGTTAAGATATATCCAGCATTGCTGTATATATTATATTGATAATATAATTAATATGTTTCAAACTCATCATCGATGATGTATTGTATTAATGTAAGGATTCTATCTTTCAGAAACGCATATGTTTTAGATGATTTTTTTATGAAATTAGGAGTACATATATGTTCACAATATGGAATGACAACATAATCATATTTTCTAGCTGCCACCATTACATTAGTGAAAGCTTTATTTATTTTTTCAACATTATCTGCTAACTCTGAATCCACGTATTCACTTTTGAAACTTCTGCTTTTTCTGACAGGAATACCGACTGTATTAGGATATCCTGCAATAAGTGGATTTTCATCATTTATCCTATGATCCCCATCAAAGTATAAATACAATACATTGGGATTATTTTCCACTTCCCTCAATGACCATGAATCACGTCTTATAATCTTGTACATATCAAAAAATTTTTTTATTTTTAAATTGAATTTAACCACATAAATTTATGCTTTTCTTCAAGTCATGATGAAGGTTGTGAATGTTAAAATTATTGTTTGTTACAATATACAGCATTGCTGTAAATATAATTTACATTTTTATCATCAATGATGTGCACGTTCACTATAGATATAACACTAAATCTTCGGTTTAGTGTTATCCTAGATGTTTTCTCAAATTCATTAAAACTTTACCCAATAAATTGTCACCTTTCCATTGACTTTCATCAACATTCACTAAATCATTACGGGACATACCTGTACCCCATATTGTATCTAATGGATCTGCATTTACCAATATAAAATCTTTTGTTGAAAGTAAAAAACATTTCAAATTGAAATTTTGTAAGAATTTCAAGCGAATTGTTCTGTACATCATTACATATTTTATTTTTTCCCATTCCTTATAGTTGAAATTCTTGACTTTTTTCCCCAAATCTCTTATTTTTTGTGGTGATCTTGGAATAACATTAAACCGATAGTTTAGTGTTATATAAATTGCTTTAGCTGTTTCATTATCTTTAAAATGTAATGCTTTATAGTACATAAAATGTTGTTCTGCATTAAAGAAGATTATTTTATCTTGTTTTATAAAAGAAGGATAATAATTGGAAAAACATGTTTCGTTTGTATTCTGTCTGTCGTTATAATGATCGTAAAAGTATAAATATTTCGTCTTACTCATATTTGAACTGTTTTTTGTGTGATATTTAAAATATTTTCCTCGAAAATTTTTAAATTATGTACGTGTTTTTTAGAAGTTACTTACACATTCTGATGAGAACGAACAATATTTTAAAAAAATTCCAATAATATACAGCATTGCTGGATATTATAAATATTATTATTTATAATTTTTATAATTTTAATGAAGTAATTCCAATATCATTGATAATTTTATGGATTTTGTCTAAAATATGCTCTGATATCCATCAGAGATTTTCCCAATAAATTTTGTCCTCTCCATTGATATTCACTTGTATTCATTGCATTTGTTTCGGACAAACCGATACCCCATATAGTATCATATGGACTAGCTTCTACTAAAATTAAATCACCTGTTGACAACAAAAAGTTTTTCATATCCTGATTTTGATTAAATTTAAAATATAATCCATCGCCCATAATTTGTCTTCTACATTCGACCCACTTACTCTCATTGAAATTTCTAACAGCTCTCCCTAATTTTTTAATTGTGCTGGGAGTTTTTACAGACAAAATATTATTTGCTATTTGTATATCGTTAAAAAGTAAAGCTTTATGATACATTAGATACTGTTCACTATTATGGAAAGTAATTCCTTTATCATCGACAAATTGAGCTGGGTAGAAATTGGAAAAACATGTTTTATTGACAGTATGTGAATTATTTGTATGTCCATAAAAGAAAAGAAATCGATTATTATTCATTCTAAAAAATTTCAATAAAAAAATTTTTTATATTTTTGTTCAAAATTTTTAATAATTGTAAGACAGAACAGTATTTCTATTTTTTTTTCGTATTGATAATTAGACAAGTATCACAGTTTTAACATATAAAATATTGCAACAATTATATATTAAGAATATATAATATGATAAACCATTTGTATTTTAAGAAATAATTTATTATGCCAGTGCCATAGCAACTCCAGCACTTGCGCGTCCTTCTATGCTAGTTATAAGACCGGATGTTACATAAAAAACTAACAATATTTGATCTCCTCCTGATACATTAATTGATAAACTTCTAGAACCATAAATGACATACCCGATACCAATGGGTCCTACGAGAGGACCCATTGCGAGTTCTTCATTAGATGCGTCAAAATCTGTATTTCCTCCTGAGTTGATATATATTTCAGCATAAATATATGCATTACTAGTAAGAGTTATATTAGCTGTTACTGTAAAGGATGCATAAATTTGAGTTAATACCCCATCCCCGGGTGAACAAAACGCAAATCTTGTTCCATTACTATGAGGGATAGGATCGGTCAGGTTAGTAAGAAATTCTAATGATGTTGAAGAGGCACCAAATCCAACAACACCGTATGTACCTGCTAATCCCCCAGCAATACTTGTAATTGTTAAAGGTACAGCCCCTGATGCATAAGGTATCACTGTAGATACGCCAGATATACCGGGAGCACCAGTAGCACCCTGAGGACCTGTTGCTCCCATTCCTGTAATACCTTGTAAACCTGTTGGACCTGTACTTCCTTGGAATCCGGTAACCCCTTGTGTTCCAGTAAAACCTTGTAAACCTGTTGGTCCAGTATTACCTTGCGAACCAGTAGCACCTTGGAATCCAGTAGCACCTTGTGTTCCAGTTACACCTTGTAAACCTGTTGGCCCTGTAAAACCTTGCAAACCGGTGGCACCTTGGAACCCAGTGTCTCCTCTTTCACCTGTAAAACCTTGTAAACCTGTTGAACCTGTACTTCCTTGTAAACCAGTGGCACCTTGGAAACCAGTAGCTCCTCTTTCACCTGTAAAACCTTGTGAACCTGTTGGTCCTTGAGAGCCAGTAGCACCTTGGAAACCAGTAGCCCCTTGTGTACCGGTAAAACCTTGTAATCCCGTTGGACCAGTATTTCCTTGTAAACCAGTGGCACCTTGGAACCCAGTATCTCCTCTTTCACCAGTAAACCCTTGCAAACCTGTTGGACCATTAGAACCAGTAGCACCTTGTAAACCGGTGGCACCCTGGAATCCAGTGTTTCCTCTTTCACCAGTAAAACCTTGTATACCTGTTGATCCTTGTAAACCAGTAGCCCCTTGGAATCCAGTGTCTCCTCTTTCTCCAGTTACACCTTGCAACCCTGTTGGACCATTAGAACCAGTAGTGCCTTGTACACCAGTTGCACCTTGCACACCTGTTACTCCCTGCATACCAGTAGTACCTTGTAAACCAGTAGCCCCTTGGAACCCAGTATCTCCTCTTTCTCCAGTTACACCTTGTAAACCTGTTGGACCATTAGAACCAGTAGTACCTTGTAAACCAGTAGCCCCTTGGAACCCAGTATCTCCTCTTTCACCAGTAAAACCTTGTGAACCAGTTGAGCCAGCAGAACCAGTAGCCCCTTGTAAACCAGTTACTCCTTGCATGCCAGTTGCACCTTGTAACCCAGTATTACCTTGCATACCAGTAGTTCCTTGTAAACCAGTAGCCCCTTGTACTCCAGTATCTCCTCTTTCACCTGTAAAACCTTGCAAACCTGTTGGACCATTAGAACCAGTAGTACCTTGTAAGCCTGTAGCACCTTGCACACCAGTTACACCTTGAGATCCAGTAGTACCTTGCATGCCAGTGGAACCTTGAATACCAGTATCACCACGTATACCAGTGTCACCACGCACACCAGTTACACCTTGCATACCTGTTGGACCATTAGAACCAGTAGCCCCTTGCGTACCAGTAAAACCTTGATCCCCAGTGTCACCTTTCAAACCAGTGCTACCTTGTAAACCGGTTGAACCATTAGAACCTGTAGCCCCCTGTTCACCTGTGCTACCCTGTAATCCTGTTTCACCCCTTAAACCAGTCGAACCGTTAGATCCTGTAGCACCTTGAGTACCTGTGCTACCTTGCAAACCGGTTGGACCACTAGAACCTGTAGCCCCTTGATCACCAGTGTCACCTTGCAAGCCAGTAAATCCCTGTGATCCAGTGTCACCTTGTAGGCCAGTATCTCCTTTTACACCGGTTGTGCCGCTAGGACCAGTGATTCCTTGTTCTCCAGTGTCACCCTTTAAACCAGTATCACCCTGTAATCCTGTTGATCCATTTGCTCCAGTGACCCCTTGAGAACCAGTATCACCTTTAATTCCTTGTAAACCTGTGGCACCTTGTAATCCAGTAGCTCCATTTAAACCTGTTGGTCCCATATCACCTTTTGGACCAGTCACTCCAACTGGATATGGAATTATACATTTATCACATTTGCCACATTTATTACATCCTTTCGTGATTTCAAAACATCCATGATCATACTTAACCCTATCTTTTGTCACATTGTCAACGAATTCAAATAAATTAGGAATCTTACATAATACATATTTATTTCTTACTAATCTGTATAGTCTGCAAGATGAATTATTCATTATAACTAATATATACTTATGACCATTTCCTTCATTTGTGATGTTCACAGTATCATATAAAATCTTACCTGATAGTACCATGATTGCAAATTTTATATCGATAAAAATATTTTTCAATATTATGAAAATATTCTTCCGGGATTGTCATGTGAAAAATTATATAAAAAAGCCATAAATGTCATTCTGGATGGATTATTATATATTAAAAATATACAATTTGTTAAGGATTATTAGGTCAACGTTATAGAAATTCCTGCATTTGCTATTCCAGTTACAGAAGCTGAGAGACTCAAACCAGACACATTAATGTAAAAGATTAACAGTATTTTATCTCCTTTCAAAACATTAATCGACAAATTTTTAGAGCCATCGGAAACTTTTCCGGGTAAAATGGATACACCTGTGAGTGTAGGGCTTAGCACCAATCTATCATTTGATTGATTAAAATCGGAACCTGACCCAGAACTGATGTATATATCTGCAACAACTGAAACAGCACTATCTGGAAGAACTAATGTGGTAGTTGTTGTAAAAGATGCATTGATTTGAGTTATCACTCCATTTCCGGGTGAGCAAAATGCAAAAAATGTCCCAATTTCATGAGGTATGACAAAGGTAAAAGGGATAGGTGAAGGTGCAGATGAACCAAATCCAACAATACCATATGTGTCAGCTAATCCGAAGAGAGTGCTTGTAAATTCCAAAGGTGTAATTCCTGATGAATATGGTATTATTGCAGATGTACCTGATATACCGGGTGTTCCAGTGGGACCTTGATTTCCAGTAGCACCTTGATCACCAGTAGCACCCTGATAACCAGTAATACCTTGTGGTCCTGTAAATCCCTGTTCGCCGGTTGGACCGTCAGAACCAGTAGCACCTTTTGGTCCAGTATTACCCACCAAACCGGTTGGACCATTAGAACCTGTAGCACCTCTCTCGCCAGTAACACCTTGATATCCCGTATTACCTCTTAAACCAGTTGGACCTCTCACACCAGTAACACCTTGATATCCTGTATTACCTCTTAAACCAGTTGGACCTCTCTCGCCAGTAACACCTTGATATCCCGTATTACCCCTTAAACCAGTTGGACCTCTTTCACCAGTAGCACCTTTTAAACCTGTTGGACCATTAAAACCTGTAAAACCTCTCTCACCATTTAACCCTGTAGATCCTCTCTCACCTTGTGGTCCGGTTGAACCATTTAAACCAGTGGGACCTATCTCACCAGTGTCACCCTTTAAACCTGTAGATCCTGTCTCCCCTTGTGGTCCGGTTGAACCATTTAAACCAGTAGGACCTATCTCACCAGTGTCACCCTTTAACCCAGTTGAACCATTTAATCCTGTGGGTCCCTTCTCACCACTCGGTCCAGTTATACTATTGAATCCTGTGGGTCCCCTCTCACCAGTATCACCTTTAAAACCTGTAGGACCTGTAGGACCTCTCATACCTGTAACACCTTGTGGTCCGGTTGGACCTCTTACACCAGTAGCACACCATAATCCAGTACAACATGATATAGGACATGGAATAATACATTTATTTATGACATTTATATTTCCACATGAATAGATTACTGTAGTACATGATCCATTATCAATAAATTGAAAACAACATGGTAATGTACACTGTCTATATTCACAATCGATTAATTTAAAAAGTTTACAATATGTACTATTGTTGAATAAAATCAATATGTATTTTTCACAATCTGGAGCGTTCAGAAAGTATGCTCCGTCGTATATTATTTTACCGTATATTATCATAGCGTCTTTTAAAGGTGAAAAAAATAACATATTTCCCAAGATTACAAAAGATTGGCGTTATAAAGCGTTGTAAATATATTGACAAAGTTGTAAATATATCAACATTGTTGATATATACATTACGAAATCTATTAAATGTTGGATAATTCCTTGATAATGTATCTATTTAATTCTGTATCACCATCTTCATTAACTATTTCAAGAAATGGATCTAGACCATATTTTGAAACAATTAATAACATTAATTTTAAGGTGCTCCATTGCAGACCATAGTTATAAAATAAATCCAGATATGAATATGATTTTTGAATTGATAAATCACTCTCATTAATTATTTCTATTATTTTGCTTGAAACTTTATTTATATTTACATCTTGCAAATAGTAACATATTTTTAGTAATTTGTACAAGTCTGTGAGCACCTTATTATTTTCTAAAAATTCTTCAGGGTTTTTTATGTATTTGTGGTATATACTAATGTTTTTTAGATTATCCGATATCAGATCTTCACAGTCTATAAGATTGTCGCCATACAACTCATCTACCAAACAACTATTCTCTTTCAGAAAATACAGCGACACTTCAACATTATCATCCTTTGTTCCTAACAACATTTGTACTTTACTTTAACTTAAACTATCAGACTGTAACAAAAAATTTATGTAAAAAAAAATATTTTAAGTGTTAATTTTTATAGAAAAAATGGAGGAGGCATTACTTTATTGGTGCGATTCAAATTTAGATTATAAAATAACAGACGAAAATTTACAAATGGAAGAATATAAAACTTTAACAAATAAAAATAATCCATTTTTTGTCGATAACATTAAAGATTATTTATATTGTGGCAGAATAAACAATGAAATTCTGTACTATATTTTCAGATTTAAAGATGGTTTTTACAACATCCAATACATAATAAAGTATAGAGGATTTATATTTTATAACAATGTTAAATGTAAAAATATGGTGGATATAATATATGCATTTATGAGATTTGATTATTATATTGTAAATAACATGATGAAAAATATGCACAGGTTTATTTACAGAGTAAGTAATAGTACAATTACACCAGACTTAATTTTTGAAAATTCACTTGATCATTATAAAGATAAAGTGGTGAAATATTTACTTAACCATAAAGAAATTAATAATATAATTGGACAGTATGGTGATGATATTATAACAATGAATACTTATCTGGATTTATACAATTAACCATTCTAGGCGAATATTAGACCCCATAAAGATCTAGTATTCTTATCTATATGATCATTGATCACATATTATTAATTATCAACATAAATTAGTTTACAATATTGATATTTTTGACAGTTTCTGATATAACATCAATGTGTTTTTTGGCGTTCATATTATGAATATCTTCATTTTTGAAATTTGTTACAACTCCAGCAGCCTTCACATAAAGTAAATCACCATTATCTTTATATAATGATTCATATACTACTTCACCATTTTCATACATAATTCTATTTTTGACACCGTCAATAGCTATAACCTTGTTGGCTACTTGATAATCACCTTTATATTTTCCAGAATTGGTTGATTCTTTATCATGAATATAATTGTAATTTTGATAAAAATCTCTGTATTCACCATGATATTTGAACACATTTCCACACACATTTCTCCAAAAATTATTACCCTCATCATAATTTATCCAAAAAGTGCATTCAATGGAATCATCTTCACCAAGTTTTCTCACAAAGAAATAACCACCATTTCCATAATTCATTGGAATACATTCATAAATTCCTGTGTCAATCATAATTTTGAAATCAGTAATAATATTGTTGTATCCATATCTTCTCTCCAACAAACATTTTCCATCACCAGTTTCATTACTTTCAACGGTTGAAATAGTATAATTTTCACTTTCGAAAGAAATAATATCAACATGTCCTTCTCTGATAGTACTATACACTTGTGAATTTTTACCTTCTACATAGGTCCCAATATCAACCAATATTGCTTCTCCATTTTCATCTACAGATGCTGCTCTGAGATAATGAACACCATCAGTCAAATTAATGTAATAATTTATGTTTTCAGCTTCAACCATTTCACCTCTTTCATCGTGAATAAATGTTCTTTTGACAATATGAGCAGTATTGCCATCATAAGCCATTTCATATGAAATTGTTGATCCCTCAATATGTTCATTCATATATCCATTGAAAGAAAGACACATGAATTTTGAAGTTTCACCATAGATTTCATTCAACATCTTGGTAATAGGATTTGCGGATAACAAAACATTTTCATTTCTTGATACCCCATAATTGACAATGTGTTGGACTGAAGACATAATTGCTATTTATCTGATGTTTGTTTCTGGAACAAAAATTTTTTTTGAAAAATAAAAAAATTTCATATAAAATTTACATGATAGACCTCTACTAATCATCAAAAAAATTTTTTATCGCGTATCACAAATATTCATATCATAAATAGAAAAATAAAAATTACAATATAATTATTTTTTTGGAAATCATAAAAGGAAAATTAAATATATAATTTTAATTTATCTTAAATAAGATGGAATATGATGAGGACATTGAAATAAAGGAAGATTTTGACACAGTTGAATCTTCAAAAAGTGAGTACTCACAAATGTATCGTTTTGATACAAGAATAGCTTTATCAATGACCAATGATAGTTTGACAAAAGAAAATAGAATTAAAGCAGATTTGAACAAGATATACAATCAATTGCAAGTAAATCAGAATATGAGAGCAAGTTTAATAACGTACGTTTCAGGGTTAGATGTAGATCATAGAAATTTATATTTTATAGCCGCAGCAATAAGTATAGCATATAATATGCATATAAATAATCTAAAATTGACAAAAGATATATTTGTCATGTTTTCCAATCCATATAGTGACAGTTTGCTATCCGTGTTTGGTGTTAGTAAATCAGATGTCAATGTTAATCTCAAAAATAAAATTAAAGCGGAATTGTTAAACTATGTAATTTATGTATGTAAAAATATAAGTGATTTCCACGGAATAATTGAACCCTAAATAAAAAATTATAATCATATATAATATTATAATCGAATATAAACATTTATAAACAATTATGAGTAAATATAAGCAAATAAGAATTGATTATTAATGATAATCAATTAATTAATTAATTGTTATACAGATATATGGTAAACTTTATATTTTGTAAAATTAATATGTAAATCTAATTTAAAAGATTATCATAATCTTTTTCAAAGTATTTAAACAAACGTAGGATGTACATATCCTTAGATATAATCAAAAAATCAAGAGTTATAGATAAAATTGGCAAAGGAACATTTGGACATATTTATTTATATGAACTTCCGACTGGGGAAATAGTTGCTGTTAAAGAATCTATATCCAATGGGAATGCAGTTGGTTATACTAAAGATTTTATCAGGGAAATGGATTCTTTAATAAAATTTAGACCCATGATTAATATCGTCACCTTAAAGGGGGTATGTTTTGATTTAAATAGTGAAAAAGGTTATATAATAATGGAGAAAATGGACATGGATTTGAAGAAGTGGATAAAGAGTGCATCTTTTGATGAAAGAATTAGTTATATAGAGCAATTTATTTTACAAATAATAGGAACACTGGGTATAATGCATAAACTAGGCTTCGTTCACAATGATATCAAACCTAATAACATTTTGATAAACAAAACAGAGGGAGGAATTGTATTCAAGTTAGCTGATTTGGGGAAATGCTCATATGTAACAGATGATAAACTTCCATATGAAGGAATTGGTATATACACATCACCGTATAAATTTAGTATTTTTGCAGATGAGTACTGGGCTATTTCACTTGTTCTGACAGAGATAATAACACAAAAGAAAATATTCAAAAACTCAGGTGAACTAAACTTTAACAAAAATATGTACTTGAGTAGTAATGGATTCATGATAAAGGACTATATAGCCTCTGTTTTGAGAAGTAATAGTCAATATAATAAAATACCAAAAATATATTGGGATTTTGTTAAACCTATATTCAATAGAGAAGATTTAAGAATAGATCATGGTTTAATGAAAATAGGATACAATGTCAGTAATGATAAACTACAGCAAGTAAGATCTGGTTTTGTAGAAAGTGTGAAATTTAGCAGTCCAGAAACAGATAAAATTGTGGGATACTTCTGTAATTTAATTGCTAATAAGTATAACAAATATCCCGTTAAAATCAATGACAAGAAAACAAAATATCTTAACCTTATTAATACATTTTATTCAAAATACATAAATAATCTGGATGAGCTACATATTAAGATATTTGCTGAAGTAGCTTATATATGCATTGTGGGCAGAAGTTTACAAAATCTCACATATTGTAAAAATCATAGAAAATTTATGGATTTCCAAAGGGCATTTTTTGATTCTCTTGACTTGCAGTGTATACTTGTTTAGGTCTTTTTTTCAAATATATTACAAATTGTAATATATGTTTTATTTTATTCAACTCCGAACATTTAGAAATCTTTGTCACATCCACAATGAACTGGTTTTTGTTCGTATTTGGGGTGTAAGAGAACTTCTGGGGGTTTGACCCAGATTTTGCCTCCACGTGAAAGAACATCCTTAGGTTTGACCTTTAATTCTTTTGGTTGGAATACGATAGCTGGTGGGGTGACCTTGAATCTAGCAGTGACATAGAAAGATTTACCTTGGACGGTTTCACAATCTGGTCTGATAGTAATTTCAGGGACATCAATCCACTTGTCTGGAACACATGTTTGGAATGGTTCTAAACAGATTTCAGCAGGTGGACATCTTTTCTTGTGGCATCCTTTGTTTCCGTGATTTCTCTTCAATGATCTGGAGGATGATGAAGATGAAGATCTAGATGATTTGGATGAAGAATATTCGTTGATTAAGTTAACTTCGTCGGCATTAATAGTACTCATCGTTGCTCTTTTATAATCCCAAATTTTTTTTTTCGAAATTTTTTTTCAAAAATTTCTGGGAAAAAAATTTAAAACGGATTATTTAAGAAAACGCTATAATATATACATGGATAGCATTGTTTTGTATTCAAAAATAATTGCTAATTTTTATGATGGTGTCAAACCGTGTCCATTTTATCCAAATATTGTAATAACATAAAATCATTGTTCGGATGAATGAAAATGAAATAAATGTACAATTGTATTTTAACAATAGCTACAATAAGGACAATCATTTATAAAATGGATATTTAAAAACTTTTTAATGCAAAACAAATTTTATTCGCAACGAGAGAATGATCGGAATATTTAAGGGTAAATTTTACGGAAAACTTATACATCACAGTGTATATGAAGATGTTTTGTACATGATTCAGGTTAATAATAATGAATATCACTTATGCAAAATAGATCTTGTATTACGAAATGTCATTTGTAAGTCGAAAATTGATTTTTTGAATGAACCATCATTTTTAGGAATTATTGATGGAAAGTTGTACATAAGGAATAAGACAGATATTTACATTTACAATATGAAAGATTTACGTGATAGTGAGACATTTGTGGGTGATATCTTTTTGGAAAATAAAATACATACATCTGTTAAACCAAATGAGATGCTTAAAATTAAAGGAAATATATGTTATTCATATTCTGCTGATGACTTTTCAGACCTTAATCCGGATGCAGTTCTTGAATTTAAAGAAGGTGTAACTTTCTCATCTTCATCTACTGACAACATCATACACTTTGTAAACATTGAAACAGGTGAAGAGATTCTCGATATCAAATATGATTGTGATAATGAATCAATTGACGATCGTCACATATGTGTATCTTCATTGATGAATTGTTATTTCATTTATGAAGATAGCCTTATAGTTTTAGATTATGGTGGTTATACAAAATTTAACTTAACAGACAATACATTCACAGTTCATATGTTCCCAGATACATTTGTAGATGTATTCAGTGATTTAAGTTATAAATGCATATTATCAAACAACAGGAAGAAAATCATATGTTGTGTTTATGGTATAGATGTGGATAGTGGTAGTGATAGTGACAGTGATGATGGGGAAAATACAACAGACGGTATATATTCATATGATCTTATTGAAGATAAAGAAAAACAGTTGCCACTTGACATATATGAAGATGTCTTGGTGGGTAATTACAATCTCATAAATGAATCCATAACCCATGTTAATTATAATGGTGTTGATCATTATTTCAGATTTGAAACTGGTGAAAAGGGTGACAATTTTGACATATATGTTGATGTTAAAACTCTTAAGAAAACATCTAATGTTCCAGGGGTGGAGGAAAATGATATCATTGTAAAAGATAAGGAAGAAAATGTAGTGGAGCTACCCCTCAATCTTATGATAAACAGAAGCAATGTTATCAAAAAATTACTTGAAGATGATCCCGATAAAAGAGAAATTGTTTTAAACTGTGAATTGGAAGAGGGTACTCTCCAGCTTTATAAAAAATTTGTTGAATCTGGAAATCTTTTCAAATCTTTGATAACTGACAATTTATTATATTATGAAAACCAGTTAAGATTCTATTTATCACATGAGGATTTGCTGAGCATAAATATAAACGATGTAAAAGAGGTATTTAAGGTGTGTGTTGAATTGGAAGATATTGATACTGATTATGTTGCAGAATATATTGTGAAATATGTTAAAAATAAAGATTTGACATTGGGTGAAATGCATAAGTATGTTTATTTGTTGGAAGCGAAAAATTGTAAGACACAGCTAAATGCTCTTGTCAATGTTATTTCTCAAAAATAAATGATAATTTCAGCTCTTTTATTATATAATGAACAATGTTCATTATATGCTGATCAATATTCATTATGTGCGAATCAATATTCATTATATGCTGATCAATATTCATTATATGCTGATCATTTTTTACGGTGATTGTTTACACATGATTTTCCATGCTGCATAGAATAGTGGAGATATTTTCTCTAATTCATGAAAAAATTTATCGGGTGACATCTTGTACAAATTTATCAATCTTTCATTTTCATTTTGCTCAGCTATTTCAGATTCTGTGTCAAATAATGATCTGTATTTGTCAGTATATGTTTCACTTAAAGTGTTTACTAATCCACTGTACTTTACAACATCATGATTATCTGAAAATGGAAGGTCATAAAATACTATATCAACAATGGTATCATCAACGGTTACCCACAGATGTCTGAAATATACTTTTAGGGTGTTTCTCAACACATATCCCACTTTTAGTTCTGATTTTATGCCATTATTTCTAAATGCCTCATGTAGAATTATCGAGATTGGTATACAAGCCTCAACTATTCCCAATTCTGTTATAAACATGGCCATTCCCCTTATGATATTTACCGTTGCTTCATCCATATGTTCATATTTTTTCTTAATATAACACGAAACATTTGCCACAGTTTCATCACGAGATGTACATGAATAATATATATAATTCATCACCATATTTATAAGATGCAAAAATTCCCTCCATTCGTTAAATTCAGAATATTTTGCATCACATACATTATGGTATTCTTTTTTAATTTCGACCAATTTATCGTATATATTTTTCATATTAAATTCGTCATCAATTACATTTTTATACAATGTAATCATATGCTTATCTCCTTCGTCAAGATTAACTCTTTCCAATTGACCAACACATTCTCCTAAATCGCGTATAATTCTCTTTTGTTTACATGTCATTTTTATCTCACTCTTTCTTGGAAGTAATGTAAAAAGTATATTTTTTTTTCCCAAAAAATCACAAAAATATATATCATATTTTCAGTGAAAATATAATCTCGTATTTGTGAATGGACCAATATATACAACATATTTCGAAAAGTAGTGAACACCTTCATGAAAATTTAGATCCATTAGCTGCTGTTGAGTTTCTTGGGACAATAAATTCTAATCCTTTCCATACATATTTTCCATTTTCATGAGTTGCATCTACACCCATTGTTGCTCCAAGATTTTTCTTAAAATCTGATTTAGTTGGATACGTTAATTTATATGAACTTGTTCCAGTGTTATTATTGAATTTATACCATTCTTTAAAGGATACATATAATTCATCTAATTCTACATATGCGGATTGATCATCAATCATTACAAATTGTCCATCATCAGTGAGTTTATCTGATTGAATTAGGGCACGTTTAATATTTTCACGAAGATAGTGTAAGTAATAATTGTTTTGGAGACGGAATGCTTCAGTATCTTTCAAAATCTCAGGTGGTTCATTTAAACCTTCTCTTCTATATTCTTCATATTTATGGAACATAATCCACAAGAACGCTGGCGCCATACCTTCTAATTTATTCGGGAAATTTGGATCAAGTTTAAAGATACCTTGATTATATTGTTCTTCAAGAGTTTCAGGAGCATCATATTTCCACACACTGTCAAATAAGAATCTTCTTGTTCTCGTCCAAATTGGTTGTTCAACATGTGGGAAACAAACTTTATTTGCAACAATAACTGGAACATATGTTACTACAGCGTCTGTCATTTCAGAACCTTTTTCGAATAATTCTCTTCTAGTCATTGTATCTTGACCAGTGATTTCTTTCAAAGTACTGGCTCTAATTGGTGTATGTTCATCCGGTTCTTGAAAGAATAATAGTTTAACACCATCAGTATGAATATCTGCTGGAGTAGCTGCATTTGAATTCTTTTTCTCTTCAGTCAGATAGTAACTCTGTAACTTTGAACAATAACTACCCATTGCCTTCTCTATCAGTCTCACTAACATACTCTTACTGTTATTACCTAGTTCTCCTTCCCAAATCAAAAATATTTTATCCAAGTTGCCAGAAATAAATCTACTTCCCAAAAATCTCCATAAACATGCTAACTTGGCAGTATTTCTGATAACTTGAGACATATATGTATGTACTTCCTTTACATCAGGATGTTCATGAGTATAATATTTGGGAAATGGTCTTGATGTCTTGGTGATATAATCTTCGGGCTTACCATCTCTAAATATTGCTTTAACATCTCTTACATCAATAACACCATTGTTACAACCAAAAAGATGTGTTTCAGAGTCCTTCCATCTTATGAAGTTTTCCTTCTTATAATAAATTTTAAGTTCACTTACAATTTTATTTTTATATGAATGATCATTTAATTTACTAACTAGACCTCCTATTGATGTTAATAGATTTTGATTTCTCATTCTTATTTCATTATTCGGGGCATTGGCTATCTTTGACGATGCTTCTTTTTGCAAAGCATCCAATTTTGGAACAAACTTCTCATTAATATAAAACATGATATCCCCTCTATCACATTTTTTGTATCTGTGATTGGAATACATATGCCAATCATCTTTATCATAACTGGACAGAACAAAATCAAATGGGAAACATGCATGAAATGCTTTTGCTACAGGTGTATTTTCAGGTTTATCAACAGCTTTTACTAATAAATCCATAATTTTAGCACGATTGATTTCATCGTAAGCAATAGGTGAATCGATTGATGCAAAATATTCCAATGTACCAATAGTTACCTTCCCATCATTTGAAAATTTACCCCATTCTTTTTCTACATCTTCATCATTCCTGGTTTTACCTCTTCCTGTAAAAGATTTCCATAATTTAAAACCATCATCACCTTCACTAATGCTAAAAATTGCTTTTCCAACATCTAACCATGACCAATATTCATCTGCTTTTTTATCATCCAACAATGCTAATAACATTTCAGCTCTATCAAGTTCTGATAGCGCCTCTCCCACAACACCTACATCATCTGCATTTCTCTGAGGTGCTCTTGGAATCTCATTTTCAGTAAAAGGAACCTTTAAAGTCATACATTTATTAAAATAATCTAAAGAGAACAAAAGTGGTTTCCAATGATTGACCCCATTATATTTTAATTCTATATGTGCAATATCTTCTTCTGTCACTCTACCACTGCTGAATGCTGGATGTGCCTTTAGGACCAATAAATTATCCAATTGAATTTTCGAGATAACTGGTAAATTTAAATTTCCATATGTTACTTCCAACTCCAACACATGTTCATCTGTTTTTCCTGATCCATAAAGTTCGTTAAATTCTAGATTTGGTGGTGATACAATTTCGTGTAATTCATTTAAAGGTTTTGTATATAATAATGAGTCCATTTCTTTCTTGTGAACGTGTAAATGTTCCATCAATGCTTCATACATTGGCATTACTTCATTTATATTTACTCTTGCATATGGAAAAATAATCTTACCATAGAAATCAACAGTTTTATTATTCCATTCCAACAAATTATTCTCCCTACGACATAAATAACACGCTGCAACTCTATGAATTGTTGCACTTATATCATAATGTGTGGTTATCATATACTGTATTTTTCTGATGAGTTCCATTACATATAAATCAACTGATGCTATTATCATATCTTCCATATCCGCATTTGGGCTAGAATTCCTATTAAAACAAATGTGTATGTCGAAATTTAATTGTACTGAACCGTCATGTTTAATAACTTCCATAATTTGTGGATTAACAGATTTATCTACCATATCACAGTACATTAACCAGAAATATTCTGTTTCATCTTCTGGTACATCAAAATATGTTCTAGTTGGAGCGTAATAATAGGCACCTTTTTCATTGCCGCTCTTTGAGTTGTCCTCTATGAGTTGGTCCATTTAATCTTTTTTAATTTTTTTTTACCCGCTCATTTTTGCTCAAAATTTATTTAAAAGAAAATTGAATTGTTAATAATAAAAAACGTAAGATTTCTATTACATGAAATTTAATATTTTCCGGATTCATCCAATTCAAGAGAAAATAGAAAATTTTATGTTTCCAATAGAACCATAATGAATGTTTATATTACTATCCTAACTCTCATATAATGCTAAAATTACAATTCTCACTCCACAATTTACATGATGGAACAGTTTGAATTTTCATAATTACCATCTCCCATTTTCAAGTAAAATTTTCCATCTGACATATAATCGCCCCTTTTAACAGTGTATGTACCTTGAATTAATTGAGAATCTGGACGTATTTCTCCAGTACTGAACACAACATCTGCTCCTCCAAAAGTTGTATAAAATTTTCCATCATTTTTAACTAAAACATTAGCATTCATGTATTTACTAAAAATTCCTTGTATGACGGATGCAAACCCTGTGAATTCTATGTTAACAGTTGTGTTATAATTCCATACTGACAATGGTCTTAACGTAGTTTTTAAATTTCCATAAATTAATGGATATGTTGATGACATAAATGATCCGGTCCAAACTTGTGACATTATTTAATATACAGATATTTTTAATAAAAATATTTATTAAAAATAATTTAATTATAAATACAATGGAAAGTGACAAATTTTACACATTCAATGACGTCATCGTGATGAACTATGATGAAAATAGAGATGATAGACTGATATACAATCTGTCAGACGAGCTGCTAGATGCCATACCACAAATTTTTTATGAATATCTTTTATGTATTCCTGTATACGAATCAGAAGTTGTGTATGAATTCAGGAAAATCAATGGAGTCATATATTTGTTTAAAGATGTGACCAGCAATAGAGACAAATATACATTCGTGTACAAAATTGTGGATCTGCAGTTATACAAATCAAATATGATTGATTATGGCAACAAAGAATCATATGATAGAATAAATTATAAACTGATAAGTGATAGTAGTAATATAAACGAGAGCATTGTGAAAGATTTACCTTTAGTGATTAAAACAAAAATTGAACCAGTTAACAACATAACATTTCCAAACGATTTTAAACTTTTTACAGATCTGGCTAGAGTAGTGGAATTGGAATTATGTGAAGGTGAAACATGTTCTGCTTTCAAAAGAGCAACTTATATAAATGATGTAAGTGTAATAAAAGAAGAAATTATAAATAATAAAAATACGCATAAATCAATATATAGTACTATGGGGACGTACGAAAACATGAATTATATAATTGAACATACTATATCTAAAACAGATTCTGGTTTTGTTGCAAGAAAATATAATACACTCGTTGAAGTAATTAAAAATGGAGAAAGTGGAAGAACTTATTTAAATAATACAGATACAAAGATTGGATATGATAAATATTATGATGAATTGGTAGAACAATGTATGATGCCAGGTTATTCAAGTTATAAAGGTGAATTTCAAACTAAATATAATTTAATTCCAGAACCTCATATGATTGAAAGGAGAAAATATGTAGATTCATTTATTGATGAGATTATCATTTACCACAAAAACGGTGCTGTAAAGCGATATGGTAATCGGTATCTTGAGCTCAACTTTGATAGATTTGGAAGATTAATACCAGATATGTCCAATAATCACGGTCTTGAATACATGTATGATGATGCTGGAAGATTAATTCCAGATTATGGATTTAGAAGAAATTAAAATATTACAGATATGCAAAAAATTTTTGAATATCACGTTTAAAATAGATGTTCTACAATCATTTCGTTCAAATAATCGTAATATTTTAATTTTTTCTCAATATTGTACATAGGAATATCATTACTCATTTGGTATTTTGAAATGCTTTTCTCCAGAGTAGATACAAGTTTCACCTCTTCTATAAGTGATTCTTCTAAATTGTCCATATTTCTTATATTTTCCAACATACTCCATACTTTTTCTGGTTCAGGATGATGTTCATTTACAAGAGTTGCCATACTTCTTTTAATGTTAAGTCTATTTACAGGTGTAAAACTATACATTTGTAGATTAAAATTCTTTAAGAAACTAACATAATCATCAATGTTCTCCCTTATTATGTATACATTCATATATTCATTTGCAAATACTAACACATCATCCCTGGCTGCATAATAAAAGAATATTCCCCACTCTCTCTTTCTTTCCACATGTATTTCCTCCATTTTTGGTTGTACATATATATTACATTTTATATTTGATATCTCTTCGTTCACATCACCCACTTCTAAACATTTTATTCTTATATTTTCACTCTTTATGATATGGTTTGGGTCATAAAGTGATTTATTTATTTTATTTTTTATAATTTTGATCTTAGCTCTCAGTTTATTGTCATTTATTTTTACAATTGATACTTTCCTACACTTTGTATTTTTTATATCTATGAGATTTTGTACATTCATATTATCAATATCGTTCTTGAGTGCTTGTTTTAACGGTAATGTAAAACTGTATAAGGTGGAATTCTTGTATATCATGTTTTTTACATCTGGGAGAGAAAGAGATATTATTTTACATAGTTCTTTTGAAAGAATATTTTTTTCATTGATTTTATCCACATAATATTTTGGATTATTGTCAACTTTAAAAAGAATGTGATATGAGATGGGTGATATTATTACTTTTGTATTAAATGACAAGTTAACCTGTCCAAACAATTCATTACATTCCTCTTTATATTCACGAATTGCTGTGTATATAAAATTTTTATCTGACTGTTCATACATACCTCCAAAATCTGTAATGTTACCACTTACCGTATTTATTCCAAATATCAACCATATTTCATTATTTTCGTCAACATAATACGGTAAAAAGCTTGCTCTGCAAATATTTTTATCATTCCAATCTACTTCTGTTATATTTTTCATTTTATTATGGAAATCGCCATCTTAAGAAAAATTGAAAATTTATTTCAATTTTTTTTCCGCAAAATAACTTACAAAAGTAGATAAACATGTTTAGCAGAATGTCGAAAGTTAATTTGAGAGATTATCAAGTAGATAATTATCATAAGTTGTTGAATGTTTTGGACAAAAATTATTTTTATATCGACAATTCTATGATGGGGAGAGGTAAAACTCATGTGACATCTAAAATTGCTGAAGATTTAGGATTACCTGTTGTGGTGGTATGTTTCGATGAAATATCATCAAATATGGTATGGAAAAAAGCCTTAGATAATTATGATATTGAATATTATTACGGTATGAATAACAAACCATTGATTATACCATATTCACAATTAATTTCAACCGGAAGTTGTCAACCAAAACATGGTATGTTACAAAAAATCATTAACATATTCCACACAAGAGATAAAAAAGAAGTAAAACAAACTATTTTTACAGCAACACCATTTTTAAAAGCGATTATTGAACAAGGTTGTTTTTTTATTTTTGACGAATTTCACAGTGGTAAAAATTCAAACACTAACACAGCAAAAGCAGCAAATGTTTTCTTTAAAGAAGTTTGTGATTCATTCTTTAAAGGTGGTTTATCAAGAATTGCTGTTTTATCCGGCACTCTCTTGAGAAGAGACAGAGAATATGCAACTTATATGAAAACATTTAATTTCATAACCGATGATTATCTTTACAGATACAATATTGGTACTAAACAATATTCATTTAATGGGATATTTCAATTAATTGCACATGGAGATAGATTGAATATGGAAGAATCCAGAAAATTTGTGGAAGAAAATATTGATACTATTCTAAATCCCACAAATGAGAAAATAATAGATTATGTAGTTAATTATTTTGAAGATGTATTAGCACCTGTTATAAGATCAGCAATGAAATGGCCTGACTCATTTTATGAAAAATCAGATCAGAGAATAGAAAATATATTTTTACCTATGACAGAGGAAGAATCAATAGAATATTCTAAAGCAGTTATGAAGCTAAGTCTAGCAACTGCATTTGATCCATGTAGAAATTCTGTTAATTTATCATTTGCTGGCAGTGCTTTAATGGGACAGCTTTATAAATCTTTGGAAGAAGTGCAAAAAAGTAAAGTGAACTCTGTCGTCAGATTTGTTAAAAAGATATTTCAAAGTGATTATTATAGAGATGGCGAAAGAGTTACACCAAAAGTTATAATTTATGGTAAATTTAACTCAGTGATAGAATCATTAGTTATACAACTTCTAGATCATTCACCATTGGTTATGACTGGTGCTGTATCCAAAAAATTGAGACCTGTCATTATTGACAAATTTCAACAACATGATGATGAATATAGACTTTTGATATCTAACGTTAAGATAGCATCTCAAAGTATTGATATTCATGACACTCATGGAAATTTCCCAAGAATAGTTTTTATTATGGCAGATTATGAAATTATAAATATGCAACAGATATTTGGGAGATATTTACGTGATGGATGTAACAGTAATAGTGTTTGTTATATTGTTTACGGTGAAGTTATGAAAGAGATTGAACTGTCCTTAAATTTGTCCAAAAAGGGTAAGCAATCTAATGGGATTAGAGAAAATAAATTAATCAATGCTATACATAGAAGCAAAAATACTATCCAGAGATTTAACAAAGATCAAGGTGATGATCTAAAAATGCCAGGTGATTATCCAGAAATTCATTTGGATAAAGTTATTCCACTTGCTCCTGAAGGAATTATTGCTGTCCCACAAGAAACTTCATCATATTCGTTTTGTAATGATGACCATATTTTTTTACCAACATGACTTAATATTTTATTCTTTACCATTGGTATAGAAATATATTTTTTTAATAATTTTTATAATTTCTTCACATTCTCTTTTTTTAACTTATATGATTTAAACAAATTATATTTAAGGAGATAATTGAAACACTTCTTACCCTCCAATTTTTCTACAATATCGACTGGATCATTTTCTAGAACATGGTTTAATGTATATATAAATTGAAATGTATATGGTGAATCATAAAGGAGCTCTAAATCATTGTAAATACTCTTTAATTTATAAGTATTGGCAGCTATGTAATTGGCTATATATTCTGTATCAATGTCTTCTAGATAATTAGCAATCTTAAACAATTCTTCATAATCATCAATTTCATTTGTTTTTATATATTTAATATAAATATCAATATTTTTAAACATATCGTTATATGGTATTTCATCTACATCTGTCACAGACAAATCTCCAAACATATTTTGTATTAACTTGCACCTCTTCTTTAAAATACTAAAAGGTATATGAGAATCTCCTATTTTAATTAATTTATCATCTTTTCCACATATGTGGAACGAAGATATTGTTGATCTCGCTAATAGATTGATTATCTCTAAGAACAAATGCATATTGTCTTTAATTTTATATTTGTCAAAAAAGATCAACTGCTCACTATTATATTTCACTATCTTTTTAGTTTCAATATTATGTACATTTAACATTTCATCGTAATATTCATAATTTGTTATTTTTCTACGATAATATATACTTGTATCAACATCTGTTACAGTCACTTTCTTTGTATCAATGTTAAATGCATATATCTTCATGGTTGTAAGGATGTAAATATTTTTATCAGTGTAAAATGTTTCCACATAATTATAGTCTGTTAATATAATATATGTAATTTCATTTTCAATGTCAAATATAATATTAACATGATGATTTTCTATACTCCCATGATTTGTAAATGTTGTCAGATATAGTTTGTCACAATATACAAAATTAGAATAAAAATGGTTAAATATCTTGGGTTTAATCTCTGGATCAAAATTAACATAAATGTGATTATCATTATTGGTGTCGATAGTTTTAATTAATTTTAATGTAGTCAAATCATATACATTAATTTTGAAATCCATATTTACTTCATAACTTATATATAAATTATTATCAATGATAATAGCATCTGAACCTGGGAAGTAATAATTTCCTATTATTATGTAATCTTTTAATACGTAGATACGTATACAATAATCTTTAATATACACTAAATATAAAACATTGTTTAACATTTTATAATCTCGTATAGAAAAACCATATAATACTTCGTCGTCAAAATGTAATGCAAGGTTTATTTCTTTCATTTTATTTTTTTTAAAAATTATATAAACATATCATTTATACCACTTATAAGTTTTTCCTGAATCCCGATCACCTTGTTCAAATTATATTGTGATACAAGGGGTAAACACTTACTACTGTCTAATTTAATAAAAATTTCACCACATTCATATATTTTCAATAATCTGTCGAGTAAATATACAAATTGGAACATATATTGAGAATTATACAGTAGTTCTAAATCATTTATATTTTCAGATTTTTCAGCTATATAATTTGCTACATGTTCAACATCTACATCTTCTAAATAATCCATTATTTGAAATAGTTTCACTGAATCAGTAATTTTACTAGTTTTCACATATTCTAAATATTGATCTATATGTTCAAATGTATCTTTATAAAGATCGTTATCAAATGATATATTATTAAATGATGTGTCGTCTGAAGATAAATCTTCCATCATCATGTTTACAACTTTACACCTGTCTTTTAGCACCGAAAATGGTATATATGATGTTCCAATCTTTATTAAATTTTCTGTGGTAAATTTTGAAACTGTTGCTGTTGTTAAAATATAAATCTTGTTATAATCAAAATATGTATTATTTTTAATATTAAACTTATTTTTGTACAATATCCTTTCATCATCGTATCTAACTGCTTTTCCTGTTCCAATGTTACAAACTTGATGATTATCGTTAAAATATTCACAACTTGTTATTTTTGAACCATAATCATAAATTTCTTCTATTGTAACTTTTTTAGTTTCAGTGTTAAATACATGTACATTATGTGAAAATGTTATTATGTATATATTTTTATTATGATGATGAAAATTTATGAATTTACAATCTATTAATATGGGATATGTTATTTGATCCTCTACATCATGTACGAAACAAATATGATTAGTTTTCCTCTCATTTAAATCACGATGTTCAATATATGAAATTACATATAATTTGTCGCTAAACATGATGTTATTCATACGGTGAAATAAATCATATGTTTTCCAATTGAAATTAATATTAACATGAACGAAATTGTTCGTAACAACGTCATTAATTTCAATTAATTTTAACATGATTAAATCGTATTTATAAATCTTTATTTTATGTCTATCTCGGTACAATACATACAATATATTGTCTTTTATTAAAACATCATATCCATCAATATAATACTTATCTGAAATGATGTAATTTTTGAAAATATACAATTTAAATCCTATGTGCATCTTGTAAACTGCATATAATATATTGTTTATTATCGTATAATCATGTGGTTTATGATAACCTGTATCAGTGACAGTTAAACCAAAGTGTATTGTTTTCATTTTTTTCTGAATTTTGTTTTAAAAAATTATCATATTTATATTGTAATATACTATAAATATTTGTTTCAAAGTTTTACAAGGAAGAGTTTGTATCAACATTATTGTATTGTAAATAATTACATTAAATTTTGTTTACTGTTTTACACACTTATTTACGGCAGATAAACACAATTACATATTATGAATATGTAATTTTTTTTATATTCGAATATAGTAATGTCATATTGTATTAATTTAAAGTAATTGTGATCCCAGCGTTTATATCTCCATTAGTTGAAATATTTAGAGGGAGGAGTCCCGGTTGTAATTGCATAATAAATTGGCAATATTTTGTCATTCATTGATACATTGATTGACATAGATATCAATATTTATGAAGTTTCGTTCAGTTTAATTGACACAAATACTGGTTTATGTACAGATTACTTGAATGTGTGGGGACTCCGTTCTTAAATTTTGCATTACAAATTTTAAAATAAAGTTTTATAAAAATCATACGACCCATATAAACTTGTTATCAATCCAAATATTTACAAAGTTTTGTAAAATGGAGTATTCTCTATTGCATAAAACATTTCAAATAAATCTTTATTATCAGGTATATTGAATATATGGTCTAAGATACCTGTAAAAGTTTTACTTATATCATCATCCCTATTACTATCAATATATTTAAAATATCTTCTTATGCTCATGTTCATTCTATCATCCAAATTCCTTTCACAAAAAATTTCAAATCTGTCTTCGATCTCTTTAATATCATCTATTGCATGATATCCAAATTTTTCATAAAAAAAATTTCTTCCTGCTAATTTTCTTACTAAAGAAATTGGTAATCTTTCACCATTGATATATTTACTTGCATGATCATATAAATGTAATTCTTTATAACCTAAAGCTTTAGCTAATATGTGCATATTATTCATTGATTTATCAAATGATATGTAAGATCTTGCATATTTTCTAAAATTAAAAGCGTATAGTTCAACATCATTTTCACTATACACTACTAATTCAATTATAAATTGATCATCATATGGAAAATCTAGCATTGATATCATATATCTGTCTAGATCATCATCATATCGAAAACAAAAAGATATATTATCATCCTTCGTATTCAATACAAGATTTTTTCCCTTATATATTTTATACAAATTATCTATCTTCTTCGCTTGTAATATTTTTAATTTGTTTTCAGTGAAATAAACAGTAGTCCTTCCCTTTTTGAAATCGTCGCTATATGACCCGTCCAGTAAATTAGTAATAAATGACATTTTTTCACCAAAACTACATTCATATTTGACTTCCGGATAAGAATCAAATAAATTTTCACTGTAACTGTCTTTGTAGAAATAAACATATTCCTTATCTATCCCATCTGCATCATAAAACATTACTAGTAAATTATCATCAAAAAAATCAATATCTATTAGTATGTTATTATTATTATATAGTATATACCTCAAATATATATTTCCCTCTTGATAACCATCTAGCTCCTTAGTCATGACACTACATTCACCGTTTAGCATATTATTTTTAAAGTTAATACATACATTAATTTTATGAGTAATATATCCTTTATTTTCTATATTCTCATAATCACCCATATCATAATATTTAAATGTTCCATATATATTAATGTTCCCGTTCATGTGTATATTATTCGTATCCATATTGTTTGCCTCCATCTCTCCCACAATAGTTAATTTGAAGAATTCAATATTTTTAATTGACCCGTAGATATTTTCAATATTACATTTTATAATAATTGGATTGTCTTTGATATCATCCCACGTTTCACCGTTTAATTCAATCGTTTTGTACTCCATAATAAATTTCCAGTTAAAATCAAAAATTTTATTGTCACTTTATATATCATTAATTTGTATATATTGATTATATTCATCCAGTGTATAGGTGGGAATTTTCATAATGATGAGCTAAATTTCAAAATTTTAATAAAAAAAATGCCAGAAGGACCTGAAGTACGTTGTGTAGTAGATAAACTTAGATCTCATGTTAAAAACAAATATTTATTAAATTTCGAAATATTTCGTTTTACTAATAATAATATTTGTAAAACACACAGAGAAATTATAAATAAATGGGATATGATAGGCCACGGTTTTCCATCTTTATGTTTGGATATTATTTCACGGGGTAAACAAATTTATTTCTTTTTTGAGAATGGTATATGCATTAATAGCTCATTAGGAATGGAAGGTCATTGGTATTTAAATCAATCTGGTGAGTACACAGATTTCAGCTTAACATTTTGTACTTTTGATGGAGCTAATTATACTATAGATACAAAAATTTATTATGATGATCAATGTAGATTTGGAAACATTTTAATCACCACTTGGGATGATTCATTTAAGAAAATGATAGAAGAATATGGTCCTGATTTTTTGAATGTAAATCATCCTATAACTGATATAAATGAAAAGGTGAAGGCGAGATTACCGCCCGAATATTTTGTAGTTCCCACAATTGAAAAATTCTATGAAGAAATGACAAAACCTAGGAGGGGTAAAATGTTATTATGTAAATTCTTATTATCACATCAAGAATATTTTTGTGGTGTGGGAAATTGGATTTTAAATGAAGTTTGCTATTATTCAAAAATTCATCCAAACAGGGCACTAGGAGATATTAAGCATGAGGAAATAAATGAATTGTTTAAAAACATTATCAATGTTATTTCTTCAGGTTATCAATGTGGTGGTTTAACTCATGGTACATTTTTAGATCCGGATAAGATGAAGGGAAAGTTTCAAACAGCTGTTTACAAAAAAGACAGAGATCCATATGGAAATATTATAACACAAGTTAAACTTGAAACTGGTGGAAAAGGGCGTACAGGTTATGTAGTGTTAAGTTTACAAAAATAAAAATATATAATGTATATCAGTTAAACAAATTAATCAAATAATATTTGATTATAATGAGGAAATATTAACATGGTAATTTTTCTAATTTAACACCTTGCTTTTTAATAAATCCATATGTTATAACAAAATCATAACATTTTTTACCTTTCAAATTATCTATTATAATGTCAGCTGTCTCATAATTTAAAAGACGTTCTACCAAATATATAAATTGTGTTCTAAACATAGAATTATATAAAAGTTCCAAATCTTCATAAATATCCCCTGAATTTCGCTCTGATTTTTGTGCAATATAACTAGCAATATATTCAAGATCTATATCTTCCAAATAATATTCAAGCTATGCTTGAATATTATGATTGGGATTCTCAATGGGCCAAAGCCCATTGAGAATTTCAAATAATCCATAATTTTGAATATTTCAATATAATCCTCTACATAGCCTGTTTGTATATAATTAGTATAATAGTAAATATTTTCAAATATATCATTGTATGGTATCTCACTTACATCATCTATTGATAAATCTTTAAACATAATATTGATCATCTTGCTTCTGCTTAATAATATAGATAATGGCATATGATATTCACCGATTTTCACTAATTTATCATCGCTGTTAAATGTAGATATTGTTGAATGTGTTAGTACCCCTATAAAATAAGAACATATGTAAATATTTTTTTCAATATTATAACTTTTACAAAATGCATCTTTTGTAGATATTTCCATCACTTCTCCAGTTTCTATGTTTTGTACATCATTATTGTCATTAAAAAATTCACAACTTGACAATTTATGCATATATCCATCGACTTCTTTTACAGTTGTATATTTTGTTTTAGTATCAAATATATGGATGTATTTATGTTTACTTTTTATTAAATAATCTTTGGCACTAGTTTCAATGTATATATTATTATCTGTATAATAATAATTATTATATGGATAGCTCATTTTCATTCCATATGAAGCTTTTCCATTTATATCATATATATGAAGAGTATTATCAGAGATATCCTTACGACGAATAATTAAATATAATCCATTGCTATATAGAACGTTTGTTAAATAAGATGGATTCGTAAGATTTTCATTCGTAAGATCACTCCTGTTAATTTCCATGGAGCTAATTAGTTTAAATGTGGATATATTATACATGTTGATCTTAATGTCAATATTATCACTGTATCTGGTTATAATAACATATAAAATATTATCTTTTATTAACGCGTCATTTCCTGGAATACAATAACTTTTTGATAACACATAATTCTCAAGAATGTATACGTAAATTCCAAACTCATGATAATATATAATGTACAATTTCCCATCATGTAATTTATGAAAACGGTATTCCTTCTTTCCCAATTTTACGAAATTAATTCTGAGATCGATCGTATCCATCTGTAACTAAAATTATCGCAATGTATAATAATTTTTATGATTAAAATGTTTATATTACTTTCATTTTGCTTAAATACACATTAATTATTTATATATTGTGCTCATATCAGAATATCAATTGAATCTATATCATAGCCATATTTAACGCTTAAACAATCTGTAAATTACAATATTTTTATAGTTGTTAATGATATCAACAAATATTAGAAATGATGATAATTTATTATTATTTTAACAAATAAACTGTTATAATCAATATCACCAATGATTGATTCAAAAGATTTACATAAAATCAATCACCTTTCATAATTTCTAATAACTCATATTTTTCGATTTATTCGATCCAAATGACAATTTACCCTTAATTCATTTTGTTGGTTCTTTATCTTCAATGTGTATTGAATCATATGTACTTCAAATTTGTTTGGATTTATCCATAACATTATTTCATTGTCATAAATGATCACTTCATCGTCTAATTTTTTTAGTAGCCTTCTTGTTACTACTTCCAAATGTCCTACCCTTTAATTTCCATTTTCGGGAGTTTTATTCCCACTACCTTTAGGTCTTCTTTTTGTTAAATATCTCAGAGGTGAAAATTTGTCACATATATGCGCCTCTGATTTTATATATTATTTTTTTGTTTAAAACAAAAATTTTTTTATCAATTTTTTAAATTAAAAAAATTTGTATTTTCACGGAGATTAACTGGAACGGTAAGATTATCATTGATAATTTTTATGATTGAAATATATTGATTTGTTTTTTATGTTATATTTACTAATGATTGACATTGTGATGTGTTAGAGTGGGAGGGTTATATATGATGTAAATTAGTATAATATTGTTAATTATTGATTGTGTTTATGGTATAATTCATTATGTGTATAAATAAGTAAATATATTAGATAAATTGACTGTAATTCAAATTCATTCAAATGATATAAATGAAGGTGAACTCTGCTGTATGTTGATAAATTTCTTTTGTAAGAAACATTTCAAGATAGTGTTATCTCCATTCTTAGAGTTTATATACGTAAATAAAGACTAGCTAGACTGTGTCAGAATAGTCTATGTAAAAATATTTAAAAATATTCTGATTATCTTTATTATATATATTAATTTATTTTATATATTAAATAATAAAAATATTAATATATTATAAAATAAAAATATAGACAGTGTTAATGTAGTGTAACTAATATTCATTTTGAATGATATGAAATTTTGATAACTCTAATAATTGTTGATAATGCTTCTTTAATAAGAAGCATTATCACACTGGTATAAATCTATCAAAAATTTATATACTTCAAATGAAATCTAGTTATATAGCATTAATACAGTCTATATATTTAACAAATTAAATAACATGATTTTTAATTGATCTCTAATATTCCTTGATGGATTTCCTCTAACTAGGAAATCTATTAACTTAATCTAAACTCATTAAATTTTATACTAGTTACACTGTATCAGAACAATCTATATAAAATTATTGAAAAATATTCCTATTATTTTATTATTATATATATTAATTTATTTTATATATTAAATAATAAAAATATTAATATATTATAAAATAAAAATATAGACAGTGTTAATGTAGTGTAACTAGTATTCATTTTGAATGATATGAAATTTTGATAACTCTAATAATTGTTGATAATGCTTCTTTTCAAAGAAGCATTATCACACTGGTATAAATCTATCAAAAATTTATATATTTCAAATGAAATCTAGTTATATAGCATTAATACAGTCTATATATTTAACAAATTAAATAACATGATTTATAATTGATTTCCAATATTCTTTGACAGATTTTCTCGTTAGAGGAAATCTATTAACTTAATCTAAACTCATTAAATTTTTATATGTATTAAATTTTATACTAGTTACACTGTATCAGAACAGTCTATATAAAATTATTGAAAAATATTCCTATTTTTTATTATATATTAATTTATTTTATATATAATAAATAATAAAATATTAATATATTATAAAATAAAAATATAGACAGTGTTAATGTAGTGTAACTAGTATTCATTTTGAATGATATGAAATTTTGATAACTCTAATAATTGTTGATAATGCTTCTTTTCAAAGAAGCATTATCACACCGATATAAATCTATCAAAAATTTATATACTTCAAATGAAAATTAGTTATATTCTATTAATCCAGTCTATGTAATTTCAATCTAAAATATTTCTATTGATTTTCTGAATCACAATTACAAAAAATAAATTACTGTGAGTATATAATATTCATCTTTTTTCCAATATTTAATATATATAAAAATATTACTCTTTCATAACAATCTAATTTTACCTTCTTTTCTCCAAGAAATATAGCATATTATTTTAATTTTTTTCGGAAATTTTCCAGAAAAAAATTTTTCTGAAAGTTAAAAAAAATTCCTGTATAGGGATACAAAAAGTATAAAATAAATCACTTTGATTATTTCCGGGGTGTCAAGGCACCCCTCCTCATGATGTTATTTTTGGGTATTTTTGTTAATTGTAGAAAAATACCAGAATTATCCCGGAGAAAACAGATAGTTACTACCCTAATGTGAGGGTAAAATAGTATGCAATATAATATATTACTGTCGACACTGTGTAAATAAATGGTGTATATTATACATTTGAAATGGCTATATATCAATAAAGGATACTCTCGTAATAAATTAAGAATTGTTAATATCAATATAATACACCATATATTTATGTGAAATTTCAAATCTATACAATGTATAGATTTATTTTAACATGTTACGTGTTACCATCTAAATATCCAATTACGCAAAAATTGTTAAACATGTAGTACTTACTATTCACAGAAAAATAAAATAATTATATTACGTACAAATGTGCTTAACAGCATGAATGTTTTCATTTGTGGACAATAATAATTAAAATCGATAGAATTTAGGGGTGGGTGGGAAATTAACCGTGAGGTTAATGGATGAATATATCATAAGTAATTAATTTTGTCTATTTTTTGAAAATTACTCACAAAAATATAAACAATTATGTACATTATTTTATTAATCTGTTTCATGTTAATTCTATACTTTTTAGAACACCATTTTATAGAATTATCATAAAGTAACGTACAGCACCTCTTGTTTACAAAATACAAAATAATCTTCTGAATTAAACCATATATAATAATGTCATATACAAATATGTTTAACAGTGTGAATATTTTCATTTGTAGACAATAATAATTAAAATCGATAGAATTTGTGGTGGGTGGGGAATTAACCGTGAGGTTAATGGGTGAACATATTATAAGTAATTAATTTTGTCTATTTTTGAAAATTACTCACAAACATAAACAGTTAAGTATATTATTTTATTAATCTACCCCACATTATATATACATATTCTAAATTATGGTTAAAATAATATCATACAAATGTACCACCTATTGTTTACAAAAATTATCATCAAATAACATACTGTACTTCTTATTTACAAAATTGTGATAAAGTAACGTACTGTACCTCTTATTTACAAAAATATAAAAATAACTTTTTTAATTAAATAATATGATTATTTTATATACATATATGTTTGAAGTTGTGAATACTTTTCACTTGTAGACACAAATAATTAAAATCGATAAGATCTGGGGTGGGTGGGGGATTAACCGTGAGGTTAATGGGTGAATATATCATAGGTAATTAATTTTGTCTATTTTTTGAAAAATATTCACAAATACAAACAGTTATGTACACCATCTCTACATATTCTTTAACATACTATAAAATTGTCATGAACCCACGTACTGTACCTCTTGTTTACAAAAGTCTAAAATAATTTCTTGAACCACATTAATTACAATTATATCAAAAAAAATATTTATATAATTATCATGAACCCACGTACTGTACCTCTTGTTTACAAAAGTATAAAATAATTTCTTTGAATTATATTGCTTACAATTATATCATGGAAAAACATTTTATAGAATTGTCATGAAATAATGTACTGTACCTCTTGTTTACAAAAGTATAATATAAATATTAAAAACAAATTATATACAATCATATACATTAATTCACTAAATCACTAAAATTATCAAAAATCATTAATTTTACAACTTTTGTAACATTACCATAAAATATCAACTATCTACAAATATCCGTTCCCTTTCTCCTTCTCCTCATTATAAATTGCATACAAACATTGGTATAAATTAAAACATGAATTTAATATATCATTTGGTGTAACATCCAATTTATTATTGTGTTCAAACATATTATTTATTCCACTGACAGTTGGAATATTACTATCATCATCAAACTTGTCAAGTAGCGCACATAAATGAATATCATCATATACATTGTTAAATAAGCAATTATCTTGTGGATCAGACAAATCAATTAGATCATTAACAAAATTACCACCATCGTTAAATACGTTATCTGTATCAAGTAAACTATTATTGTCGTATGAAGAATCTGAAACATAGCCATCATTTCTTGAATATTTGTTGTCTATTTCACTTAAATTATTATCAGATGATAGAATATCCTCGAATATGATCATATCTCTACTTGACTTATCCAAATTATCACTCGAACAATCAGTTATTCTATCACTTAAAATATCGTTTAATCTACTGCTTGACCTACCCGAATTATCACTTGATCTACCTACATCTAAACAATTATACACGTCCTTATAGAATTCGCTGACATTTGTCTTTAATTTTGATTTAACATATACTTCATTCTCGTACACGATTTTGTCCTTACCTTTATCTGATTTATCTAATTCTGATTTGATTAACTTGTTCTTAATTCTTTCAATTCCGCGAAGACAAATCTTATCCCATGTATCAATATTATTTTTAGCCAAAATTTTATTATCCTTGTAAATCTGGTCAATTATTTTAGTTGAATGATTGGTCCATTCAGCATAACATACTTCTGGTTTATCCAGTGTGTACTTGATCATATGTACCTCGAACTTATTTGGTTTAACACTTAAAGTAATGCTATTATCGCGAACAATCACTTCCTCATCTGTCTTCTTTGACTTTTTATTTGGACTTCCCTTTGGCCTACCTCTGGGTTTTCTATTCATCCTCTCCTCTTCCCTTTGCTCTGGGGTTTTGTTTGGACTTCCTAATGGTCTACCCCTCTTGGCTTTTTCCTTTGGTTTTTCAGGTGATGATAAATTTGATGATACCAATAATGATGGAGATAATAATAAAATAGGTGATGGTACTAACACAGCTAATGGTTTAAATCCTTGTTTTACTTCCTGTTTAACTACTGGTTTAGCGGATCTATTATACACAGACATATCTAATTTATCAAATACTGATGGCTTAACCTGTTTCTTGGGAGGATCGGGATATGATACTGGGAATATAAGGGGCATTACGTTGGGATACATTGGTTTACTCATATTATTATTATTGGTATTCACGACGACCTTTTTCTTTAAGATTTCAATTGAATATGATTCTTTGTCATATTCATTGTTCTCCAACACATCAGTTATAGGTCTGACAACAATAGGTTTTTTAATAACAAGTTTATCAATAATAGATACATCAATAACAGGAATATTATCATTAATAACGGGTACTGAGGGCAATTCCTCCGCCACATTATTGCTAACAGTATTATTTGAATCGACAACTGGATTAACTTTATCACAAACAATATTAACTGAATCAGCAGCATCTGGACTATTAATAACAACTGAATTATCAACATTAACTGATTCACCAACTACCACTGAATTATTATTAATAACTGAATCACAAATATTATCAACATTTGAATCAATGATAATATCTGGATCACTAACAACATTAACTGAATTGTCAACAGCATTAATATTTACAACATTATTAGAATCAACATTTATGACATCGTCCAATTGATTCATTCTATAAGATACTGCGAAAGAGTAATTGTTAAAAGAAGCTGGTTTTCTTCCCCTTTTTACCCCTTCGAAAGTAACATTTTCGGGAATTTTATATCCCCCAATTCTAAACTCTGGATTTGGAATGGGTTCAAATCCAGTAATAACATTATTAGTTGAAGACCTTAAGGCCTCCAACACTTCAACATCTATAGGAGAGGGTTTCTTGGAAACCCTACCCCTTTTAATAATAGTAGGTTGGTGGAGGATCTCCCATAACTTTTCCAGGTGGTTAGCCGTGGTAAGGTTATGGAAGTTGACTTCCTCCACAATCAACTCTTCCCTTTTAATAATATTTTCTTTCTCCTTGTTATATTCATCATTGATGAACACACATAACTCGGGAGAAAGAGTAACAACATCTTTAGAATCAATATATTTATTGATTCTCCTCAATAAATCGCCGGCTGATTGATGGAAATCACTCATCTTTGATTATAACTATTTTATATCAAATTTTTAATTTAAAGTGAAAAAAAATTTTTTTTTAAAATCAATTTTTAAAAATTTTTTTTACTTTTTTTTTGTCGAAAAACGTGATAAAAATTAGTCATAAATTGTCGTGAGCTAAATATACATGATTGGATGAGTAAGATGATTAAAATATATTGTATTTTAATTTAAAGCAGATATAATTAGTTAGATGATGTGATAAATTTAATGATTGAAATGTAATGGATTATTGTCAATTATGATGTAAATAATAACATTTATTTAATATGGATTGAACTAAAGTATGACAATTGGAATAAATCTAAATAATATAGATGACATCAGATATAATTATATGTTGATGTATTTTACTGATATGAAATTCATTTAATTTGATTCTAATGTATCTTGAAATTTATGTTTGTAAATGGTTTATTTATACTATATCAGTCTTATACATGTATATTTTGATCAAAAAATTTGATCATTTTATTTGTGTGAGAGCAAGAATTGTTATATTATGAATTATACCATAAAATCCTTACACATCCTTATTTTTCTATTATATACTAAATATGTAAAATGGAGACAGATGAAATTAATATGATTTGGTTTAAATTTATTTGTATGTTATAAATGAAGATTAATTCCACCATTTGTTGAAAGATTTCTCTTAAGAGAAATCTTTCAATCAAGCACTAATCTAATCTAGAAAATTCATATATGTAAATTAATACTAGTTACATTGTATTAGAACAGTCTATGTAGTTTTATTCCAAAAATATTCTGATTATTTTTATTATATATATTAATTTATTTTATTATATTAATAAATAAAATAGTATTAAATAATATAATAATAAACATAGACGATATTAATGTAGTCTAACTATCATTCATTTAAAAACATATAAAGTTTTGTTAATTCTTAAGGAATGTTGATAATGTTTCTCTTTGAAGAAACACTATCAACCCAATAAATATATAACAAAATTTTATATGTTTTGAATAGAACTTAGTTATATCACATTAATACTGTTTATATATTTATCCAATTAAAATGGTGTAAAATTTTACTGATTTTCATCCCATATTGTCTTATTTCCTCTAACGAGGAAATCTATCCACTTAGTCTACATCTATTAAATTTTTATCTGAACCAAATTTCAGACTAGTTAGACTGTATCAGAATAGTCTAGATAATTTTATTCAAAAATATTCTGATTATTTTTATTATATATATTAATTTATTTTATTATATTATTAAATAAAATATCAATAAATAATATAATAATAAATATAAACTATATTGATGTAGTCTAATTAGTGTTTATTTTAAATATTATAAAATCTTGTTAACTCCTAATAAATGTTGATTGTGTTTCTCTTCAGAGAAACACAATCAACTCAATAAATATTTAACAAAAATTTATACATTTTAAATAGAACTTAGTTATACCACATTAATATCGTTTATATATTTATTCAATTAAATGGAGTAATATTAATTGGTTTTCAGCTTCTATTAACTGATTTATTCGTTAGAGGAAATTGATCTATTTGGTTTACATCTATTAGATTTTTATCTGGATTAAATTTCATACTAGTTAGACTGTATCAGAATAGTCTAGATAATTTTATTCAAAAATATTCTGATTATTTTTATTATATATATTAATTTATTTTATTATATTATTAAATAAAATATCAATAAATAATATAATAATAAACATAGACTATATTAATGTAGTCTAACTATTGTTTATTTTAAATATTATAAAATCTTGTTAACTCCTAATAAATGTTGATTGTGTTTCTCTGAAGAGAAACACAATCAACCCAATAAATATTTAACAAAATTTATACGTTTTAAATAGAACTTAGTTATATCACATTAATACTATTTATATATTTATTCAATTAAATGATGTAAATTTAACTGATTTTTAACCACTAATACTTGATTTACTTTAACAAGGAAGTAATTCAATTTAGTCTACATCTGTTAAAATTTTATCTGGGTTAAATTTCATACTAGTTAGACTGTATCAGAATAGTCTATATAATTTTTATTCAAAAATATTCTGATTATTTTTATTATATATATTAATTTATTTTATTATATTATTAAATAAAATATTAATAAATAATATAATAATAAACATAGATTATATTAATGTAGTCTAACTAGTGTTTATTTTAAATATTATAAAATCTTGTTAACTCCTAATAAGTGTTGATAGTGTTTCTCTTTAGAGAAACACTATCAACTCAATAAATATTTAACAAAAATTTATACATTTTAAATAGAACTTAGTTATACCACATTAATATTGTCTATATATTTATTCAATTAAATGGTATAAATTTAAACTGGTTTTCAAGCTCTATTGTCCGACTTCCTCTAACGTGAAAATCTATACACTTAGTCTATATCTATTAGATTTTTATCTGGATTAAATTTCAGACTAGTTAGACTGTGTCAGAATAGTCTATATAATTTTATTCAAAAAAAATTCTGATTATTTTTATTATATATATTAATTTATTTTATTATATTATTAAATAAAATATTAATAAATAATATAATAATAAACATAGAGTATATTAATGTAGTTTAACTATCATTCATTTAAATATTATAATTTTTTGTTAACTCCTAATAATGTTGATTGTGTTTCTCTTTAGAGAAACACAATCAACTCAATAAATATTTAACAAAAATTTATACATTTTAAATAGAACTTAGTTATACTACATTAATACTATCTATATATTTATTCAACTAAACGGTATAATTTTAAATGATTTTTAACCCCTAATGTTTGATTTCCTCTAACGAGGAAGTCAATTCGTCTAGTTTACATCTATTAGATTTTTATCTGAATTAAATTTCAGACTAGTTAGACTGTGTCAGAATAATCTAGATAATTTTTTTCAATAATATAATAATAAACATAGAGTATATTAATATAGTCTAACTATCATTCATTTAAATATTATAAATTTTTGTTAACTCCTAATAAATGTTGATTGTGTTTCTCTTTAGAGAAACACAATCAACTCAATAAATGTTTAACTAAAAATTATATGTTCAAAATAAAATTTAGTTATACCACATTAATACTGTCTATATATTTATATAATTAAATGGTATAAAATTAAACTGTTTTTCAAACTCTATCGTCAGATTTCCTCTAACGAGGAAGCCAATCCGTCTAGTCTACATCTATTAGATTTTTATATGGATTAAATTTCAGACTAGTTAGATTGTATCAGAATAGTCTATATAATTTTTATTCAAAAATATTCTGATTATTTTTATTATATATATTAATTTATTTTATTATATTATTAAATAAAATATTAATAAATAATATAATAATAAACATAGACTGTATTAATATAGTCTAACTAGTATTCATTTTGAATATTATAATTTTTTATTAGCTTTTAAGAAATGTTGATTGTGTTTCTTTGAAAAGAAACACAATCAACAAACAATATATAATAAAATGTTATATATTTAAAATGAAACATAGTTATGTCACGTTAATACTGTTTATATATTTATTCAATCAAATGGTGTAAATTTTAACTGATTATGAACCACTATTGTTCGACTTTCTCTAACGAGAAAGTAGATTCATCTAGTTTACATCTATTAGATTTTTATTTGGGTTAAATTTCATACTAGTTAGACTGTATCAGAATAGTCTACATAATTTTATTCAAAAATATTCTGATTATTTTTATTATATATATTAATTTATTTTATTATATTATTAAATAAAATATTAATAAATAATATAATAATAAACATAGACTATATTAATGTAGTCTAACTAGTGTTTATTTTAAATATTATAAAATCTTGTTAACTCCTAATAAGTGTTGATAGTGTTTCTCTTTAGAGAAACACTATCAACTCAATAAATATTTAACAAAAATTTATACATTTTAAATAGAACTTAGTTATACCACATTAATACTGTCTATATATTTATTCAATTAAATGGTATAAATTTAAACTGGTTTTCAAGCTCTATTGTCCGACTTCCTCTAACGTGGAAATCTATTCACTTAGTCTACATCTATTAGATTTATATCTGGGTTAAATTTCAGACTAGTTAGACTGTATCAAAATAGTCTATTTAATTTTATTTAAAAATATTCTGATTATTTTTATTATATATATTAATTTATTTTATTATATTATTAAATAAAATATTAATAAATAATATAATAATAAACATAGACGATATTAATGCAGTCTAACTATCATCTATTTTTAACATTATAATATTTTGTTAACTCTTAATGAATATTGATTGTGTTTCTCTTCAGAGAAACACAATCAACCCAACAAATATTTAACAAAAAAATTATAGTGATTGAATAAAGTATAGTTGTATTACATTAATAGTATTTACATGTTTATAAAATTAGATGATATAAGTTTCAATTAAAATTTTATGTCTGTCATTTAATAAATAATGATAATATTTCTTGGGAAAACATTAACGACAAAATTATACATGGTTACGTTGAACAAATGTAAATAATCAAAATGCTTTAAAGCATTTTAAAAGTATCTCATAAAATTATTTATGTATATGTATCAATAATAAGTTAATAAATGCTAACCTTTATATTATATACTCATGGTGAAAGCAATATATTTATATATTTATAACTGTTTACATTTTTACATGACATATTACAGTTATGAAAGTCATATATGTATATCATACACATATCATCTTCGTATTTTCTCATATGAATATTATCCTAAAATTTAGCAATGTTTGAAAGGGTTCCCATACGGTAATTTCTGTACCCTTATATCTCCAGGATTTCTGGAATTTTTTAAGAACAGTCTAAAATGCCGAAATTTTGCTTCATGAAGACGAAGTAGACGTGACTTGAAAGTTGTCAATTTTATACTTTCTGTATATCTATACAGAAAAATTTTTAAAATTTCTGGAAAATTTCCAGAAAAAAAATCCCAGAAAAATTCCAGAGAATTCTAAAAAATATGAACAAGAAAAACATGTAGAATGTGGACAGGTATAAATGGTGTAAATGTACAGCATTTACATGTTAGTGGAAATATATTCTAAAACACCTCATAAAAATTATATAGAATTTGCTCACATTACACTAGTAAAATATCCAAAAATATATCCTTCATAAAATTATAAGATATGTTTTCATATTATACTCCATTTAAAACGTAAAAGCGAATATATGGATAAAAACATAGATAACTGTACATATTGATAATTGTTAACATTTGTTAATAATATTAAACCTACAAGGTAAATTAGTTTACTCTTCCTTAATACATATCGTGTATAAATATTATAATATGATAAAGAAAATATTGTAGTGATTCCTCAGCAATAATATAAACTATAATGAATAACCATATTAATAAAATATTCTGAATGATATTATCACTCAGAAAATAAAAATATTGCTAAATGGGTGTTTCCATACACAAATATTGGACAAAATAAATGAGTTTATTTTTAAGACCGTTTATTACATTTAATTTGATACATATTATCTTCAATACACTTAAAATGTCAATAATATACAATGTATTTTACACTATTTTATATCAGTAAATATATTGTCTTCAAAACAAACAGTATTAATTTATAAAATATGTAATTTTATATTATATATTATTCATGTAATACATTCTAACTTACGTTGGGTTTTTTTTCACTTTATAATATTGTTCTACAGACAATTGTATTTTTATAGTATATTAATTTTTAAATTATTTATTATATAAAAAAAATAAATTAATATAAAGAATATATAAATATTTTAAATATCTAAAAAAATAATAATGTACTTATTTTGAATGATAATATCATTCAAAAATAAAATATTAAAAATATAGTTATATCAGAAATAATACATGGTTTTAAATTCAAGACTGTTTATTGCAATGAATTTAATTTATATTATTTTAATATATTTATGATTACAATAAAATATAGTGTATAATATATTATTTTATATTAATAAATATATCATCTATGAAACAAACGGTGTTAATTTATTAAATGTATATTTTTTACACTATATATTGATCATATAGAATATCTTAATTTATTATATATTTATTCATTTTGTACTAATATAATTCAAATCATTGTATTTTTATAATAAATTAATTTTTAAATTATTTATTATATAAAAAAAAATTAATTAATATATAAAATATACAAATAATTTAAATAACTGAAAATAACAATGTATCTATTTTGAATGATATTATCATTCAAAAATAAAATATTAAAATATAGACATTTTCACTCAAGTGTATTAAATAGAACATATAATTTTGATTTTATCACTGTTTATTACAATGAATTTAACATACGTTACTTTTAACATAAAATAATATTAACAGTATGTAATACATCTTGTGTTATTTTATATTGATAAATATATAATCTATGAAACAAACAGTATCGTTTTGTTAAATGTATAAATTTAACACTATATGTTGCTCATATAGTGTATCTTAATTTATACTATATTTATTCATTTTATAATACTATATCTCAAAACATTGTATTTTTACAATATATTAATTTTTAAATTATTTATTATATAAAAAAAATAAATTAATATAAAGAATATACAACAAAAATAATTGACTAAAAATTAACAGTATATGTATATTGAATTATATTATCATTCAAAAATACAATATTGAAAAATATAGATACTTTCATTCAATCATAGTAATTAAGATATATGTATATTAAATTCAAGACTGTTTATTACAATGAATTTAATGTACATTAATATTAACATAAAATAATACCAATAATATATACTATAATTTATGTTATTTTATATTGATAAACATATCATATTTAAAATAAACAATATTAATTTGTAAAATATATAATTTTTGTTTTATATACTATTCATATAGACCATTTTAATTTATGTCTCTTTTATTCATTCTGTAATACTAAATCTCAAACCATTGTATTTTTATAATATATTAATTTTAAATTATTTATTATATAAAAAAATAAATTAATATAAAGAATATACAATAAAAATAATTGACTAAAAATTAACAGTATATGTATATTGAATGATATTATCATTCAAAAATAAAATATTGTTAATATAGATGTTTACCCTCAAGTATATTAAATAAGGTATACATTTTAAAAATCAAGACTGTTTATTACAATGAAATTAATACACATTAATTTCAGTATAAAATAATATCGATAACATGTAGTATATCTCATGTCATTTTATATTGATAAACATATAATCTTCAAAACAAACAGATATAATTTTATTAAATGTATATTTTTGTTTTATATACTGCTTATATAGATAATTTTTAACCTACGTTATTTTATTTATTTTATAATACTAAATCTCAAACAATTGTATTTTTATAATATATTAATTTTTAAATTATTTATTATATAAAAAAAATAATTAATATAAAGAATATACAATAAAAATGATTGACTAATATTAGCAACATATCTACTTTGAATGACAATATCATTCAAAAAATAAAATATCTGTAAATAGACGCTTTCACCCAAACATACAGATTAAGATATACATTTATTTTATTAAATACTGTTTATTTCATTGATGTTTTTAATATATTATTCTAGTATATTTGGAATAACAACAAAATCTTGTTAATTATATATTATTTTATGTTAATAGACATATAATCTTCAAATAAACAGTGTTAATTTGTTAAAGTGTGTAATTTTATAATATATTGCTGTTTAAAATCTCTAATAAAATCTATACAAATAGTATTAAATGTTATTATTTTACGATGTAGTACCACTATTACTGAAGTTTTTATGATTACAAAATTGTAAACATAATTTTATTTATATATATAAATATGTTGAAAATCCATCCACACATTAAAAAATATTCATGGGGTAAAAAAGGTTCTGAAAGTCTGGTTTCACAATTAGTTTATGACACTCAGAAGCTGGATGTAATCTCCAAAATTCACGAACCATTTTATACGGATGAACCATATGCGGAGTTATGGATGGGAACACATCCTAGTGGAATGGCAATGATTGATGAAAACACCAGTTTAAAAATGATTATTGATCAACATACATTGCCCGATCTACCTTTTTTATTCAAAGTTTTGTCAATTGATAAAATATTATCGATACAAGTTCATCCGAATATAGAACAGGCAAAAGAACTTCATGATAAATTTCCACATATTTAACCTGACAGTAATCACAAACCTGAAATGGCTATTGCTTTATCTGAATTTGAAGCTCTCTGTGGTTTTCGACCATTAGATGAAATTATGAATTTCATTAATATTTATCCTGAATTTAGTAATATAATAAATATTGATGTTAAAGGACAACATGTGTCATTACAGTCTCTATTTACACGAATGATAAAACAAACTCCCAGTAATGGACAGATATTATCATCAACATGTATTCTTGAAAATCTTAGAGCATTAGTTGATCGAACTAAAACTTCAAATATCAATAAGACTGAAGTTGAAAGCTTGTTTTTGAGAATTTATGAGATGTTTCCAGATGATATTGGTTGTTTATGTGTATTTTTTCTAAATTATCATAGATTACAACCAAATGAAGCATTAATTATAAAACCTGGTATTTTACATGCTTATATATCAGGTGATTGTATAGAATGTATGGCTACAAGTGATAATGTTGTACGTGCAGGATTGACTTCTAAATTTTGTGATGTAGACACATTGTTGTCCATTCTGGATTTTTCAGAATATCCAAAAGATTCTTACACACAACAATGTTCAAAACCAGTATTTCAACCTGATTATTTAGAGAGTGATAAAAATTCAACACAAATAAATTTTATGGAACATACATATATGTATCTGACACCATTCAAAGAATTTGCTGTCTACAGAATTTATTTAAGTGTCAATGATACTGAGAAGATTAACCAACTAAAACAACCATCTATCTTAATTGTAATTTCTGGCCAAGGTAATATTAAATATAATAGCATAAATTGTGATTTAGCCAGAGGGGATATTTACTATATATTTCCAAATGTTGATTACATAATTTCCTGCAGACAAACAGATTTGTCAATATTTATAGCTTTTACTCCATAACAACAATAGTAGAACATTTGAATGATTTTAAAATGAGTATTTTTATTTTTTAACAGCATATATTATCGATATGAATAACATATATTTTTCATAGAAATGAATTATCCCACATTTTCCCTTTATGGTAGGTATCACCGAAATTTACTTTATTTAGAAGGGTTCTCAGATGTCTATTTTACACTCTTTTTTCTCAGGAACTCCGGGATTTTTTTATAGAACTATCAAAAATACTCAAAAATGCTCTCATGAAGACTGTGTAGACGTGTAATGAAAGTGTCTTATTTTTGACTTTCTGTATATAGATACAGAAAGTTTTAATTTTTTTCTGGAGCTCTGGAAAAATTTCCAGAATTTTCCAGGAAAATTATTAAGATTTTTACTGTTTAAACCTAATGAAATAGTAAGAATCGTTTCAATTGTTAGATATTCTATTATATAGTTAATTCAATACGAGACTAAATGGAAATCATATAAAATATGATAAATACCTGTAATTTTAAAGGACAACATTGTTGTCCTTTAAACTGTTACAATACTCTATCATATTTTATATGATTTTCTATTTATACTATATAATTTTTTAATTATTAAATAAAGAAAAAAAATTAATATATATAAACAAATAGCTGAAAAATTTTCTAAAAAAATATTAATATTTTTAAGAAATTTCACTGTCAAGAAGAAGTAAACCAGTAAAAATCATTTTAATTTTGACTTCTTTACTATCCAATTAATCCAATATGAGACTAAATGAAAATCATATAAAATTTGATAAACACCTGTAATTTTAAAGGACAACATTGTTGTCCTTTAAATCGTTACAATACTCTATCAAATTTTATATGATTTTCATTTTATACTATATAATTTTTAATTATTAAATAAAGAAAAAAATTAATATATATAAACAAATAGCTGAAAAAATTTCTAAAAAAATATTAATATTTTTAAGAAATTTCACTGTCAAGAAGAAGTAAACCAGTAAAAATTATTTTAATTTCAGACTCTTTACTATCCAATTAATCCAATATGAGACTAAATCAAAAATCATATATTTTTGATAAACACTTGTAATTTTAAAGGACAACAGTGTTGTCCTTTAAACTGCTACAATTTACTATCAGATTTTATATGATTTTCATTTTATACTATATAATTTTTAATTATTAAATAAAGAAAAAAAAATTAATATATATAAGAGAATAGCTGAAAAAATTTTTAAAAAATATTAATATTTTAAGAAATTTCACTGTCAAGAAGAAGTAAACCAGTAAAAATAATTTTAATTTCAGACTCTTTGCTATCCAATTAATCCAATATGAGACTAAATAAAAAATCATATATTTTTGATAAACACTTGTAATTTTAAAGGACAACAGTGTTGTCCTTTAAACTGCTACAATTTACTATCTGATTTTATATGATTTTCATTTTATACTATATAATTTTTAATTATTAAATATAGAAAAAAAATTAATATATATAAACAAATAGCTGAAAAAAATTTTTAAAAAAAAATATTAATATTTTTAAGAAAATTCACTGTTAAAAAGAAGTAAACCAGTAAAAATCATTTTAATTTTGACTTATTTACTATCCAATTAATCCAATATGAGACTAAATAAAAAATCATATAATTTTGATAAATACCTGTAATTTTAAAGGACAACAATGTTGTCCTTTAAACTGTTACAATACTCTATTAGATTTTATATAATTTTCATTTAATACTATATAATTTTTAATTATTAAATAAAGAAAAAAATTAATATATATAAACAAATAGCTGAAAAAATTTCTAAAAAAATATTAATATTTTTAAGAAATTTCACTGTCAAGAAGAAGTAAACCAGTAAAAATTATTTTAATTTCAGACTCTTTACTATCCAATTAATCCAATATGAGACTAAATCAAAAATCATATATTTTTGATAAACACTTGTAATTTTAAAGGACAACAGTGTTGTCCTTTAAACTGCTACAATTTACTATCTGATTTTATATGATTTTCATTTTATACTATATAATTTTTAATTATTAAATATAGAAAAAAAATTAATATATATAAACAAATAGCTGAAAAAAATTTTTAAAAAAAAATATTAATATTTTTAAGAAAATTCACTGTTAAAAAGAAGTAAACCAGTAAAAATCATTTTAATTTTGACTTATTTACTATCCAATTAATCCAATATGAGACTAAATAAAAAATCATATAATTTTGATAAATACCTGTAATTTTAAAGGACAACATTGTTGTCCTTTAAACTGTTACAATACTCTATTAGATTTTATATAATTTTCATTTAATACTATATAATTTTTAATTATTAAATAAAGAAAAAAAATTAATATATATAAGAGAATAGCTGAAAAAATTTTAAAAAAAATATTAATATTTTTAAGAAATTTCACTGTCAAAAAGAAGTAAACCAGTAAAAATAACTTTAATTTCAGACTCTTTACTATCCAATTAATCCAATATGAGACTAAATAAAAAATCATATATTTTTGATAAATACATGTAATTTTAAAGGACAACAATGTTGTCCTTTAAACTGTTACAATACTCTATCAGATTTTATATGATTTTCATTTTATACTATATAATTTTTAATTATTAAATAAAGAAAAAAAATTAATATATATAAACAAATAGCTGAAAAATTTTTAAAAAAATATTAATATTTTTAAGAAATTTCACTGTCAAAAAGAAGTAAACCAGTAAAAATAACTTTAATTTCAGACTCTTTACTATCCAATTAATCCAATATGAGACTAAATAAAAAATCATATATTTTTGATAAATACATGTAATTTTAAAGGACAACAATGTTGTCCTTTAAATTGCTACAATACTCTATCAGATTTTATATGATTTTCATTTTATACTATATAATTTTTAATTATTAAATAAAGAAAAAAAATTAATATATATATAAACAAATAACTGAAAAAATTTCTAAAAAAATATTAATACTTTTTAGAAATTTCACTGTCAAAAAGAAGTAAACCAGTAAAAATAATTTTAATTTCAGACTCTTTGCTATCCAATTAATCCAATATGAGACTAAATGGAAATCATATAATTTTTGATAAATACCTGTAATTTTAAAAGACAACGTTGTTGTCTTTTAAACTGTTACAATACTCTATCAGATTTTATATGATTTTCATTTTATACTATATAATTTTTAATTATTAAATAAAGAAAAAAAATTAATATATATAAACAAATAGCTGAAAAATTTTTAAAAAAATATTAATATTTTTAAGAAATTTCACTGTCAAAAAGAAGTAAACCAGTAAAAATAACTTTAATTTCAGACTCTTTACTATCCAATTAATCCAATATGAGACTAAATAAAAAATCATATATTTTTGATAAATACATGTAATTTTAAAGGACAACAATGTTGTCCTTTAAACTGTTACAATACTCTATCAGATTTTATATGATTTTCATTTTATACTATATAATTTTTAATTATTAAATAAAGAAAAAAAATTAATATATATAAACAAATAGCTGAAAAAATTTCTAAAAAAATATTAATATTTTTAAGAAATTTCACTGTCAAGAAGAAGTAAACCAGTAAAAATTATTTTAAATTCAAATGTTTCACTATCCAATTAATCCAATATGAGATTAAATAAAAAATCATATATTTTGATAAATACCTGTAATTTTAAAGGACAACAATGTTGTCCTTTAAAACTGTTACAATACTTTATCAGATTTTATATGATATTCATTATATACTATATAATTTTTAATTATTAAATAAAGAAAAAAATTAATATATATAAACAAATAACTGAAAAAATTTCTAAAAAATATTAATATTTTTTAGAAATTTCACTGTCAAAAAGAAGTAAACCAGTAAAAATAATTTTAATTTCAGATTCTTTGCTATCCAATATGAGACTAAATAAAAAATCATATATTTTTGATAAATACCTGTAATTTTAAAGGACAACAATGTTGTCCTTTAAACTGCTACAATACTCTATCAGATTTTATATGATTTTTGTTTTATACTATATAATTTTTAATTATTAAATAAAGAAAAAAATTAATATATATAAACAAATAACTGAAAAAATTTCTAAAAAAATATTAATATTTTTTAGAAATTTCACTGTCAAAAAGAAGTAAACCAATGAAAATCATTTTAAATTTGAATGTTTCACTATTTTACTAATTCAATGAATAATTAAATAGAAAACATGTAATTTTGATGAATATCTAATTGTACAAAATAATTCAATAAATTGTTTAAAATTATTATAAATATATCATGTTAAGTCTACAAGATATTAAATATACATAAAAAAAAATATAATAAACTGCAGATTCACTTTTGATATTATAGATTATTGTTTGTATTATATGATAAGCAGACGGTGCTTACACAAAAAAAATGAATTTCAAAACCTTCATTTATTACCACATTTAGATATCTATTTGTTTATCATATGTGATTAAACATACAACATATTCTCATGAACATCTCGCATAAATAAAATATTTAACATTGTTAAACATAATCATGGTGTATATAGAATCAAAATATTGAAAATAACATAAATTAAAAAAATTTTTAAAATTGACAAAAAAAATTTACCTTAAATATAAAAAAAATACATAAAATGTAGGATATGGTATACACAAAATTAACAACAAGCAGTGAAAAAAAATGATTATAAACGGCTCGATATGCAGGTCATATTGGATATAATCTCAATAATAAAGATTGCCGTTCGTAGATCGAAGTATTTTTCATCACATGATAATTTAAAATAATCACCAAGATGCTGGACATCTTTGACATACATATGTAATAACAGAGTCAGTTAAAATAGTAATCAAGATGCCGGTCATCTTGAATATAAATGTAATAATATTAAAGTGACAATAAAAAAATGCTGGACATTTTCTTAATTTAACATGGTAACAGAATATACTCACATATAAAATATATCAATGATTTTATTTTATACATAATGATACATTATATACAATTATTTAACTAACATGAATGTTTTAATATAGTCCGATCCATTCATAATCCTATCAGTGAATATAATATTATTCTCACTTAATTCTAAATATGAACAACCACCAATGTAAAATATAATACTTTCTTTCAAATCCTGCGACAAATTTGTATTTTTAAAATTCTTTTTAATTTCAAACAGCTTATTCAAATAATTATCCATGACAAATAACTCACCATAACCATATGTTTGTATTATGCTGTTTTTAATCTCATTCAACTCTTCCAAATTAATGTACTGTACATTACACATTAACGCCAACAATCTATAAATGTAAATCAGGTCAGATTTGGAATCTATCGAATCATTCAAATATCTCATGGTAATATTTTTATTTATTCCGTAAATGACATTTTCCTCCATCTTCATTCTGTTAATATAATCTGTATTTTTAATTTTCTCAAATACATCATCAACAATATCCAACCATTTTGATAATATTTTCTTCTCCTTAACCAAAGTTGCAAGATTACTAGTCATTTCTTTGTTTATAATTCTTTTTTCATTCATGTACTTAATTTTATCTTCCAATCCTCTCAGATATGATGCATATTCTTTAAGCACCATTGGAACGTCGGATATATCTAATCCATATATTTTTGAATATACTGAATCATTCAAGTCCAAAAAAACTTCTTCATTATTTATGATAGTATATCTAAAATTGATTTTATAAAATTCTGAAATTACTCCTTCAAAACTTCTAGGTGACAATAATAAATTAACACTCTCTTTTATAAACGATCTCCTGTCCACTATCACAATATTTTTATATTCAAAATCTATATCCTTCGTAATTATCATATCATTGTTCAACAATTTAACAATATTAATATTGCTATCCACTCCAATTGTTGTCACATTGTTTATATCAACGTTTTCCTTCAATCTTTTTATAATGCCGCATACATCAGATACATCAAAATCAGCAATCATCAAAAACAATTTCTTACATAATTCAACATATGATATGTCTAAATTTAAATAATAAACCTGTGTTGAAATATCTTCCAAATAAAATCCATTCTTCATTGACATACTATCTCTAAACAGAATCACAACATGATATTTTAAGGAAGGATCATTAGACATTATAAATTCTTTTACAGTTTCAAGATTTTTAATACTTTTGTTTGTAACAGCACCTGATTTGTATAAAAATATAATTTCAACATCAACAACATTCATCTCCCTCAGCTCATTAATATTATCAATAAGATAAACATTGCTTACATACTGACTTATGTTAAACATATACAACAAATCTTTCTCTGTGATCAGTATCTTCTTACCTCTTATTCTCTTTAAATAACTCACTAATTCGTCCATAACGATTAGTATTATTTTGCATCACAAAATAAATGATAATTTAATCATTTTCACGAGTACCACATTTAACGGATATACAATATTTAAATTCTGAGATAAGTAATGGAACCATTTTTTACGAACAATTTACTGATAAATTGGAATATTTTTAAATCTAATTTAATGTCACAATAATATGTACCTGTTTCAACATGATAACCACTTGCATTCATTCCCATAAGTTTTGAAATAGGATTCTCACCATATGAAATCCATATATTTCCATTATTGTCACTCTTAAGAGATAATGGTAATTTATCATCCAATATATGTTTATAAATTTCATATACATCAACCCTGTCCAAAGCAACTCTGAAATATCTACCTAAATTTTTATCAGATGACAATCTTATAACTGGGTGTGTTAATTTATTTCCATTTTCGATAGTGAATGTTAATTCTAAATTAAATCTGTCATATAACATAAGTTTATCTAGAACAAATTCTTTAATATAATTTACATAATTACCGTGTCTATTTCTTACATTTTCACTATTCAAGTAAATTATAGGAGTATCACTAGGAACATATTCGTTCACAAATGTATCCTCTATTAAAGTTAAAATACCATTTACATCTTCATCACCATCTATATCTTTCAAATTAAATAAAGTTCTTATATTGGTAGGAGTCCATTTATGGTGAATAATTCTTTTTTCGAATTCAGAATGTACATCTGTATATAATAAATTTAAGGCGTTATTTCCCAAACCACCAATAGTAAATCTATCAGCATTATAACGCAAATCGTTGAATAAAAGTCCAAGATCTTCGTCTGACAAATTTCTTATTAAATCATTATCTGTATATACGAAATTATCAGCATCTAACAATATATATCTATTAATTATATCGCGGTATAAAGAAGAAGCGAATCTATCTAATACTTCTAAATCTTGTACATTATTTGGTTGTCCAACATTTTGGAGATATAGATAATGTGGATTATGTGACAAAAAGTAATCACCAGGCATTTTACTGTCTGGGAATGGACTGATACTTCTACTATATAAAGCCATTGTTTTAATCTTAAAAATAAAAAAATAAATATTTTTGTTACTTTAAATAATGTTTTGTATTTCCAATAAATCAGGTAAATTGTTACGCGTTCCTTTTCACCAAAATAATAACATATTGTCCAAATATCCTGTCCTCATAAGTAAGAAGTCATCTCTATATCCAGTAATTGTTGAGAAAGACAAAATATTTTGTTCATGGATGGATAAATGTAACAAACCTATACCTATTTTTACATTATGTGACGGTTCAAAAATATTGGACAATCCATCTGGCTTATTTTCACTTACATGGTGTACTGACAATGATTTGAAGATGAACACCAACCATCCCCTTCTTACAGAATATAAAAAATGTTGTGAAACCGGAGTTTTATGTAATGATTTGATCAGGGAATACATTGGAACAGTAGACAGTGATGCTAATTTGGTATTTGAACTCAATGACAGCAAACCTGATTATATATTGTACCCAGTTATAAATTCCACATCCAACTTTATATGTTATGATGAGAATGTAGATACATCCAAAGGAATAGGCATAAAGAAAATATAATTTTATGAATTATTTTCCATACATTAATTTAATGTATGAACACTTTAATACTTATAATGGTTTAACAGCTACCAATGCTTTATTGATACTTGGAAGTTTACTAATTTTTTCTCTTAATAATATGCTTTTATGTAAATTCCAATCGTTTGCAGCTCTTCTAAATGCATCTTTATGTGAAATACCTGGATTTTCCGATTTTACCTCAGGGATTCTATCTCTCATATACAAATTATATGGAGATGGTGCTCTTTTTTCTTTGACGATATCTTGACCATCTTCATCTTTTTCTTTTTTAATTCTCTTAGATTTTTTAGTTCCGTCTGTGTTTGATTTTACAGACTTATCCCATGTAGAAGAAGCTAATTTAAAGGCATCTTTATGAGAAATTCCAGGATTTTGTTCTTTTGCCAAAGCAATAGCTCTAGCCATATGTAAATTGTATTCAGTAGGAGCTCTTTTTGTCTTTTCTTTTTTTTCAACTGGTTTATCCCCCTCAGCCATCACATTATTAAATACTTTATTAGAATTGATTTGTTTTTGATAAACCAATCTTTCTATTTCAATCCTTTCTTTTTGTGCGGCCATCATAGCTTCTATTTCTTTTTTTGAATTGTTTTCAATTAAAATAATTTTCTCCATATTTTATAAAAAATAAAAAAAATAAATGAAAAAAATAATTAATAATTTATAATTAATTAATTAATTTAAAATTGAATTTTAATCAGAATCTGAATCAGAATCGTGTTTATCTTCATCTTCCCCCAAAATATTGTCCTCTTCAACAGCAACACTACTTATAACATGATCGTCTTTAACAACATTATTACAATCATTAATAATATTATCAATAATATTATCATTAGTAATTGTATCACACACACCCTTTACAGCAAGTTTATCTTCTTCATCAATGTTATCAATTACAGAATCAAGTAAATTTCTAGTTTCTTCCACATTCTTGATCATTTCATCAAATTTGCTTAAAATCAAATCAACCTCCTGATCTATTTTTTCACTACCATCGGTATCAGTACTATCTTCATTATCCTCTTTTTCCACATCTTCTATATTTTCATTGACAATCTTATTATCGATATTATCTTCATTTATATCATTAATTATATTATCAATGCTATTTTCACCTTTTATATCCTTAAACATAGTATCATCTATTTCAATGTTATCAGAAGATGTAGCTGAAAATGAACTCTGTGTAATATTACATTTTCTACCCTCATCTTTTGACATGCCTAACAACCAATATATGAAATCTAATATCTTCCACATGGGTCTTTTATTATGAGAAAAATTTTATAATTTGTAATAGTAAAGGAGAATAGGTAGAAGTAAAAACTGCAATAGAACAAAGATTATTGATATCACTGGAACTATCCATTCATAATCACTGCGGTAGAATCTCGGGAGTATCAATAATGAAAACCATAATGAACCAAGACCACCTCCTATATGTGCAAATACTGACAAACTCATTTCAATAGCACCTTCCACTACCAATGCTATAAAAGCTGCTACCACAAAAAATATTTGAAATCGAGGTAGAGTAACAGTGTACCAATTTAAAATCAAATCTGCTAAATATAAAAATATATAACCATATATAGATGCACTAGCACCTGCTAAAACAGCACCATTGGGTAAAAACCACCAACTGAACAAAGCACCACCTACAGCACCTACAAAATATAAAAATGCCATCCTAACACTTCCATATTTCTTTTCCATAAAATACAAGCTTGGTACCAATATAATCATATTCATCAATATATGTGCCCAAGTAAAATGATAAAAACTGTATGTTATCCATCTAAATGATGGTGTTCTTACATCAGATATTATAAATCCACCAAATGGTATTTCTATCAATAATTGAGGACATACATAATCATACCAAGGTGCTGGACACATAAATCGTGTGAATAATAAAGTTGTAAAATAAATTGATGATAAAATTGACACGATTATTGGTAACCATATAACTTGGTGTTCTTGTTCCACAGGAGTAAAAGTGTCAAAGAGTATTTTAAGATATCTTTGCGCTTCTTCTTTTAATGTCGGTGTTGATAGTTCATCTGCATCTGGTCTTTCAGGGATATCAACATTCAAGTCATTAATATTGCTCATTTCAACCACATCATTTTTAACTTCAACCTCCATAGCCTATTGTATATTTTATAATATTATATACAGTTTAACAATGATATAATTGTATTTAAAAATTTTAACATATTTTGCAAAAAAAATTATTTTAGTATATAAAATGAGTTTTAATTTACAATCTCCAATAATCGGTGGATTAACAGCAGCCGGAATTATTGCAGGCCTATTAACATTGTTCTTTACTATCATCTTCTTTTTACTCTACTGGTACAGCTACAAATATTTTGCATGTGTTGAAAATGTTTATGCTCGTAAGCTAAGCAAAATCTTCTTGACTATTTTCATAGTTATGCTAATTGTACTTGCTCTGGGAATACTTTCAGCTATCTTTGCAGGAGGAGCAGCTGTAGGTGCAGTTAATAACAGCTAAAGATATCTCAGAATTTAATGCAATATGATCACTGATCATGTTACAGATTACAACAATAAAATTCAAATGATTAAAATATGATGAAAGATCAAGATAGTCTCATATGGCCAATTATAAGTATCGTATTGGTGGTGAGTTTTTTGATTGTATGCTTAATAATAATATCACCTGAATTAAGAAGTAGCAACTATGAAAGTGTAATGCAATGTCCGCCATCGTTCTGTGTCACAAATATATTTAATGGTGAAAGAAAATGTCCACCATCAGGTAATTCATTAGAATCAATAGTGGGAACAGAAGTATGTAATGCACCTGAAGGATGTACCAACATAAATACAAGGTGTGTTTATGAAAATCCACAAAAAGGAACATCATGTCCAGGTGATGTGGATTATACGGGTTTATGCACAAATCAAGAAACATGCAGATGTATTAATAGAGTCTTTTGTCCAGATTGGGCTACAGCATATTTTAAACCAACAGTTGTAGTTGATAATGGAGCGGAAATAAGTAATGTTTTAGTTCAAGAAGTTGTATGGACAAAATCGACAAATGTGTTTTCAACAGAGATGCCGATATCCCTCGGTCCATACAACACAAATGATGCTATTTGTTCTGTTTCAGAGGGAAGGTTAAATAGTATATGGCCACATGGTGAATGTATAAGAGGTAATTTAGGATTTAATGAAGAAGATGGTCTGTGGTATTGTATGAATTCTGAAATTGACTGTTATGGAAGCAGATTAGTGAGAAGAATAGATGGTGGATATGAATGCAGAATATAAATTAAGATTTATATTAAAATGATTTTTCTATAATAAATAAATGTTGAGTTTAAAAGATAAAATGACTAGCGTAAGAGATAAAATATGGATGAAATACATGCTAATACCTCAATTATACCAAGGAAATTGTTTTTGTTGTGATTCTGAAATAGATAGACAAAATTTTTGTAGTGGGATCCTATATAAAAATAACAAAGAGGAGGTCAGGGCTATATGTTCCAAATGTTATTATAACAATGACGAATGTGATATACATACATATAAAATGAAGAACTATCCAGAGAATGTGTACAGTTGTATTGAATGTCAGACTGAAGAAGCAACACATTCATTTTATTGTTCAGAACACTACGTAAATATTCATAATACATGTGGATATGATGACATAATAAAGAGATTTGAAATGAAAAATAAAAGGAAACTTCTCAGTGAGACAAATTGGGAAATAGTCCCAAACTGTATAAATTAATAAAATTGAGAAATAAATATATAAAATTATATATAGAAATGAATGCTGAAGAGGAAGATGAAAATTTAAGTACAACCAAAGTGAATAAGTATATGAGAAAAGAGAGTATAACATGTAAATTTTATGAAATATTAACAGATGATGGAAAAATATTATTAACACATTTAATGACAGGTATTATTATGGATATAGATGGAAAGTCACTATCATTTATTTTAAATTATATTGAAGCATATCCAGTTGATTTAAGAAAACATTTAACAGATGATATATTGAAGGGAGAAACGGAAAAATCGCGCGAGTCATTTATAAACAGCCTGGTTAATTATATTCTTTGTAATTCATATGGATTTTCAGATGATGAATATATAACATCATATGACATATCTGTTTATATATGTTTTAGTGAAGAACTGTATGGTATATTTGGTGAAAAAATTCCAATATTTCCATACAGAGATACAGATTTATATGAAAAATCAATTGAATATATTTTTGGGGATGACCTACCATCAGGAATAAGAGAGCCATTGAAAAATTATTTACAATATACTCTCAGCTTATATCAAAATATACCATATGAAGATATGAAAACAATTGTTCATAAGAATAGTATCAATAAATTTAATGCTAGATTAAATCTTGCAGGTGAACTGATGTTAATAACATGCAGTAAAATACGAGAAAATTACAAAACAATCTATGGGAAAGATTGGAAGAAAAATCTTAATTTTCTTACTCTTCTTCACACCTTGAAAAACATCAAAATATAGGTAATTTAAATATTATTAATATTTAAATTTATAAACAACATTAATATGAAAAATAGTTTAGAATCTTCTAGCTCTTTGAGCAATTTGAGTCTTGCGAGCACTAATGTAATCGTTATACACTTTCAAATAATATTGATGAATTGATTCACCTTTTGAATGTATTTTCGTGCACAATGTATAGCATAAATCATTAACAGCTTTATTATCTGAATCCAATTTATTATACACATTTCCATATGGATATTTTGAAACCCTGGGGGAAGGATTAAATGGATATCTTCCACTAACCATTAGATACAAAGTAACTCCAACTGCAAAGAAATCTGCTTCCTGATACATACCAAATGATATTCTTTCTTTATTATCATATGCATAATATAAATATAATGGGATGAATAATGGAGTTCCTGAAAATGATGTACATGCTTCATGACATGAAACACCATAATCAATTAATGTAAAATCACCATGTTTACTGTATATGATATTTCCTGGTTTTATATCCCTATGTACAATACCATTTGAGTGTAAACAGAATAAGGTTTCGAACATTTGTCTCACAAATTTATCGATTTCAGACGTGCTAAAATTGTGTCCATTTTCTATGAATTTCCCCAAATCAACGCCCTCAAAATATGGTGTAATTATATAATAATATGGTAAATTGGTACCTTCACCCATTAAAGATTCAAATTTAGCATACAATCTATCATTTGCACGGACAACACCTCTATCAATTAAGACTAGAGCATTTTTACATTTAACCTGACTCAATAAATATTCTTCTTCTTCAAATACTTCTTGAGCATGTCCACTATTTTTAATAATTTTTAGGGCCATTTTTTTATCATTGCTATTTGTTGGAACCATTAAAAACACTTTGCCAAATGTGCCTTCCCCCAATGGAATATTAGAAATAGTATATTTTGAAAAATCAAACATTTTAATATAAAAAATAATTTAATTGAATATTTTTTTTTTACAATTAATGAAAATTATAAATCGTACAACATGTCTTTAATTTCATTAGCATCAAATATAAATAATGAAGAATCTTTGTCTAACAATGAGAACCCAATAATGAGTTTGTCCCCATCCATTACCATTCCTGATATAAATTCCATTTTCTTATCCTGTAGTTTAAACATTCTGCTAGCTTTCACAGGTTTCAAATTTTCATCATGATACACAAATCTGTGATAATATAATCGAGGAGCACTGTTATTATTTTCATGAACCAATGTTAAATAACCATTTTCATACTCAATGGGGCCAGACGAACCTTTTGTTCGACTTAACATTGGTACATTATGTTCATAAATTACTTTTACATCGTTGCTCTCATTCATTTCAATAATTGTGAAAGGACTCCAACCATAAATCCATTTAAATGTATTAGTACCGTATACTTTTTTATTTACATCATCATTTATAGGTAACCAATTTTTTTGAACAGATCCTTTACCAAAATTTACGGGCATAATATCGACGAGTTCATCGCCAACAACTTTTGCTAAAGTTATTTGTCCAGCATTCATTACGTCATTTACTCCCCAACATGTACCACTTACATACATTTCACCATTATGTAAAAATATTCTTCCATCTTCCAATCCAACACTAATGCTTTTATACGATTGTGGTATAACAGTGTTGATAACAGTTCTTTTACAAATTTGATATTCATTGTCCAGCACCTCCACACAATTTACTGTTGATATCACTCTGCCATCATCGACATAAATATAATAACCATTGGATTCATTTATCACATAATTGATGTATCTGTGGAAAATATGAATTATACCATTGTATTTAACCAAACTTATGTTCATGGGAACCAAATTTCCAATCTTTGTAGGATCTAATTTTATTACCTTACCTGGAACAATGATAGTATACCAATTATAATTATTCATCAATAAATTGTATGTATCTGTATCTGTTCCAAGTTTACATATATCATCGAAAATACTTCTCCCGATATCCTTTTTTCCAACATAATATGATTCTAAATATTTGCATATATACATTCTTGTATTTTTTATGTCATTTACCTCTACATCTTTCAGCAATTCCCATGCTTCATGATGTTTACCCTGATTTGTTAGATGAATAATATCCTCCATATTTTAAATATTTTTTTAAACTTTATAGCATTTACCTGTCAAAAAGAACAAGATATAATAATTTAATTTGGTGTTGGAGCGACCCCTTCACATGATTCACCACATAATGTATACAGTTCTCTATAACCTGGATTATCACTGTTATTCATACCAAGTCTATTAGCACATTCAAGAGTATCAAGAGTTATTTGTGAATGAAAACCATTTGTACCATTTATTGATCTATTATTGGGATTTCTTAAGTCAGATGGAGCATCAGGTGCAGTTGTCACATTTTTGTACTTCCATAAATATCCACAAGCCGGCACATATAAAAATGGATACCAATTAAGGAATGTTCTAAACTTCTCTGTTAAATTTTCATCTGGTTCTAAACCATCACTTCCAAATTCACATTCATGTACAACTCTTTGAAATTCTTCGGGAGGTCCATTAACAGTACAATAATTTAAGGTAGCATATGCTCTCTTCTGAGGATCATTTTCCATTGGTACATCAACTGGTGTCGGTTCTGTTGGATCTCTACAAACAAATCTTAAACAATATGGATTTTGATCAACAGATTCTAGTTTACTAGCAAGTTGTTGATTTACCATGAGAACCCATATAATCAATGCAATTATAATCACTAATAATATAGCAATAACAATAAATACAGGCACAGATGGCAATGTTTTTCTTTTTGTAACTGTTGACGCAGCCGTATTTACATTTTTAGTAGTAGGTCCAATATCTTCCATTTATTTATGTAAAAAAAAACAATAGGGAAATATTATTCCCCTAACAAATTAATAATTAGAATTAATTAATAGATGGATAAAATCCCGAATCTAATGCATATTTCACCAGTTTAATTTCGACAGGATATTTTTCGTTCAAATTTTTTATAGTATCTTCTGACATAGGAGCTAGTGTTAATGGATTTACTTTGTTTACCACACCCACTAAAACAATAATTGTATCTGCACAGAATGTTTGAGTAAAATTTTCCACCACTTCTCTATAATAAACATATTCGATGGGTAGGGATTCTATATCCTTATTTAACTTAATACACACTTGTTTATAATCTTCTTTATATATGTTTGGAAAATCATCAATTAACACATTTTCTCCATCTACAAAATTTTCTAATCTCTCCAAAAGAGAAGTGATGAGTTCATAAATTATTGAATATTCGAATTTTATTCTGTTCTCCAACGATTCTTTCTCATAATCAGTTAAATATTTATTGTGAAAAACTTCCGGAATGAGCTTATCAATTGAGCTGTTAGCAATATTATTGAATATATTGCTAACTATATCCGAACCATATTCACTTTCATTTAAAATATATGTGTACACTTCCCTCCTCACTTTTTGATTCATAAGAATTGAATAATAGCCAATAATTGTATTTTGAGATAAACACAAACATATTTTTGAGACTTGCTCAATATATGGTTGTATTGATAATATGTTCATCTCACCATCAAATGAACTCTTATATACTTTATATATTTCATTTTCAAATCTGGGTATTATAACATCTGCAGGTGTTATTTCGTTATCTTTTGACCATGTGTTGTATGACACTTTCATGACGTTTATGCACACCTTTCTAATATTTTCTTTGTTTAACATTTTACATGAATTAAAAATTTATTTTAATTGTTCAGCATAAATTAAAAATAAATTAAAATTTATTTTAATTGGCCAGAATAAATTTCCAAATAATTTTATAAAACTGAGTTAATTAAATTGTTTCAAGAAAAATAAATTCGTTGAGTCAACAAAAACATGAACAACATCGTCCATTTCAGAGGAATTGATCTTTACCAAACAGTTCTTGATTATCAAGCTGGAAACTACTCAGGTGTTACACAGAATATACCTGTCAAAATGATGAATCTCATATCTACACCTATGCATAAAATAGTGGAACAACCTAAGAATAAGATTAAGACTATTACTAATGAATTTAAGAGGGAATATGCGCTTTTAAGTTATATGCCAGATGAAAAGGGTAACTATACACCATATAACTGTGCTGATTCTATGGAGAGAGAATTTAATTGTATGTACTGTTTGGCTCCCATCATGGATAAGAAGAATATTTTAGGCATTCCAATCGTCAAAAAAGTAGTGGATAACAAAACAGTATATCATTGTATTGATGTATTTTGCTGTTTTAACTGTGTATATGCAGAGTTACTTTGTAGATTGGGATATCCTCAGAGTATTTACAAACAGAGCATGGTTTATTTATCATCAATGTACGAAACAATGACGGGAGAAGATATTAATAGTTTAACACCATCCATGGATAAAAGATTTTTAAAAGTATACAATGGTAATCTTACACACACAGAATTTCATAAAGAAACTGGTAAATATGTCTTAAATCATGAGAATATAATTCTCCTTCCTGCTATCCAACTATTGGAATCTAACATCTAATATTGTCAATTTGTTGAAATATATGGCCATATATTCGTCTCCACAACCTTATTTTCAATCATGCATATACCTTTCCTTATTTTCTTTTTTAAAACGAAGGTACCACGTGATAATTTAACATGAGATCCGTAATAATATGGATTATCTATACGAACGCCATTATCAAAATAATATAAAACATGATTTACTGGAGGATACGTTATATTAACTTTATATTTCACAAAATTAGAACAATAAATATTTATCTCATTGGGATGAAAATTCAACCATGCAAAATTAACAAAATATATACAATATGGCCGCTTTACATCAGTTTCTAAAATATTTACATCTTCTATCTGTACAATACCCCTATGTGTATAACATATATTATTTATGACAACACCATAATGCTTTAACCAGCTGTTCTTTTCAAGAATTGTTATAAAAATTATTATTAAAAAATAAAAAAAATTTAACAATCCCAACATATTTATCATATTTATACAGTGTTAAAAAAAATTTTTTTGTTATTAAAAGAATTTTCAAAATGGAGAACATTGAACTATTGATTGACAGAAATGATGCAAATAATGAAGATATAGTAAATGTCTCCGAGGATGTTGAAAGTGTATTGGACAATATTATCAAAAGCGCAAGTAAAAATGATGAATTTATGGCAAATTATAATAAAAACAGTATCACCTCTTTGTTCATAATTGAAAACAGAAATCAAGTTGAAAAATTGGTTTATAAATACTTTGGAATACCAGAATCAATGAAAGATTTATGGACTATATATGATTACATTGATGACAAAGAAAATGACATTAAACTGGTACTTGTTCATTATGTACAAGCAAACAATTATTTCGATCCAAACAATCCAGAACATGAGATCTTGAAACCATTGAGAGGTGTTGTTTTTGATTTAACTCGAGGTACATTAGTTGCAAATACACAGGGATATGTTGATGAAATTGTTACAGAGAAACCTGTTAAAATTAAAGATCTTGGATATGAAACAAATGTGATTGTAAATGATGTGTCATACACTGATGCGAGATTATATATGGGTTATGATTCAGTGTTTATCAAAGTGTTCAAAAATACTGGAAGAGTTTATTTAAGTACTGTCAGAAAAATAAATGCTGTCAAGAGTAAATGGGGATATTCCAAACATTTCAGAGAAGTATTTGATGAATTGTCTGGGTTTGATATTGAAGATTTATTTGGAAGAGAAAGGCATAGTCCATATTGCTATTACTTCATTCTTAATGATACAGATTTAACGTTTGCAACCAGTTTAAATGACAGAAGGCTTTATTATGCGGGAGTTGGTACTATGTGGAGACCTGGCACATATGATCTTAGAGGGGTTATACCAAAAGTTGCAAATGTTCCAAATATGATGTATAACGCCGCTTCACGCCCACAATATTTGATAGGAGTCTACATAGCAAATAAAGTATTGTTTCCATACGAATTTGCAGAAAAAGCAACTACATACATGGATGAAAATATTGATATGAATGTTCATTTAAAACCTAATCAAATGCATCTGAAATACATACAAAACAATATTATGGAAGTGTACATAAATCCAGAATATCCCAACACTAAGGATAACAGAATTAAAGGAGGTGAATTTATAATAATGGCTGTTCCCGTAAATGAAGAAGGTAGAAAAACTACAAAATATTACAGAATTGAATCTGAGGCATATTCTTATAGAAAAAAATTGTTAGGTGGAGATCCTGAACCATATCATAGATTCTTTGAAACACTCGTTGACATTTATCGTGGAAAAGAGAAATTGGAAGGATATCCAGATGTGGATGTTGATATGTCAAACATTGATTATAGTTTATTCTCTGACAATGATTATCAATCAACATCTGGACAAACACGATATCTTATTTTAAAGTGGAATAAATTATTCGTGGATGCAATATCACCACAATGGAAAGAGTATGCATCCAAGTTTATTAGAAAATTCAATAAAAATATTGTTGATGTGACATTCTACATTGTGAGAGTGATTCCAATATTAATCAAAAGAATCAAAAAAGAGAATTTTAATGTCAAAGAAATTTTAGATCCATTGATTTATCAAAAAATGAAAGGAGCATATGAATATAACATATACAGAAATGAAGAAGAAAAAGTAGAATCAGTTCATCTGTTCCTTTTATACACTTTAAACAAAGGTATTTTATACAAAATGATAAGTGAAGTAAACAAATTAATTAAGTTTGGCATTTATAAGCCACCCACAGACTCTTTGTAAATCAACACAAAGATCCGTATAAAATGATTGGTAAAAATAAAAACATGCTCATCTTTTTATATCTTTTACAATGTAAAAGATTAAACATCTTATAAATAAAATATATATAATATTAATATGTTTAGTTTGTTGCCTTCGCTTTTCCCTTTCTATCTTCTTTCTTTTCCTCCTTCTTTTTCTCTTTTTTCTTCATATCACTTGCTGACAAATAATTTTTCTCATCTATATCTAAAATCGCTTTTGAAGGATATGATGTAGTGATACCACTTCCACCACTCTCTAACAAACTTTTAATAGCACCTATTTGTTTGTTTGATTCAGTGAAAATATGATTGTCTATCCAATTTAGTTCTTCCAAAGTGAATTCAACCCACCAACGACTTGGTATTACTTCTTTTGGAAAAACTACATTAGTTGGTATAAACCCTAAGCCAATAAAGTATATTTCACTGTTTGTAGGATTACTTGTAAATGGTTTTATTAATTGGGGATTTTTAAACATTCTTTTAAATGTTATTATTAATGACTGCATATATGGCGTGAATATTGTGAATATTTTTATTATACAAACTGCGCCTTCTTTCATTGTATAATATGCTGTTCTAAATTCACCATCTACTAATGTTAAATTTACTTCTTCTATTCTATTTTCTCTCCCCTTAACATCTTTACCACCATCTGAAGTATATAAATCTATCTTACCCATTGAATTTACAACAAGATTTGAGAGTACATGTGGCATTTCTTTTCTTGTTAAATCTCCATCATTCCATACTTTCATTGGTTTTACTTCACTGGTTGTAGATGATCTCGATCCAGATGAATCATTTAAGTAACCAACATCAATTTCTCCGAATATAACATTTTTAGGATTTCTTGATTTTAAATCATATGAATCACCTAATAAATCAACTCTTCCGTCATTTTTTAATGCTTCTTTTGGGAAATATGATGACAACATCCAATTATATTTCATTTTATTCATTACGAAATAGTGATTTATAGCCATCAAAAAAGAACCTGGTAATTCAGCATTACAGAAAACATTAGGATTTTTCATACTTTTTAAATATGCATCTACTTCTACGAACAAAAGCATTTCCATGCATTTCAACCAACCTTGTGTAACATTTTGTCCCTTAGTTTTAGCTCTTAATTTATATATCCATTGTCTAAACACTGATTTTTCTGCTAATTCACTAAATCCCTCTATATTTAATGAATTTCTTGCGACATTTAACGAGTTCTTCATAGTACGTTGCATATCTGCATCGAAACCAGACATTTTTATATTATTTTTTTCGTCAATTTATGATAATTTTTGCTCAATTATAGTATAAAATTGTTCATAATTTTTGTAATCTTTTTTCTAAACGGTAATTTATTATTAATGTCATATTACCAATACAATTAAAAATAATATTTATGTAAATAAAATGAGTGAAATAGTTTGTAGGAATATATCAATATCTAATTCTAATAGTCTGGTTGTGAATCAGACTATAGCCGAATCACCCAATCGTTCATTTTTAGTTAATGGATATACTGTGAGAGAGTTTCCCATGCCAAATAATGAATTGACACCAGATATTATTAAAAATATGGACAGCCTTATGAGATTAAAAGGATGTCCACAAATTATGTATTTGGATGCAGCATGTATTAAAATTAATAAAGCAATTTTATATCTTAAACCTGAGATGAGATTGACATTAGGTGATTATATTTCTAAAGTAGATTATAGGAGAAGAGCAAAATCAACATATAAAGTTTTTAGAGAATTATTGGAAGGAGTTATTGCAATGAGTAAGTTAAATATTAAACATGGTAAAATTAATCCCGATAATATATTGGTTAATTTTAATGATGATTTTATGATCGATAAAGTCTGTTATTATAACTTTCAACATATTGAAAATAATGACTGTGGTAATGAAAATAAATCATCAAATATTGAATCAGGTGATATTTATGATGTTTTAAATTTAATAAACACATATATAACCACAAATGATTATATTGAATATAGTGGATGTAAGAAAAATGATGTATATACAATGGAAGATTTTGAATATTTAGAGTTGATAACAGCTTATTTCACCAGATATGCAAATATAAATGCTGAAAATATACTTCGTGATTTAAATGGTATTAAAGGTAAATATGAAAATCCATTATTTCCTTGGGGTAACAATGTAAATGTTAACAAATATGACGACTTATTTATTCACAATAATATTATTATTATTAATTCACATATTAATAAATTTATTTCAAGAGATGTGTGGAATGCAATTGTTAAGATTAATGAGACAATGAAGTTTAACATAATTACCACATTGATAAATATTGAGATTTTAAGCAGATATTATGCAGTAAGTGACAAAAAATCAAAATATGATATATTGGCTACAAGCAGATTAGCATCTTTGTATACTGAAAAAAAGAGTGTAGAATATATTGACTACTACAGAACTTTAAATATTGAAAACAATGATGATGACATTATAAATTTGAAAAATACTGAAATTAAAATATATTCTGAAATAAACTACATAATATATAATTCGTTTATTATAACGAGTATTTGCAGATTTTACAGTAATGTCAAGGGAATGTGCTACAAATCACGCTATGAAATATTGTTAGAATCATATGATACATTGTTTATGTAGCCAATATGTTTAATTTATCAGCATTGCTGACAAATAATTTTATTTTAGATTATTCATTGTGAAGGTGGATTATTAGGTGCATTTGATCCACCCATTATATTAGGTACATTGGTAATTATTGGTCTGAATGTTGCAACAGATACAGGTGTTGGATTTACATTTGGTTGAATTGGTCTATTAGGTTGTGGAAATGCATTTGGTCTACCAATCATTGGTATTATCCCTGAATTTCCGCCTGTTGGAGATTTTAATCTTTGCATATGTGTAGGTGAATATATTCTTTGTGATGATCCAGGTAAAGACGAAATAGGCAAAGATGATACCAAACCTTGAGATAATGGAGACCCTCTTTGTGGTGATAAATTTACATTTTGTGGTGGAGTGTAACCCAATGGTTGTGGAGGACCCCGTGTTACTGGAAAACTTACATTTTGTACTGGTTGAGGTAATCTCTGCGATGGTGTTGAAGAACTTTGTCCTAATGGTTGAGGATATCTTTGTACTGGTTGTGTAGGAGCGGGTAAATTTACACTTTGAATAGGTTGTGTAAGAACTGGTAAATTAACATTTTGTGGTAATCTTTGTGATGGTTGTGTTAAGGCTGGTAGATTTATATTTTGTGGTAATCTTTGTGTTGGTTGTGTTAAAGCTGGTAAATTAACATTTTGTGGTAATCTTTGTGATGGTTGTGTAAGAGTGGGTAAATTTACATTTTGTGGTAGTCTTTGCTGGGTTGGTTGTGTTGGAGAGGATAAATTTATATTTTGTGTAGATGTTTGAGATGTTGGTGAAATTTGTTGCGTTGACACATTCGTTCTTGGCACAAATTTGGGAGCTGGATTTCTTAATTGTGGTCTTGTTGAGATAGATACAATTGATGGACCTTTTGGTATTGGTATTGGTGGAGGCGCAATATTTTCAGGTGGTTGATCACCCGTTAACACAGCAGGACGTCTTTTCTTAATGTTTGAAGTAAATTCTCTCTCAATTGCACTTATAAAATCATTAGAAAAATTATGACCTATGAAATGTAATTTAGCATCAACTCTTCCAATTGAATCACCGTGTAGTCTGTATGTATCAGCTTTGAGATTAATTGTCTTATATACAATCACATTTCCTACCATGTTATCATTTTCAAATTCTGAATATAGTATGAACTTACTGTTGGAATTATTGGAATATATATCAATGATTGTCCTCTTTGCTTTTTCATATAGGTCATTAATTTGAGGAGGATTAACTATCCAGAAATTACCATGTTCCAATGGAACTATTTTAAAGAAATTTCCCAAACTTCCATAACGAGCATCAGTGTCAGGATACAAACTACAAAATTTTGAATTGGGGAATTCAATTAATCCTGAATCTAATGGACTAGCAAAAGCTTCATTAACAAATCCCTCTTCATGCATTAGTTCGTATACTTTTTTTGGAAATATTGCTCCAGATGCATCTTTTCTATTTCTGTATCTTAACAGCATCAATTTCAAAGTTAAATCATCAGCCATACCTCTTAGAAAACTTATACGATCACCATTTTCATATGTGAATGAATATTTTCCAATTGTTATGATACCATTTACAATTTTATCATCTATACAACCTTCTTTCTCATATCCAGCTGAAATAAATGATTTGTCTAGATCCAGTCTCATAGTATCAAAATTAATTTTAACACTTTTAAGCAATAACATCTCCTCTAACAATTTACCTCTAGCATCTTCTGAATAATCATTGTCATATAAGATATTGTAATTATTGACAATTGTTCTTATTTTAAATTGGATACCATAAGGATATCCCACAATATATTTGTTTATAACATCATCACATTTGGAATTCTTATAATGTTCTTTTAACAAATCTACGTTTTGTGTACAATTTTCGATGACTTTATTACTTATTTCCAATGTAGCATATTCATTCACAACCTGTGGCATATCATAAAAAGTAATGTCTTTGTCTGTATTGCGCTCATAACCAACAATATATAATCCTTCAAAATTTCCCAAATCTATAATATTGGGAATACAGTCTGACTCTCTGCTAATAGTTGGTTTAATTATGTTGAATCCAGGTTTGGGTGTAATATTAATTGGAACCTCGTCACCTACATTTGTGACTATAAACTTGGGCTTCTTCTCTTCCAATGTAGATGATGACCCTCCTTCTTCTAAAAATTCCAAAAAATCATCCACTTCAGGAATTTTATCTGCTTCGGCAACATTCTCCATCTCCTCCAAAAAAGATGCTAAATCTTCAACTTCGGGAATTTTATCTTCAAACACCTCATCTCTCTCACTTATTCTGGTATAAGATTGATCATAATCATCAAATACTTGAGACATTCCAGTACCGACCTTATTTGCTTGACCAATACATGCAGCCGTAGTTACACCTCCAGGAGGTTCTTTTGTGCTAAATACACCTGCGTTTAAGATTGTTTTCATGGCATGTCCTGTACTGGCAGCTGCTAGAGGTCCTATTTTTCTCCTATTAATACCTGTAATGCTTAAACTATCAACTTGTCCGATATTGGTCATCATGTAAAATTGTAGCAATATATGTCTTGGATCCAAATATACTTTTGCAGCATATTTTGCGAGAGTGTTATTAAATTGGATGATCAAATATAATGTTGCAGCATCTATTCCGAACAATTCTGCAATTCTATGAGGACTTGATGGATAACTTCTATAAATATCAACATCGTCCCTCCAAATAATTTCTTCATAATTAACACCGATTGTATTTATGTATGAAAATTCAGCTGCATTTGCAATTTCTTCTATTTCTGGATCAACAGTTGGAGGTTCATCTCTTACATTACCATCTTCATCTTTTGCATCTGGATCATACATAATATCCTTTTTCAAATAATCATCATATTCAGCAATGTACTTATTGACAATATTTTTGAATGTGTTAAAAAATTGTTTTTTGTTGATTTCTACGACCAATGTTCCTTTCTTTGTGATTTTATGCTCATAACCTAGTTCCTTGAATATCTCTTTCATTTTAGTAACATCTAATAATTCACTCTTTGCTGCAATCAGATTTACATGTTCAGTAAATGTAATTTTTCCAGCATTTACCCTATCATTGTGTTTTTCTATAGTTTCAGTCAAATTCTTTTCTAATTTTTTGAGGGACTCTGCATCACTTTTTAATTTGTTCAATAATTCATCCCTAATACTTGACATCTCTTCTAAATTTTCATATTCCTCTTGACCCTCATCAATATTTCTAAGCTTCTGTTTCAAACTTAAAATATCTTCATGAGTATCCTTAACACTATCCTTTAAAGAGGTTATACTTTCTTCCAATTTGACTCTTGAAAAATTAAGTTGGATCTTATAATCTTTGATGAAGTTATCAAAAGTGTATTTTACATTAATATACAATTCATCATAATTATAACCTGAAATTAAATATCCTAACTTATGAAGAAGATTATGAACATCTAAAATGCTAGCACCAAATCTTGTCAAATATTTTGATATGTGTATTCTGAACTCTTTTACACCAATTTCAGTTACTTTGTTTATAACAGAAGATACTTGTACTCTAACTGGTTCAATTACTGAAATACCCGGAATTCCTTTAACAACCCAATCATCACATTTAGCGAGAATATATTGTTGAAATGTCATAATCATTGCTTGTGACTTATCAAGAATATTTTTATCACTAATCTTTTTTTCATCTATAAGAACATAAATGTATCCATCTCTTTGTGATTTCCAAACACAAGTAATGCTATCTTCCGATGATCCAGAACCAGGTCCTTCTATTGTTCTAGCTATATCATACATTGTGATTTTATGACTATACATCCTATATGTGTTAAGTTTTAATTCCATTATATGTGTTCCAAAATAACCATTATTTTCGTAAAATCTTTCAGGTCTAATCAGTGAGTGTAATGCCATGATATTTTTCACACTCTTATATTTAGGTGAATACATATCAATGATATCATGAGATTCTATCAACATTTTCACTGTTGTCTCCTCAAAGTATTCTCTCATTGCAAAGATCATTTTGGCAGTACCGACATGTAACACGTTGTTTAAATTAGTTCCTGAAGATGGATGTTTCAACATGATTTTCATAGTACTGCTTCTATCAGTCTTTGAACCTGTTAAAATATTTCTGATCAATGTGAAGGACTGGGCTATACCAGATTCTGTACCAACTGTTTTATGAGTGTTAAATGAGATCTGTGTAATTGGAGCTGAAATTGATGTTGCACATGTTATACCAACTGGAGTTCCTGCATCTATAAATGATTTATAAATGTCTCTTATGTACTCTGTTACAAATTGATCATATGCATCTCTAATTGGTACTAAATTATATTGCGACAAATCATCTCTAATGAGTGAAATAAGATTATCCTTCGCTCTCTTAACAGCACTTTTTCCTACACCTGGTGGAGACGGAACATGTGATACTATGAATTCAATAATTTCTTTCGGGATTGGGATTGGAACTACTTTTTCTATTTCGTTCATTTTATCAATTTTTTAAATTTTTAAAAGTTCATTTTTACAAGATATAGATTCATATTTAAAAAATATAAATTTTTTAACGTGAGGAAAATACATTCCTTTTATTAAGTGATCTTACATCAACACTGTTTACAACATCATTCAATAAACACCAATCACAAAATTTTAATAAATAATCATCCTTATTTCGTAATATGTCATGTGGATCTTTATTGTAAGATGGTATGTATTTTGGTATTAATATCCCATTCTGTACATTATCATAAAATGTTATTTCTGTATCGTCTAATATCAACATTTTACTCAGATCAAGTTCGACAGGGCTATTTACTCTATTTGTGTATTCAACCATCTTCGATAGTGGCTTAATTAAATATTTTCTATCTAAGAATATTTCTTCGCAGTTATCCCGAGACCATATTATTTTTGGACATGGATATGAGTTCTCCTTGAATATTAACATACATATTTTTTCAACATATCTTTTCTTTCCAGCACTCCAGACTATTATGTTTTCAAAATATTTATGAATAAAATCCAAAAAAAATAACAGGTTAGGCCTCTTTACACCCCATAAAACTATATTACCTTCAACTATTCCATATGATTTATATGGACAATCATCACATAAAAAATTATCGTATAGATCCTTATTATTGTATATCTCTAAATTTTTACCATTCATATTGTCTTCATACGTACATATTAAAGTATGGTCTAAATCTAATACTAACGTTTTATCCGTTTTTGGTATATTTTTTTTATTCTTGGTAATACTGTTCATTTTTATTATCAAAATATTTTGTTTTAATTGTAATAAAAAAATCTTAGAAAAAAAAAGTAAATTTTTTTCCATGTATATAAAAAGGGCTCTATTTGAGTCCCTCAATATTATTACCACGAATTATATGATTGTAGTATTTCTACCGATCATATTATATTAAACACCACGTTATACGCATCTACAGGTGCGTATTATTTAATTTATTTCACCCCAGGAAGATCAGATCCTAGAGTAAAATAAATAAGATATTATGGTTCTTACATCATAGTATCTTATTCATTGAATAAGATATTAACATTTATGAACTGGATGATCGCTACCACCACATGATGTAATAATATTATGCTATCATTTTAGCATATATTTTTGGATAACAATTATAATTAACTAATTCAAAATCATCAAAAGTATAATCTTCAATATTTTCATGATCATTCTTTACGTTTAACATAGGGAAAGCAAATGGTTCTCTGAAATATTGTGCTAAACATTGCACAATATGATCTTCATAAATATGTAAATCACCAATAAATATGTGAAGTTTATCTGGAGTATAATCAACGCCGGCAGTTCTCAGTGTAGAACAAATAATATGGAGCAGTGCTGCATAAGATGCTATGTTAAACGGTGATCCCAAAAAATAATCTGCAGATCTTTGATACATTGAACAACTTAACTTATTATCATCAACATAGAATTGAATTATTAATCCATGACATGGCCATAATACACCCTCTTCAACTTGCTCAATATTCAATGTAGTCATAATCAGTCTTCTATCGTTAGGTGATTTTTTGAGTTTATCCAATAGATCCTTTAACTGATCAATACCTTTAGATTCTGTACTCATACCATAGTCTTTACCATAATTTCTCAATTGATAACCATACATTGGACCCATATCACCCTCTGGATAATTTAATCCCCTACTTTCAAGAAATTCTTTACTTGTATTCCCTTCCCATATCTTTATTCCTTTTTTGGATAATTTATTTGTATCAGTTTCACCTCTTAACATAAATAATAGCTCTTCCACAATTCCCTTAAAATACATTTCTTTTGTTGTTAACAAGGGGAATCCCTTTGATAGGTCAAATGTCAAATGTTTACCAAACAAACTTCTGGTAACAGCATTTCTTGTCTGTCTTTTATTTGATTTAATAAGTTCTTCAAAAAGTGATAAATATACATGCTCTTCACACACAATTCTTTCATTTCTCACATATTCACATACTGTTAATTCTTCATTTACCTCAAATTCTCTCATTTTGAAACTGCTCATATCCATTTCAATTTTTACATCACAATGATAGTCAACTTTTAATCTCGATATGTAAAAGACGTCACAATATTTAACACCTTCTTCATATATTCTTTTTCCACCAATAATAAAAATATTCCTTTTATTATGTTTTTTGATTGCCTCATCAATTGTTGTAAATGTTTCAGGATTTATTTCCTCACCATCTTTATTTATTTTCTTGACAACTTCACTTTTACCCGATGTAATAACTACAAAATCCCTGTCTGGCAATAAAGGTATACTATTCCATGTTTTTACACCCATTATTAACAGTGATCTATCGTATATTAATGTAGATTTGGTGACATGTGAAAAAAAAGTTTTATCCTCTTTAGAACTCCAAGGAATATCACCATCTTTTCCAATTCCACCACTGACGTCCGTACAAACTATTCCTGTTATCATTGCTAATATAATCTGTTTAAAAAAACAAATAAATTTGTATAAGGTATCATTTTTATATTAAATATTAAACATTAATCTCACAAAATTATTTTTCGTTTTATAAAATGCCATACGCAACTATATTATTTGACAAGATATTTGATGTAAAAAATGTTAAAGTATCACATGATAAGCTATTTCCAATAAGTGAAAATTTATTGAATAATTCATCATACTTTTTAAGTAGACAAAATTTGGATGGAGTTGTTATTCTTGAATATTTGAACAGTAAATCCAGTACAGACAATAATAATATCGATGATTATTTAAAATTACATAATGAGATACCTGATATTGACGATAATTTAAATTTTGATCCATATCAAATATGGAATTTGTATGATAACAAAAGTATGAAAAAATTAATAATGTATTCATCATATTATGATTTATGGAAAACGGATATTTTTAAAACTGCAATTAATAATGTTGTTGAGCTGGATATTTCGTTAGACAAATTTCCACCCGACACATCTGATCTTGTATATTATAAGTATTTAGAAGTAGAATCTAAAATGTTTTGGACATTATACAAATATGGTGCTAATTTTATGAATTTATACAATAAATTATCTGATATAGAGGTATTCACATGCATGGATGCAATAAATACTAATAGTTTATGGATGTATATGCATCAAGATTTAATTGTACATCCAAAAGTTGTAAATAAATATAGAACATATAAATATATATTATGTTCTATATCAGCTAAGAAAATTTTATCGATATACATGAATCTCAACATTAAGATGAATCTTGAATTTTTAAAAGTCTTAAGCAATTATAACCATTATGACATAACACCTGTTCCTTCTGAAATAAAATTATATTGTACTCATAATTTCAAAAAAAGGAAACCTAAATATTCTCTTTTAAATTGTGTTTTAGGATTTAATGTATATACATCTTTATTATATACAATATTTGTAGAGGCTGCAGAATATTCAACATCTTTATTCTTACATCCAATCTTAAATTGTCCTTATGATGAGGATGGTGTAAGTATTTATACAATTTATTTATTAAAAACTGACATGGACAAAATAATGAGATTTATAATTGAAAATAATTATGTTGTCATACAGATTAACACGTATGTATTCAAAATATCGTTTGTTAAGATGATATTAATATTAATATTTGACAATGAAGTGCCCAATAAAAATTTTGAAGTGTTATGTAAAAAGGGTGAACCAACATTAATTTTTTCACCCATGTTGGGAATAGCACTTATTACTGGTAATTATTTGGGAAATTTAGATATTTCTGTATATTTACAATATTTTAGAATTTTAGACAAACTTGACGATTCATATACTTTATATAAATCTGAGCTGCCTGAAGCATCAACAAACATATGTCCAAACATTATAAATAATGTATCAGATGATGATATAATAATACAAAATTTTTATTTATATATTGAACAGTACACATTTATCTATGTTGAAGATTATGATGGTTATGTATTAACGAACGTATATGATTCTAACAGAAAAAATTTTCCACCATGTGATAAAATAGATATGTCAAAAATATTGTATTATTATATTTCAACAGACGATGAGGATAATGTTACAGAGTTTGTTTTAAAGAAGGTAGGATGCTATATAATCCAAAAATATACAGATGATGGAATATTGTTGATTAACCATTTAACAAACGAAATATTAGAAAATCAAATATGTCCATTAATATATCTATCAAATGGTACATTGTACCCTTTTGATACATTATTGGTTGAAAATATTCCCGATCTTATTATAAAGCAAAATTATAATGAACATATTAAATCTCTTGATGATTTTTGTAAATTTGATGTGAATGATTGTTATAAGCAATGTGTTGATAATTTTATATCTGAAAGTAATTGTCAAGGGGTTTTATCTGAAGATAATCATCTGATAGAAGAACCATGATCGAGAATATATCTACAGCTTTATAATTAAGGAGCATCCTTTTATTATGTTTATATTCATCTCTTGAAATACATTTCAACACATTTTCTTTATGTTCACTGTTTATCAAGACATCATAAATTTCATCTAATAGTAGTAAGTATGTTAATGATTCATATGATCTACACCGAAACATTGATGTGAGTAATGTATCAAGGGTGTAAATTCCAAAAATTCTACGTACATCTATGTTTTTGACAGTTAAAATTATCATCTTAATCGCTTTTACATTATTACATATACATGAGATAGCCATTCCGGTAGTACCATATTCACTATTTTCATATATATCAACATTATATTGTAACAACAGCCTTAACATTTCAACATTTTCATTACGACATGATGTTATAAATTCGCTATAATGCTTATCTCCTCTACTGGATAATTTGGCACCATTATCCAATAATATTTTTGCTAATACAACATTATTAGTTTCGCATACAAAATTCAGACACGATATATCATTTTTATTTTTAACATTGACATCTACACCATTCAAAATAAGTAAATTTACTAGTTGTATGTTATTCGTATGTTTGCATGCAAGCATTAATGAATTATTCCCACAATTGTCTGTATAATTTACATCAACACCAGAATCTAATAATTTTTTAACAATATTGATATTACCTTTTTCACAAGCTTGCAAAAATACATCATTTTTATCACAGTTACATATACAATCTTTATTAAGGATGTGATTCACAATTTCTTCCATACCATCTCTACAGGATGCTGTAAAAATGAAAAATACCCTCGATCTATCAACCATGTTATTACAATTTATATTGTTTATGTAACGTATTAAAAAATCAATATCTCCTTCACTGTATGCCCTACATATATCGTCGAAATCCATCATTTTATTTTTTTTTGATAAATAAAATCAAATATGTTTAATATTTAAAAAATATTAAACTTTCATGATGTGTCCACATTTATCCAACATTCCTATGTTACATTCATTCAATGTTTGGTGGATCAAGTTTCAATTTAATTTTGAAATGATCTAAAACAACATTGGAGCCGTCACCCTTAGATAATCTCAGATACCATATAGGATAATCTATGAGACCTGCATAACCTTTATAAACAGAACAAAAACATTGATTAAGATTATGATGTACCACCTCCATACCTTTTTTTTTGACAAGTAAAGTAAGTATAGCTTGATCGTGACGGTGTTCATTAAATCCGGGTAAATTTGAGTTAACCGACGGTACATCTGTGAGTAAATCATATTTGGAACACCATTCTAACCATTCGTTTAAAAATTTTACATTTTCGGGTGTTTTCTTTAAGTAAAAATTACAACCATGTAACTGATTTTCATTTGCATGATCATATGCATCAAGAGCTTTAAAGAGATCACCTTTAGTCCATTCATATATTTTATAAATATCTTCTATAAATGCATAACCATTGTTTACAGCTAATTGTACATAATATTTATGAAATTTAGACCCTTGTGAATTAATAAAACATCCTACATCAGCATAAACCAAAATATCACCGTCTTCCATTTTATCAAAAGTTTGTATGCAAACTTGAGGTTTCCACAACCAATAACCATATCCTCTTTTGTTTTGATTGATAAATTCACCATGTTTTTCAATAAAATCTTTATCTAAACTATGTTCATCATAAGTATGAACAAAATCATAAAAACCAGATTTGATGGCATAATCAGTGATTGATTTAGCAAATCTTGAATATTTTGTGTCAGCAAAAGTGGCGAAGTGTACTTTCATATTTTCGATCTTTTTTTAATAAAAAAAGATATTTATGTACATGTACAAAATATAGGTAGAAACAAGTTTAAAGACCATCAGGTCTTATACCATAATGTCTTAGAACATTTCTAAATGATGTGTCTTTAAACACTCTTAAATACCATAATGGGTAATCGATAAGTGGTTCATAATTCCCTTTATAAATAAGAACAATATGATCCATACTAACAGGTACACATTTTCTTCCCATTTTTTTATTAAGTAAACTGAAAAAAGATTGATCGTGGCGATTTTCCACGAAACCATGTAAATTTGAGTTAACCGATGGTACATCTGTGAGTAAATTATAGTTGGAACACCATTCTAGCCAATCTTTGACAAGTTTTACATTCTCTGGAGTTTTCTTCAGATAGAAATTGGTAGCATATAAAATTCCAGTATTTGCATGTTCGTACGCATCAAGAGCCTTAAAAATGTCCCCTTTAGTCCAATGAGCCTCTATAAACATTTGATCTATAACTGTATAATCTTGATCAATAGCCATTTGTAAATAAAATTCATGAAATTTAACTCCCTTTGGATTAACAACACAACCCACATCAGCGTAAACTAAAATATCACCGTCCTCCATTTTTTCAAAAGTTTGTATACAGACTTGCGGTTTCCATATCCAGTAACCATAACCACGTTTATTATTTTTTATAAAATCACCATGTTTCTCGAGAAAATCTTTATCTAAAGTATTTTCATCATATGTATGCACAACGTCATAAAATCCGGATTTTTGGGCATCACCAGCAATTTTCTTACTATAATTAGAAAGTTTTGTATCGGCAAAAGTTACGAAGTGAACCTTCATTTATATTAAAAAATAATATTTAAGCACTATCCATCGGTGATGAATAATATAATGTAAAATTAAATTAAATCGATCCAGGTAAAACAGCTTTCAACTTAAATTCAAACTCAGAATAATTGCCATAATATGGTGATTTGCATATCACATTCTTGAATCCTTTAGTATTTAAAATTTTGAGTATGTCACCCTTAAGTACATCTTTATTGTCATCAATATGTTTTATTCCAACATGTGAAAAATTAACATCAGTTTTAATTATAGGATTGTTATCATGAGGATTTTTGTCGTTATATACAACGAGATCACTAATAATTTTTTCGCTTATTTGTAAAGAATCAGGATGTAAGATTATTTGAATATCCTCGTTTATAGAAAATTCAACAAATTTAAATTCTGAATATGGTAAACTGTCTGAACTAAAACATTCAACATTTTCATATCCTCTTTCTTCGAGTAATTTGATAATTTTATGTTTCAAATTTATGAGATTATCATCCCTATCTTTATATCCAATAGGAGAAAAATTAATATCAACTGTAACTTTATAAACATTGTTATCTATGTTCATTTTAGAGATTGGTAATTTATCAATCATTTCATTAACAATTGTTTCTGCATTATAATAATGTTGCACATTCCCATTTGTTATAAATCCACAATTATAATTTCCCATTTCAAAATTTTTACAATTAAGAAAAGATATAGATGTCATTTATTTTTGGTTCTTTCAGAAAATATTCATATATCAAAGAAAATTAACAAGTAAATGAGGAAATAATTTATATTTTAATTATAAAAAATAGAAAATAGAAATTTACAAACAAATATAGAACATGAGTAGAGGTGACGTCAGATGTGGGAACAAGAATATGTTTGAAAACTATTACACAGTATCAATAACAGGAAATAGTGCTTATAATATATTCATGCCTACGAAATTGGGACCATTTAGAATTAAAGAAATTCCAAATCCTAATATGAATGTGGAAGTGGGTAATAATGTATCCATTTTAAGCACTGGTGAACATGTTTTATATGTTGTTAATTTTGCACAATGGTGGAGTTTTTCAAAAGTATACAAAACAGAAGTTAAAGATGGAGTGTTGATCAATGATTTTTTCAAAAAAAGAAATAAGGGATTTTCTGACGCATCATCATCAAAAAAATTATCTTCAGAATATGTAGGAACGTATCAGAATGGAGAAATAATGGATCATGTTCATTCATTAAAATATTATATACAGGTGTATAAGTCATTGATTGAAAATAATCCTACTTATCATCAAATAAAACAGCTTCTTTATAATGGAAACAATATATTTGTTTCGGGAGCTAGTGCTATTGATATTGGATCAATAAATAAAGAAGTGATTTTAAATTATTATTTTTCGAGACCAGATATATTTTCACATGAATTAGTTTTTGCAGCCATTCTATCTGATTCACTTCCTGATGAATTTTATGTTATTAGACAGACTAATGAAGAAGAAGAATAAACACTTATATTTATAAATAAAACAATGTTTTATTTATCCAAACAATGTTTTATTTATCCAAACAATGTTTTATTTATCCAAACAATGTTCTATTTATCAAAATCACAAATCTGACTGGAAAAATATTTTAAATAATTTTTTTAAATTGAATAGCTTTTACAGAATGTTAATGTTATATAAATATCCATGTTATATAAATGGAAAGTCATAAGTTGTCTCTGATAACTTCCAATGTTACAAGTGTACTTAATGGTATATTAGAAGAATATGAATTATGGGATATGTATTATGATGTAAGATTCATAAAGGGTTATAAACCAATTCTAGATTATAATAAAGAATATCCAATTTTAGGTGAATTAGTAGTGATAATCAACAATGAAGTGGAAATGATACCATGTCCACAAATTGGTTATTACTATAATATATTAATAACAACGGCATTAGTAAAGTATGAACCAGTTGTTAATAGATTGTACACTGAAAATAAATATTTAAAATATGTTTCTGGTAATGATGTATCCAATTTCATATTTGATTTTGGAGATAACAGTACTAGATTCAGACTGATAAATATAATAAATTCAAATACAGCCACATTTGAAATTTTTAATGGATCAACGACAACAGGTACCAATATAACATTGTCATTTAATAATTATAATAGAGTATGGCCACCATGGTTTGAATATCCCAGACCAGATATTATATCAGGTGTTGAATGGTCATGTAGAGTATGTGGATGTAAAACCGGTAACTGTATATATGTAGAGAATGAACAAGAATATAGATGTTTAAGTGAAGGATGTACGACACCTTGTGATCCTGGAAATGAATGTAGAAAAATAGGAAACACATATGAATGTAGACCCATATGTGAAAATAAACCATGTAGGGCTAATTGTAGGGGAGCTTGTGGGAATAATCAATTATGTGTTCAAGATGCAAATGGTTTTCACACTTGTATAAGATATCAATGCAATAAACCAGGGGGTGGATCAATATGTGCAGGTCCGTGTTATGGAGAATGTTTAAATTCAGCACCATGTAAAAGAGATGAATTTAGTTACCATTATTGTGATTATTCATGTGGAAGTATGGAAACAGAATGTGGAGGTAAATGTCCTGGTAAATGTCCAGAAGGATTTAAATGTATTTTACCTAGATATTCATCTGATTATGAATGTGTTCCTGCAGAGGTAGAATGTGATCCAAATATATACAGATGCGGGGGAGATTGTAAAATAGATTCATGTTCAGATAATAATATTTGTTACAAACATGAGAATGGATTTTATTTATGCAGATATGGTGTTGAAGATCCATGTGGTGATAATAGTGCATGTGGATATTTAGATGGAAAATGTCCTGGTAGCTGTCCTTCTGAAAATAGTGAATGTATTAAAATAGATGACAAATACACATGTGTAGAAAAGAATCCATGTGATGGGACATGTGGTGGAGATTGTAGTGGTGAATGTAGAGATGAAAGACAAGAGTGTTTATGGAATGGCACATCATTTTATTGTTCTGGAAATTGTGGAGGTGATATATGTGATGAAGATGAAGAATGTGTTAATGACAAATGTGAAGAAATATGTATTGGTCAATGTAGTGGCAAATGTGAAGGAAAATGTTCTGCAGGATATACATGTAAAAAAATAAATGAGATAACATGGGGATGTGTTGAAAATGAAAGTAAAATAGAATGGTATGTATGGTTATTAATAGCTGTAGCCATTGTATTTGTGGTTGTATTGATAATAGTAATAATTGCTTATGTGTCAAAGCCAAAAGTGAATGATGAAGTTCCAGTTAAAACAAGCAAATATGAATCTCCCATAATACATATTTAATAAACATATATAGATGAAATAACAGTGATTATATTGAAAATGAGAAGGAATCATTTAACGACTGTTTTTTTAAATCTTCAATGGGGTCAATGATATTATTTTTAGTGGTATCATAATCAACAGTTTTATGATTAGCAATATTTTTATCAGCAAAATAATATTTATAACCAACGTAAGCCATTATTGATACAATTACTAATAAAACGAAAATTATTACAATATTAACTGCTGTATTTGTCAATGGTTTATCTTTCGTTTCATTTTTATCGCTTTTGATAATATTCACATTTTTGTTTTTGTTCTTTTCACGATGCGCTGAAGACCATTTAAGTGCTTCCTTAAATCTTTCTGACATTTATACTGATAAAAAAATATTTATAAATCTTTCTAATTAAAGATGAATAATTATGAATACATTTGCGGATGTGGAAGGAAATTTTTAGATTGTGTAACATTTGAATGATCGATAAATTCATTATATGCACCATCAAAAGCTTTCATGTTAACTGTGGTGGACATAATTTTTAAATTATCATCCATAATATTAGAATCATGAACTGCGTCCCACAAATTAGATTCGTGAATTTCCTTAATTTTATCAGCTAGTCTCTCTGTATCCCCTCCAAAATAAGGAAAATTCTTAAAATTAAGATGTATTTTATCTTTCACATAATCATGTATATCATCTGATAAAAAGAGTTTATGATTTTTAAGTTGAAGTTGAAGAATACTGAATAAATTTTCAGATGAAGGTAAAGCGACATCTATTTTCCAAGTAAATCTTCTGGCCAAACCTGGTTGAGCTGCCATAATGGTATCATTAATTTGATTTTTATAACCTGCGAAGATGAAAACCAATTTATCTGGATAACTTGTCATATAATTAATTATTTCTGTCAAAATTTCTCTCCCATAAATATCATTCTCTGAAGTACATAGCTCATAAACTTCGTCCAGCAGAATAGCCCCTCCCTCATATTCTTCAAATATTTTTCTAACACGATCAGTTGTATGACCAGCATATTTACCAATGAGATCACCTCTAGTAAACACTGCATAATTAACTTTAATTTTAGGTTCTATATGTATTGGAAATTCTCCCCTTTCACCTGATTTAGTAGGAACTACAACTGGTAAACTAGCATGAATGCTGGGTAAAATAATTGGTTTTGGATTAGGATTAATATTGTTATTAAAAATTTCAGGATCCTTTTGATTTAAAATAAATTTTTTATAATTAATACTGCTCTTGATATTACTCTTAACTTCTTGTATTTTATTGCCAATTGTTATTTTATCATCAGATGATTTAATACATACGTTACACTTCTTCCTTATTTGATTCAACAAATTAATACATTCATTTAAATTATTTAATTCGTTGTATATATATGGTAGTGAATTAAAAGCATTAAATGATGGATGTGTGTTATTTTTAGCATCATTTTGTGGGTTAGTCTGGCTTAAAACAGGTTTATAAATGGCTTTATTTTTTGACTGATTTAACTCAGGATCATTGACTGGTTTTTCTTTGGGAGGTACTAAACAACCACATACAGTCCAAAATTCAGCGAGTAATTTACCAAGATGTGTTTTACCACTACCTGGGGAGCCATAAATAATAGTATGCAACTTTTCACGATTAGTAGGTTTACCATGTAATCGATAATGAACAACAAAACTTTTAACCTTATGTGTTAAAGATATTTTGAATTCATCAAAACCAACTAATTCGTTTATCTTCTCTAAAACTTCGACAAATTGTGTATAATTTTTGATGAAGCCATAAATAGAGGGTTTTTCAAGGGGGCTATATGGGTAAAATTTCTTAAAGTGATCAATCAATTCAGATAACGATTTGGACCCCGATGAACTATATTTGAGACTATTAATCTCATCCATTTTAATAACAAAATTTTATCATTATTTATTTTTGTGAAAAAGAATGTGTGTTCAAGAGATAAAAAAAGGTTTGTAAATATGTTCAAAAACATTAATTAAAAAAATATTTACAAAATTATATTTTTTTTCTAATTATAAATATGAGTAAATTGCCATCATCGTTTATTCCAAGTCAACAAACCATCAAGGTTAGTAAAAAAGTACCATTCACTGGAATATCACAAAAAATAGACACAGGGAATGTACAAACTTCCACACAACAATCATTTAAAAATAATATATATACAAAAACACCAAATGTAAATAAAGTAACACCTGTAACAACTAATCCAAATACCCCAATTATAGACAGACCTGTAACAACAACCGTGTATAAACAAACAACCCCTATTTTAGAGAGACCTGTAACACCTACGTCTAGTAAATTGATTACCCCAACTGTCAATGGAAGAAGCACACCTTTACCAGTATCATCTCCAGTAACGAATAAAATGACTCCAACTGTTAGTGGGAGAAGTACTCCTATATCTGTATCATCTCCGGTAATGAATAAAATGACACCAACTGCTGATTTATCAAGTACACATCCATCAAACAATGATATTGATGAATTAATTATATCACGTCATTTGAAAAAAAATAATCCAATCACACAATTAAAGATGGATGAAAAAACAGCAGATAATAATGTTAATGATGTATTAGTAAAACTTATCAGTGTAGATGAATATAGAAAATTAAAAAATATTAAGGGAGAAATAATTTCTGAAGCAACGATATCAACTCCTAAAATTCTCCAATGTTGTCAAAATAACGGTTATTCAATTTGCTCACATATATCCGATAGAAAAATAAACAATGAAATATCTAACTATTTTACATTGATAAGATTAAATGACAATTCAATAAGAGGTGTATTTGGACAATATTAAATTTAATATAAACATTGCTTTAGGGGAAAAAAATAAATTAAAATATGGCAGGGGATATTTTAATTTTCAAAATAATAAATGACGATATTAAAAAACCAACATTCATATATACAATAAAAACTAGAGGAGGTGATTTAGTAGCATATGATTCTTCTGATCTGAAATTGTTAGAAATTCCATCAAATTCAGACTTTAAAGAAGTGAAAGGTCGTCTAAAGGTAGATGAATATGAAGGATTATTGTATCCCGTACTATACGACAAAATACCCTATATTTTAAATGTGGAAAGTGAGCCAGTTCTGGCATTTTGGGATAGTAAAAATAACAGATTTATTGACAGCGATAATGAAACTGTAAATGATATATTACCAAACGAATCAATAATAAAAATAAAGATACCTACCATATTTTTATCCGATAATGATTATGAACTGGATGAACTTGAAATTAAGAACATGCCATATATTCCCGTTAAAAAGGAAATAAAAAATCCAACACCTCATAATATAGTGAAAACATCATTAACTCCTATTAATATCATGAATAATAAACAAATAACCCCTGTAAATCAATTAAATTTGAATCCAAATAAACATACAACTCCCATTATTAATAATTTACAAACTATCCCAATTGTGCAAAATACACCAATTGTTCCCACTATAGATATTAAACAATTAGAAAAAGTACAAATGGAAAATAAACAGATGGAGGAGAAGGTAGATAAACTCTTCGATAAAATTAACGAGCTTCAAGAACGAATGGGAAAAGTGGAAGAAGAAAATAAGGACCTGAAGAATAAAAATAAATTTTTAGAAGATAAATTGAGGGAATCTAAGACAAATGAAGATAGGTTAAAAGAGATAGAAAAAGAGACAAAGAGTAAATTAGATCTGACATATTATTCACTTGAAACATTGATTAAAAAATTATATTTATTTGAAGTAAGTGTATCACCATATCCACTACTTAATGGAAAGTATGTACTTCCAGCATATGGTGGTTTACATGAGGTAATTAAATATGATGAAGCTAAAAAATATATAAATCCAACTATTTCTCAATTTACACACGAGGTGGCAAGTTATGAGGTTATTCCAATATTACAACCATTTGGTGGTTCACATAGAAGAAACAACAGAATGATTACGATCAAATTAAAAGATGGAAAAATATATCATTTTAGGGGTAAATATGACAATAATACAAAACAAATTGGTCCACCTGAATAATCTCTGATTTTTTTATTTTAAAACAATGTTTTAAAATTAGGAAGTGAAAGATGTTTAAAATTTTAAGACCCAAACGGGAATCTTTTAATAGTAGCAGTATTTGAAGCAGATTTATATAATGTCTGTGTAGGAATCATTGAAACATTGGTATAGCTGGGAGCTTCAGGAATAATAGTGTAAGTTTGTACATTTGAAGTCGTTACAGGAGCTATAGGAGTTACGGGAGATGTTAATATATATGGTGTCGTTAATGGACTAGATGGAATAACATTATGAGGATTAATTGCTGTGTTAAGTTTTATTGATTTAATATCACAAACTGGATTCAACTCCAAATATTTACTCTTAATTGCATTAGATATATTGTTATATCCCATAGTTGCCAATAGTATATCAAATTCATTTTCAGTAGCTATAAGTCTCCATTTATCACTATAATATTCATTATTACCAATTGTACACAACGATTCTAATGTATTTCTAGTATGAATAGTTCCATCCAGTTTCCAATATGTATCATTCTTTTTATACACCTCTGAATTTTTCTCCAATGTTTCCTTCAAAAAATCAGAGAAATTATCAGGTATATTCCATTTAATTTCAAATGGATCATCTTTTGTCAATTTATTTTCAACAGATACAGTTAAAAACAAACTCTTTAATTCACTAACTTTATTGTTGACTGTTCTCCTGAAATTCTCAAGCCCCTTATACTGTTCTGAAACATTATTCACAAAAATGTCAATATTGTTCATATGGAAATTATTTTAATAGATAAAATATTATTAATTAAAAAAAATATTAAAAATTTTTAGAGAAAATATAAAATACTATTTTATATATTAAAAAAAATGGAGTCAATGAAGTTTTTAAATTCAGGTGATAGCTTGGTCTTAAATCTATTTGGAAAAGAAGGAAAAGCAATTAATTGGCTTGTAGGCTTATTTGGTGGTAAAAGTAATCTATCATTCCCATCTGAAATATTCGATTACAACAAATTCTGTGGAGGTTATGTAGAGTTATGCAGAACACATAATTACACACAACCAAATAATGATCAAGTTTGTCATCATACTTTCAAAAGCTCCCAAAACTGCATCTTATATAACATTAAACATGGTGATATGAATATTGCTGGAGCATTAGTACCTGATAATTCAAAAGGAATGAGATTCAGTCTCACCAGAAATACCAATTTCCCTGTTTCTCTACCTTTTTCTATTGCTGGTGTATTTGACGAAAAAGGTGATATCTGTCTTAATAAACATCAAAATTATTGTTATATCATCTTCATTAATCCATTAGGTGAAGCATGGTTAGTTGTAAAAACAGGAACAAATGTTGATCCAAATGTTGTTAGAAAATTAGTAGTAATTTTACACAAAAATAGTTACAATGTTAATATTTTCCATCCTAAATTGGGAGATAAATTTGGACAAACTATTTTCCAACACAGCGGTGTAGATAATAAATTATGCGATTTAGATTCAGATGTTAAAGATTCATCATGTGATAGTACTGACTCATCAACATGTAATGTCAAGAGTCCAGATTATAATCCACTTGATCACTTAAAAGACAGTGTTGATAACAGCATAAACTGTTCTTCATGTTCATCTTCATCTTCATCTTGTTCATCCTCATCTTCTTCATCTTGTTCTTGCTCATGTTCATCTTCATCTTCTTCCTCATGTTCATCATCCAGTTCAAGTTCAAGCTCAAAATGTGTGAGCTGTGGATATAAACCCAATTGTCAAAAGAAGAGATATGCAAATCCAAAATATAATAAAGATAAATACAAGAAAAATAGAAGAGGTGGAAAATGTAACGATAATGTAGACTCTAAATCAAAATTCAGTGACTATGTAGTTCCAGTTTACGAAAAAGGAAATGATAAAAAGATGTCTATCAAACATTTAAATCCATAATCAATGTTTGTAAACAACATCCATAAACAGCATATATAACGAGAAGAAATTTAATATAAATTATATTAAATTTAAGATATGTTCTTTAAAAGATGTAGATTGATAATAAACATAATGATAAAGGGAAAGTATAATGAAATAGTATGGAGTAATACAGTTGATATATTTGCATGGATGATGATAAGAAATAGATTATTATTGATATTATTGTCAATAGCTTATTATGGTATGGAATCACTTTTAATATACGTACTGATAGGAATGAGGTCCAGAATTGAAAATTTTCAATATAGATCATTTTTAACAGTTATAATGTTGGTGATAGCGACACAGTACTATTGGTTGATATACCTAATATCTATAGAAACTTTAAGATTTGTAATAATAGGTCTTCCACATATTTTGAGATTTATACATCAAAATTTTAAAATGAAGAGAAACCCAGCTATTGAGACATTTATCATAAGGCTATTCAAAAAAATGTTGGAGAACAACGATGATATATTTGAAACTGCCCCAATAATCATACATATGTTAAATGATTTGTACAATGGTGTAGATAATGGTAAGATAGATAATAATTTATATTGGGACGTGAATAATAATATTGATAATTTAGAAGAAACATTAATATGTATTGAAGATAAGAAGATTTACATTATTTTAGATGAACATATATTAATATTATGGTTTATTGGTATAAACTATGTGAAAAAATAATAATTTCATCAGTATTACTGGTGAATGTAACAATGTGTGTCGTTTCATCAGTATTACTGGTGAATGTAACAATATGTAACAATGTCGAATATTTATGATACAACCCAATTAGCTTTATCAGCGAGAAAACCTTGAGATAAATAATTGGAAAGATTTTTAGATGAAACACTAGTGTTATTCATAAGGTTACTTGAAACATTTACGGCTTCACCAGAAGAAAGGGATTGTGCATGATATACCAATGAATCTTTATGATCTTTAATCAAAATAATTAAATCATTGTCATTTAATCTTGGGTTAACCGAGCATAAGAAATCACATGTCTTGTTACCTGATTGATACCATTCTGAAACAAGTCTTTCACATGGAAGTTTATTTTTAGCATTGTTAAGGAATGCACAATTTGCATTACATTCTTCGTCTAAAAGAGCATTTAATTTATGACCATTGTCTGGTCCATACATTTTGGCAAAACAATTTGAAATATTTTTATTGTTCATGTACATTTTTTCTTTTAAAGAATGTAAATTGGAACTGTTTGAGCCAGAGTACAAAATAACAATATAGTGGTTGTTTAAGTCATTTCTTTCTTGCAAATATGCACTCAGTTCATCACAAGGACATCCGCTGTTAACATTACAACTGTTTTTCATTAAATCCTTGTTGAATTTCCTGACGCTCTTAAAGAAAACGTTCCATATGATTAAGATTATGATACAGATTACTAATATTATAATAAGTGCTGCTAACATTTTAATTAAAAGATTTTCTCAAATAATTTTTTTAATTAATATATTTAAAATAAAAATTTTTATAATTTGTTGAATATCATTCAATGAATAATATATTGGTATTGTGAGGGATCAATTGCATGTGGTTTCAACTTCTAAATTAACATCGTCTGACAAACTATCCGATAGATTATCGACAGATTTTTCAGTTATATCATCGATAACAAATTTATCAAAAATACTAACATGCGGAATATTATCAGATATACCACGATCTGCTTTAAACATTGGTATATCATTAATTATCCTTATGTAGTCATAATAGCCTTCAGCATTTAAGAGATTTTGTGAACATGTATTGAATTTAACAATATCAAAACTTAATTGTGGAGGTTCTATTTTAATGATAGATGTTCTGAATATTTTAAGAACCTCATCCAAATTTGTTGGTGTAAGATCTAACATTGTTTTCAATTTTTCCAAAGACCCAGCTTTAAGTAACTTATTATATGCAGTTGTACATTGCACCTTTGGTATTTTTTCATTATAATCACAACCCCCTATAATGCATATCAATTGAAATGTATTATAATCAACATTAATTTGTGACAAAATATTTTCAAGACACCTTATTTGTAAATGATATTCTCTAATACCGGTTATATTCTTTTCAAAAACATCCAAAATTGCAAAATTTCCACCATAAACATGAAAATCACTATCATTGGTATATGCACCCCAACAGTAATCATTTCCACTCATACAGAATGTAGCACATAAGCCTTCACTATCACCAGACGAAGGATGACCATCTACGGGTGAAAAAAAATCAGATGGACTGTAAGTTGGGAATCCCAACTCTCTGCATAAATTCTGTATATGAGCCATATATCCAAAAGGAGGAGATGTGTAATATCTAGTATAATATTTTACATAATCCACTAACAATGATTGTCTTTCCATAATAGATGCTTCAAGCCATTGTTTTCTTACTTCTTCAAATTTAGCTTTTGCATCATCCTTATCTTTTTTTCTTCTTCCGTGAACTATAGATCTCAAAGGATGTGGCTCTGAGTCAAAAATGCAGATAACGTTTACATTATGATACAAGAATAAAGCCAATTTATCCAGTATATATTTTGTGTTAATCTTGTTTATTAAATCTAAACTAGGTTCTTCAGACAATAAATCAGTAGATCGTATTGCTTGAGATATTGAACCACATCTCATTCTGAAGATTAAATTAGCCATATCGATACATATTCTTTTACCCGAAAGTGCTTTCAAAGGTATCTCTATCGTCGACTTAGGAGCTTTTGATTTTAGAAAACTACTGAATCCTTCAATTCCCATATTTTTTACGAAAAACAATATAAATATAAAATAAATTTTAGCAAACTTAAACAATTGTTAATTAATTAAAATGACATCAACAAATATATGGTATCAATTTTCTAAAGAAGAAGAGATCATTAAAGACATGTCAGAATTAAATACACATGAAGATACAAACGAAGATACATCTGATGATACATATGAGAGTGGAAGCGACACTGAATCCGAACAGTACTTAATAGAAAAATCAAAATCTCTTATATCATTTGATGATCCAGTTGACAGTACGGATTTAGTTGAAAAAAAAGTAAAATCTGATTATATTAATTTTTATTCCAAACTTCTCACATATCTTTCTGATGATTCTAACAGAAAAAATGTTACAAAGGTGCTGACTGATTTAAAATCAGATAAATTTTTTATAAAACTTCACCCTATTAATAGACACGGTTATAGCTCAACAATATTATTGGATCAAGAAGATGTACCTGATGGTTTGAAAAAAGGAAGATTGTGGTGTAAAGATAGCAATAATATTTATGTGACACTGGTTAAAGATAAAAAAAATGCATATTATCATTTAAACTTAAATGATAAAGTACTCACATATGAAGAATTATATCATAAACTTGAATTAGATTTGATATGCAGTGTAAATTTAGAATTGTCTGTTTAAAAAATTTAATCTTCATTGAAGATTAATAAAATATATAAAATTAACAAAACAAATAAAATAATTAATTGGGTCTTTCAATGTAATGATGTGGAATTTCAACATTATCAATGATCCATTTTGAGCCCTTTAAAATAAAGTGGTAATATTCTTCACCAACTAATAAAGTAAACTCATCTGCAACATTTTCATCATTTATTTCAACTGAAGTGACAATACCTGGCCACATGTCTACATTATTATTATCATAAACAACATATAGATTAATAGTTTCACCTTCCAATGGAAAAATTGTTCTGATTACTTGATAACCATTATTAGCGGCTTGTTTATTATTTACATTTATTATTTTTTCTTTCTTTGTATGTTTTTCCTCTACATTAGTAGGTTGTAACTCACCATTATTTATTGATATAACAAGATTTCGTAAGTCCTCAAATTGATTGGGTTTAAAAATCCAACCAACCATATTATCTCTCAGATTACGATTAAATTTACCATTCATCTTTTTCAAATAATCAATATATGGGAATATATCTTCCTTAGTCTGTGAGGTTAAAACTATCGATTTTTCACTATATGGAAGAATTCTAAAATTACCCATTTCAAAATTAAAATCATGATTAGGTGTAGTTTTTATAAAAGTTTTAACACTGGGATTACTAGCAGCTACTATATGAGAACTTCTTACATTACTAGAAGTAGGAAGATTTGTTGTATTCCTTGAAGTTGTGATATTAACATTACTAGAGGTAGGAAGATTTGTTACATTCCGCGATGTGGTGATGTCAACATGTTTTGTGTATACATTGGTATTTTTATTAGTATCATATGTAGCAGTGGTATCAGTGTTATAATATGAACTTCTATTTGCTCCCATGGTATAAGTTGAACTAAAACTTGGATTTTGTACAGTATTTGTAATGGGTCTAACACTTGTATTTACACCTTTATTTGTACCGATATTAACAGGTGTTGGTTTTATTACATTAAGTACAGTATTTGCACCTGGTAAAGTATCAACCATTGTCACTGTTGTTAAAGGTTTTACACTTGTATTTGAAATAGGTGATGTACTTTTTACATTGCTGATATTAGAATTCATAATAGTATTTACACTTGGAATATTATTTGAATTTGGTGTAACAGTAATGTAATTTTTAATAGGTGATATAGGTGTATTGATAACTGTTGTATTTTGTACAGTATTTCTTGCAGGTGAAACAGTAACATTTCTGATTGGAGAAACAGGTGTATTTCTATTTGGGGAAATAGGAAGTATTATGTCTTTTGGAAGCATATCTCTATTTGGTTTACTTGCAATATATGGGTTTCTACTGGCATTGTTATTGACATTATTGTTACTATTGTTTACATAATATTGGCTTAGGTCATAAATACTTTCTTGGTTCATCTTAAAAAAAATTTTATTTGTTGAAAAAATTTTTTTCACGCTAAATTTATCTATATTTATAATCAATATTATGGCTTAATATCGATAAAAATAATAATTAGTTATATTCTGTGAATATAATAGATTAATCATTATAATTATTCAAATTTTCTGTGAAATATGGATCCTGAGATCTAAAATGTGCTCTATAATGAGCTATATGTTTGTTTAAAAGATCTTTACGTTTTATTAACACTGTCCACATATTGATGTACTTGTCTATACTGTATGTATCTAATACCATTTTACCTCTTTTATAAAGATAACATTCTGCAATGTTGTTAACGAGCGTATCATATCCAGGTGTAAAAATTACAGATGAATTATATATTGATTGTTTTACTTGATATTTACACAAATCCCAATGAGCATACACAGATTCATAATGTTTTAACATTTCCTTTGTTGGTCTTTCCATCAATCTATGAACTCCATACATTTTATGTACTTGATTCTTACGAGCTATTATATCTTTATATGCTAAATTTATGATAACTTCTAAAGGTTTCATTAATGAATTTTCAATATAGTAATTTTTATCTATGGGCTCGATAAATCTGTTATTCATATAATCATTAAGAAGTCTCATTTTGTAACCTTGTTTAGAATTCATTTCAGGATCTACTGATACAACCATAACGGTAGCTATACGTTCGCCCACTTCTAACGGCATTCCCCTCATTAACATAATATCTTTAAATGATTTCATTTTACATGTTGCCGTCGGTTTATATGTTTTTACTTCTGCAGTGACTATCAAATCTTCAATAGATAATTCATCTGGTCCCAATGGTGATTCTTCTGTTGGTATTCTGAAATTAATTAACTTATATATATCTTCATCAATTTGATTTCTGACAAAATCCCAATCTCTGTCAAATAGAATGCTCATAAGTGCTTTACTGTATGTATTTCTAACCCATTTACATCTATCCCTTCTGGCAATAACAATACCTTTTTTAAGAATAAGTTTTTGTAAAATACCACAGCTTTTATTTACCTCAAAACCTGCATAATAACTATGATTTACAAGATCAGCACCTTCAGGTATGGCTAAAAATAAATTGTTTTGTTTATCATCTTTCATTTTATCAATCCATGTGATTGAGTAAACATTCATATTTTTCATTTCCTTCATTTGTCCAATCAATTCAAAAGATATTACTTTTTGCTTTTTTGAATCTTTATCGACAAAAGTCATGGGATAACCAGCATATAATTTTTTACCAATAAACAAAGCAGTTGCCAAAGATCTTTCAAATTCAAGTGATAATGGAAATCTACCAAGTGATTCAGTAATACCTTTACTTAATGTATCTCCAAGAATCTTACATTCATGTGGATCCTTCAATTGTAAATCAACCATGATTGAATCTGTATCTCCATACACAATCTTCCCAGATGTATTTGCTAGAACATAATCTTGACATCTGTAATTTAACATTCTTCCCATAGCTGTAATTGATGCAGCTCCTTCAAGAAGTGGTACTTTACCATCACGGACACCTAAAGCACCAAAAATACTGTTTGCTGAAACTTTTAATGCATTTTGTCTTTGATCTAAAATAATATTTGTAATAGCATCATTGTTTGGGTTGATTTTTGCTCTCACATCCTTTCTTTTATTAACGAGAGAAGCACACATTCTTGGGAGAAGACCTTCATGAATTTCTTTTTTAATAAATCTAAATCTAAAATTTTTTCTATATTCATCTTCTTTTCCTTCATTAAATGTTTCTTCCCATTCAATAACATTGCAAGATTCATCTGGTATATCACTCATATCTGGAACTAGAGTAGTGTAACAAATATTGTAAGCTCTAATAATAGATGGATATAGACTTGCAAAATCAAAAATTAATATATATTTATATTTTCCAGGAATTGGATCAACAACGAAACCACCCTTAAATTTGTCATTTATAACATTCCTGCTATCAATAACATATCCCTCTTTTTTGGCAACTCTGTATATTTGATTTTCAACACGTAACTGCTGTCCACGACCAAATGTATCTTCTAATTGAACATCAACAATTGTACATAACTCTGTCAAACCAATATATGTATTTAAATGTTTCATTAAATCTATACATAAAATTGAATCTTCCAAACAGTATTTTCCCACAGTTGCTTGTTTTTGTAAAACATCTGTTAGATCTCCACCTGAATTTATAGCATCTATCAGTTCTTTATATGTCCTGAACATTTCCAGGGCACTTACATCATGTTTACCCCTGTTGAGGAAATATTTTGAAACATAATCTAATGTTCTTCTTTCTAATTTATTGCCATATTCACGGAGAATAATAGTATACATATCAACAGTGATTCTTCCTTCAGCTTCAATTTTAGAGATATGTACGGTACCATATGCGCTGGATTCCCAAGATGATGTGTTTACTTTAGTACTGCCATTTATCTTGCAGCTACAATTAGGCCATTCTGAAATATAAACAGAAAATCTGACATTAAGATATGGAATATCAAATTTATTAATATTGTATCCGGTGATAACACTTGGATCATATTCTATAAACAATTCACCCAATGCATTTAGCATTTCTATCTCCGTTTTATACACTTTCACAATTGCACCTTCAATCTCACCACATCCTTTAAGCGTTAAAAGTATTTTTTGTCTAGTACTATTATCATTTAATCTCTGGAATATAAGTGATATCATAGTAATGCAATCAGCAATATGTAAAGCGTTTGGCATTGTGTTGTGATTTGAACTATAACACTCTATATCAATACTTACTACCATAGGATCCACTATCCATGATTTACAAATTTCATCGTCAACTGGTTTTATATCCAGCCAACTAGCAGTTGCTTCTATTGTTTTAAAAGTTTCCCTATCCAAATCATCTACTTCATCCCCTTTAATTGATAACCATTGACCATAACCTATATTTAATTCTACTAACATTTTATGCACAGTTGTGATTGATCTTTCCCTTATAGTACATTTTAATGGTCCAACACCAGGTACTCGACAAGGTTGCGGTTTACTAACTAAGTTGCAACAATGGTTCATAGCATTTTCTGAATCAAACCAACATGTTAAATATGGTGTATTAGCACCCTCTCTGTATGTGTATAAATTTTTTAATTCGCTAAATTCAAATCTACATGGGGAATGATTCTCAGAGGAAAGAACAAATTTTAAATAATTTGCGTATGCTTGTATATTTTTGTGATCCCAAATTATTTTTTTACCATCCCTATACTGTTGCAGTTCTATTCTACAAAAAGGCTTAAAATCGGTAATTTTAATCAAAACTCTCTCAGAATTTCTATTGTGTCCCCATATGCTGACAATACATTGTTCTTCACCCTTTTTATCTTCACTTGACCATTTGTAAGGTTGTATAATGTACTCGTTCATTCTATTGTCGATTATATATGCGTCATCAATTTATTTAAAAGTAAAATATTATAAACATCACTTTTGTGATTTTATAAATTTTTTTTGATGTAAAATTTAATATAAATAATAATTTGCCATTTAAAATAAATAATGGAGAATAAATATTCCTTAATATTATCAGGTTCATATGTTCAGAGTGTTATCTCAGCATATTTGGATGTTAATGGAAAATTTCAAAAAATAAATTATTATCCAGTTGAAGGTGACAGTAGCAGTTTAATTGCAAATATTATACTTCTCAATCATAACAAAGAGCCAGTTACAAAACTTTACAACGATACTAAATATTATTTTGCAACAGTGTGTAGAGAGACAAACAAATATAAAATGTTAAAAATAAATGATAATTCATTATTTTTTACAGATGAAGATATTGATTATAGAACAATATATTTGGAGGTTCCTTGGGGTCAAGATTTCAAATTAAACGACATAAGAGGGAGAAGTTTTATATTGGTTAATAGTAAGCCTTTGATAGAATATTTGGGAACAGATATAGTACATCCTAGATTGTCATTGTCATCTATAACACCTGCTGGTTTGATAAACATGGAAGATGTGAATTATTTGGTTAAATATGAAGAACCTATACAATCTCAACTCGATGTTAAAGAAAATAAAGTGGTTAATAGTCAAAAGGAGAAATATGAGAATAAGGACAACTATAGTTTCAATATTATTTTTTTAATTATTGTGATAACATTAATGGTTATAATATCAATAGTATTAATATGTTTGGTTATTTACAAAAAAGTATATTTACCAAAGATTAGAGAGAAAAATATTAGTGTTGATAGTAAAATGATAGACATAATAACATAAAAATAAAAAATATTATATATGTATATTAAATATGTCAAAAATAAATTTCTATTTACAAATTCAAAAAAATGCATCTATGAATGAATATAAATGGTTACCATTGTGTAATTATGAAGGGCAATTAAGTTTTATATCACATTCTAATGTAGACAGTATTAAATGTGAATTGACGTTGGTGAACACGAATGGTAAGTTGGTAAATACTCTGTATAATGGACAAATTTATTTTTTATGCACTGTTGGCAAGAGAGGTAAAAAATACTATTTATATAAACATAACAATGTATTGAAGTTTGCAGACAGTAATGTTACAAACGGACGAATTTTCTTATTTTTCCACGGGAATGACACATTTTACATGGAATCAACGAATATGATAGGATATACATTTATACATGGAAGTGATATTTCTGACAGTAAATTATTATGGACAAATACAAACGATTATATTACTTTAAAACCAACAATTAATGTTTTACCAAAAAAGGGTTGTTTTGTAGCAGGTGAAGAAGAAAATAATGTTTTAACTGTTCTAAGCAGGCCATGTGTTAAAAATTGTGATGGTAAAAGATGTAACGAAGATAATGGCTGTGGTGCACCATGTGGATGTGCTAGTGGTATGACATGTAAAGATGGTAAATGTGTGGGAGCGACAGATCCAAAAAAATGTAAAGGGGATGTTTGTTCTGGCAGCTGTTATGGTAAATGTCCATCCGGTAACATATGTTCGAGAGTGGGGAATGAATATAAATGTAAACAGATTGAAAGAGTTCCATTATGGTTACCTGTACTTATAGTCATAATATGTGCATTATTGATAATAGCATTAATTTTAACGGTGTATTACATTAATAAGAAGACCATGTATATTGGCGATATTGATAATACCACAAATTTGCATGTTGGTACAAATGTGAAACATGTAAATTTTGACATGTACGGACCTAACAATGACAGTATGATATTGTAATTTTTTGCTAACTATTAATTAATAATTATTTTTAATTTAATCAAAAAAAATTATTCTTCAAATAAAATTATGTATCAATCTCAAGGTTCTCGATTATATATATCATTTAAGGAATCGGGTGTAAAAAGTGTTAAATTTTTGTGTCAAAGTCAAAATGATGAAAAACATAACTGCATCTACTTGAAGGGAAGAAAAGAAGAAAAGGGTAGAATTTTATTCGAAATAGACGAGAGTAATGGATATATTACATTTAAAGCTGTCTTATCATCAAGTAAATCATGGTATTTGTGTTTAGATTCAGATGGATTTACATTAAAAACAAGTAAGAGCGCAAGTTTATTCAAAATTAAACCAAATATCGGCAAATTGAAGGGAACTAATATTGTATATTCTTCTGATATGTGTGATAAAAATATCAAAAGATACCTTAAAAACAGAGATATTTGTGATTTATACTTAATGTTTGATCCAAATATTCAAGTATGTAAAAAGAAGGTCAACTTTGTAGATAATCACGGAAATATGAATTTAAATTTAGATCAACCTTTTATTGGCTCACAAAGTGATATTCATGTTCAAGGTCAAACTCAACCTCAACCAATATTCTTAAATGGTCAAAACCATTTACAAGGGCATATCCAAGGCAATATTCAAGGTGTGAATGTAAATGGAAATACATTTGCTCAAGGAAATATACATGGTAATGTTGCTGGTCAAGTGAATGGACAAAATGTGTTTGCAGCTGGTAATGTTAGTGGTGAATTTGTTCAAGGTGGAGGCTGTGGAAATACTGTTCAACCAATTGCATTTACACCATTAGCATTTAATAATAAAGCAGCTTCCAGATCAAGAGATATGGAAGAATGCAACAGAAAGAATGCTGTTTGGAAAATTGATTCAGAAGGAAATGGATATTGTGAACCATGTACAATTGGATTACAATATCCAGATAGAGTAAATGGCGAATGCAGACCATGTGGTAAAAATGCAAATTGTGGGGATCATAATGGCTTTTGTAAAGGAACACATAATGAAGCAAGTGGTGTAGATTGTTTATATGATTCAGCTACTGAAACATTCAAAGTAAACTGCACTGCAGATAAATGTGGTGGAACATGTCAAGGAAAATGTGGAGGTAAAGTATTTGGTATGGCATGTGTTAAAGATAGTGCTACTGGAGCATATAAATGTAAATTGAAGGATTGGTGGAAATTAATTTTATGGATCATTGGTTTAATAATATTTATTATCATTGTTGCATTTATCATAAAGAAAGTTATGAAGAAACCAGCTTTAAGCCAATCTGTAGCTGGTAATTTAAACGAGAATACTAATACTATAGCGATGGTAGATCTTGGAAAGGCGCATGGTATGAATCCTAGTGGATTCACTTCTAACGTTCCTAATGTAGGCGGCTTTGGTTCCAATGGGTTTATTCCTAGCGGATCACCGCCAATTAACGCAAATTTGATTTAATAAAGATATGGATAAATGTTTCAACACTGTTGAAACATTTAATATACACTATGTTACAAATAAATTACTGCAAATAAAAAATGGTTCATTCCTGATTTTTATTGGATGAGGCAAGTTTTGATCCTATTGGTCTAACTTTTGGTTTAAATTTTACACTTGGACCTGATGGGTTAACTTTTTTATTATTTTTATTATTTGTGTTGTTGGATGAAGATCCCCCATTGTTATCATCGTCGTCATTATTTCCTGTGAAAAATGATAATAAATTAGTAATATTACCCAATCCTCCTAACATGTCTAACATACCACCTCCCCCATTTCCGTTTCCATTTCCACCCATGAGACCCTTTAACAGATTTCCTAATGCATCTCCTGTACTGCTACCACCAGTTGCTTTCACTTGATCTAAAACCTCTGGATTATCAGCAGTTGCTTCATTTGCCGTTTTTAATGTTTCATTCGCATTCGCAAGAACTTCGCCACTCATTAAATTTTCTACCATCTTTTGTAATTTATCCCTTGAACTACCACTCATATCAAATCTTGTTGAAATATACTGTACTATTAAGAATAAAACAGCATTCACAATTGCTAAAGATATAATTCTGAATTCAACAGGCCATGACTCAGCTGCTTGTCCAATTTGTGATTTTTCTCCTAATTCTATAAGTAGGAGTGAATATCTTTTCATATATTTATTTTGATACACAGTATATCCAGCCATTGGAAGTCCCAGCCATTTACAACATATAGCTTCTATTATCACCCATAGTATAAATAAATAAATTTTGTTATTTTCAACTGATGTTTCAGTGTATATACGTTTAACATATTGTTTATATATTGAATGAATTTCATCCGGTGTTTGATCGTCTCTGAAAAATGGTATATTCATGTCGGGGTATGCTTTACGCAAAATAGCCGACTTTACTTCGTAATTTGCTCTAAATGTGGCTTCATTAATATTTTCTTGAAGGAGTATACTACCCCCCTTCAATGTCGTATTTTCTAGATCTTTAATTCTCTTCGTCCATATATGAAATGTCCTTCTTAGTATATCTAACGGCTCATCTCCTTTAATTATTATGTTTAGCCTTGGATTACTTTTCATCAATACGTTCATCTTCTCGAGATAATTTTTTCTAAGAACATCTTCTTCTTCCGGACTGCATACATTTTCAAGGGATGAACTATTTTTTGGAACACCATATGTTCCTATCGTCGGTCTAATATTTTCATTTTCTATATTATTGATAAATGGTGACGTTTTAGATAGATTGGTGAGTCCTTCAATAATTTTTGATCCAATGCCATCTTTGCTAGGTATATATGACGATGGTATTTTTACTCCCAATGAACTGTTATTTTCTGCAAAATTTCCATTGGCTACAATATTATTCATTTTAATTTCTATTATAAACTTAAGAGAATCCTAAATTGATTTTAAATATTTTATAAATAATCTAAAAAATAAAATGGAAAAGGGATATGTTAATGAAGCATCTCTATGCGAAACGGTTGGCAATATTGTTATACAAAATGATCCACTTGTAAGTGAAGAAGAGTCATTTCAATTACCTGCACTTTATAAAATAGGCGGTAGAAATGATATACTTAAATGGCTGATCGGTTTTGATGGAAATAAATTATTTACATGTTGGGGAACATTAAAACAATTTGATGAAAATAGAGCCCAGGTATCAAATAGAGTAGTCGACAGAATAACAGGCGGAAGTTTAAAGGAACGTGCAAGATTACAGGCTGAATCAAAATGGAAAGAGATGGTGGACAGAGAAGGTTATAGGGAAAAATTAATAACAAAAAATATATATCAATTAGATCCAGCACTTGCGAATAAATGGGATCCAAAAAAAAAGCAAATAAAATCATGGCCAGTATGGGTACAAACTAAGTTGGATGGTGTTAGATTAAGAGCACATACAATAGATTATAAGGAAGTTATTCTTGTATCAAGAAATTCTGATGAAACAAAATATTTGAACCATATAAGAGAGCATCTTTTGGACTTTTTTTCAGCAGTAAAGAAAATAATGATAATGAAATATGGTGATCCCGAACCATTGGTTAGATTAGATGGAGAATTATTCTGCAATTCAGGTATTCTAAAATTTGAAGATATTAATGGCATATCGAAGTGTAAATTGGAGGCTAGAAAAGATGAATATTATTTACAATTCTACATATTTGATATTATATTCACGTTTGATGCATCATATCGTGAAAGAATGAATGTATTGAATGAAGCATTTGCATTATGGGATCAATGTTCTAATGATAATATACTAATGTCGCCAATCAATAAGTTGCATCCACTTACAAATAATGGAGTTTTACATTTAGTTTTACCCCTTTATGCACACAGTACGGAAGATATATTAAATGCACATGAATATTATGTTAAAAATGGATATGAAGGAGTTATTATCAGAAAGATAGATGGAGAAGAGTCATATTACAAACCAGTGAGAAGTTCATCAATTCTCAAATACAAATCATTTGAAGACAATGAATTTACTGTAATTGGTGCAAAATGTGGTGTTGATGATGCTGTTATATGGGAATTGAAATGTGATGATGGTCAAGTTTTTTCTTGTAAGCCTACTGGAACTATAGATTTAAGGAAAAAAACATACTTAGAATATTTGGAAAATCCGGGTAAGTTTACGGGGAGAAAATATAGATGCAAGTATCAAGAGTTATCAAGTAAAGGTATACCAAGATTTCCAATTGGATTGGGATTTGTTGATGATAGATAATATATATGCAATATAAAAATAGAAAGTATCTTGAAAACATTTTATCTATAATTATTTCTAATGGAAATAGTAAATTTAATTAAAAAATTTATAATTAATTTTATTTTACAAGAATTTATGAAAAAAATCTTATAGTTAAAAAAGAATGGAGAATCTGATTACAAATCCCTTAAATTCACTAAATTCACTAAATACTATCAACCCTTTGAACACATTAGGATCATTAGGTTCCTTTAATCCATTAAATTTGAATACATCTTTATTAAGTAAGCCAACTGCTGCAGTGGATGGTACCACATTGGTTGATAATGTAGTAAAAACCCCTGCTACTCTTACTAAGACAGCAACTAGTACTGTTTCAGGAAATACCTTATCAGGTAATACTGTCACTCAAACTACAAAAACTGTCACAGAGAGTAAATTAACAGATGTAAATTCAATAGACGTTGCTGCAAACGAACTTAATAAAAAAGTCGAGGTTAACAAGAAAACAATTGTCGATAAAAAGGAAAGAACCGGTATGTGGAGACCATGGTTGATATTTGTTTTATTGTTTATTCTCTTCATGCTTGTATTAGGACTTTCAAAAGCCAGTATTGTAATGACTGAAAATGATCAAAGAGTGGTAATTGTAGATTGGTTAAAACTTATTGTATGGTCTCTTATGCTAGCAGCCGGTTTTATGATAATTGCTCTGTTAATCATGAAAGGGGCAAATGGTTTATCAAGGAATAAAGTGTAAAGTGTAAAATATTATGTGCATATATAATCATAGATTATATTCGCTGAAAGTACTTATAAATGTTCTTATGAATATTAAAGGATATTAAATGAGTGAAATATTCATACAAAATAAAATATACAATCTATCGGAAAATGATTTCTATCTGGATACACCAGCACAACTTGCGTTGAAGGAAAATAGACATATTTTGGTTCTATTTATAGATAATATGGGTGAAAATAAACATGTTTATGACACATGGATAGATATAAGCAGAAAAGTGACTAATGTATTGATGGGTGTAGTGAATCTTGATATTGAAAAAAATATCAAATCGTCAATTGATAATATTATGTCAAATATAAATAATCCGTTCAAAAAATTATTACCTGATATATTACCATCGATTGTTGTATACATTGATGGATATCCTCAAAATATAGTCAAATGTGAATATAATCATGACGATCTGTTGAATTACTGTATTAATCTGTAAACGTTTTTATATAACATTGTTATATAATTATTACTTATTTTATTTTATTTTATCTATATATTTTATATGCTTTATGAGACTAATGCTTGAGCTTGTCTTCTTCTGATATCTTCAACTGCAACCTCTTTACTCTTTGCAACAGCCTTCTTATTTTCTTCTTTATTAAATTGCTCTTTGGACCATGTTCTGAAGTCAGATGCCATCTTGATAAGTGTAGTTTGATTGTTGAGCGCAATTGAAACCATTTTTTCTCTTAAGAAATCACCAAGACCAGCTTCTGGATTGTTTGCTAAAAGATATCTTTCCTGATATGCTTGAAAGAGTCTTAATGTATCATTATCTTCAAGAGTTTTTATAACATAGACAAAGTTGTTATAATTATTTGGATTCAAGAATGCAAGATATGCTTCGTTCATTCTTTCTCTTTCTGATCTTGCATTATTGAATGTTTCTTGGATTGATGCAAATTCATTTGGATTTAAGAAAGAATATTTGTTATCTTCATCTTTTGCACCCTCTAACATTTTAACTTTATTGAAAGCGGGAGCATAATTTGGGTTAAATACTACTTCATCGGTATCACCAACTCTAGTTGATAATGTTTCATTAATATCGGCTAAATTTGCAAGTGCATTCTCCCTTGCAGCATCAACCCAACCTCTAAATCTATTTTTTTGCTCATTTGTGGCTCTATCAGAGAGTTTTTCATAAACTTTTTCAGCATCAATAATAATTGATCTTCTTAAAACATCTCCCAATTGTTCTCTCATTGCTTGTGATAGAATTACTCTCTTTTCACTTGGTTTTCCACCTTGTGCCCCATTGGGTACAATGGGAGCATACAATGGGTCGTAGTGCATAGCGAGAGAAATCAATGATTGAACTGTTGCTGGTGCAATGAATTTGTAAAATGGGTTGTTCACAAAAACATCATTTCCTCCTTCATCTCTTCCATTAACTCCTGGTATTAATGAGATGAGATGTCCATTTAATCTCTCTCCAATTCTAGCATAATCAAAAGGAAGGTTTTTGAAGTTTTTCTTGTCGGGAAGACCTTTATCATTGATATCAATAGGAACATATGGTCCTAAATTGGCACCTGCTAAGAAGTTAATAAATGACTCTAGATACATAATTGGTTTGGTATTAGCTGAAGTTCTCGAACCTTTTGCTGTTACCCATGAATTTGCGTCTTTTTCGAGAAGAGTCACTTCTCTGGAGATCTTTTCAAGATATTCTTTAACAGCTGTTTTGTCCAAAATGTACTCTTTTCCGCTGCTTAACTCATATACCCATTTAGATTTTGGACTACCTTTTTCGACTTCTACTTTATTATGTTCCTCGAGAGCAGCTAGTTGTTTAAAGATTATAGGGATACCTGATAATAATTCCTTGATTCTTGCCGATCTTTCTTGAAATATAGCCTTCTTTTCGTCCTTCATCACTTTGGTTGCTGATTTTTCCTTACGCTTCGTGGGAGATGTTGGAACAGAATCACTTCCGCTTGACATGTTTGATAATAAGTTTGAATTTAAATTGCTCATAATTGGATTGCTCATATCTTTTATTATGGAAAAAAAATATTTAAGGTTAAATTTTTTTTTAATTTCAGTACAATTTGTTACAAATTAAAAAATCAAAAAGTGTGTTTTCCCAAAAGTACAACTGTCGGAATAGTCCACATCATAAATACATGTGAATGATAACATTCAACACTATTGTATACAACCATTATTCTATTTTTATCAAAATATCAAAGTTACATATCTGGATAAACAATAAATTTAATCTCCATCCATAAAATAAACATATCGGTAAATATAAGTGATAACTGTTACTTTTAACATTATAAATATCACATTGTTGGTAAACATATATATTACGAAAATTAAAGATCTTTGAATAAATTGATAGTTGGAGATGGGTATTCTACTAGTATAAAAAAGTGTTAAACAATATAACGATATACAATAGGCTAAAAATAAATAAATATTATAATTAATCACACTTTCATTGAAAATATAATTGTCAAGTTGTCAATCCATTGTTATAAATAAACCACGCTTCCATCTGTGTAATAGTATCTGCCAAGTCATCCGCTTTACATTCAGTTGCTCCATGTTCAGCTTTCAAGTATTCTAAACTCCATTTATCATTTCTTTTCTCCAATATTTTGATTGCCTCCTCTATACTCCACTTTTTGATATAATTTTCATTCATACCTTTCGGACAATTTAAAATTCTTGTTTTAAGTTTTGGATTAATGTCAAATATTATAGCATCAGGGTATTTGAATGTAGGAGCATAACATAACAATATCGTAATTATATGTTGAAACATTCTGCTGGACTTGTAATTCATACCCAATTGTCTTTCTATTCCTATTACTCTTGACTCTTTTATATGTTCCATTATATCAAGCATGAATTTCAATGATACTGTCAATATATTTGGGTCTATTGAATTAGTTCCATTTGTTTCATTTGTATTTTCTCCATATTTTTTGAAATCTTCTCTTTTAAAGTATATCGGCATTACTACATTATTTGGATATCTCCTTTCTATTCTTATTGCAAAATTCTTTATAGCAATATCTATAGATACGACTTGAATCCCTTCAGCGGGAATATCCTTTATGGGTGGCAAAGTATTACAATTTAATGGGTAAAATATTTTGTATGGAGTTTTGTCACTTTTCGTTTTTTTTCCAATATTTGCAAATGCCATTATATTCGTCCATAAAGCGTAATTTTTCTTCAAATATTTTATTTAAAGAAACATTTAATACAAATGAAATTATCACTGATTATAATATTATGGATAATTTTGGCGTTGATTGTTATAATAAGTTTAATAGTTTTATATGCCGTATCTAGAAGACCCACTGTAGAAGACACTGAAATAAATGTAATAATACCATGTCAACTTCCACTGGAAGATTTACCAGATGTTAGTCAGTATATACAATGCTACAGTTTATCCGGTAATTTGGATTCAAATAGATTTTATGACCCAATTAATAATTGGACTATTACTCCCGTTGATTCACTGACCCTACCTACTGCAGAACAAATATGTATTGATTACTGCGATCAAGTTGTATTACCCAATACGTGTGTTTCATCAAACGATGAATATATATCTTGCATGAATAGATTAAAACCAAATAACTGTTCTGAACCAATATATCCAGTTGCTAAAAAGAATACTACTTATTATTACCCAATCGGAGCTGGTAAGGTTTCATGCTATCCATCTCACAATTAATTTATGACTTGTCTAGGAATATAACAATCTATTCTACCATAACATCCGAATTCATATGATATTAATAAATCATAACCTTCACAATATCTAAGCATAATAGACCCCTCTGCATGAAACGCTACCTTTGAAAGTGAATTTATCCTATCTGTATCTACAAAGAATTCATTAAATTTAGATTTTGTTATTATGACTTTTGTTCCTCCTTTGTTTGAATCTGATGTATCATGTACAATTTCTTCATCTTTCTCTTCTACTTGTGGTATTGATCCTGACTTTTGTGTAATTTGATTGACACCTATTCCATTTGTTGTAAATAACACCCCTGGATCACCTGGAGTGTCATAATATGTTATTTTGATAGTTTGCTTTTTGGGTTTACCCAACACTGTCATCATATTCTTGAATTTTCTTCCCATTATGCAGAATGGTTCTATGTACATTGGTGGTATATTTACATGGTTTTCTATATTCTTTACATCATCTGCCCTATATGCTGACACAAATTGTAACCCTTCGTTTACATCATCTCCAACAGATACACATATCATAAAATCATTACTACTATTTTCATCCATAAAATTATTTGCATTACTTGCTGTTCTACAATGTACTAATGATACAGTTGCTCTGTCTTTCTTTAATATTCTTGTGAGAATCGTTTGTAAATCATTTGAATCGTATGTAACCGTGATATTTCTTTTATCCATTGGAATACTGTCATTCCACTTTAACCCAACTTGGTATCCTTTTATATAACCATCCATATAACAATCATTACTGCGAGATATATTCCCATTTCTTATATATGTTTGTGTAAAAGTTATAGTTTGTCTTGCATTCACACTCACAGCACTTATATAGTATCTGAATATATATCCAAAATCAAAATTAGCCTGGCAAATTGTTACATTCATTTTTATTATTTTTTTATGGTTTAAGTAATTTTTTATTTTTTTTTAATTTAAAAAATTTTTCCACACCAAAGATTTTTTTGTCCATACTAATTCAATCACTGATTTCCTTGTACAACCTTCTTACTATTGGTTCATTATGGTCATACCTTAATGATATTTTTTTACCATTACCATCTGCAGTTTCTCTACCTATCAATTCATAGTGATTTTCATTAATAGCTAAAATTATGATAGATAGTCTGTTATCCTTACCATAATATTTTGAATTCATTGATCTCATATCTTTAGGTCCTCTTGTATATCCATGTGTGCCTACACTACCTCCATATAATAAACTATTTTTACTGACAAGTCCTCTATCATATACTAAATACATATCTATGTTAAGCATTTCCAGTATTAATGTTGCATATTCGGGTTCAACATTACCACGTGTATTAAGTCTCTGTGCCATATCGTTTAAAAGTTTTGCTGTTGCTAATTCCCAAATATTATCACTTTCAACTTCTCTAGATAACATTTCGTCTTTTGTAATCTCTATCAAAGGTGCCATATTAGTCTTTATGATATTCTGTAACTTTTTGTCTTCCAATATCTTCTTCGCTAGGTCTTCTCTTATTACTTTTGCATATTTACCTCTCCAATAGTTCAACAAATTATTCATTTCTGTTTTATTAATAACCATATATATATTATTTGGTTTATTTCTGTCTCTTCTAGTGTTAAAAAGATAATCTGAGAAAACAATAGAATTATGCACTGATTTTTCCAAATTTTGAAGAAACTCTTCCGAAACTGTATCGTTAGCCTTATAACTTAAAATGTAAATAATGGACGTGGATTTAAGAACAGCATGAAATAAACAATTACCATCATCCATACATCCTAATCTTAAATACCTATCATCTTTATTTGTTGGATTGGGAATGCCTTTTATTTTCAGAAGATTCGGATCCAGATATTCTTTTTCATTATCCCCCAATATTCTGAATATATTGCTTCCTATGTTATAATGACTTCCAACATCGTTAATTTGATATATAGGCGATTCGTCTTGAACATGAGTCGGTGTCAGACTTGGGATAAACGTGGAGCGGGTTGGTGTAAGTGTGGGTGTAAGTGTGGGAATGAGAGTAGGATTAATATTATTAACTAAAATTGGCGTATATACAGGTGTGTTTGGAACATTAACAGGTAAATAATTTTTGATATTAGTACTACTTTTTGGAGGGGCTAAGCGTATATTATTTAAACTGCTTGTCAAATTGTTGACAGATGTTACTATTGGAGGATTATTATCAATAATTGGCATGTTTCTATATGTTGGCTCATAATTCCTGACTGGACTATATACAGTTGGAAATTTTATTTTACTTTCGTTACCACTATCCACATATTCACCTGGTGTTCTTGCAATTGGTGTAATATTGCTCCTAATATAATTATGGCTCATATTTATATTCTTTTATTCTTTTTATAGATTAAAAAGAAATTATTTATAAAATAAATAATGCTATAATCCATTGGATTATAGAATATATGATGGATGTTTTTTAGTTATTAATCTTTTTATATATCATCCATGTATATAGTTCATTGACTATTAATTCTTCATTATTCATCATTTTCTCATCAGTAGTGTCTCCTCGTGCGACCATCTTAATATTAAACATATTCAAATATTCGGTTAGACCCTTTAAATTAGTCAGATATTCGTACTGTTCTTCAACAATTGTATTAGGTATGTTAAAGTATATTTTGTTACCCTCATTTAAGTACCTTATATCAAATTGTTCTAGATTGAGCTTTTTGACACCATTTTCAAGATAGCTGTACATATTCTTATCGTTAAACATTGATTTCAGTTTGAATCCATCTATTGTCAATGATGCTAAATATCCATCATCTTTTAAACAATTAATACATAATGTGGCAATAGATTTTATTGATTCAGGTGTGTCAAAAAAGAATGATAAACTAAGCATATAAAATATCGCATCGACCTTATAACCATCGAAAAATGTGGATGTCTCATCAAATATTTTTTCCACTTCTTGACCTGTAGCAGATATAACTTTGTAACTTATTCCGACACCATTTAGCCTTTCAAATAACACCTCCCTATTTTTTTCATTTGGTTCAACAAACAAAATCTTAGTGAACCCTTCATCCCTCATTTTAATAACATCTCCTCCTCTACCTGAGCCAATACATATTGCTGTTTTTTCTCTATTATATGGCTCTATATATTTGAATATTTCTCTCTTTATTCTATTATGATTTCTGAACATCAACATCGGAACATCACCAGTTAGAACTTCCTCTTGTATCTCTTTATGTATTGAATCCCAGTTACTAAGCGCTGTAACATATGAATTTGGATATACTTTATCCTCTCTACTCTTCACTAGTTGAAATTTCTTCAATACTTTACTCCATTTCATCTCTACAACTGTTCCTTCAGGTAAATTTTTCAGTCTCATTTCATCAATACCAGTATCTTGATCAAAGGGGTACATATCACTTCCTCTAAATATGTCTCCTTTACCAGTATATAACCTTATCCTCCCATCTCTGTAAGTTATTCCAAAATCAATTGTTAACATGTCTATAGGTTTCCATTTTAAAATATCAGGATATTTTGTGAGATCTCTGTCCATATTCTCATTAGGTACCTTCAGAAGATCAGGTACATATTTTATAGTTGGTGTATATATTATCCCATCAGTATTGTACCAAAGCTCCCTTACTTCATCCAATATTATCCTGTTGACTTTGTAAAAATCATTGCTACTATTTATGTAATGATATTTCTTGACAATGAGTTTTAGTCCATCTATTTTGAAATTATTTTCAATCATTTCAAGCTGTTCTACTCTTTTCCCCAATGATTCATTCCTTATATTATTATCACCCCGAATACATAGGACATCATACATTAAAAATATGAATTTATTCTTTTTCATGTCCACTGGAGCTCTTTCATTTACTTTAATCAGTTCCCCCTCTATTATTGTATTATTGTATGTGTTATGATTATGTTTGGGTAAAATTTTGCTGAGTTCGGTCGGAGCCATTGCAAAATATATTCCACTTTTGTCTATAAACATCAACTTACGTACACCGTCTGCTTTGATTGTAGCTGTATATGATATACCTTCTTTACCATCAGTGAATTTATTCATTTCATCGATAAGTGTTCTATTTTCGGTTTTTACCTCTTTGTCTTTTTGTATTATTCCACCTGATACTAGATCACTAGCTTTCAAAGCTCTACTTTGGGATAATGATTTTGGATCTAATGATCCTATAAATGATTTCTTCAAGTTAGTGGTTATACCTCTTTGATCAATTGCTTCAGGAACAGATGTCTTGTTGTTACCATATTCATTTGGAAGAAGAATTCTTATTTTATTTAGTATATCTTCTTTCTCGTTTGCTCTGTAAAATAAATATGTGTCATTAACTTTATTCAATAGATGTTCTATTAATGTCATAAACTGGTCTTTGTTAAATTGTCTTTCATTGAACTTGTTATTATCAAATGCTTCATTGTTTATCTCTAATTCCATTTCGTAATTTATATGTGTAACAGTTTCATTATTTTTTACATATTTGACTTTTACTTGAGATAGATCTATTCTATATCTGTCAAATAATGTATATGAAGATCTATTCTTCTCCCTCGTATATATTGGATCTTCATTAGGACCATCATTCAAATTTATCCTCTCTTTATTCTCAATAGTGACAGATACTCTGATATTATTCTCATATACATCATACGTTGCTATATTTCTTTTTACTAGTTTGTACTTTCTAATATGTGGACTGTTCGTCGTATCAAGAATATATACAGTTTTTATATTATTTTCTTTATTGTCCTCATTATATTCCCTATATGAATTGTCAATTGTTCGTGATACTGTTAATTTAGCTTTATTTGTTTTAACCAAACCTTCCATGTACTCACTTATCCTCTTAAACGCACGTATATCTATGTTACTCTTAAAACTTTTACCCTTAAAATTATATGGATCACTATTTTCTTGAAATTTGCCAAAACGAACTTCCACTTCCAAATTTCCAGGTAAACTTACATTTTCATTAATGGTGTCGATAAGTCTTGTATATATTGGTGTAGGAATAACTGTTTCTTTGATACTCTTTGACATTTATTTATATTAAATTTTATTTATATTGTAAATTTTCATAATATAAGGTGATATTGTTTGTATTCATGTCATTTTCGATGGTTCATGTACAATCCATTGGATTATAAATTTATTGTGGTAAATTTTTTTAATCGAGTTTGAAATCTACTAATTCAACTTGTGATTCAGTATAAACTGCTTCCATTCCTTCCATCCCTTCACGTTCTATATGGAAATTTTCATCCACATCGTCGTTCTCGTCAATTTCTACTTCTTCATTGTCATCATCTTCAGCGTATTCGTCTTCATATTCGTACTCGTCTTCTTCTTCGTCATCATAATATCCTTCACCTTGCTCATTAGCATATGTGAATTTGAATGATGGATATGCTGCGTTTCTTGATTGTGATTGTTGTTTGTTACTTTGAGCACTTTGTGAAAATACATTCTTTGTTGATGGTGCTGGTCTTTCTTCTACAATCTCTTCTAAAACATCTACTGGTTTGTTGACATCTTTCTTGAATGTATGACTGACATGGTGTTTCCTATTTGGTTTTGACTTTGTACAATGTTTCCTACAATCATTTACCCATTTTCTCATACATTTAGCTTGTTTTCTCACATGGTATATAATTTCCCTGAGAATATTGTTTGCAGGTGTTCTATAATATAAGTTTTGTAAACCTTCAATTATATTACATAAAGTGTTGCAATATGAGTTATGCTTTGGGAGGTCACATTTTAATACATGTGGGAAAACGTATTTCCATGAGCATCCCCACATATATGGTTGTGAATTAACCTCATATTCTTTGTGCCCGTCTTTACATGCTATTGGGATCTTAAATTCATTTAGATCATTTTCCAAATCTTCCAAAGATTTGACAGTGTCTTCCCTTCCTTTCCAGTTGACGTGTGCATTGATACTAGTTGCTAAATCATGAAGTAGACACAAATAGTTGCTAAGTTGCTTGCTTAATATTAATAATGTAGATCCGGAGAATCCTGAAATATCTTGATTTAACATTCTCTTTTGAATGAAATCCCTTTGAATTTGACAACTTAACCTTTCCAATATTTTACACTCTTTCTTCCACTCTTTTTTACAGCACTCTTCGCTAGTGAATGTTGGACATCTTTCAATTGGAATCAAATTGTCATCATACCATGACAAATTCAATCTATTGAAAGTATAATCTAATTGATCTCCAGCTGCCCTTTGTGCGGCCAATGAAGCAATAGCTGATGCTACATCCCCAGCAATTCCGTAATTGCATAATGACTTCTCAATGTCACACAAATTATTAATTCCCTTATAATCAATTCCCCTTGCTTGATAGTAGTTGATTAGGAAATCAACAATTCTTAATGATCCGAACATTATGGTTACAGCATGAACATGTCTTTCAGTTGGTGCTAAATATGTCTTACATGAGCTGGATGAGCTTGATGAAGATGAGCAGGATGAACTGGATGAAGATGAACATGATGAGCTAGATGAGGATGAACAGGATGAGCTAGATGATGATGAACAAGAGCATTTACAGCTGGATGAAGAAGATGAAGATGAACATGACGATGATGATGAGGATGAGCTGCAGCACTTCTTCCTACCCTTGCTTGTACAATATTGTGAATCACCACATGATCCATTATTACAATTGGTTCTAATATTAGTTTCAGCTCCTTGGTTGTAGCTGTCAATAACATATTGTCTTATGTTGTTTCCAATTTGTTCATCTAAATTTTCGTTCAAATCTGGAATATTGTGTCTATGACCTCTAGGACGTCTTCTTGGACCTCTTGATTCATCATTTTGTACATCATCACATTTCTTTTCACAGTCTAACTTAGCAATTGGACATTCTGGTTTACAAATCTTTGGCCTATTAGGGTTGGTGAATGCAATAACTGCATCGACTGGATTGCATTCCTTTGATACTTTTTGATTAAAGTTTTCCCAGAAACATGTGTCAAAACAACAATATGGATTCTTACCGTCGATTGACATTCTGTCATCCCATATAAGACCTGCTTCGAATAAGATTCTACCAACCAATTCTGGACCTGTGAAGTAATTCTTTGTTCTCAACTCTTCAGCAACTGGATATCCAAAAAATTGTGCCAATGATTGGTAATCGTCATATTCACCTTGGAGGTCAATATATTTCTTCAATGAACATGTGAGAATTGCAATTCTTTTTTCTGAAAGTTTATGACACCATCCTTTCTTGCTATGAACATGTGAAAATGATGAAAAACTACAATTGTTAGAACATGGTGATGATGACGAACATGATGAGGATGAAGATGAACATGAGGAAGAAGATGAAGATGAACATGAGGAAGAAGATGAAGATGAAGATGGACAGTGAGATGAACATTTCTTATTACAACCTTTTTTGTTCCCTTTATCTGAACAATAAGAATCTGAATTATTACAGTTATTTGTGGTGGCTATCTTTCCAGCAATGTATGCATTGTTGGCGGTAATAGTTGCTTCGTATGCTTTACCTGATTTATAATAGTTACCAATGTTTTGGTCCATTGGCCATCTTGGTTTAGAAATTTCTGATTCATCGCTGCTACAGTCATCATCGTTTACGTCAAATGCCTTCAATCTCATAACACGCATATCAATGATACTTGCATCTTGCATGAAAATTTTCAATGGGATCAAGCAAACTCTGTTAAATAACTTATCACTATCTGAATAAATGGTGTCTACAATATAAACATATACTGAATCTGGTCCACATTTATCTACTCTGACAATAATGCCAATTAAATTGTATGGAGTTCCTGTAACTCTAGCATTAAGAGATGACAATGGTCCTGATCTTGATGCAAAGAAAATACTTCCATTGGGTATCTTATCTATATTGCACAAACGATATTTACATATTGTTTTCAACTCCTTTGGTTTGATCTCTCTTGGCCAGCAGTAAATCTTAGTGTAGTGGCATTCATCATCAATATCACAGTAGTCGCTTGATGAACATGAACTGCTGCTTGATGAACAATCTGATGAAGATGACGAAGATGATGAACATAATGACTTGCAATTATTCCCCTTCTCTAAATTTTCATTATTATCTAATGACATCTTTTATAAATTAACATATTTTTTTTTGATTTTCTTTAATTTATTTAAAAAATTATTGTCTACCTTAAATTTGTTTTTAATAAATTAAAAGAATAATGTCAAGAAATGCCATAGATATTTTTGCTTCTCAATTTTTAGATAAGCTAGATAAGTTAGATCATCCTCCTACTCGAGAAGAAAAATTTATGACTAGTATACTACTTAAAAACATATATGATTTATGTAATGATGCTGAATTGATAGCTAGGAAAAATCCAAAAAGTGAAAATCTTGTCAACCATCCTTTGTATAAAATTTCTAAACCATATTTGAAATCATTTTATAGTGATGATTTTTTTATCGAAAGTGAAGAATGTGGAATAGTTCCTGATTGGGAAGTAATAGACTCATTTAACAATGATAAATTTAATGATTCTTGTAGAATATATATGGTTATTAAAAAGAACGTATTAAATAATCCAAAAATACATGATTCTATCGTTAACAGAGATAGAAAATATTTCATTGATAACTTCGAAAGTTTATTCGAAAATATCCCATTTTCAGAATATTTTGGCGGATTAAAAAAATTCTTAGAAGATGAAACTTTATGTAGTTTAGATGATCAAGAAATTGTATGGTCTTATTTCGAAGTGTTCACAGATTTATTTATTAATGAGGATGAATACATTAGTTCATTACCAAAATGATTTAATTAATGTAGTTTATTTTTGCACATTTAAGTATAAAAAAATTATTTATTTCTTCTTTAGAAATATTATGAATATTACTACAAACACAAATACTCATAAAGATGATGATGAAAAATGTATTTTAAGGGGACATTGGGTATATTTACATATAAGGGGTAAATGGGGAAATTTATCAGTGTCCAATAAAAGGCAGTATACTGAAGAATTACATTATATCGCTGAAAATTTTCCATGTTCAATATGCAGACCACATTTTAAACAATACTTGTTGGATAACCCCCCTGAAGGAGCAATTGATATAAATGCATATATGTGGAAGTTTCATAATGATGTTAATATCCGATTGGGCAAGCCCACCATTACTTTTGAACAATATGCTGAAATGTATTTAACAGAAAAAGGTTATAATTGTGCATCTTGTGAGAATGAACATAATAAGCAAAGATATAATATTAGTAAAGGGTTTAATAATATAGATATTAAACCAATTAAAAAGATTCCAAATATATTCTCTGTAAATAATTAATTATCTAAACATGTTATCACATTCACCATTGGTGAATGTAAATTAATGATATTCATGCATCAGGATCTGGGTTATCTGCTGTGGCTATGTTGGCCTTTTTTATTGCTTCAGGGGTTTCACTAGCCCCTTCTTTCATTGCTACGGCTATTCTTTCAATTACTTCTGGTATGTCACCAACATTTTCTATACTTTCTAAATTTATTCCATTTAATATTCTGTCAACTGCTTTTTTGGTTCTTGGGTCCTTTGCAACATTTTTAAGTTGCATCATTGCATCTTTTCTATCCTTCTTTGATATTTGTGTAATATTTTTGGGAATCTTCATTCCAGTCTCTTCTGCAAAATCTCCTACAATATCAAACATACTAGCCATCTCATCTGCATAATCTATATTATCTTCGTCTTCTATACTTAGTGCATTTTCTAATTCATTTATAAATGTTTGTATCTTTTCCTTCTCTTCACTATTGTTCTCTAAAGAAGCTACATTATAAAATACTTTCATTAAAAAATATACGTAAAATTCTGGCCAATATTCCATCTTTGTAAACTCGTCATCATTGTCTTTTTTCTCCTTTGATATATCATCACATATTTGTATGCATTTCCTATATATTATACTTAATGGAAGTCTTAATTTGTTGGTACTACCTTCATATGTTATATTCATGACGAGTGGTTTACTTCCATTTGGATTCAAATAAAATGATAACTCTTCTATATTGTTACATTTTAACATACCTCTCTTAATACTATTATATACACATAATGTTCTATCGTAATGTTTCTTACTATTTTTGTTTTTATTATAACATGTTATGAAATAATTAACCATCAAACCTATACTTCCAGAACCATTTATTATCTTTGCGCCATCGGATTTATATTTTGATACTTCACTACAAAATTCAATCAATGCACCAAATGATTTGTGAAAATCTTCCATATTTTATTTTACTTTTTATGACTTATAGCTGATTTAAATTTTATTTTTTTTTGCTATTATATTAAAATGTTTGTAAATAACATAAATGACTTTACACAGCCCGTGAATGATTTTAATATTGATAGTTACTTCACTTTTGTCTCTTTGTTTAGAGAATTGTCCAAAATAAAAATTGGAGGTAGCAAAGTTATCTCAAATAACTATCCTAAAACATGTAAAACTGTCCTCACTATTGATAAGAATGATGATTATCTGAATCTTCCTTTTAGAATTCCATTATCAAGTTTTAAAATAGGCCCACCTATAGTTTCTTATGGTATAATACTCAGACATAAATCAGAATATTTACTTGTACATAGAAAAGAATCAATTGAATATATTGATTTCATTAGAGGTAATTATAGAATATCACACTTGTATTTATTACTACAAGGTATAAGTAATTGTGAAAGAGATAAAATTATTAATAATGATTTTGAAATTTTGTGGACAGATCATTGTGGAAAACCTCCATCAGGTGATCCATTTATACATGCACAAAAAATGTTTAATCAAGTTAAAGATTTTTTACCCGAATTATTTAATCACATTGTTTCAAACAATCCAGATGGTAAAAATCAATATATATTCCCAAAAGGAAGATTGGAATATCAATATTCAAGTGATATAGCAAATGAAAATATTGACGAAAGTCCAGTAGATTGTGCATTACGTGAATTTACAGAAGAAACTGATGGTTTGGTTGCAGATTTGTCATGGTGTATATTTTCCAATCCAATTGGTGAAACATACATAGGTAGTAACAGTAAAAATTATACTACACGATATTTTATTTTCGAATCACCTGATAAACTTGTCTCGGAAAATTTGGACATAAGCTGGGTCCATTTCGATGAACTAAAAGATAAAATTATTTCTAGAAAATATGACATCGTTTCGTTTATCGAAAAATCAATATCAGATAAAAAAGACAAAAAAGATAAAGAAGATGTGGATAATGAAAAAGACAATATATACTGTGAAGTAAATGAAATTTGGTTAAAAAAAATTACTTTGTCTTAGATATTTATTTGTTTATTCAATTAATCATTGATTAATTAAATCGTGTGCGTTTTTGAGTTCGAGAATGTATTTATATAATATATTTATTGTATCTATGCAATTGGTGATTGAACTGATGATACTGGGCTTTGTCTACCAGATCCAGTTGGTGATCTTGCACCCATTGGATTTTGTGGTAAATGTGATAGATCTAAGTTACTAATTTGTTCAGCTTGTCTTTGTTGCACTTGATGCATTTGAAGATTTTGATTTTCTCTCATGTTGGCATTACTAACAACTTCACCGTATAAGCTTTCAAGAGTTGATTTATTATTTATTAAGACATCTGCAAGTGGAATTCTTGCTTTATCATGAAATTGTGAATTGAAGCTATCCAAGATCAATCTGACAAATCTGTAATAATCACTGCTTGCAACAATATCGTTCACATAATTGTAAAATGCTGTGATTCTTTGATAATAATCCTTTTCGTTCTTCAATCCGACATAGATTGGTACTGTAACTGGGATGTTATCTACAGTTATAACTGGGACAATTGATTGATCACTAGTAATTGATGGTTGCTTATTCACTATTTGTTGTTTATTCATTGTAACAGGATTATAATTATTTAATGTAATATATCTGGATAATTTATGAGTAGTTAAGGATTCTTTCATTAGAGTATTAAAATCGTTGACAGCTTTGCTTCGAGCATTGGTTCTAGTCTCTTCTAATACCTTAGGGTCGACGACTATAGATTCTTTCTCCACCCTCTTAAGCCCCCTGATCATTTCTAAGTCTTCATCAATAGTGTACTTAAATTTGCCCTTCTTCTCACCTGGATGTTCTCTCTTCCTTGCTTCAACTTCAGCTTTATATTTTTTAATTTCGTTCTTGCCGGATTCTTCCAATGGATCCACTGATCTACTAATTATAAAATCCCTGCTTAAACCTTGTCCAAGTTCTGAAGGTACTCCTTCTTGTCCTGCAACATTCCATCCAAAGTATCTATCTAAATCATAATAACTTAGTCCAGTATAGTGGTTACCGAGAGTATCTTTGACTTCAATTTTTGAAATATATTTCATAATGTCGTCGATTGTTCCAGCTAATTGTAGTACAGGCATATAATAAAATTTTGATCTATTTCCTGTTTGGAATCTTTTAGTTACATATGCCTCTGCATTTGTGATAGCTAGTGCCCCGCCATTCTTTTCAATGTTGAAATATTTGTATTCTTCTCTTCTCTTTCTTGCATTTTCAGCAAATTGAGTAACTGGGATGAGTTTGACTAGTTCCTGTTTAATTCTCAATGCGGCTGATGGACCGCTTGTCTTTGGTTTTGTAGTTGGTTTTGCTGTTGACATCTTTTATATGAAAAAATTTTATTTAAGGCGAATTTTTTTATTAAATTAAAAAAAATATTTTTCATTTTAATATAAAAATAGAAATATGGTGGAGAAAGATAATAATAATAAAAATAGTTTTTGGTGGTATCTAGGCATATTTCTTCTCTCAAGTATCATGGTCGCTATAGGTCTCGGTAATATGATCTTCTTATCTAAAATCAATTCAGAAATAAAAGATAATACCAACTGTAACCTCGACATCAATCAAAATGCTCTAAAATGGTATATTGGATTTAATTCGGTGCTGTTCTCCTTGGGAATTATTGCCTTTGTTGCTGTTGTCATAGTGTTAACCATTAATGCAGTTAATTCGTCAAAACAAGCTCAAAATATGGCCAGTAGTGCTAATGCATATTTCAATAATAAGAGTTTACCAGGTCAAGGTGGACAGGTTCAATCTCCAAGTGATGCTGCTATTGCTAAAGCTATGTCTAAGCCACCTCCTCCCATACCCATGCAAAAGTAAATTAAAAAAAGTTCTGCTTAATATAATATATTATATTATATTTGTTAAATTTTTTTTCTACTCAATACAGTACTCCCATATTATTGCTCTCAATCCAACTGGCAATTCATTTATATCTATTTTAAATCCTTTTCCTCCATTATCAACTATCATTCCATATGGTAAAACTGGTTTCCTTGCTCTTGATGTACAATTCTCTTTGCTGAAAATAGATACATTGCTGATTGAGTAATAATAGTAGCTTAACATTAAAACTGTAATATGGAGTGATTGCTCTACCGTCAATGATTGCATATAATTTCTTAGTAAATTAGGATCTGGATCCACTACACCACCTTTTGCAATAATTCTGTTACAGAGTATTTCGTACAATGGATATAAACTTGTCATTATTTTTTATTATATTTTTTACATTTAAACAAAAAAATTTTTCCTTCCTTTTTATATTTATATTATTATAACTAAATCGTATCCTAGCCCACAAATTCTACTACATTTAAACAAAAAATTTTTTGCTCCCTTTTTCTCTATATATATTATTTACAACAAGATCAGACGTCAGATATACAAATTCTATTACATTTTCTACAGTCCTTGGTTTGTTTGATCTTATATATTTTCCAGTATCTACATCATACACTTCATTAAATTTAAAACCTGGAATAGTGTATCCTATAGCATTAATGTTTTTTGGTGTATTATTCCAATTATAATATCGATAATATTCATCTTGATTAACAATTACTATACTTGGAAATGCTTGCGTATATTTTTCTAAATATTTAGGTGTCACATTTACAAATTCTACTATTATTACTCTTGATTCTAATTCCCTTTTTATCTTCTCCCATTCAGGTTTAAAATGCATACATGCACTACATGTTGTTAACGATGAATATATTAAAACTGGTTTTCCCCTATTCATTATTATATTTATATGGAATCAAAAAAATTTTATATTTATTCACAAATATTAAAATTTGTGTATGTTCTAAAAAGTTTTTAGAATATATACATATATGCATTGCATATATGCTGTTTATAATTATTATTGTGTTAAACTACAATGCTATCCAATAAATTTTTCATACTTTCATTATAATCAACTCCAAGCATTATTACATTTTTCTTCATTCTGCTTATAACATCAGCTGTATCTTGTGGCAAATTTTTTCCAATTAATGCATTATATATTTTAACTCTGGTTTCATATTCATATTGACTTTCACTTGGTTCTTTAATCATCGGATTATATCTGCTGGTTATTATTTGTGGTTTTTTCATTTCACATGTTAATGATAATCCTTTCATCACTGTATCCAAATTAGAAGATTCGGGTTTTTTCTTTCTAATAACTCTTGCTTTTGTATTCAATGCTCTTTTATTCAAAGGCGTTATACCATGACTCATTATATTTTTATTAGTAGTTCCAGAGACTATATGTTCATTCGATATTGTACTGTATGCGCCTACATTTCCCTCATCAATTTGTTCTATATTTTCTGTTATAATACTATCTCCCAATTTTCTCCTTATTGTATCACTTGACTCTTTTATCTTCTCATATCTTTTCTTCTTTACAATCTCAGGAATCTGAACATCATTTTCAATTATTTCACCATTTGCATTTCTAACATCCCAATCATTCAATCCTGATATATCTATTGTTATCATTTGATATACATCTTCAGATGTCACATTCTTCACAGGTGTTATCTTCACATTCTTTTTAGATGTCACAGGTACAAGAGAAATGTGTTGTCGATTTGTGGGAGATAAAATATAAGGTGGTTTTTGTAAGAGAGGAGGTGTATATGTCAAATTTGGTTGCGGATTAAGAACAGGAGGTGTATATGTTAAATTTGTTTTTGGGCTCAAGGCAGGTGGTGTATATACCAAATTCTGCTGTGCACCAGAAGTACCGGGAGTACCAAGGATAGGCGGTTTAAATGTCAAATTCTGCTGCGCACCAAGAGTAGGAGGTATATATGTTAAATTTTGTTGTGCGGTTCCCATATTAGTGGGTGAATTAACAACAGTTTGTCCAAGTGTTGAAACAGATACATTTGAAATACCCTTCAAACCACCTGTGTTATTTATTGAAGGAGGTATATAATTGGATAAATTACTTGCTGATTGTGAATTATTTATATTTCTCCTTATTGGTATATATTTGTAATCATCTTCGTCGTCTTCATCTTCATTTTCCTCATCGTTGTCTTCATCTTCATTTTCATCGCCGTTTTCATCGTCATAACCGATCATATCACCAAACACGTCATTATTATCTTCGTCTCGTTCGTCATCCGATTGTTCACTACCGTAATCAGAAGAGTAATAATCCATTTTTTTTATCTTTTTACTTTAGGATAAAAAAAATATTTTAAATGTCAGATATATTAAAAAATACGCTAGATTTTAAAAATGTTCCTACTACTTTGGCGGGAACTTCAATCGTCTTGACAGTTACAAGTTTTGGCTATTTCCAAAGTAAAATTAAAAAACTCGAAAATAGATTAAAAAAGGTAGAAGAATGTTATAAAGTTTTCGAAAATGATCTAAGCGAAGTACAGGATCATTTAAGTAGTATTATTGATGAAATGGATCCGAAGAATAAAAGTCTAGATGATACAATTAAAGATCTGAATAAAGTAAAAGAGCAGCTTAAAGAGACAAAAGAAATAGTTAAAAATTATAATAAAAAGAAGCCTGTCCGTAAGCATGAGAAGGATATTGAAAGTGATTCTAGTGACATGAGTGAGGAAAGCGAAGAAGAAGAGTATCATCATAGAGGTAGAGGGAAAAACACCAAAAATAATAGACACATCGATGTTATTCAACCTTTTAAAAAATATCAAAGATGGACTGAACGAGATACTTCTATTGATAATAATCAACAACAGAGATATGATAAATACGATAAAGATGTACACAATAAAAATATTCAAAAAAAGGCCCCTCAGGTAAATAGAAAAAATATTTATCAAGACAATGTAGCTGATGAAGATGTAGATGAGGAAGATTTTGATGTTAATTTCAACATGAATGACTTAGCAGCTATGGCAGAATAATTTGAAATCCGTTTTTAATATTCATACATTCATTGAATGTATAGATTTTGCAGTTTTTATTGATTTTGTAAGTAATTCTTTGTATCATGTTGTGGTGTACTATACATGTTATTTGTAGCTCCTCCATTTACAGATGGGATACCATATGGTAAATTTCCTGGATTTGGAACGTTGGTAACCATGTTAGCGGGCATATTTGTATCTTGATGTACTGTATTATACATGTTATTAGGTACAGTAGAAATACCTCCACTTAAAGATGGCATTCCATATGGAACGTTTGGGTTGTTAGTATTCACATTGATATTTGGGACACCTGTATTTGGGACACCTGTATTTGGAATGCCAGTATTTGGAACTCCTGTTGCTTGATTCATTGATGGAATTGATGTGTTGGGGAGCGAGATATTGATATTTGCTGGATTGGGAATATTCATATTAGATGGGTTAGGGATGGAGAAGTTACTTTCATAACCGTTACCATTCATACCGCTCATATTACTCATATTACTCATATTACTCATATTACTCATATTACTCATATTACTCATACCTGTGTTTGGAACAGTGTTACTGGAATCTTCTTCTGCTCTTTCCTCATTTTTGTTGGTGAATTTGGATATGAGGTGCCTCATATGACTGTTGGTAAAGTCGTTGTTTTGGATATATTTGGACAAATATTTTGTGTCACCAACATCAATCTCGCCATGCTTTTCACACTCGGTGATAACCATCTTTCTTACATGAGATTGAGGATGTAAGATACCGCTTCCCTTCCAGACGGTTGGAATACAGACTGAAATACCAGCGGTGATCTTATACCCTTTGAGATCCCTGTAATCTATTTTAATGAGACTCTTGTCAACAGGGTTGACCATTTGGATAATAGATTTCTTTGGGTCTAATGTAGCTACATGTAGAGGTACCTCATTTGGAATTAAGTGACCCTCCTTTGTTTTCTTATACCAAATGACACTTTTCATATTAACACCCCTGGACGTTTCAATGTTAACCCCATTATCTGGACAGAGCTCCCCTTTATACTTGAAACACTCATCTTTAATGTCATCGTTGATTATGTCGAGTTTTCTCTGGTCCTCAATTTTATTAATCTCGATTGCAACTTTCCATTTTTCCTTTCCATTAGACTGTTGATTTTTATCCATATATACTGTACACCTACCAACATTAAACTCAATTAATGGTTCGGCAAGTCTCTCACCTTTTTTCATTTTAAGATATAATTTTGTATTGATAACTTGTTGTCCACCTTGTTGTCCCATTTGACCCATACCCATCATGTTATTTTGGTACATATTTCCTTGCATCATATTTCCTTGCATCATGTTACCCTGGAACATATTATTTTGAAACATGTTACCTGACATACCACCACCATTTGTCAACGTGAGAGTTTTTGTAACTGGTAGTCCAGCTGATACAATCTGTCCCTTGACGTACTCATCAATTGGGCATAAATCACTATCCTCGTTTCGTTGTCCGCTGTTATATCCATTATTGATTTCACTCATCGAGATGCTATTGCTTTCTTCACTCTTTTGAATTATGTCATTGATGTTGTTTTCTTGATTTAGACTAACTGTTTCCATTGTACACTGTGTTTGTTTGTTATAGCTATGTTACTGAAGTACTAAGTTTATTTTTTTGTTTTTAAAATTTTTTAAATTTCTTTTAAATTTTATTCTAAGTAAAAAATTTTTTTACACACATGTTAACAGGTATTACTGTTACACTCTTGGAAAAAAATATTGTGAATTAGGGAGTTGTGAAGATGTTGGTTGTTTATGATACAATTTTATATTTGTATACGATCAATGGTGAGGATGAAAAGTCAAAAAATTTCTCAATGACAAATTTTTTGTTATTATACGAGATTACCACTCCTAAAAATACAATTGTTTACACATTTTATATACATAGATTACATTTATATTACTTACATTACTTATACTTACATTACTTACACTTACTTACACTTACTTACACTTACATTACTTACACTTATATTATTTACACAGTGTCTTTATAAATCCATGGAGGTTCATCATAGTTGCCGTCTTCTATTCGCTTTTCTTCCAAAATTTCAAATACTTTTCTTGCTATTTTATCAGCTCTGCTCAAAATTGTCTTTGTTTCAGGTAATTTAAAATTATCTTTATTATGGGGAATGTTTCTTCTCTGTATTAATATATATAACATGAAAAAGCAGTTTAAAGCACTTTTTCTGTCCTCATTTTTAATTACCTCTTCAAATCCAATGTAAAACTGCTCATAATCTTGTAATAATATTTGTCTATACTCAGGTATTGATGGTAATTTCCACCCATTATATAAATGTGTGAATAATATACCATCATTATAATTGTTATACGATATAGCTTTGAATATTTTATGATACATGTCTTGAGGTGTCAATGTCATCTTATTTATTTGTTTTAACATACAATATTCATCTACTTTTGCTTCTAATTCCTCATAATTCCATGCTGTTTTTTGCCTACCTTCATACGAATTTATAATTTGTTCAAATACTTCTCTATTGTGATAATTATTATTACATGTATTTATTCTTAGTAAATCATCATATGTTATTTCTTCTGTAAATCTTACACTTTGATTCCCACAACCATTACATACTGGATTATCTTCATCATCTTTGTCCAGTTGGGAAAAGCAAATTGAACATGTGTCGTCTGGAATAGATATTGTTAAATATAAATCAGTGGAATAATCCATCGCTATTCTCAAATATATTCTTACTAGATTCAACTTCTTGGGACAAAATTCATTTTGCGTTCCTATCTTTTTTAAACTATTCGTTTCATTGTCAAGATCTTTCCATACATTTAAAATAGTACTTGATCTCTCCATATACTCTGTTAATTTCTTTTCTTTATACAATTCTTCCAACTGCTGCTTATTCTTATCTATTTTCTTCTCATATGTTCTTCTATCATTATATGACATCTGTTCCGTCTCCAATGTCTTCTCCATCGTTTTAACTTCTGTTTCAAGTAACCCTATGTTCTTATTCTCAGACTTTATTTTGTTTATTATGTACTGATGTATCTCCATTATGTTTGTGTTATAATTATAATTTCCTTTTAATTCAAAATTTAGCAGCTGATCTGGAGATTCTGGAACTATTTGAGATAATATCATTTGGTTTTGTAACAAGGTCTTTCCATTCTTGCTGCCTAATTTTTTTGGAAACATATTTTATATATTATTTATTATCCTAAGATGTTTTTTTCCGTTAATTAAAATAATGGAAATTTTATATTTAAGGATTATTTACATTTTTGCAATTATCCTATGGGTTATTTTGGTCAATAATTTTGGTCTACTTCCAGCTGATGATGTAATTGAATGGATTCTTTTACTTTTACCTCCAATACTTTTTATAATGGCTATAGCATCTATGGATAGTGTAAGTGATAAGGTTGAATGTTTCAATATTAAGGGAAATATACTCACGTTGGGGATAACTGTTATTGTTCCATTACTGGGTTGGATGGCTACTAAATACAGTGGAAATAGAGAATTATTTATAAAATTATGTGCATTGGCAATATTCTTCAGTATTTTAACATTGTTAGAAGTTTGGGTACCTGAGAGAAATTTAAAACTTCTTTTACATGTTAAATCTATTTTACAAACTGCCAGTGTCTCAATTATTTTGATTGCTATTTATAAATTCTTTTTGGACACATCCGCAAATAGTCTGGCTACCGGTTTGGCAAGTGAAAAATATGATAGTGTGTTTGCCCATAATTTATTCAGATGAATCTGCTTATATACAATTGACGGTTAAATGACTATATGCAATAACCATTAAATGTTTGTATACAAATATCCATTGGATATTTGGTGAAAAGATATGTCAACTATTCAATTACTTAAAGCGATGTTTGTGGCAATGTTGATTTAACTTGGGGTAGTGTTGATTTAGCTTGATTTGAATTAACATTTTTGATTGTAATTACCTTCTTATTAACTTTTGATTTATTTACATTACTTACATTTACACTAACGTTTGAATTTGCATTTGAGTTTGGACTTGCTCCTGCTGTTGTACTACTGGTCATTTTTTCTGGTTTTTTTACATTTCTGCTAACTTTGGATTTTCTACTCCACATTACTCTCAATGCACTTAAATCTTTTTCGTCAATTCCTTCTTCCCTTATGACCTTATTATGAAGTACTAATTTTACATATTTACGATATTCATTGGTAACTGTATCTTCAAATACAATTGTACCAAATCCCTTAATCTTACCTGTCTCTCTAATCATAGATAGATTAACAGTATATTCACTTGGATCAATTAAACAATCCAACCTGTCTGCAATATAATCTTTAACTTCTTGATCGTCCCATCTTGTTGGAAATCCACTAACATGGAGTGTATAATTCTCATCTTCATTAGGTTCTCTGAAAAATCTGTCCCAATCATATTCCCAAATTTTGTTATTATATTTAGGATATTTCTTGAGCAAAGCGTCCTTAAGAGATTCTTCACCAATAATTAGATTGTTTTTTGTTTCAATCCATTTCTTCTCTTCCGATCTCCAATGATTTACAACTCCAACATAGGTCAAAACTTTTCCGGTAGAAACCAGTTCCGTCTTAATCGTATCCAGCGGTAATGGCGATACTAATATAAATACTTTCGGGTTACTGTTTGGGCTACTATTTGGGCTACTACTTGGTTTAGACATTTTTCTAATTTTAAGTAATTATTCACCTTTAAGGTTTAAAAAAATTTTTTCCGATTTTTTTAAAACTTTATTTTTGTGTTTTTCGTATGGATGTGATTTTGACTACATAACCAGTGGTCATGTATATTCTCTTTATGATTATGTACGTGAAATTGCTTATACTTTAGTGACAGTTTTGACAGATGTAGTGCCTAAGTTTTTGGTGATATCTCTCATCATTGTTACAAGTTTACCGCTTGAATTTGTTTCAATATTTTCAATAATGGGTCTTTGTGCATAAATATTTGATAATTCAGTTACAGAGTTATCAACTAATGCTTTTTTCTCCTTTAAGCTGTTCAAGATTGTTTTAACTTCAGCATCATTGGCCAAGACTTTTGGATCCTTTAATTTTTTGTTAAGAACATCAATATCATCAAGTAATCCCCCTTTACCACCAATACCATTCATGAGGGCATCGGTTCCCTTTCTTTGAGATGCTAATTTATCCAATTCTGCGTTATACTTTTTACTTTGTTCAAGAAGTTTAGGAACTGATGTTTTTCTCAAATTATTTGAATATTGTTCAATATCACTAACAAGATTTGGATTTGTTAATGCATTGCTCATTGTGACAATTGGATATGGTAATGGACTATAACCAATTGTTCCAACTGGAAGTTTTAAATCACCACTGAGATTGTAATGTTCTTCAAATGGAAGTGCTGTGCTGACTAAGTTTCTGTTGGTAAAACAGATTCCTTCTTCGCATGTGAATGCTGTACCACAAATACCACTTGTATTACAATCAACTTGGCTAATAACAGTTTGTTGTGGTAAGCTAATTGCATTGTCACTCTTTTGGAGATAGATTAAACTGTTATTTGGATTGGATTCTAATTCAATATTTGTAATTGATGGGAATGAATTTTGGTATTCTCTGTTATCAAGTTTGATGAAAAATTTGTCTCCATAATTTGTAGTTGCTGATAAATAGTATGGTTTCATATGATATCCATCTTCAGACATATACAATCTGCTATCAATTAAGATTCCTTTTTCTTTCAATAATGTTTCCATATGTTCATCATTTCTATTTTCAACTGAATTCATACCTTCACTTCTGAACAAAGTATCACCTCTAACACTGTTACCTCTTAAACTTCTTGCACTTGAGCCTCTATTTAATGAACATGTTGATCCTGGTAAACATGTACCTTTGTTGAAGACTAATTCCTCATTGTGTGTGAGTGGGATAACCTTTTCAGTACTTTCGTAATCGTTTACATATGAGACATCTTCTGAGAGAATACCTCTTCCTAATCCTGTACTTGGGATTACAATGGGTTCTCTTGACAGCCCAACATTGTTTGCACTGCTGAGAAGTTCATTTGCATATGATTTTCCTTCACTAGCTCTCAAATTTGAATATTGTAAATCAGGGTTGAGAGTAGTTGTGTCGTTTAGTGATCTTGGTTCATAATATGAACCTCCGACAATTGGTTCTCTGAATGATGTTCTCTTCAATGGTTCTGTAGCTGCTCTGGGTTCGAAATATGTTGGGGCTCTAACTGATCTGTTGAATTGTTCAGATGCTGGTCTGGGTTCAAAATATGATGGTTGTCTTAAAGACTCTCTCAATTGTCCATTGTACGATGGTTCTGAACGATAAGCTGATGATGTAAATGGTCTTGGTGAAAGAGTGCTTCTAACAACATTGTTATTTGCAATAATTTCACCATCTACACCGTTTGAGAAACTTCTTTGTCTTAAGGATCTATTTGACAATCCTCTTTCACTCAATGGTCTAGAGTCAATGGGATTATAGCTTGACAATCCTCTTTCACTCAATGGTCTAGAGTCAATGGGATTTCTGGTTGACAATTCTCTATCAGTTAATGGTCTGGAATTTGATAATACTCTTTCAGATAATGGTCTTGATCTAGAGAGTGAATATCCTTCTGGATCATTAACAGGTGATCTGCTTCTTTCATAACTATTTCGTCTTAGACTACCAGTTTGCGATAATCCTAAATCTCTTTCTTCATTCACAATTTGACTTGCAGTTGGTAATTCATATAAATTTGCAAATTTACTAGTGGTAAGTGGTGTTTGTGCACCATTTGTAACGTTATTTGAAAGACTATTTACTAAAGATCCATTGTTTACCAATCCATTGTTTGTCAACCCACTGTTTGTTAAACCACTGTTTACCAACCCACTGTTGAGTGGACTGTCAACAACTGGTAATTGTGTCCTTGATAAAGTTTCAGGCACTTGTGGAGTTAAATTAATTTTGGACAAAGTTTCATTTGACATTTCTTTAAAATAAAGAAAAAAAAAGTTTTAAAAAAAAATGTATTTTTCTATTTTTAATATTTTCAAAAAATATAAAAATGTACTGGGAAATTGCATATGGTTTGAAGAACCAAAAAGTAATAAAATTATTGACTGTGGGGATGATGTGGAAAATTTAAACGATGCTCCTTATAGTGATTCTGAGAAAAAAATACTGACAATTTTCCTGGGAAAACCAATCGTGAAAAAAGACCTGAGAAAGTGGTTAGTTATATCTATCATCATCTCGTTTATTCTATCGTTAATTGTAACATATGTATTAGTACAGCATTTTAATTTTAAACCCTACATGTTCCTGTTCATATACACGATAATTATATTTATATTCTTGAGTATTTTCTTCTCGGGAAAGAAAGGATGTTCAAAATATTATTGGCTGTAAATTATCAGTAGTTTATAATACATTGTATTATATACTAAAATTGAATAGAACACTTCACCTACATGTTCTGCAAAAATTACAAACTCAAACAAATTTTTATAATAATATTTACAATTTATGTTGTCTTCAGAATTAACCCAAACAAATTCGAAGTCAAACAAATAATCAAACTGCTTCAACAACGTGGAATAACTTACATTTCACTTGCTGTTTGCACTAACATCTCAAATATAATGCGTCTACAGGTTGATAAAAAAGCCACCAAACAAGACGATGATTTGAATTTGATTCAAATGCTAGTGAAACTAAATGTATCCCTTGCTTGCATAAAAGAAGAAGGAAGAAAAAACTTACTTACACTAGTTTCCATACTTCAGTATCGCGGAATCTTCCTTCAGGTACTGGAAAAAAATTGAAGAGGTTCAAATATTACTTCAAAATTCACAATTTATTATGTAATACTTGTAAATCATTCAACACTCAAACCCACTCATATCATCAAACCTTCTCATACTATCAAACCCACTCATACCATCAAACCCACTCATACCATAAAACCCACAGTAAACTAAACATGGTGTGTGGAATTGTATGATATAATAGGTAAAAAGTATTAAAACATCGAGAATTCATCTAAATTATTTCGAAATACATGAATATGGTTATACATATTAATAATCAGATTGCTATTGAAAGTATTATTTACATCAATGAAATTGACTTTTACAAATAAACATATTTATCTGATCTGCTTTTCATTATGTACTGCACATAATGTCGATTTTTTTTCAAAAAAAAAATTAAATTATTACTTCAGATTTTTATTATATTTTTGTTTGAGAACATGATGATATTTTATTCCAAAATATAAAAAATATGTTGATAACATACATATCTATCTATTGAAACAAAATATTTCATTTTATCAATAATATATTAATCTGATTATGTATATAACTTTTTGTGTGTTTTACTTACTGAAAGACATTCTGTATATTGTTTGTTGATTGTCAAATAATTTTTATGACTATTATTTAAGTCTGTTGATACATTCATGTTTAATTAATTCATATATTATTCTGAATATTGTTTGTATCCATGATTATTTTACAATAATCATTTAAATCGTAATATATGTTAAATAACATTTATATTGATAAAAATTCCATACTCTCGACAAGATAGTATGTATGATCTCGACTATATTTTTGTAAATTTGATTAGTTGATATAATATCATAATTGTTATCCACATTTATAAATATTTTACAGGATTTCTGTATAAAATAACTATTTGTCATTGGCTGATATTTTACACATTTAATAATTAGCTAGTGGTATATGTTTATGATCTGTTGCTTAAAAATATCTCACTCATAATATTAGTTGTTTATAATACATTGTATTATATACTGGATAGAACACTTCATCTATATCTTCTATGAAAATTACAAGATTGAAAGAAACAAAATTGCAATCACAACAAAATTGCAATCTCAACAGAACTGAAACAAATTCAATGTTAATCAAATAGTCAATCTATTTTACGCCGAAAAATTGCTTATAAAACACAGTTAATTACTTTCGATTGAGTCCAAATGTCGCTAAAAAAAAAGAGAATGGTACTATTAAAGTGTTAGTGAGAATGAATATGTACATAGAAAAAATAAAAAATAAGTGACATATTCATAAGACTGGTGACAAAAGAGTTATGAAGGATATATACGATATCATGAAAACAATATACCATAAAACATAAACCCAAGTAACGAAGAAGTTCTGCAAATGCTAACAATACTTCACTAAAGTGGATTTACTTATATCTAAATTGTTGTGAGTTCAAATATTATAAAAATCAATATGAAAACTTATGTAATAATTTAAGAATAAATAAACTTTCATTTGAATTCAGAATTCACCCACTAATGATGTCATAAAAGAAGATTCTTTTAGATTTACAACACTCACAAAAATATCAAACTCACCTTCATCATAAGACATCAACATATTCAATATCTGAGTGTCCTGACATCATATTAATATAACCAAAAATAAATCCAACACAATTCCATCAGTGTATGTTTGAACACTCGGATATTGAATATGTTGATTGTAATATGAATATTGTGGCAGAATATTACGATATGTTCAGCATATTTCTTCCATTATTTTGTGCAAGACATTTTTATTACTTTTTTTTTCAAAAAAAATGAAAATATTTCCTCAATTTCTGCTACATTCTTGCTTAGAATCATGAGTATTATTTTAGAATAAAATAATAATCACATTTTATAAACATGTGTACCTTTATAATAGAACAGAATAACATATTTTGTTAATATTGTAATTTGTATTTTATTCACATTAATAATCATTTTTATATGTCTGTCAAGATAGTCAGATACTTAAATTATTGTCCATATTTTCATTTTCATCAATTAATAGTTTTCCTGGATGTTATTTTGAATTCTGTTAATCAGTAAGTTGTAAATGATACTTACATTGGTAAACATCCCACAAATTTTGATAATTAACTAATTGGATGAACTGAAAATTTTCACATTTGCAAAAAAAATAATTTACAAGTTTGAGGGATCTTAACACTTCAACAGTTATCAATATCATAATGACACATTTTTAATTTTTACACTAAATAGCTAATTAACAAGATACCCTGATTGTTATCTACGTTAGTTAATATTTTACATGTATAGCTAATTAACAAGATACCCTGATTGTTATCTACGTTAATTAATATTTTAAATGTATAGCTAATTAACAAGATACCCTGATTGTTATTTACGTTAATTAATATTTTACATGTATAGCTAATTATCAAGATACCCTGACTGTTATTTACGTTGGATAATATTTTATAATTTCAGCTAGTTAACAAGACATCTGATTATTATTTACATCGTTTATTATTCTGCAACTTCAACTGGTTAACTGGATGTCTAGGTATTATTTATATCTGTTAAAACATTAAATATTTAATTATTTTATAAGATATACGGAGTTATTTACATTAGATAATATGTAACATATTTGATTATTCTACAAGATACTCTTGGTGTTTTCTACATTGATTAAATATCACATATTTAATTATTCTATGAAATAATCTTGATGTTTTCCGCACTAATTATTCCACATCAGTTAAGACACTACGTGTTTTATTAATTTACAATATGTCCTACATTTTACACATTGATTAAATATTTGATTATTTTATAAGGTACTCTTGACGTTTTCTACATTGATTAAACATTAAATATCTGATTATTTTATAAGATACCCTCAACATTTTCTACATTGATTATTTTACAAGATACTCTTGGCGTTTTCTACGTCGGTTGGAATATTAAATATTTGATTATTTTATAAGATACCCTCAACATTTTCTACATTGATTAAACATTAAATATTTGATTATTTTACAAGATACTCTTGGCGTTTTCTACGTCGGTTGGAATATTAAATATTTGATTATTTTACAAGGTACTCTTGGCGTTTTTTATATTGGTTAAAATTTTACATATTTGATTATCTTACAAGATACTCTTAGCTTTTTTTACATTGTTTAAATTTTACATATTTGATTATTTTACAAGATACTCTTGGTGTTTTCTACATCGGTTAAAATTTTGCATATTTAATTATTTTATGAAATACATTGACTGATTGGTTAATAATATACATTTATAATCTCAACGAGATTAGAAGAACATAGATAAATCTCTTTTTGCTTTATTGGTACCAGATTGCTTATTTCCATTTGTATCTGTTCTTCTGTTTGGAGTTACTGAATTTAATTCGCCTAAAATGGAATTGTGAATATCGCTACTATCATTTGTAAATCTAACACTGTTTGTACTTGGAATATTACCACTATTTTGACTTAGATTATACTCAGATGATCTGGAATTTGTACCGAGGTTATTAAGAATGGAATTAAAGAACTCATCTTCTGCAGATTCAACCCGGGGAGCGTTATCATTAATAAAATCACTATATGAAGTATACCTATCATTTGAACTGGTAACAACTGATCTAGCATTTGACTCATCTCTGGGAGTATTGACATTATCATTAATGAAATCACTGTATGATGTATATCTTTCACCTGGATTAGTAATAACTGGTTCAACAATTGGCTCCTCTTCATCTTCTACTACTTCTACCTCTTCTATATGTTGTTCACTATCAGAATGGTCATCATATGTTCTGTGCCTTATACCACCTGATGTTATTACATCCATTTCGCTCAAGAAGAAGTTAAACATATTCGCGTTAGATCTGGTTCTAAATTCAGACTCATCTTCACTATCTGATATGCCACTCACAAATTCCACCACATCGTCATCTTCAATTATTTGTGGTTGATCAACCATGTCCTTGTTACTGTAATCAATGGTAGTCTTGTCCTCCCAGAAATATTCTAAACCTGATCTATTATTATTATTATCATTAACTCGTGTATCTGCTCCAATTGTTTGTGATAACTCAACTGTACTATCATCATCGTTAACATTAACTTCCACTAATTGTACTGAATGTTCCGAATCTGATCTATTATCACTATCCGTATGTTCATCCTCAACTATTTCTGATAAATCAATGTTAAAATTATTCTCACTTAAATGTTCTAAATGTTCTGATTCTGTTCCTGTTACATTGTCATCATATACATTCAAATCCATATCTACATTAATTTCAACATCCGAATCTGTTACGTCATTTACTACTCCCGAATCTGATCCACTACTAGAATATACATTTTCTTGATCATATGAATTAGAATTACCTCTTGAACTTAAACCAGTACTATATCCAGATTCAGATTCAGTTTCACATTCTTCACGAGAAATGGCACCTACAACCTCCACACTAATATTGTGGAGATTATCAACATATTGTTCATCAACTGATTCCGATCCATTAATTGATTCTAATTCATTAATTATTTCTTGCTCATCAATTGTTATTAATTCATCTGATATGGAACCGAACATCATATCGATAACATCTACATTTTCTATTGGATTGGATTCATGGCTGATTGATAATGAATCATATGAACAACTATCAAAAATATCATTATTTATATTACCGATCAAATCTACACTTAAGGAACTGTCAGAATCACCGAATACTTCATCATAAATGTCCTTGTTGTCACAACATGATTCTATCTCTAACTCATTAATTAATTCATCGTTAAATTCCTCTGAAAATTTATCATTTGCAATATCATTATTGAGGTTCATGGTAATATGTAGATCATCCCCAATAAGTTTTTCCTTCCCCCTACCAGCAAGTCTTAATCTTTCATTATAAAGATCCATAAATATTTCATCGTCCATTAATTTCATGATCTCATAGAATTTGTCTGCATTTTCGTTAACGATCTCCTTGCTGATATCTTCACTTTTTCCATTCACTACATCACTTCTATCCACTCTATTATCTTCCCCCACTACACTATCTTCATTTGTTTCACTACTTCCAACAATTTTACTAATTCTACTACCTCTACTACCTCCAACAACTCTGTTAATTTCATGAACTCTGCTAACCCCACAATTTCTACTGACAACTCTATCAACTCTATCAATTACACTGATTCCACTAATTCCACTAATTCCACTAATTCCACTACCCCCAACATCATTTCTAACTTCACTGCTTACACTATTTCCACTAACACTTTTTACTCCACTAACTTTACTACTTCCACTAACACTTTTAACTTCACTAATGATAACACACTTAACTCTACTAACACCATCTACCCCAACAACATTTCTAATACCACCATCTTTAAAGATCCACTTACTAACATTTCCACTCCCACTATCTTCATTTTCACATTCATTTTTCACACCAGGATTTATACAAAAGAGATAATCCGAACAATAATCACGATATCTGACACTGCTGATCTTGAACTGTTTTTGAATTTTATAAATATTATCAGCATATTCACCACCATATGGTTTTCCTGGTTGTCTGGCTTCTTCTCTCTCCCTCAACATATCTTCCTCAGCTTGTCTTATGGTGAAATCTGGATCACGGTTCTCATAATTTTTAGCACCGTACACTGGAACATATTCTTCAGTTAAGTACTCAGCTCTAAAGGATTTCTTGGGAAGTGTCCCCATCTTGATCTCTTCCTTTAACTGTTCCCGGATCACACTGATGATATCACCATTTCTCTTCTCCCAATCAGCTACTCTCTTCTCCATCATCTTTCTGAAATGTCCCTTGATCTTGTCAAACTCGCGATGAACATTGGTTTCCCATTCGGTTTGACTGACCTTTCTGTTCTTCCTGGAATATTGGATCAAATACTTCTCGAAATTGGTTGGATTGTCACTGAACCTAATCTCTTTGTCGTAAATGATCACTTCCCGGTCAGATCTTCCAGTTGGACCCTTGTTCCTACTTCCAATTTTCCTGCCTCTTTTCTTTGGTGAATCATCTTCCTCATACACCAATTCTTCTTGTACTGCAATTGGAATTTCTAGAACACAATTTTTTACGGGTTTTACCTTGGCAACTGGATGGACATTTTTTGGAGTGCCAATCTTAATCTCACCAATTTTTGCTGGAACTATTCCAATAACATCAACCTCTGGTACACGTACAGATCTTTTGGAAGATTTTATAAGATCTGTAGCTTTCAATGGATGAGGTGCTATGAATGCAGCTGATGCATTTGGAAGTGAGAGAGCAGTGAAATGGGGATTAACATAACTTCCATGGGATGAATTGACAAGGAGGGAGGGTGGTTGGTTGTTCTTGAGCTTTTTTCCACTCCCTGCTTTGACGCCGCGACCTTGCTTCTTGGCGATGTCCGATCCTCCTGATACAAGGGGAGGTGTAACAATGTTAGAAGGAGTAACATTGTTGTTAACAGGACGATTAATTACAGTGAATGTCCTGCTAACTCCATCCACGTCGGCGATGAGCTTCCCGACAGTGTAGGTGGATGAGTTGATAGGGACAGAAGATGTAGAGCTTGTCTTCTTCCCAGAGATAGGGATTGTCTTAACGACAGTCTTCATGACGGGCATCTTAGGGGGTGGAGTGACAGGTATTGGCTTTGGAACAATCTTGCCCTTACCTTTCTTGAGCATCTCCATCTCCTTCCTAAGTCGCTCATCCCTTTCTCTCTCCAACCTATCTTCAGGTGTTTCCTTATAGGTTTGAAGGAACCTATAATCATCAAGGACAGAAGTGGTTGGAGCATCATTTCTCTTTCTGCCTCTTGCTTTCCTGAATTTCCCAAATGTGTCAGGGATTCTGAACCCACCAATAGTGAAATCAGGAGTTGGACTGGGTTCATATCCAGGAATGATTTCAGCATCCAACTCTCTGAACCTGTCGTCGTATTCGTTGTCGAATTTACTGTTCGCAACGACAGGATTTTCTTCGGATTTATTGAATCCGGAATCGCTCACAGTGGTTTGAGAACCACTGGTATTAACATCTGAACCACTTTGCTCAGCATCAACAGTGTTACGTCTCATTCTGTTCTGTTTCTTGAGACGCTCCCAATACTTGAAGATATTGTGGATCAGAACTAACCCTCTATGCTCGTGTTCCTGCATGAGGTATTCTGTATCCTTAACAACCTTCAATTTCTCAGCTTCATAGAGGTCGTTAATTTCAATATCCCACATAATGGTGTTGATGGTGCTGTGGTTGGACATCGTATACTTAAATATACCTTCAACAAAGGACAAACACAATTCATGGTCTTCTCTTCTGAGTTTGTCCATCATACCACTCAATTGCAAATTACAGATTTTAAGTGAACTATCTGAAATGTCTTAATTTACAATTTAATGATCGAGAGGTTGAGATATACTATTAGTAGATCTTAAATATAACAATCGTTTACACCGGTTATGTATATAATAGTTTGACTGTGTATGAGCAGCTCGTCAAACTATATTACGGATTTTATAGATTGTTTGTACTTAAGAATCACACGCTCCTAATGCTCTGATGTCTCCTATACTAATGTGTATATTATGAGCTATTTATGGGCTGGTATTTAATCGGTATCTGGCTGATTGGTATCTGGCTGTCTGGCTGGTATCTAGCTGGTATCTGGCTGACTATTTTGTGTTTTTGGCACAAAATAGCTTTCTCTTATTTTAAATACTTTTTACATATTTAAGGTGAAAAAATTTTTTTTTAAAAATTTCTAGAATTAAAAATACCAAAAATAATACAATGACAGTATTTTACCGCTAGTAAAATATAAAATATTTTTGACATGAAAAATAATTGTGGTGTATTTAGTAAAAAATGTTAATGTTACAATTAAGTGACATTACTATGATATGAGATTATTATCAATATTTTGGTTCAAAATGATTTACCATCTTATTGTTATAATATGAAATTAATAGAAAAATATATATTTTTGATTGATATCATTTTAATTTGAAGGGCAACATTGTTGTCCTTCAAATCTGTTACAATGTTATTATCAGATTTATATTATTGTTATTTATACTATATAATTTTTTACTTATTAAATATAGAAAAAAAATTAATATATATAAAAGAATAGCTGAAAAATTTTTTAAAAAATATTAATATTTTTTAGAAAATTCACTGTCAAAAAGAAGATTATAAATGAAAATAATTTTAATTTCAAATGTTTCACTATCTTATTAATCCATCCTGAGACTAAAATAAAAATCATATATTTTTAATAAATACTTTGTAATTTGAAGGACAACATTGTTGTCCTTCAAATTTATTACAATATTACTATCAGATTTATATTATTGTTATTTATACTATATAATTTTTTTACTTATTAAATAAAGAAAAAAATTAATATATATAAGAGAATAGCTGAAAATTTTTTAAAAAATATTAATATTTTTTAAAAAATCACTGTCAAGAAGAAGTTAATCAGTGAAAATAACTTTAATTTTAGATGTTATACTATCCAATTAATCCATCCTGAGATTAAAATAAAAATCATATATTTTTGATAAATACCTTGTAATTTGAAGGACAACATTGTTGTCCTTCAAATCTGTTACAATATTACTATCAGTTTTATATCATTGTTATTTATACTATATAATTTTTTACTTATTAAATAAAGAAAAAAAAATTAATATATATAAACAAATAGTTAGAAAATTTTTTAAAAAATATTAATATTTTTTAAAAAATTTCACTGTCAAAAAGAAGTTAACCAGTAAAAATAACTTTAATTTTAGATGTTTTACTATCCAATTAATCCATCCTGATATTAAAATAAAAATCATATATTTTTGATAAATACCTGTAAATTTGAAGGACAACATTGTTGTCCTTCAAATCTGTTACAATATTAATATCATATTTATATTATTGTTATTTATACTATATAATTTTTTACTTATTAAATAAAGAAAAAAAATTAATATATATAAATGAATAACTGAAAAATTTTTTAAAAAAATATTAATATTTTTTAGAAATTTCACTGTCGAAAAGAAGTTAACAAGTGAAAATAATTTTAATTCTAAATATTTCACTATCCAATTAATCCATCCTGGGGATAAAATAAAAATCATATATTTTTGATAAATACCTGTAATTTTGAAGACAACAATGTTGTCCTTCAAAACTGTTACAATATTCTATCAAATTTTATATCATTGTTATTTATATTATATAATTTTTACTTATTAAATATAGAAAAAAAAATTAATATATATAAATGAATAACTGAAAAATTTTTTAAAAAATATTAATATTTTTTAAAAAATTTCACTGTCAAAAAGAAGTTAACCAGTAAAAATAACTTTAATTTTAGATGTTTCACTATCTTATTTATCCATCCTGAGATTAAAATAAAAATCATATAGATTTGATAAATACCTGTAATTTTGAAGGACAACATTGTTGTCCTTCAAATCTGTTACAATATTATTATCAGTTTATATAATTGTTATTTATATTATATAATTTTTTGTTTATTAAATATAGAAAAAAAATTAATATATATAAACAAATAATTAAAAAAATTTTTAAAAAATATTAATATTTTTAAGAAAAATCACTGTCAAGAAGAAGTTAATCAGTGAAAATAACTTTAATTTTAGATGTTTTATTATCCAATTAATCCATCTTGAGACTAAAATAAAAATCATATAATTCTGATAAATACCTGTAATTTTGAAGGACAACATTGTTGTCCTTCAAATCTGTTACAATGTTACTATCATTTTATATCATTGTTATTTATACTATATAATTTTTTACTTATTAAATATAGAAAAAAAATTAATATATATAAGAGAATAGCTGAAAATTTTTTAAAAAAATATTAATATTTTTAAGAAAAATCATTGTCTATAAGAAGATTGTAAGTGAAAATAACTTTAATTTAAAATGTTTCACTATCCAATTAATCCATCCTGAGACTAAAATAAAAATCATATATTTTTGATAAATACTTGTAATTTTGAAAGACAACGTAGTTGCCTTTCAAAACCATTACAATATTCTATCAAATTTATATCATTGTTATTTATACTATATAATTTTTAGTTTATTAAATATAGAAAAAAAATTAATATATATAAGAGAATAGCTGAAAAATTTTTTAAAAAAAATATTAATATTTTTAAGAAAAATCATTGTCTATAAGAAGATTGTAAGTGAAAATAACTTTAATTTAAAATATTTCACTATCCAATTAATCCATCCTGAGGCTAAAATAAAAATCATATATTTTTGATAAATACTTGTAATTTTGAAAGACAACATTGTTGTCTTTCAAAACCATTACAATATTACTATCATTTTCATATGATTATCATTTATACTATATAATTTTTTTACTTATTAAATATAGAAAAAAATTAATATATATAAACAAATAACTGAAAAATTTTCTAAAAAAATATTAATATTTTTGAGAAAAATTACTGTTTACAAGAAGATTACAAATACAAATTATTTTAAAAATTAATGTTTCACTATCTTATTAATCTATCGTGAGATTAAAATAAAAATAATATAATTTCAATAAATACTTTGTAAATTTTAAATATAATAGTATTGTACTTCATATTTATATTTGATAATATAACTACTGAGGAGGATAAAAATATAATTAAAATATTTATCGTATATATTATATTATTAAGATTATTTCATTCATTAGTATTCATATATAATACAATTAGATATACATTTAATGTAAAGTTATATTTTTTTATCAATCGTATATTTTATTATATTTTAGTATTATATTATAATTATAAAATTCAAACAGATAATAGCTGTTAATTGTCGTCTTGAGTATAAATTAATTAACATATTTCATTACAACCTATATTTTTGTGGTTATAATAGTAATATGATAAAATTATAACGCTTTAACCCCACTGTATGGAGGTTTCAGAATGCTATTTTCTTCCCGAGAATTCCAGAATTTTTTCCAGAACACTTAAAAATAGGTTTTTTTGGTCAAGTGAAGACGAAGTAGATGTGTCTTGGAAGTGACTATTTTATGACTTTCTGTATATGTATACAGGAAATTTTTATAATCTTCCAGAAAATTTCCAGAAAAATTTTCTAAATTAAAGTTTCCAGAATAATTCTGGAAATCCAAAAAATAAAAATTCTAGCATTATGTGCAAAAATACCAATGATAATGTTTTAATATTATCCAGAATATTCTTCCCCCGTTATGAAACTTATTTCTGGACGCTTAGAACATATTAAAAATTTCGGATAAAATACTATTAAAAAAGATTTATTAAAAATATTCTAAATGTTATACTTTACTAAATCATGTATATGTCGATGGAAATTAATGTTTATAAACAATATATTTTATAAGTGCTATATGTACAATAATTTAATTCTGTTCTAGATCTGGTATTTCATAGATGAACCATCTAAATTGATTTACTTTTAAATCATTTACTGACCAATTATATTAAATAAAAAAACATACTATATTGGTAGACACCTAATGTTTGAAAGTGATTTATTGGATCACTTTCAAACTGTTGTGGATATAATAAATATAAAATATTGATATCTTTAAAAAATTACACTGTCTAATAATGGTGGATAATAAAAACTATTTCATAATGAAATATTCCACTTACTAATTAATCCAATATGAGACTAAATGAAAATCATATATAATTGATAGATACCTTGTAAATTTGAAAGACGACACAGTCGTCTTTCAAATCCATACAATATCACTATCAAATTTATATGATTTTCATTTATACTATATAATTTTTTATTTATTTAATATAGAAAAAAAATTAATATATATAAGAGAATAGCTGAAAAAAATTTTTTAAAAATATTAATATTTTTAAGAAATTTCACTGTCAAAAAGAAGTTAACCAGTAAAAATAATTTTAAAATCAAATGTTTCACTATCTTATTAATCCATCCTGAGACTAAAATAAAAATCATATAACTCTGATAAACACCTGTAATTTTGAAGGACAACATTGTTGTCCTTCAAATCTGTTACAATTCTCTATCAAATTTATATCATTGTTATTTATACTATATAATTTTTTGTTTATTAAATATAGAAAAAAATTAATATTTTTTTAGAAATTCACTGTCAAAAAGAAGTAAACCAGTAAAAATAACTTTAATTTTAGATGTTTTACTATCCAATTAATCCATCCTGAGACTAAAATAAAAATCATATAATTCTGATAAACACCTATAATTTTGAAGGACAACAATGTTGTCCTTCAAATCTGTTACAATTCTCTATCAAATTTTATATTATTGTTATTTATACTATATAATTTTTACTTATTAAATATAGAAAAAAAATTAATATATATAAGAGAATAGCTGAAAAATTTTCAAAAAAAAATATTAATATTTTTTAGAAAATTCACTGTCAAAAAGAAGTAAACCAGTGAAAATAACTTTAATTTCAAATGTTTCACTATCTTATTAATTCATCCTGAGACTAAAATAAAAATCATATAATTCTGATAAACACCTGTAATTTTGAAGGACAACATTGTTGTCCTTCAAATCTGTTACAATTCTCTATCAAATTTATATGTTTTTTATTTATACTATATAATTTTTTGTTTATTATATATAGAAAAAAAATTAATATATATAAGAGAATAGCTGAAAAAATTTTTTTTTAAATATTAATATTTTTAAGAAATTTCACTGTCAAAAAGAAGTTAACCAATGAAAATAACTTTAATTTTAGATGTTTTACTATTCAATTAATCCATCCTGAGACTAAAATAAAAATCATATATTTTGATAAATACTTGTAATTTTGAAAGACAACATTGTTGTCCTTCAAATCTGTTACAATATTCTATCAAATTTATATCATTATTATTTATACTATATAATTTTTTGTTTATTAAATATAGAAAAAAAATTAATATATATAAGAGAATAGCTGAAAATTTTTAAAAAAAAATATTAATATTTTTAAGAAAATTCACTGTCAAAAAGAAGTTAACAAGTAAAAATAACTTTAATTTTAAATGTTTTACTATCCAATTAATCCAACGTGAGACTAAAATAAAAATCATATAATTCTGATAAACACCTGTAATTTTGAAGGACAACATTGTTGTCCTTCAAATCTGTTACAATATTGTTATCATTTTATATCAATGTTATTTATACTATATAATTTTAGGAGAATACTAGACCCTTAAAGTGTCTAGTATTCGTCTAAATATAGAAAAAAATTAATATATATAAACAAATTAGCTGGGAAATTTTTTTTTAATATTAATATTTTTGGAATTTTCACTGTTAACAAGAAGATTATAGACGTAAATTATTATACTATCTTATTAATCCATCGTGAGACTAAAATAAAATAGTATAATTACGATAAATACTTTGTAAATTCAAAGTATAACAGTATTGTATATCACATTTATATTTGGTAATATAAGCACTGGGAAATAAAATATAATTAAATATTTATTGTACATATATTATATATAAAGATTATTTATTTGTTAATATTCATATATAAAGATTATTTATTTGTTAATATTCATATATAATATAATTAGATACACCTCTAATGTAAAGTTATATTTTTTATCGATCATATTTTCTATTATATTTTAGCATTATATTTTAGTATTATATTATAATTATAAAAATTCAAACAGATAATAACGGTTAATTGTTGTCTTAAGCATAAACTAATTAACATGTTTCATTACAATCCGTATTTTTGTGGTTATGGTAGTAACATGTTAAAAATATAACACTATAACCCCACTTTATGGAGGCTTCAGAATACTGTTTTCTTCCCAGGAATTCCAGAATTTTTTTCAGAACACTCAAAAATAGGTTTTTTTTGGTAAAGTGAAGACGAAGTAGATGTGTCTTGGAAGTTACCATTTTATGACTTTCTGTATATGTATACAGGAAATTTTTATAATTTTCCAGAAAAATTCCAGAAAAATTCCAGAAAAAAATTTCTAAATTAAAGTTTCCAGAATAATTCTGGAAATCCAGAAAATAAAAATTCTAGCTTTATGTATAAAAAGTCACAATGATAGCGTTTTAATACAATCTAGAATATTCTCACCTTTGTTATAAAAGTTTATTTCTGGATGTTTAAGTCACGCTAAAATTATTAGATAAAATGCTATTAAAAAGATCTATTAAAATCTATTCTAAATGTTATACTTTACCATAACAAGTATATGTCAACAAAATTTAATGTTTATGAAACATTAAATTATAAGAGCTAGATGAGCAATCATTTATTCAGTTGTAAATCTGATATTTCATAGATGGTCCATCTAAATTAATTTACTTTTGAATCATCTACTGATCAATTATTACATTAATTAAAAAAACATACTATATTGGTAGACACCTAATGTTTGAAAGTGATTCATTGGATCACTTTCAAACTGTTGTGGATATAATAAATATAAAATATTGATATCTTCAAAAAAATTACACTGTCTAATAACTGTGGATAATGATTACAAATTATTCAAAAATTCAATATCATGGTATCTTATTAATCCAACGTGAGACTAAAATAAAAATCATATAATTCTGATAAACACCTTTAATTTTGAAGGACAACAATATTGTCCTTCAAATCTGTTACAATTCTCTATCAAATTTATATGTTTTTCATTTATACTATATATTTTTTTGTTTATTAAATATAGAAAAAAATTAATATATATAAGAGAATAGCTGAAAATTTTTTTAAAAAATATTAATATTTTTAAGAAATATTACTGTCAAAAAGAAGTTAACCAATAAAAATAACTTTAATTTTAGATACTTTACTATCCAATTAATCTATCCTGAGACTAAAATAAAAATCATATAATTCTGATAAACACCTGTAATTTTGAAGGACAACAATGTTGTCCTTCAAATCTATACAATATTACTATCAGTTTATATGATTTTCATTTATACTATATAATTTTTTTACTTATTAAATATAGAAAAAAAATAATATATATAAAAGAATGGCTGAAAAAAATTTTAAAAAAATATTAATATTTTTAAGAAAATTCACTATCAAAAAGAAGTTAACCAGTGAAAATAATTTTAAAATAAAATGTTTTACTATCCAATTAATCCATTCTGAGACTAAAATAAAAATCATATATTTTGATAAATAGCTTGTAATTTGAAGGACAACATTGTTGTCTTTCAAATCTGTTACAATATTCTATCAAAAATTATATCATTGTTATTTATACTATATAATTTTTTACTTATTAAATATAGAAAAAAATTAATATATATAAACAAATAACTGAAAAATTTTTTAAAAAAAATATTAATATTTTTTAGAAAATTCACTGTCAAAAAGAAGTTAACCAGTAAAAATAACTTTAATTTTAGATGTTTCACTATCTTATTAATCCATCCTGAAACTAAAAATAAAATCATATATTTTTTTATAAACACCTGTAATTTTGAAGGACAGCATTGTTGTCCTTCAAACCATTACAATATTGTTATCATTTTATATGATTTTCATTTATACTATATAATTTTTTTGTTTATTAAATATAGAAAAAAAATTAATATATAAGAGAATAGCTGAAAAAAATTTAAAAAATATTAATATTTTTAAGAAATATTACTGTCAAAAAGAAGTAAACCAGTGAAAATAACTTTAATTTTAGATGTTTCACTATCTTATTATTCCATCCTGAGATTAAAATAAAAATCATATATTTTTGATAAATACCTGTATTTTTGAAAGACAACAATGTTGTCTTTCAAATCTGTTACAATATTATTATCATTTTATATGATTTTCATTTATACTATATAATTTTTTACTTATTAAATATAGAAAAAAAATTAATATATAAGAGAATAGCTGAAAAAATTTTTAAAAAAATATTAATATTTTAAGAAAATTCGCTGTCAAAAAGAAGTTAACCAATGAAAATAACTTTAATTTTAGATGTTTTACTATCCAATTAATCCATCCTGAAATTAAAATAAAAAATCATATAATTCTGATAAAAGCCTGTAATTTTGAAGGACAACATTGTTGTCCTTCAAATCTGTTACAATATTATTATCATTTTATATGATTTTCATTTATACTATATAATTTTTTACTTATTAAATAAAGAAAAAAAATTAATATATATAAAAGAATGGCTGAAAAAAATTTTAAAAAATATTAATATTTTTAAGAAGGTTCACTATCGAAAAGAAGTAAACCAGTAAAAATAACTTTAATTTTAGATGTTTTACTATCCAATTAATCCATCCTGAGACTAAAATAAAAATCATATAATTCTGATAAACACTTGTAATTTTGAAGGACAACATTGTTGTCCTTCAAATCTGTTACAATATTCTATCAAATTTTATATCATTGCTATTTATACTATATAATTTTTTGTTTATTAAATATAGAAAAAAAATTAATATATATAAACAAATAACTGAAAAATTTTTAAAAAATATTAATATTTTTAAGAAATTTCACTGTCAAAAAGAAGTAAACCAGTGAAAATAACTTTAATTTCAAATGTTTCACTATCTTATTAATCCATCCTGAGACTAAAAATAAAATCATATATTTTTTATAAACACCTGTAATTTTGAAGGACAACATTGTTGTCCTTCAAACCATTACAATATTGTTATCATTTTATATGTTTTTCATTTATACTATATAATTTTTTTACTTATTAAATATAGAAAAAAAATTAATATATATAAGAGAATAGCTGAAAAATTTTTTTAAAAATATTAATATTATTAAGAAATTTCACTGTTAAAAAGAAGTTAACCAGTAAAAATAATTTTAAAATCAAATGTTTTACTATCCAATTAATCCAATATGAGACTAAAATAAAAATCATATAATTCTGATAAACACTTGTAATTTTGAAGGACAACATTGTTGTCCTTCAAATCTGTTACAATATTCTATCAAATTTTATATCATTGCTATTTATACTATATAATTTTTGTTTATTAAATAAAGAAAAAAAATTAATATATATAAGAGAATAGCTGAAAAAAATTTCAAAAAAATATTAATATTTTTGAGAAAAATCACTGTCAAAAAGAAGTTAGTAAGTGAAAATAACTTTAATTTTAGATGTTTCGCTATCTTATTATTCCATCCTGAGATTAAAATAAAAATCATATATTTTTGATAAATACTTGTAATTTTGAAAGACAACTACGTTGTCTTTCAAATCTGTTACAATATTGTTATCATTTTATATGATTTTCATTTATACTATATTAATTTTTGTTTATTAAATATAGAAAAAAATTAATATATATAAACAAATAACTGAAAAATTTTTTAAAAAATATTAATATTTTTGAGAAAAATCACTGTCAAAAAGAAGTTAGTAAGTGAAAACAATTTAAATTTCAAATGTTTCACTATCTTATTAATCCATCCTGAGATTAAATGAAAATATACAAATTATTATGTATATCCTACAAATTAATATGTAACAGTGTTACATTTATTTTTTGTTTCTATTTCAATATGCATATAAAAGTAATTATATATAGCTTATTTTTAAGTTTTATTTTTTTCTGGGACAAATTTTAAAATAAAAAAATTTCCTGTAACATCATACAGAAAAATTATAAAACAAAATTTTGTAATTAAAATTTTAACAATTGAAATTTTTTCTGTATACATATACAGAAAATCAAAAATTGGTCGCTTCCAAGACACTCCCACTTCGTCTTCACTTTATCAAAAATATGGATTTTTGACTGATCTATAAAAAAAATCCAGAATTCTGGAACTAAAAAACATCAAAGATACCTTTACAGAGAGGGTATGTTAGTAACCACAAAAATTGTTAACATAACATAAAGGCAAAACATAATCATAATTGTGATAAAGAATAAACGAGTTCTATGTACATGGTAAATTGTCGTTATGTACAATAAAAACAAAATAATATATAAATAATAAAATTGTATATAATATATGATGGTGATTGTGTCTAATGTTCCTCAAAAATACTAGACGTAGTCTAGTATTTTCAAGGTATCGTTCGATACCAATTTTGTTGAAGAATAGTTAGTTGGAATAGTCTTGAAATTTTGATTTCGATACTTTCGATACTGGGGATTGAAACACTAGACTCCCACAGGAGTCTAGTGTTTCACTGGATTTATCCAATTCTCAAGGAACCTTAATTGTGTCAACATATCTCATAATTATCACCCTGTGACAAATAACACAGTAAAATAAACTATTTCTTAAATGTCATATGTATCAACATCTATTTTCAAATTAAAAATATTTTGATCAAAATCAGTATTAAATGGTGATCTTATAATATGTTCAAAAATCTTCATCCAATAGATGAAGATTACATTTATATACATGACAATAACTATCCATGAATTTCACGCATTTTAGTGAATATAATTTATATCCACATGGATTTTAACTAATATAATACACTTGCTTATTTACATTTATTATTTACAAGAATGCTAAACTTTATGAGTTTAATATTTTTAGCCGTACAATTCTTTTAGTATAGAGTCAAACATTTCAGCATTTTCATTTTTTGGAATATATACTGGCTCTGTCTTTGTTTTAACAGGTATTTCAATACCATCATTGAGAAAATCTTTATATGATTTATAACTTGTCACTACTGGAGCAACATATGTATTTTCTTCTTTTGGTTCATCAGTATTTACAATACCATCATTGAGAAAATCTTGATAGGATGAATATCCACAACCTGGGTTAACATCGTATGTTTCTTCTTCCTCTTCCTCCTTTGGTTTATCATCTACAACATATTCATCTTCACCATCATATTGAATATTTTCTCTGTGTCTCATACCATTATGTTCTATAATATTCATTTCATCGAGGAAGAAATTAAACATAAATCTGTTGCGTTCACGATGTACATCTTCTTCATCACTATCTGATTGCTCACTTTCCTCATCCTCCGAATCATCAGCATTAAATTTACTGTTAGTCATTTTTATATTAAACAGATGTATATCGTTTGTTGTAATTATCTCATTATCAACATCATTCACATTTGATTCTAACACATTATTTACAGCCATTACACTATCATTTATTTCCAAATCATGATATGAAATATTTTCATCAGAGATAACACTAGAATTACTGATATCTTCATGATATGGAATGTCTACCAATTCATTTACATCCGAATTATCATCAACATCAACATCAACATGATTTACATCTGAACTATCTTCAATATTATCATGACTTGAAATATTTACTAATTGAATTGTATCTGAATTATCATTAAAAATTGGAACATCATCAATATTTTCAGAAATATTATCATCTTCAGACACATTGGAATTGTCATCAACTGCAATTGATACTGATGGTGATGAATGTGGGATGTCAACAATATGTGAACTATTAGCATCAGTTTAGGGCGAACACTAGACCCTAAGGGGTTTAGTTTCTTATGAATGATTATCAATAATACCAATGAATTCATCATAAATATAACGATGATGTGTACTTCCATCACTTGAATCCATATCTGATTCACCAAATACTTCATTATAAATATCTTTATTATCACATGATTCAGCTACTAATTCATCCATTAACTCTTCAACTAATTCATCACTAACATCAACCGATGAACAATCAAATGAAACAGTACTAACAGATTTAGAAGAAACAGATCGTTCATCAGAGGAATAATGTGGACATAACGTATTAAGAATGTCTTCAACAAAATTATCATTATCTTTAACAGCAACAATTCTGTTTCTTCTTTTAGATTTTCTGTCGATAATAACACCGTCATTACCACTATTAAAAAGTCCATTATTGATCATTTGTTTCTTGAGTTTGTAAATAATGTTATTGTTCTCTTCCTCATAAATACTTTCTGTTTCAATCGGTTTACTTCTTTCGCGAATGATGTAATTTTCAGTGTCCCTTATGGTAAAATCAATATCACGATTATTATAAGTCTCATCCATGTAACTGGGAATATATGGCTCCATAATATCATCCTCTGTAAATGATCCATAAGAATAATTAGTCCCAGCAGTTTTTTCCTTCATCAATCTACCACTTCTAATTTCCATCAACAAATGCATTTTACAATCATCAATAACCTCCTTATTTTTCTTTTCCCAATTAGCAAGATATTCATCCAACATTTTCGCGAACATGACTTTCAAATTATCAAGAGCTTTATGAGCATGGTGTTCCCATTCTGAAAAATTGATTTCCCTGTTCTTTCTGGAGTATTGAATGAGGTATTTTTCAAAATTAGTTGGAATATCGCTGAAAATAATCTCCTTATTGTGGATAATAACATTTTTGTCAGACTCTTTGGTAGGTCCCTTATTACAACTTCCAAGTGGTCTTCCTCTCTTTTTTAGTTCTTCCTCCTCATCCTCCTTAATTCCAACACGATCTATTATATCACCCTTTGAATTAATCACAACATGAGGAACTTCTAATTTTTTGGGTAATTTCATATGTGGGTATTTGATGGCTCTTTCCTCTTGATACAATGGATGTAATGCGACAACAGCTGGATAAGCACTGGTAAATTGGGGTATGGAATCATCATTATGAATAGTTGTAATTACAGGCATAGATTTAACAGATTCATCAATTTTTGGCTTATTGGGACTTTCCATTGGTCTTCCAACACATTTTACAACAGGTTCATAAGAAACTAGACCCCTTAGGGTCTAGTGTTCGCCCTGAATTGATTTAAGACGTGGAGTGAAATTATTTGGTAAAATTGGAATAACTTTTGGTTTGTTTGGACTTCCCATTGGTCTTCCACCACCTTGTCTATTAACAGATTTAGCAGATGATGATTTAGTAACTGATTTAGCTGGAGATGATTTAACAACAGATTTAGCAGAAGATGGTTTAACAACAGATTTAGGGAGAACACTAGACCCTAAGGGGTCTAGTTTCTTATGAATTAATTGTTTACCAGCATTCATTACTTGCCAGACTTTTTGTGCGGTAGAATCAAGATTACGAACATGACGAGGAACTGGTTTAAGTTTAATATCCTTTAAATCTACATTACTACTGAAATTATTGCTGACACTACCATTTAAAACTGGGACTTTAATAGCGGATGGAGCAGATGTAATATTTCTGATTGGTATGACCTTAAGGGTGACTTTTCTGATAGTTCTACCCCGCTTTGATGCTTCCAATTCTTTTCTTAATTGTTCATCTCGCTCATGATCTAATTTATCCTCAGGTGTTTCAGTATAAGTAGTGAGGAATCTATAATTTTCTGTGAAAGAGGTAGTTATGGCATTATTCTTTGGTCTACCTCTTGCCTTTTTGAACATACCAAAAGTTTCAGGAATTTTAAATCCACCCACTGAAAAGATTGGTATAGGGGTTGGTTCATACCCTGGAATAATTTCATTATCCAATCCATTGAATCTGTCATCATATTCATCATCAAATTCACAGCTGTTGATGATGACAGAGTCAAATGTACTTTCGTCAGGAATAAAGGACTTGACGTTGGAGACAATTGATCCAAGAGAGGCATTTTCACCATTGGTAAGTAAGCCGAGTCTTTTTTTCATGGTGATTTGTTTATGGAGTCGCTCCCAGTACTTACCAATGTTGTGAATGATAACAAGACACCTATGTTCGTGTTCTTGTTTCAAATAATCAATCTCACTAACGACCTTTTGTTTTTCATGGTTATAAATGTCGTTAGTTTGAATGTCCCACATTATAGTGTTAATAGCCTCGTGGTTTAAAATAGTATATTTGAAGATACTATCTATTAAGGACAAACAGGCTGTAGAATCTTCTTCGTATTTGTCCATCTTAATTTAATTTATTTATTTATTTTAATTATGAAAATATAAATTAATTGAAAAAGTTAGATTATTGATCTGATTTTAAGTGTAGTTGTGATTAACAAATTTCAATTAAATATATAAATAATTAATATTAATGTTTTTATTTTAAAAGGGAAAAATATGTTAATAGTTAAATGTAAATATATGAAAAATATTAGTTTATTAAAAAATTGTATTATTAATTAAGTTTAAATGTGTTAAATATTATTATTTAGTTTGATTTAGAAAAAATATGTTATTAATTATTAAAAATTATTATATGTGGATGTTTATTTTTTTTAATTTTTATTATTATTAATATATGATATTTATTTTATTTTTTTAGTTTTTATTGATGATATGTGTTTATATTAAAAAATTATTTATTAAAGATGAAAAGGAAAAGAATAATATATTAATGTTTTTATTTTTAAATATAATTTGTTAAATAATAAATATTTCTGAGGACGAATTTCAGGAGAAAATGTCAAATATTTTATATGTTTTGAAATATTTAAGGTTGAAAAAAATTTAAATTACAATTTAATTTTCAAAATTTTATTCTGGAAATTATTTTCTATAAAAAAAATCAATTTTATATTTTTTTATTCTGGAAAAAAATTTTTACAAATAATCATTTTATAAATAATCAATTTATTTCATTTTGAAATAAAATATTGTATAGCTGACAAAGTGTATATTAAAAAATCATATCTTTGATAGATTAATTACTGTATATTTCTATGTCAAATAATTAAAACAATACAATAATCACTATGTAACTATAAATAAATATATAATGATTATTTATTACGTGAATAGCTAATTGGTGTAAATGTAAGCAAAGTATGAAAATATTTATGTATAATTATTCAAATGGTGTGTTTAAATAAAAATCACTTTAATTTAAAATGATTTTATGTCCAGTTAAATTAACATATGAATAAATGAAAAATCATATGATTTTAATAAACACCTTGTAATTTTGAAGGACAACAGTGTTGTCCTTCAAATCTATACAATATTATTATCAAATTTATATCATTGTTATTTATACTATATAATTTTTTACTTATTAAATATAGAAAAAAAATTAATATATATAAACAAATAGCTGGAAAATTTTTTAAAAAATATTAATATTTTTAAGAAAAATTACTGTCTACAGGAAGATTAGAGACACAAATTATTTTAAAATCTAATGTTTCACTATCTTATTAATCCATCCTGAGACTAAAATAAAATTATATAATTCTGATAAATAACTTGTAATTTTGAAGGACAACATTGTTGTCCTTCAAATCTATACAATATTATTATCAAATCTATACAATATTATTATCAAATTTATATCATTGTTATTTATACTATATAATTTTTTACTTATTAAATATAGAAAAAAAATTAATATATATAAACAAATAGCTGGAAAATTTTTTAAAAAATATTAATATTTTTAAGAAAAATTACTGTCTACAAGAAGATTAGAGACACAAATTATTTTAAAATCTAATGTTTCACTATCTTATTAATCCATCCTGAGACTAAATGGAAATCATATGATTTTTGATAAATACCTTGTAATTTGAAGGACAGCACTGCTGTCTTTCAAATCCATACAATATTACTATCATTTTATATGATTTTTATTTATACTATATAATTTTTACTTATTAAATAAAGAAAAAAAATTAATATATATAAACAAATAGTTAAAAAAATTTTTGAAAAATATTAATATTTTTAAGAAAAATCACTGTCTACAAGAAGTTAACCAGTAAAAATAACTTTAATTTCAGATGTTTTGCTGTCCAATTAATCTATCCTGAGATTAAAATAAAATCATATGATTTTGATATATACCTTGTAAATTTGAAGGACAACAATGTTGTCCTTCAAATCTATACAATATTATTATCAGATTTATATCATTGTTATTTATACTATATATTTTTTTTAATTATTTAATAAGAAAAAAAAATTAATATATATAAACAAATAACTGAAAAAATTAAAAAAATATTAATTTTTTTTGGGAATATTTACTGTCAAAAAGAAGTTAACCAGTAAAAATAATTTTAGTTTCAGATGTTTTACTATTCAATTAATCTATCCTGAGATTAAAATAAAATTATATAAAATTGATAAATACCTGTAAATTTGAAAGACAACTACGTTGTCTTTCAAAACCATTACAATATTATTATCAATTTTATATGATTTTTATTTATACTATATAATTTTTTAATTATTTAATATAGAAAAAAAAATAATATATATAAACAAATAGCTAAAAAATTTTTTAAAAAATATTAATATTTTTTAGAAAAATAACTGTCTACAAGAAAATTAGAGACACAAATTATTTTAAAATCTAATGTTTCACTATCTTATTAATCTATCCTGAGATTAAAATAAAAATCATATAATTTTGATATACACCTTGTAATTTTGAAGGACAACAATGTTGTCCTTCAAATTCATACAATATTATTATCAATTTTATATGATTTTTATTTATACTATATAATTTTTTAATTATTTAATATAGAAAAAAATTAATATATATAAACAAATAGCTAAAAAATTTTTTGAAAAATATTAATATTTTTAGAAAAATCACTGTCTACAAGAAGATTGTCAGTAAAAATTATTTCAAAAATTAATGTTACACTATCTTATTATTCCAATATGGGACTAAATGAAAATTATATGATTTTGATAAATACCTTGTAATTTTGAAGGACAACAATGTTGTCCTTTAAAACCATACAATATTGTTATCATATTTATATGATTTTCATTTATACTATATAATTTTTTACTTATTAAATAAAGAAAAAAAATTAATATATATAAACAAATAGTTAAAAAAATTTTAAAAAATATTAATATTTTTTAAAAAAATCACTGTCTACAAGAAGATTAGAGACACAAATTATTTTAAAATTGAATATTATACTATCTTATTAATCCATCCTGAGATTAAATGAAAATCATATGATTTTGATAAATACCTTGTAAATTTTGAAGGACAACATTGTTGTCCTTCAAAACCATACAATATTACTATCATATTTATATGATTATCATTTATACTATATAATTTTTTAGGAGAATACAAGACCCTTTAGGGGTCTTGTATTCGTCTAAATAAAGAAAAAAAATTAATATATATAAACAAATAGTTAAAAAATTTTTTGAAAAATATTAATATTTTTTAGAAAAATCACTGTTTACAAGAAGATTAGAGACACAAATTATTTTAAAAACTAATATTATACTATCTTATTAATCCATCCTGAGACTAAATGAAAATCATATGATTTTGATAAATACCTTGTAAATTTTGAAGGACAACATTGTTGTCCTTCAAAACCATACAATATTACTATCATATTTATATGATTTTTATTTATACTATATAATTTTTATTTATTTAATATAGAAAAAAAATTAATATATATAAACAAATAATTAGAAAAATTTTAAAAAATATTAATATTTTTAAGAAAAATCACTGTCTACAAGAAGATTGTAGACACAAATTATTTTTAAATCTAATGTTTCGCTATCTTATTAATCCAATATGGGACTAAATGAAAATCATATAATTTTGATAAATACCTTGTAAATTTGAAGGACAACAATGTTGTCCTTCAAATCCGTTACAATATTGCTATCATATTTATATGATTTTTATTTATACAATATAATTTTTTAATTATTTAATAAGAAAAAAAATTAATATATATAAGCAAATAGTTAAAAAATTTTTTAAAAAATATTAATATTTTTTAGAAAAATCACTGTCTACAAGAAGATTGGAGACACAAATTATTTTAAAATCTAATGTTTCACTATCTTATTAATCCATCCTGAGATTAAAATAAAATCATATAAAATTGATAAATACCTGTAAATTTGAAAGACAACTACGTTGTCTTTCAAAACCATTACAATATTATTATCAATTTTATATGATTTTTATTTATACTATATAATTTTTTAATTATTTAATATAGAAAAAAAATTAATATATATAAACAAATAGTTAGAAAATTTTTTAAAAAAATATTAATATTTTTTAGAAAAATCATTGTCTGCAAGAAGATTGTAAGCGAAAATTATTTAAAAAATCAATATTTCACTATCTTATTAATCCATCGTGGGACTAAATGAAAATCATATGATTTTGACAAACACCATGTAATTTTGAAAGACAATTAAGTTGAATGAAAATTTATATGTATATCATATACTATACTCTAATTATTCTTAAATATATCCGGTGGTAATAAGAATATGTCTTACGTATTCTTGATATAAAATCATGTCTGCTTTAAATGTAATCATCACCCTATTATGTATTATATTATATTTATTGTATTTTTAATCGATGATATCGGTTAAACGTAATAGTGATAATAGACTATTTAATATGATTCAATACAATCCGTAATTTTATCGTCATAATAATGATATGTTATAATTGTGTCATTCTATTCCACGCATATAGAGGCTTCAAGATGTCATTTTCTTCCTGGGAAATCCTGTAATTTTTCCAGAACATTCAAAAAACAGCTATTTTGGTAAAATGAATACGGTGTAGACGTGACTCGAAAGTACCCGATTTTATACTTTCTGTATATGTATACAGGAAATTTTTAAAAAATTTCTAGAATTTCCTGGAATTTCTGGAAATTTCCAGGAAATTTTCTGGAAAAATTATAAAAAAATCTAACATTATGTATGAAAAATTATAATATTAATAGTGTAATATTGTATTTACATCCTTTTATCTTGTGGGAAAATCACCTACTGAATAATTAAAATATATTGGGTGAAATATTACGTTTGATACATTAAATATTTGATAATTTCTTAAGACATACATAAGGTTTCCAAAAATATTAGATGTTAGTCTAGTATTTTTCAGATATCGTTCGATACTAATTTTATTGGAGAATCATTAGTTGAAATAGTCTTGAAATTTTTTACACTATTCTTAGGAAAACCTTAGATATATTATCTAAAAAGGTGTATTTAAACTACTATCAAATATCGTAGTTCTCCTTCTTTAACGAGTAAAATACTAGACTTATTGAGATGTTAAATTATTCTAAAAAATTAACAATTAAATAAGAATATGTGTTTGCATAAGTATTCTGTGTTAAAGTAATCCATTGAATTACTTCCAAATTGTTTCAAAATATTAGACTTACAATAAAATTATGGAAATTTTAATATTTTACTCATGTGACGAGGATTACCAGAGATCAAATGAAAAATATTGTAAATGAATATCTTATTAATCCATCGTGGGGTTAAGTAAAAATCATATAATTTTGATATACACCTTGTAGATTTGAAGGACAACAGTGTTGTCCTTCAAATCCATACAATATTATTATCAGATTTATATGATTTTTATTTATACTATATAATTTTTTAATTATTTAATAAGAAAAAAAATTAATATATATAAACAAATAGTTAGAAAATTTTAAAAAAATATTAATATTTTTGTGAAAAATCACTGTCTATAAGAAGATAGTGGACATAAATTATTTTAAAATTGAATGTTTCACTATCTTATTAATCCATCCTGAGACTAAATGAAAATCATATGATTTTGATAAATACCTTGTAGATTTGAAGGACAACACTGTTGTCCTTCAAATCCATACAATATTATTATCAGATTTATATGATTTTTATTTATACTATATAATTTTTTAATTATTTAATAAGAAAAAAAATTAATATATATAAACAAATAGTTAGAAAATTTTAAAAAAATATTAATATTTTTGTGAAAAATCACTGTCTATAAGAAGATAGTGGACATAAATTATTTTAAAATTGAATGTTTCACTATCTTATTAATCCATCCTGAGACTAAATGAAAATCATATGATTTTGATAAATACCTTGTAGATTTGAAGGACAACACTGTTGTCCTTCAAATCCATACAATATTATTATCAGATTTATATGATTTTTATTTATACTATATAATTTTTTACTTATTTAATATAGAAAAAAAATTAATATATATAAACAAATAGCTAAAAAATTTTTTTTGAAAAATATTAATATTTTTAAGAAAAATCATTGTCTACAAGAAGATTGTAAACACAAATTATTTTAAAATCTAATGTTTCACTATCTTATTAATCTATCCTGAGACTAAATGTAAATCATATAATTTTGATATACACCTTGTAATTTTGAAGGACAACAGTGTTGTCCTTCAAATCCATACAATATTGCTATCATTTTATATGATTTTCATTTATACTATATAATTTTTTAATTATTTAATATAGAAAAAAATTTAATATATATAAACAAATAGCTAAAAAATTTTTTGAAAAATATTAATATTTTTGGGAATATTTACTGTCTATAAGAAGATTGTAAACACAAATTATTTTAAAATCTAATGTTTCACTATCTTATTAATCCATCTTGAGACTAAATGTAAATCATATAATTTTGATATACACCTTGTAATTTTGAAGGACAACATTGTTGTCCTTCAAATCCATACAATATTACTATCATTTTTATATGATTTTCATTTATACTATATAATTTTTTACTTATTTAATATAGAAAAAAAATTAATATATATAAACAAATAGCTAAAAAAATTTTTTTTGAAAAATATTAATATTTTTAAGAAAAATCATTGTCTACAAGAAGATTGTAAACATAAATTATTTTAAAATCTAACGTTTCACTATCTTATTAGTCCATCTTGAGACTAAATGTAAATCATATAATTTTGATATACACCTTGTAATTTTGAAGGACAACAATGTTGTCCTTCAAATCCATACAATATTACTATCATTTTTATATGATTTTCATTTATACTATATAATTTTTTACTTATTTAATATAGAAAAAAAATTAATATATATAAACAAATAACTGAAAAAATTTTTTTTGAAAAATATTAATATTTTTAAGAAAAAATCATTGTCTACAAGAAGATTGTAAACATAAATTATTTTAAAATCTAATGTTTCACTATCTTATTAGTCCATCTTGAGACTAAATGTAAATCATATAATTTTGATATACACCTTGTAATTTTGAAGGACAACAATGTTGTCCTTCAAATCCATACAATATTACTATCATTTTTATATGATTTTCATTTATACTATATAATTTTTTACTTATTTAATATAGAAAAAAAATTAATATATATAAACAAATAACTGAAAAAATTTTTAAAAAATATTAATATTTTTAAGAAAAATCACTGTCTAGAAGAAGATTAGAGACACAAATTATTTTAAAATTGAATATTACACTATCTTATTAATCCAATATGAGACTAAATGAAAATCATATGATTTTTGATAAATACCTTGTAATTTGAAGGACAACAGTGTTGTCCTTCAAATCCATACAATATTACTATCATTTTATATGATTTTCATTTATACTATATAATTTTTTACTTATTAAATATAGAAAAAAATTAATATATATAAACAAATAGTTAAAAAATTTTTTGAAAAATATTAATATTTTTTAGAAAATTCACTATCTATAAGAAGATTGGAGACACAAATTATTTTAAAATTGAATATTACACTATCTTATTAATCCATCCTGAGATTAAATGGAAATCATATGATTTTTGATAAATACCTTGTAATTTGAAGGACAACAATGTTGTCCTTCAAATCCATACAATATTACTATCATTTTTATATGATTTTCATTTATACTATATAATTTTTTACTTATTTAATATAGAAAAAAAATTAATATATATAAACAAATAGCTAAAAAATTTTTTTGAAAAATATTAATATTTTTAAGAAAAATCATTGTCTACAAGAAGATTGTAAACACAAATTATTTTAAAATTGAATATTACACTATCTTATTAATCCATTCTGAGACTAAATGAAAATCATATGATTTTGATAAATACCTTGTAAATTTGAAGGATAACAGTGTTGTCCTTCAAATCCATACAATATTACTATCATATTTATATGATTTTTATTTATACTATATAATTTTTTAATTATTTAATATAGAAAAAAATTAATATATATAAACAAATAGTTAAAAAATTTTTTGAAAAATATTAATATTTTTAGAAAAATTACTGTCTACAAGAAGATTGGAGACACAAATTATTTTAAAATCTAATGTTTCGCTATCTTATTAATCCATCGTGAGATTAATTTTAAACATACAAAATATCATGTATATGCTATTTTTTTTAATGTAACAATATTATATTTATATTTTTATTCATTACAATACACAAATAAGAATATTAATATATATCAATATATATTACATAATTTAATTTTAATTTTTAAAAATTTTGCTCTAGAAAAAATTTTACAATTAAAAAAATTTTCTGTGTACATATACGAAAAGTTAAAAATAAACTACTTTCATCACACGCCTATACCGTCTTCACTTTATCAAAATTCCACATTTTTGACAGTTATGAAAAAAATTCCAGAATTCTGGAGATAAAAACATGTCAAAGACACCACAATAGAGAGGGTATTCTAATTACCATAAAAATTGTAGACATATCATAAAGGCAAAATGTGGTCATGACAGTTTACAAAAATAAATAAAACTTATATACATGGGAAATTATCGACATGTAAAATAAAGATTCAAACAATAATAATTTATACTAGAATGGCATGGAATTCTCTGACTAGTGATTATCAACGTTTGGGAAATAAATTATTTTCCATAAATCTGGTGCATCTGTATCCGGCTTTTAAAAAGATAATATTTGTTATAAGACTCGTCTTACGAGCAAAATATTAGATTCATGATAATCCGCCTCTAGTGATTTAGATTTTACTGAAGTTAATGTTAGACAATGACACAACAATCATGATAAAACAGAGACGTAGTATATGTTTAAAGTTTCTTAATCCATTAGATAAAGAAAATATTTATAAATCTGCTGATGATAAACAAAAACGTCAATATGTGCTTAAAATTTCTCAATCTATTGTGTGAAAATAATCATGTATTTGTAACAATCTTGGCAAAGCAGAGATAAAGAAAATATTTGCAAATTCGGCAACGAACGATAATCTTGATAATTTTAGTAAAACAAAGACGGCGACATTAGATGAAAAAATATTTATATATTTGGTAGTAACCAAGTATTTTCATTCACTGTCATCATTTTACAATTATTCATGATAAAAATCCACACTATTCGGATATATTTCAGTGGATATAATTTATGTCCACATTTTAATCAAAATTTTTATTTACATATTTACATTTGTATATTTACATTTGTATATTTACATTTGTATATTTACATTTGTATATTTACATTTATATATTTACATATGATGACCTAACCATACAATTCTTTCATTATCGAGTCAAACATTTCAGCATTTTCATTCTTTGGTACATATACTGTTTCTGTTTTTACTGGAATATCAAGACCATCATTGAGGAAATCCTTATATGAGCTGTAACCACATCCTGTATTTATTATTGGTACTGATTTTACGATATGTTTATCTTCCTCTTTATCCACAACATTTTCACCCACACAATTATCATTGAGAAAATCTTGATATGATGAATATCCACAACCCACATTCACTGTTGGACTAGAATCGTACGTTTCTTCTTCCTCCTCCTCATATCTGTCATTATTTACATCCTCATCGATATGTTGAATATTTTCCCTATGTCTTATGCCGTTATTCTCTATTATATTTAATTCATTAAAGAAAAAATTAAACATGTTTCTATTAGATTCTCGACGCACATCTTCTTCATCACTATCTGACCTATCATCATCTGTTACAGTTTGCTCACTTTCATCATCATCCAAATAATCAACATTATTTACATTTAATCCATCGTCGAACAAATTCATTCTGGGTATAACTATACCATTTATTGTGAATGTTTCACTAGCTACTCTATCACTACCATTTGCATTTGTATTTGTATCTGATGTACCAACTATATCCACCATATTGACATCATTACTATTTACATTTGATACCTCAATCACATCCACGACATCATCGTGTATATTCAAATCAGAATTACTGTCAAAACCACTAATATCCTCATAATATGGAATATCTTCTAACTGATCCACATCATGGTTTGTAATATCTGAAAATTGGTCCACATCCAAATTATCACCAACTAATTGAATCACATCTGAATTATTATCATCAACTTCATGATTCACAGTATCATGATCTACAATACTCTCAGACACATTATCATCTTCAGAAATACTGGAGACATTATCAACTGCAGTTGATACAGATGGTGATAAACATGGAATATCAGGTACATGTGAACTATTAATATCACTATCACTCTCAGAATGGTTATCAATAACACCGATGAACTCATCATAAATGTGACGACGATGTGTACTTCCATCACTTGAATCCACGTCAGATTCACCAAATACTTCGTTATAGATGTCCTTATTATCACATGATTCAGCTATCAACTCATCCATTAATTCCTCAACTTGTACATCACTGATATCACCCACAGACATTGTTAAATGAACATTATTTACATTATTTGATGTATCCGACATGTTAATCGATTCATATTCATATTCAGATTTAGATTCAGATTTAGATGAAGCAGACGAATGACGTGGATTAAGGGCTTTAAGTATATCTTCAACGAAATTATCATCAACATTATTTTCAACTGTAACAATTCTGCTCTTTCTTTTAGATTTCCTGTCAATAATAATATTACCATCACCACTACTATTAAACAATCCACTAATCATTTGTTTCCTGACCTTATGGATAATATTATTGTTTTCCTCCTCATATTTACTTGCTGATTCAACTGGTTTATTTCTTTCGCGGATGATATAATTCTCAGTATCTCTAATGGTAAAATCAAGGTCACGATTGTTATAAGTTTCATCCATATAACTGGGAACATATGGTTCAACAATATCATCTTCAGTAAATTCACCATAAGAATAATTTGTTCCAGCTGCTTTTTCAGCTATTAATCTACCGCTTTTAATTTCCATCATCAGATACATCTTACAATCATCGATAATTTCTCTGTTTTTCTTCTCCCAATCAGCAAGATACTCCTTCAACATTTTGGCAAATATTTCCTTCAAATTATTAAGGGCTTTGTAAGCATGATGTTCCCACTCAGATTGGCTAATATCCCTGTTTTTTCTGGAAAATTGGATGAGATATTTCTCGAAATTAGTTGGAATGTCGCTAAAAATAATTTCTTTATTGTGGATAATGGCGTTCTCATTGGATTCTTTGGTGGGTCCCTTATTACCGCTGCCAAGTTTTCTTCCTCTTTTCTTTGGACCATCATCTACATTTTCTTCTTTAATTCCAACAGTATCCACTATTTCACCTTTTGAATTGATTACAACGTGAGGGGAAACCATTTTTGGGGGTAATTTCATATGTGGATATTTAATGGCTCTTTCTTCTTGGTATAGTGGGTGTAATGCAATAGTAGCAGCATAAGCATTGACAAGTGGTGGTGGTACAAAATTGGTATTGGGGGTGATTGTAACTGTAGATTCAGATTTATCAATTTTTGGCTTATTGGGGCTACCTAATGGTCTTCCTACACATTTTACAGTTGGTTCAGATGGTGAGGAAATAGATTTAAGACGTGGTGTAAAATTACCGATAAGAACAGGTACATTTTTAGGTTTATTTGGACTACCTAATGGTCTTCCACCACCTTGTTTAGCAGTTGATGATTTAGATGATTTAGATGTTTTTGGTGATTTAACAGATGATTTAGAAGAACTAACAGATGTAGATGTAGAAACAGATGAATTAAATATTGGAACAGGAGAAGATTTAGGGCGAACACTAGACCCTAAGGGGTCTAGTTTCTTATGAAGTAATTGTTTACCAGCATTCATTACTTCCCAGACTTTTTGAGCGGTTGAATCAAGATTGCGGACATATTCAGGTACAACAGTGCTACTGGAATTGTTGTCAACTTTACCTTTACTCTTACGCTTCTTACAACTAGTAGCAATAGGAACAATAGGAACATTAATAGCGGTTGGAATGGGTGAGAAACTTTTGATTGGTACAACCTTAAGGGTAACTGATCTGATAGTTTTACCCTTTTTTGATGCTTCCAATTCCCTCTTTAATTGTTCATCGCGCTCACGATCCAATTTATCTTCAGGAGTTTCTGTGTAAGTGGTAAGGAACCTATAATTTTCCACAAATGATGTTGATCCGGGATTATAATTTTTTGACCTACCCCTTGTCTTTCTGAACATTCCAAATGTCTCTGGAATTTTGAATCCACCGATTTGGAACAATGGAATAGGGGTTGGTTCATAACCTGGAATAATTTCGTTGTCCAACCCGGCGAATTTATCATCATATTCATCATCAAATTCACGTCCATTAATGATGACAGATTCAAGAGCATTTTCATCAGGAATAAGGGACCCGACATCAGAAACAACAGTTTTGAGAACAGTAGTAATGGAGCCAGGAATAACATTATCACTGCTGGAGACATTGACAGTATCGGTAAGTAAGCCAAGTTTCTTTTTCATGAAAACTTGCTTATGGAGGCGTTCCCAGTACTTACCGATACTGTTGAGAATGATAAGACACCTGTGCTCATGTTCTTGTATCAGGTAGTCTGTTTCCTTAATGACCTTTTGCCTCTCATGTTCGTAAAGGTCATTAACTTGGATGTCCCACACTAAAGTATTGATGATATCGTGGGACATAATAGTATACTTAAAAATACTATCAATTAAGGACAAACAAGCGATAGGATCTTCGTTGTATTTGTCCATCTCAAATTATTTATAATATTTATAATATTTGTATATATGTAATTTTATGTAAATTAATGAATTAATTAGATTATTGATTTAATTTTTAAAATATTTATAACAAATTTATTTATTAGCGATTAATTATTTTTTTTGTATTTTAAGTATATTTATTTTATAATTTTATTATTTGGATGGTTGTTTATTTTTTTTGTTTTTTTTTTATTTTTATTATTTTTATTTTTTTGGGTTATTGATAATGTGATATTATATTAAAAGAAAGAAAGAAATAATTTATTAATTAAAAAAGTGCTGTATAAAAATATTTTGAGGACGAGTTTCAGAAGAAAATGTCAAATATTTTAAATATTTTGAAATATTTAAGGTTAAAAAAATTTTTAAATTAGAAAACAATTTTTAAAAAATTTATTCTGGAAATTATTTTTAATAAAAATCAATTTTTGTAAATTTTATTATTTTGAAAATTATTTATGAAAAATAGTTAATTCGATATGTATTAATCAATATACCTGATGCTAATTTGTTTAAATGAGTATATGTATAACTGGAAAGAGAGGTAAATGAAAAAAAAATCATGTAATTAAATAGTTGTCCGTAAAATAATAACATATTAAAATGGTTAAAAATAATGACTACTATATAACTATAAATAATTTATTTTTAATGTTTATTTCATGTTGACAGTCGATGATACAATTTAATTGTATAAAATTTTTATATTCAGTTACTTAAGTGAAATATGTTGATAATTAAATATAAATATTTTTAGATTGTTTGTATGAGTACTAGATATTATATATTTTAAGAAATTTCACTGTTTACAAGAGGTGAACCAGTTAAAATGACTTTAAAATAAAATGTTATAGACGAACATTAAATCTTTGATTTAGTGATCTTCCCAATTAATCCGATGTGAGATTAAAATAAATATATACTTTGATAAACTTCTTGTAATTTTGAAGGACAACATTGTTGTCCTTCAAATCTATATAATATTATTATCAAATTTATATCATTGTTATTTATACTATATAATTTTTTATTATTTAATAAAGAAAAAAAATTAATATATAAACAAATAACTGAAAAAATTTTAAAAAAATATTAATATTTTTAAAAAAAATCACTGTTTATAAGAAGTAAACCAGTAAAATTAATTTTAATTTCAAATGTTTCACTATCTTATTAATCCATCCTGAGACTAAAATAAAAATCATATATTTTGATAAATACATGTAAATTTGAAGGACAACAATGTTGTCCTTCAAATCTGTTATAATATTACTATCAGTTTATATGATTTTCATTTATACTATATAATTTTTTTACTTATTAAATAAAGAAAAAAATTAATATATATAAACAAATGGTTAGAAATTTTTTTGAAAAATATTAATATTTTTTCAGAAAAATACTGTCTATAAGAAGATTGGAGACACAAATTATTTTAAAATTCAATGTTTCACTATCTTATTAATCCATCCTGAGATTAAAATAAAAATCATATATTTTTGATAAATACCTGTAAATTTGAAGGACAACAGTGTTGTCCTTCAAATCTGTTATAATATTACTATCAGTTTATATGATTTTCATTTATACTATATAATTTTTTTACTTATTAAATAAAGAAAAAAATTAATATATATAAACAAATGATTAGAAATTTTTTTTGAAAAATATTAATATTTTTTCAGAAAAATACTGTCTACAAGAAGATTGGAGACACAAATTATTTTAAAATTCAATATTTCACTATCTTATTAATCCATCCTGAGACTAAAATAAAAATCATATATTTTGATAAATACATGTAGATTTGAAGGACAACAATGTTGTCCTTCAAATCTGTTACAATATTCTATCAAATTTTATATCATTGTTATTTATACTATATAATTTTTTTACTTATTAAATAAAGAAAAAAAATTAATATATATAAACAAATAGCCGAAAAAATTTTTAAAAAATATTAATATTTTTAAGAAAAATCACTGTCAAAAAGAAGTTAATCAGTGAAAATAACTTTAATTTTAGATGTTTTACTATCCAATTAATCCATCCTGAGACTAAAATAAAAATCATATATTTTGATAAATACCTGTAAATTTGAAGGACAACAATGTTGTCCTTCAAATCTGTTACAATATTCTATCAAATTTTATATCATTGTTATTTATATTATATAATTTTTACTTATTAAATATATAAAAAAAAATTAATATATATAAATGAATAACTGAAAAATTTTTTAAAAAATATTAATATTTTTAAGAAAAATCACTGTCAAAAAGAAGTTAATCAGTGAAAATAACTTTAATTTTAGATGTTTTACTATCCAATTAATCCATCCTGAGACTAAAATAAAAATCATATATTTTTGATAAATACCTGTAAATTTGAAGGACAACAATGTTGTCCTTCAAATCTGTTACAATATTCTATCAAATTTTATATCATTGTTATTTATACTATATAATTTTTTTACTTATTAAATAAAGAAAAAAAAATTAATATATATAAATGAATAACTGAAAAATTTTTTAAAAAATATTAATATTTTTAAGAAATTTCACTGTCAAAAAGAAGTTAACCAGTAAAAATAACTTTAATTTTAGATGTTTTACTATCCAATTAATCCATCCTGAAACTAAAATAAAAATCATATAATTCTGATAAACACCTGTAATTTTGAAGGACAACAATGTTGTCCTTCAAATCTGTTACAATATTCTATCAAATTTTATATCATTGTTATTTATATTATATAATTTTTACTTATTAAATATAGAAAAAAAAATTAATATATAAATGAATAACTGAAAAATTTTTTAAAAAAATATTAATATTTTTAAGAAATTTCACTGTCAAAAAGAAGTTAACCAGTAAAAATAACTTTAATTTTAGATGTTTTACTATCCAATTAATCCATCCTGAAACTAAAATAAAAATCATATATTTTTGATAAATACCTGTAAATTTGAAGGACAATAATGTTGTCCTTCAAATCTGTTACAATATTAATATCATATTTATATTATTGTTATTTATACTATATAATTTTTTACTTATTAAATAAAGAAAAAAAATTAATATATATAAATGAATAACTGAAAAATTTTTTAAAAAAATATTAATATTTTTTAGAAATTTCACTGTCAAAAAGAAGTTAATCAGTAAAAATAATTTTAATTTTAAACATTTCACCATCTTATTAATCCAATGTGAGACTAAAATAAAAACCATATATTTTTGATAAATACCTGTAAATTTGAAGGACAACAATGTTGTCCTTCAAATCTGTTACAATATTAATATCATATTTATATTATTGTTATTTGTACTATATAATTTTTTTACTTATTAAATAAAGAAAAAAATTAATATATATAAAGGAATAACTAAAAAATTTTTTCTTAAAAATATTAATATTTTTAAGAAAAATCACTGTTTATAAGAAGTAAACCAGTGAAAACAATTTTAATTTTAAATATTTCACTATCTTATTAATCCATCCTGAGAATAAAATAAAAATCATATAAATTTGATAAATACCTGTAAATTTGAAGGACAACAATGTTGTCCTTCAAAACAACTACAATATTATTATCGGTTTTATATGTTTTTTTATTTATACTACATATTTTTAATTATTTAGTAAAGAAAAAAATAATATGTGGACAAATAATTAAAAATTTATAGAAATTTCATTGTCTACAATAAGTAAATCAGTGATAATTATTGTGTGTTTGAATATTTTAGGTGAACACCAAACATTCGGTTTAGTGTTCTTCCCAATTAATCCACCTTGAATAGATAATAAATATATATTTTTTTCTATTTAGACTCGACAAATTAATTTATCATATTTAAATAAAAATATTCATATGTTCACTATCAACTTTATATATTTTGAATTTAGAATGATTTAAAAATTAACAATGTGGCTAATCTACATTATATTGTATTTATTAACAGTTACAATGTATGTGTTCCCATATCACTAATATTGTATTAATAATATAATATTTATATTTACATGTTTAACATGATAATTTATCATGTGTATATTTCCTATTTATTTTTGTGTGTAATTATATCCACTTTTCACTTTCATGATATGTTTATTATTTTTACAGATATTTTGTTACCATATACAAAGTGTCTTTTCGGTAGTGTTTTTCCTCCCAGAATTTTGCTTTTTTTTAAGAAGTATCTAAAAACAGGTTTTTTGATAAGAAGTGGACTATGTGGACGTGTCTCAGAAGTACTCATTTTCTAACTTTCTGTATAGATATACAGTATTTTTTTTAATTTTAAATTAGGTTTCCAGGTAATTTTTTGCTCCAGAAAAAAATTTATCCGGAAACAAATATAATTAAAGTGTGTAATTAAACAATCGGTAATTGTACCATATATTTTGAAATATATGACACAATAATCTTAAGTCAGAGGAAAATTTGTTAAAATTACATATATTCATTTAATCTCAGGATGGATTAATAAGATAGTGAAACATTTGAAATTAAAATTATTTTCACTGGTTTACTTCTTGTAAACAGTGATTTTTCTTAAAAATATTAATATTTTTAAAAAATTTTTCCAGCTATTCTTTTATATATATTAATTTTTTTTCTATATTTAATAAGTAAAAATTATATAGTATAAATAACAATGATATAAAATTTGATAGAATATTGTAACAGATTTGAAGGACAACAATGTTGTCCTTCAAAATTACAGGTATTTATCAAATTTATATGATTTTTATTTTAGTCTCAGGATGGATTAATAAGATAGTGAAACATTTGAAATTAAAATTATTTTTACTTGTTAACTTCTCTTTGACAGTGAAATTTCTAAAAAATATTAATATTTTTCAAAAAATTTTCTAACTATTTGTTTATATATTAATTTTTTTTCTATATTTAATAAGTAAAAAAATTAATACATATAATAACAATGATATAAAAAATGATAGAATATTGTAACAGATTTGAAGGACAACAATGTTGTCCTTCAAAATTACAGGTATTTATCAGAATTATATGATTTTTATTTTATTCTCAGGATGGATTAATTGGATAGTAAAACATCTAAAATTAAAGTTATTTTTACTGGTTTACTTCTTGTAAACAGTGATTTTTCTTAAAAATATTAATATTTTTTAAAAAATTTTCCAGCTATTCCTTTATATATATTAATTTTTTTTCTTTATTTAATAAGTAAAAATTATATAGTATAAATAACAATAATATAAAATTTGATAGAATATTGTAACAGATTTGAAGGACAACAATGTTGTCCTTCAAAATTACAGGTATTTATCAGAATTATATGATTTTTATTTTATTCTCAGGATGGATTAATTGGATAGTAAAACATCTAAAATTAAAGTTATTTTTACTGGTTTACTTCTTGTAAACAGTGATTTTTCTTAAAAATATTAATATTTTTTAAAAAATTTTCCAGCTATTCCTTTATATATATTAATTTTTTTTCTTTATTTAATAAGTAAAAATTATATAGTATAAATAACAATAATATAAAATTTGATAGAATATTGTAACAGATTTGAAGGACAACAATGTTGTCCTTCAAATTACAATGTGTTTATCAAATCTATATAATTTTCATTTGGTCCCATATTGGATTAATAAGATAGTGAAACATTTGAAATTAAAGTTATTTTTACTGGTTTACTTCTTATTAACAGTGATTTTCTTAAAAATATTAATATTTTTTAAAAAAATTTTTCAGTTATTTGTTTATATATATTAATTTTTTTTTCATTATTAAATAATAAAAAATTATATAGTATAAATAACAATGATATAAAATTTGATAGTAATATTATAATGCTTTTGAAGGACAACATTATTGTCCTTCAAAAGCACAAGGTATTTATCAAAAATATATGATTTTGTATTAATCTCTTAAACACTAGACATTATAAGGACCAAATACTTCAGTATTTATTTCTGATATGAGTCTAGTATTTTATTATATATCGATGAAAATACTAGAATTTTAAGAGTCGAATATAATATTAAAAGTATTAACATTCAGGAAAATAATATATATCCAATGGATAGATAACAAATAAAATTATACTGAATTATAAATTTCAAGATATTTATCTTTAAGGTGAGGAAACATTTCATTCCAAGAAAATATTTTGTGAGAATTGTAAACCAGACCATTTCTTGAAATATACCATTCATTTCGTAATTTCTTATGCTTAATAAGATTAGGATAATTATCAACTAAATCAAATATAACTGGAACCTCTGCTCTAAACACTCTCCCAGCAATTTGTTCTATTCTTTTAATTGTGCATGTTAGGATCAACAAATTTATTCTTTTCCCCTTCCAATCTTTACAACTTTCCTTCTCATCATATCCCACACCTGTTTTACTTACAGTCCCCACAATAATATCTGCATCTTCATACTGCTTAATCCCACCAATTAACAAACTAACAGTTTTACCATATGGTGTAACCAATTTTTTCAAATCTTCCACCATCTTCTTTGCATGATCAACATGTTTTGTCAAAATTAGTATTTTTTCATTTAGATTTGCAAGCACCATTTTGTAAATAATACCATTTCTCTCCTCATTTAGATCAAGACTTTTCATGACACTCTGCATCATAACCCCCCTAGAAGTGAATTTAATGTCATTCGGAGCTATTCCCGTTTCAAAGAAAAACACAAAAAATGGTTTTTTGTTTATTTTAATGATTTTCTCAGTTCCCAACATGTAGTCCAACATTTTGTGGAATCCATCTGGCCTCTCATATGTGGCAGTTAAACCAGTGATATATAAAGGTTGAAATCTGAGGAGTCCAGCAACATGTCCTTCAGTGCAAAACATGTGAGCTTCATCAACAACCAGATGACCGACTTTATCAATTATATTTTGAGGAATACTTTGCAGTCTAGTATCCATACAAAAAATAATTTGAGCATCATCGGGATCAACCGTCCCGGCCATTTTTTCACCAATAACTGATATTCTTGCATTTGTCATGTTAACAGCTGTTCCTATAAATGATCTACCAACCAAGTCCCTGGGATATGTTATCAATGTTAAGCATCCATCCTTTTTTGCCAAATATTGAGCGAGATAAATAGCAGTAACAGTTTTACCAAATGAACAATAAACATTAAACACAACAGTGCCATTTTTTTCCAAATATTTCTTTGCATTCTCAATCACCTCCACTTGATAATCAAATAATTTAAATCCTTCACACATGTCAAACGGATCTATTTTTTTCCTCTCTACTCGTGTTGGACTACCATTTATATGATCATAAATTTTAGCATTTGGATTAGTGGATTTGAAATAATCTCTAGCGAATCTGTAAGGTAACCTTGCTACTTTATCTTCAACATTGAGAAAATTGATAGATGCTGTTTCTGTATAAAATTGAACGTTGTACTGAAATGTAGCGTCTTTAATATGTAATTCTCTTGATATTTTTTTCTGATCGTCATAGCTAATATATTCTAAAGGTATGTGAACAGCCATTAATAAAAATTAAAATAATAAACTGTGAAAAAATTGATTTTCTATTAAAAACAAATTTAATTTTAAATCAGTTCTAGAATATATTTTTTTGGACTATAACAAATTTCTGCGCAAGAATGTGTGACATTGAAGACAACTTTGAGTTTGATTATGTGGATAGTGAATATAATCCATACACTATGCCATCATATGCAGTTGAACCTGAAGCGATCAAGGAAATAAGATCTAAGAGAGTTCCCAGTGAGATTATAAATTCAGCAATTACCATATTCTATACACTTGAGAATCCTAATGGAAAAACACAAAAAGTGTTTAAGAAGGAGAAACGGGACAGACGTATATTTGTTTGTATTTATAGTGCATATAACATGGAAGGATTACCAATGGATCCAAAACATCTAGCATTAATGATTGGTATGAATATTCATATTGATAAAGCATTTAATGAAAATATGTTTAAGATTGAAATTGATCCGATTCTTTTAAGCAAGTTTTATTTACGAAGACTCAATGAAGTGAAAAAGGACATAGAGTTAAATGTTGATGGAATTATTGAAGAGGTGAAGAGAATATATGATATATGTAATGAAACAGAAGAAGGTCATGATTATCTTGTCAATAGCCCAGTTAAATCAATCTCCATAGGAATTCTTTATTTTTATCTATATATTCATGATTTTGCAGATATATACAAGGATTATTTGAAAGATGCATGGTATTTATCGTTTAATTGTATCAAAAAATATTATGTGTCTATTTCCAATTTGTATAATACATTGAATGTTAATCGTAAAGAAAACAAAGTGACATTTTGGTACGGTGATATATATGGAAAAGATTTTACAAAATTACAACAAGAGATGGCTGTCGCATAACATGTTATAAATATACCAAATATAAATAATATCTTTGATAATATTAAAATTTTTAAAATTTCTTAAAAATACAAATTGAAAGCCAATAAATTACAAATTTAAATATAAATAATGGATGTGCAGGTTGCAGGTAAAATGGAATGTATTATATCTTTCGTATGCAGGCGTATGAAAGAATTGTATGATATGTATATAAAAACTAGATTGTATTTGACGGATGTATATAAAGGTGAAACTGTACAAAGATTTGCATCACCAGCTGACAAAATGCTCTCTTATTACCAATAATAAATGTATAATTAATAAACTCGTAAATTAGTAATTTCGTAAAAAAATTAAGTATAATAAATGTGTGATATACCTGATGTGGATACATTTTTGAACAACAACTGTTTGGAATACGCCACATACACAAATAAAACCCAAGAGTATTATGATACCCTGTTCAGAAATACATATCCTGATGGGAAAATTTATATACCTGGAGTTAATAGTACTGTTGAACAATTGGAATTTCAAAATTTGTTAGTTGATTTATGTAATTATAGTGACAATGGTAGATATTGTAGGAAACCATTAATTGAATTATGTTCAAATTATACCAGAGAAGATACTTTAAATAACAATATAAGAAGAATGTGTGGATGTTATTTACCAGATGAATATTATTCAAGTGACCAGGTGCGATCATGTGACACATTATGTTCAAATCAGAATACAATACAATATTTCACTAGTTCAGAACAAGTAATTCCAACACAATGTATAACAAACGCATGTATAATAGATAATATAACAATAGAGTCGATAAATAGCAATGTTGGAGATATAACCTTTAATCAAATCTGTCCATTCTGCAGAGGTTCTGCAAATTGTCAATGTATTATAAACGACGTTAATATAATCACCAGAAATTCATCAATCGGTGCAGTAACAATATCACAAAACTGTGGTAGTAGTTCAAAATGTTTATCCAGGACATCGTTTGGAACACAAGAAGAAGTCCCATGTGATGAATATTTTTCTGAATTTGGAGAAAATGTGTCATATACTGTTCAAATACAAACTATAAGTTACAGAATAATTATTGTGTTAAGTATATTAATATTTTTATTGTTAGTATTATTTGTAATAGCATATGTTTATGGTGTAATAAGTCCTAAACCCACGATGGTAACACATGTTACTCAAGATATAAATTCAAATAAAATACCACTGTCAGAACCCAAATATTTATCGATTAATCTGGCGTACATATAGTTTACATAAGAATATAAATATAAATAATATTTATATTTTTTTATTTTTATATTTTGTTACCCAATCCTAAAAACAACATGTTTGTCCTATTAGTGTTCTTATTTTTGAATTCGTTAATTTTATTCAAAATGTACATTTTACCAGAACAGTGATCTTTTGGTAAATCTTTCATTTTTTCATCTGATAAATCAACAATCTTAAATGTTTCCAAGAAAGTACAATTTTCAAAAATGTCCATTTCAACATTTTCATGATTAACATAATGTACATCTTTTTCGAAAATACAATTTACAAATGCTGAAGAATAAATGTGATTTACATCAATGGTTAATTTTTCTGTGAACCATACATTAACGTAAGAACCATTTGCTAATTCATATGTTTTAATTTTATCAACTGAACTATACGTGTATGAATCTGACAAATTCACATCATCAATTTTATCAATAATTGTATTAACATCATCGTCATCAGTACACATTTTGTCCTCGTCCATATTAATTTCCACACCACTGGCTATAATTTGATAAAATTGGCAATGATTGAATATATTCAGATTACCCACGTTGATATAAATAATTGAATCGAATTTACAATTTACAAAAGCATTAAATTGTAAAGACTCTTCAATGATGTTAATATGAACAATTTTCTTGAAAGTGCAGTTGTTGAAACTTCCTTCCTCGATCAAATTCACGTTTATCACTATTTCATTGTTAAAAGTACAATTATTGTAAGTATTCTTCATAATATTCTGTTGTAGAATCTTCTTCAAATTCAAAAATTCTAAATTATCATACTTACCATGCAGATCAAATTCCTCACCGATGTCAAGATAACTATTTTCATCCATTGTTTTATATTTCAATATAATATTAAAACAAATTATGATTACAAATTTATAAAAATTTCAACAAGTGCACAATTTATGGGAATTTTAAAGCAGATACAATTATAACAAAGGTACAAATTTCAATATGTACGATACATATGCATAAATTTCAATACGCACAATTTATAGATATAAATTTCAATACGCACAATTTATAGATATAAATTTCAATACGCACAATTTATAGATATAAATTTCAATACGCACAATTTATAAATATAAATTTCAATACGCACAATTTATAAATATAAATTACAATACGCACAATTTATAAATATAAATTTACAGTAGTACTGTAAATTTTTGTATATTAGAAAATTAAGATGTATTCAAAGAAGCAATGTCATAAACTGAATCGTAGCTAGCATGGTTAGCTTCATGATTTACGATTAATATAAGCCATTTTCTTTTGATGATATTACCATCACCATATTTGAAAAATTTTTTTCTAATCAAATCTATAACATGTTCTTTGCTATTACTATCCAAAGTGGTTAAAGATTCATCTAAAAGAAGAAATGGTGATTTACTCATTTTTGCAAATGCAAACAATAAAGCCATTCTAACTCTTGATTTTTCACCTGTAGACAATGATTTAATGCTGGTATATTCTATACCATTGTACATGATTTGTAAGTTAATTGTTGGCTTAATATTACCAGTTGTCTTCAATTGTTTTAATGTACTCAACCTAACAGTTATTGGTTTCATGAATATGTCAAGTAATATTTTATTTGTTATTCTGTTTATTTTTTCCAAATTAGTTTCCAGAATATGATGATGTGCATTATGTATGGTTGTCTTTAATTTATACATTCCTTGAACATAAGAATTTACAGTCTTCTCATTATTCTCACAAATTTCCAAATTATATCTAAGCAATTGCATATCTTTCAATTTTTTCTGAAGGTCAAACTGTTTCAATCTTAAATTAACATTTGTTACAATATCATTCAACTGTAAATCAAGGTCTTTCAGTTTATCATAAGTAAAAATAGGCACATCTTTAATTTGACTCTGATAATTATAAATGTCATTTTCAATCTTCTGTTTATCGTTCAATAATTTCAACTTGCTCCCATATTCCCTTTGTAACGTATTAATTTCATTTTCTAACACATTCAAATCTTTACTAATCGATTCATATTCATCCATACCTTTAATGCTGTTAACAATATCCTCTAGTTTTTTCTCCAATCTCAATTTTTCTTGATATTTATGACAGTTATTTATTTCGTTATCAATGTTGATCATATCACCATTTTCATCAACAGGAATGTTTATACTACTATATTTGCTCAGCTTACTCTCAATAGTGAAAAGCCCATCATCAACATATTTGTTTTTTCTGTTCAAAACCATGACAGGTATATTTGCTATCTCTTTCTCTAATTTTGCAATGTCATTCCACAACACACCAATTTTCTTGCTTTTATCTTCCTCCAATGTTAAATGATTTAACATTTCATTCATTTGACAGACATCCATACTTTCACTATCAGTGCCTAACAATGACAATTTTCCTCCATTCAACCACAATTTAGAACTACATTTAGGACATGATAAACTATTATTGTGATTTTTGATTTCATATCTTAAAGTGTTTATCTTATCGGAAATAGTCACAAAATCAATCTCATTATCAATGACAATTGAATTCAATTTGTCAATCAGTTCATTATGTAACTTTTCCAAACTACATCTTTTCTGATAATTTTGATAATCGTAAATGTAATATTTTGCTTCATACAACAAAGATATTTCACCTTTAATATCGATGTCTTTATAGCCGCCCCAGATCTTTAACTGTTCAATTGTATATTTTGGATATGGGCATATAATGTCTGCCAACTGATTTTCATAATATGTTTTATCCCTCAACAGTTTACCTCTTTTAATGCCAGATAGCTCATCCTTTAAAGCTTTTATTTTATCAGGATATGAATCTACATCCTCCTTATTCACAATTATTTTGCTAGCCTTTTCCTCTAAATTCGCCAATTCATTCTTTATTTTATTGTTCATATTTACAATAAACTCGTAATTGTTCTTTTTTACAATCTCTTCTTCTTTTATTTTCAATAACTTGCATCTCATTGAGTTTTCCCATGTTCTGATTTCAAACTGCCAGTTATTCACATCATAACCCAAACAATATTCTTTCATGATAGCACTAACATCTTCTTCTGACCAAATTGATGTATTTATATCATTTTTATCAATGCTGTTATAAATAGAGTTGTAATTCATAAATATACTTTGCTTATTTATCTCAAACTCCTTTAAGTGTACTTCATATTTTTTGATTTGGTCAACAATGTACTCGATGTATCTTTCATATTTATCGTTGTTTAAATCACATATTTCTCCTAGAACCCTCAACTTTTCATCACCTGACAATGTTAAAAAATGATATTCATCGTGAGTTAAAAGAGTTGATGATAACCATCTATCATATGATCCAAATTTATTTATAATATGTGCTTGGGCAGAATTGCCGTTCAGCTTACAAACTGAATCAGAATATTCATGGAGATTGGGATTCATTTGTCTGAATATAACAAAAGGATTATCAGCATTATTAGAAGTAAGTTTGACAGATACTTGTAATTTAGAATTATGTTTTGGTTTACAATCAGTTTTAGAATGTGGTTCGTACAAAACGAATCCCAGAGCATTCATAATAGTAGTTTTACCAATACCAGATGGACCATCCAATAAACATAAACCAAATTCAGGGAATTCTATTTTGCAATAACTGTAACTGTAAAAATTTTTGAGCTCCAATATATACATCGTGAATCTAAACAAATTTATTCAAAAAATAAAAAATAAAATTGATCAATTTACCATAAGTAATATAAGGGATATAAAACATAAAATACAGATGAAACTCAGAAGAGAAGATTTATGGATGAATGGTGAGACTTTTTCCAGCACATCCAATTTAGATCCAAATTCTGATTTAGAACTAGGAATTAAATTTTGTGTTTTTGCAGGTGCGGGTGTATTTGGAACAGCTTATGCAGGAGTATGTAAAGCATTATTAGAATATGGATTGACGAAGAAAATAAAATATTGGATAGGTTCATCAGCTGGGTCAATAGCTGCGACATTTATAGCGTGTGGTATAGGATGTGATAAACTGGAAAAAATACTCAAAGATACAAGCATAAATAAATTCATGGACATAGGAGGAATAGATGAAAAGAAGAGTATATATGATAAGTTAGTTTCAGGTGCAAGTTATCTTGAAATATTCACAAAATGGGGATTAGCTCGGGGTAAAGTAATGACTACATGGTTAGAAAAAAATATAGAAGAGCTTGGTTATAACAAAGCACTAACATTTTCAGAACTTTATAGTATGACTGGGAATCATCTTGTTATAACTGCGACATGCATAAATACAGCAGAAGTTATATATTTTAGTAGATCATCTACACCTGATTTATCGATAATAGAAGCAATAAGAATAAGTATAAGCATACCTTATATATTTCAACCTACATGGTCAGAGATAGATAATGAAAAATTAATACTTGTTGATGGTGCAGTTCTCAACCATTATCCACTAGATGTTACAGATGTAGACACAAATAATATCATTGGATACAACAGACAATGTATAGGATTTTTGCCAGTAAGAGATGGTAATATAATGTACAACAGAGAAGAAGTTACTAATTTTATACAATACAGCAATTCAATATTACAAAGTTTGCATTATAGACTTCTAAAAGAAATATCAAAGCGACCATTTTTTTGGGAAAGAACCGTCCCAATAGAAGTATATGACTGGGATTCCAAAGATTTTAATATTAGTGAGGACAAAAAAAATAAATTAATAGAAAATGGATACAATAGCACAAAAAAATATATAGAAGAGAGAATAGAGTTAATAAAAAAATATGGACCAATACCAGATAATTTGTTCATAAGTGACAAAGTAATAAGCAATGAATATTTAACATATACAAATATATACGATACAAATCCCGATTGGATGTGAAAAGGCATTTTAAGAAAAAAATTTTTTTATTTTTCCGCAATAAAAAGAAGGACCACGATGGATATCAACAACTCATCTTCTAATAACTGGAGCTCAAAATGGAATTACAATAAATGGGACGATAGTAAAGACGAAAGGAAAAAAGACTGTGGTTGCGGTCCAAAACCCAAACCCAAACCAACACCAAAGCCTAAACCAAAACCATGTCATGAAACTGAACTTTGTCTAGAACCATTTCCAACATGTGTTCCTGATAAATGGATAGACGTTCCACCAATTGTAGTCAAACCTGAAAAAGAGAAGATTCAAGGAGAACCATTTTTTGTAACTGCTAGGTTCAAAGTTACACCACCACCAATTATATTCCAACCAAAGGATATAGTTGTCAAGCCCAAAAAGGTTAAGGCTGAGGGTGGTAAAATTTGGGTAAAACCACCTGAGGTAAAATTACATACAAAATATGTCCAAAAGCATCTACCATGTGATTGCAAAAAAGATCATTTAACATCAACATCTGAATCAACATCCAGTAAATTAAAGGAAGAATCTAATATCGCAGAATTCACAAAGGGGAAGAAAGAATTAGAACTCTTAAAGGAGCTGGAAATATTGAAGAAAGAGAATGAACTTTTATCATTTGGTATGAAATCAATAGAAAAATCTCTTGGCGATAATGATATTAGTGTATCATCTAGATCAAAAAGATTGGAAATAGAAGAAGAATTAGAACTTGTAGAAGAAGAATCTGAGGGTCAATCATTGGAAGAATTGGAAGAATTAGAATTATCTGAAGATGGTTTAGAATTGGAATCTGAAGAAGAATCTTAAATGGACCAGGATTTTAACATGTTTATTAAACATGTTTACCAAAAAAATATAAGATAAACGTGATTATTATATTTTTTTTTCGTAAAAAAATTTTTATATAAAAGATTAAATGACAACAGCAACAAACAACACAAGTTTCATAGGTGCTACAAATGTTGGTAATTCACCAAATGAAGTCACTGTAAATAAGAACATCACAGAATTGGGTAGAGTTGATGCAAGAACAGCTATTGGAGAACTTACATATCATAAACTTGCATTCAATAAATCCATAATAGATTTACAATTAGTATTGTTAACAGCCATAGAGTTAGCAGAGTTAGGACTTATTCCCCCAAATATTGCACCTATTGTTTTATCATACGCTGAAATGATCAGAGGATCAATTGCAAGAATAGAAGGAATATTCAGTATAGCAAACAAATTTTTATTGCAATTTATTGACTGTTTATCTAAATTCTACAAGACAGAATGTGATAGCACTATTTATCAATCATTTATAACAATGATCAAGAAGTTATATCCATCATTAGATTTAACTGTATCAGCATGTAGTTCTATGACACAACTCACCACATTCAATTCTAATTCTAATACAACGCCTCCCGGATTTGCAAGAATAAATGTGTTGTTAAGTGAATATGAAGCATACATTGCAATGAATATATATGATATGTTAGTATTTATTATATCAATAATTGACTCTCTTCCAGACGATCCCAGAAAATGTAAATTAGCAAAATGTTTGTTTAACAACTATTCATTGTTTATCAATGGTATACTTTTTGGAGTTGATTATAAAGTATCAAAATGCTCAGATGCATATGATATCAATGGGTTTATTAAAAATAAAACATGTAAGCTCAGCAACAGAGACACATTCTTGTTTTTCAGATCATTATTCCGCAAATTTGAGGTATCATTAAAGGATGTTTGTGAAGAAGACCAATGTGAAGTTTTCAGACTAGTATACATGTTTATATCATACATTATTGAAGTAGTTTTCTTTGAAGGACCAGTTGTTCATAGAACATTAGTAAGTACCCCAGGTATGGATCCATCATATAATGGTACTATATTCTTAGCCATCAACAATGCTGAAATCTGTAGATTAATATCACAAATTATATCCAGATTACCAAATCCATGTTTACCCAAATGTAAGCCCGACCACAAACCAGATTGTCAACCTGAGAGTTTAGCATCCGAATGTCGATCTGAAAGCTTAGCATCTGAAAGCTGTTCAATTGATTCATCTGATATCAAAATTGTTAAAAACAGAAAGAAATAAATTTGACTAATTAAACAATAATTTTTAATAAAAATTATAAACATGAGTTTATTTATGATTTTGAATGAAGAAAATGAGCAAGATAGAATTGTGTTAAAAAAATTGTTCAGGATCAAAGGGAATGAAATATCAATGATGTTAAAAAGAGGATATTCTACAGATGAAATTTTAACAGTAACATATGGTAGTAATTTAAACAACGCTAGTAATTTTTTCATACCACATAGGGGGGATGTTATCACAAAATTGTTTTTGTATGAAGAGTTAACCCCGCTAGAGTATATTACAATGAAAGATAGAAATATAAATATAATGGAAGAAAAATTCAATAAATTTTTAGAATATAGAAGGACATATAAATTATTTAGAAGTCGTGAGGAATTTAGCTTTGTATGGAAAGATAGTGTAACAAATAGTTTTACAGCAACAATGTATTTATACAGTGGAGAAGGAACGTCAGTTACTACAGCAGCATATGGGAAATTAATAAAACCTATAATAATAGGAAATAATTCTGGTACAAATTTAGTGATATATACGAATAACACATTGGGACAGACATCACATGATAGTGTAGCAATTCAAATAAAGCATTTTATAACTATATCTGAAAAACAGTTGGGAACAGATAACGAAGAATACAATAGTGAGAGAACGAGAGGGATAGTATTTGAAGATTTCCTTGATTCCAACCTGGCAATTGAAGCGCCAAAACATTGTTTTGCACCATTATATTATGAGTATATATCACCTGAGAGATCAGCTGAATGGGCAAAACAAGAAAGATTACAACTGGGAAAGATGCCCGCGATGTTGCGAAGTGATCCAATTTCCAAAAGTAATAATGCCGAAAGTCATGGAGTTTTTAAAATGGATGTAACAAGCAGTACATATGATGTAAATACATTTTATCGTGTTGTAATAAACCCCAAGCGGCCAAAGAAAGACAAGTAATTTCATAAAAATTACTTGAAAATATATTTTTTTTAATATAAATAATATTATATATTATTTTACAATGAAAAATGTTATCACAAAATGCACCCATAAGGCCTATTAATTTATCTTCACCTCCACCTCTCACAAGTGTTCAACAACCAAGAGCATTTATTCCTCCTTCTCTCACAAATATTCAACAACCAAGACCGCTTATTCCATCACAAAATATTCCCATAAAACCAATTAATTTATCTTCTCCAACTTCCACAAATATTCAACAACCAAGACCGTATATACCACCTCAAAATATGCCCGTAAAGCCAATTAATTTATCTCCCACTACTATTCAACAACCAAGTCTATACATTCCACCTCAAAATGCACCTATAAGGCCAATTAATTTATTTTCTCCTTCATCTCCCACTAATATTCAACAACAAAGACCACAAAATGCACTCATAAAGCCAATTAATTTATCTTCTCCTTCATCTCCCACTAATATTCAACAACAAAGACCATATATATCACCTCAAAATATGCCCATAAAGCCAATTAATTTATCTCCATCACTATCCCCCACCAATATTCAACAACAAAGACCAATCAATTTATCTCCATCACTATCCCCCACTAACGTTTACCAATCAACATCTTATATACCACCGCGTGTATCTCCTACAAATTTTCAACAACAATCAAGACCACAAAGTATACTTGTAAATCCTTTACAACCTGTGAGTCCCATACGAAATGAGTCTGGTCCGTCACGATATATACGACCAATTACAGCAGTAAAAAAATCGCCTACTAGTCCAATAAGAAATATTTCATATTCACCTCCAGTAAGTCCACAACGAGATGTGTATAGTCCATCATATTCACCTAAACTAATAACAATACAGCATGAAGACACAACACCAACCTATCACAATATTTCGAACATAATGAGTGAAGGTGGAGATGAATATTATTTTGAAGATAGCAACAAATCTAATTCTATTATTGGTAATCCATATCTGGAAAGTGTTGATGAAAAAGGTGAAGATGAAATAGTTGATTTTCCATATATCAAGACAACTGTAGATAGAGAACCAGCTACATCCAAGAGCATATCTATGAGCAGTAAAATAATCAATAATATCAACATGTCTCTAGAAAATGTAGAGAAAACAGATTTTGGAATATCGTTAGAATGGGATATAATTACCGATGAGGGTGTAATCACAGCCACTCCTGGAAAATACACAACGGAAATATCAGATTTACCAAAAACACTGGCTGAATTAAAACATAATATACATAAAATAACGGGAAATGTTGGTAAAAGTGGTGAAAAGAGATATCTTGCTGAACAATTAAGGAGTTTGATAATTCACTTTAAATGTGGTGATACAAGCGGGAAGGTAGTACAATTAAGAAGAATTCTTTTAGACTATATAGAAAGTACTGATGTAAGTATTAGTCTTATGTAATCATGTTTATAAGCATGATCATAAACATATTCAATGAATATGTTATTTATATAATTGACATATTAGTAATCATCGTCATCGTCTTCATCACCATCATCGTCAAAAGGTTCGTCATATTTTCCATATTTAGTAATGGGATCACTTCCATCTCTACTTGATTTAATTGTTGGTGTTACTTTACCACTTGAAGACATAGTGCTAACGATCACATTTCCTTGTTTAGCAGTGGGTGAATTAGTTAAATGTGATGCATTAGTAGTAGGTAAAACACCACTTGGAGAATTATTAGAAACTGGAGGTATGTTAAGAGATGGAGATGGTGATTTATTTACAGTTGGAGGATTATTAGAATTGTTGGAAACAGGAGGAATATTATAGGTTGTAGATAAATTTGAAGAAGGTAAACTATTTGTTACTGGTAATTGATTTGATGGTTGATTATTATTTATTACTGGTAATGCATTTGAAGAAGGTAAACTGTTCACAGTGTTCATTGGTAATGGATTTGAAGAAGGTAAACTATTTACTGTATTCATTGGTAATGAATTTGAGGAGGGTAAATTATTTACTGTGTTCATTGGTAATGAATTTGAAGAAGGTAAACTATTTACTGTGTTCATTGGCAATGAATTTGAAGGAGGTAAATTATTCACAGTGTTCATTGGTAATGAATTTGAGGAGGACAAACTATTTACTGTGTTCATTGGTAATGGATTTGAAGGAGTTAAATTATTCACAGTGTTCATTGGTAATGAATTTGAAGAAGGTAAACTATTCACAGTGTTCATTGGTAATGAATTTGAGGAGGGTAAATTATTTACTGTGTTCATTGGTAATGGATTTGAAGAAGGTAAACTATTCACAGTGTTCATTGGTAATGAATTTGAGGAGGGTAAACTATTTACTGTGTTCATTGGTAATGAATTTGAAGAAGGTAAACTATTTACTGTGTTCATTGGTAATGGATTTGAAGAAGGTAAACTATTTACTGTGTTTAGTGGTAATGGATTTGAAGAAGGTAAACTGTTTGTTTTTAATGGTAGTGGATTTGAGGAGGGTAAACTGTTTGTTATTGGTAATGAATTTGAGGAGGGTAAACTGTTTGTTATTGGTAATGAATTTAAGGATGAAGAAGCACCATACATTGGTAAACCACCCGACATATTTGAATTATTAACATGAGTTCCAATAATAATTGGTTGGAATTGTCCTGGTCCAAATGGAAATCCTGGATTTAACATACCTTGTGCACTTCTTTTGACATCAATCTCATTTTCATAATCAGCAATTATATTGGTTTCATCTGGATCTAAATAACTCAAATTCCTTTCAGCCAGAGATACTTGTTGTGGAGATGTTAATTTTTCAACAGAATTTCTTTCTCTGTTAAAGTGACCCAAACAGATATATTTATCTGAACCAAAATATCTGAAAATAAAGTTTGTCGTTCTTTCAATGTATATACTATCTTCTTTTATTTTGGTAAACAATTCCAAATTCATGACATTTCTAACTTTATTAACATTCATGTTATCACCTGGTACATAAGAATTAGAACCAGACATATTTGGCATATTAAAATTTGTAGCATATCCGGTAGCATTTTTAATACCACCTGCTTCCCTCAATGCATTTTTACACTTCTTACCAGTTTCAGTATTATAATGTTTTTCACAACCCCAACCATCTGGATCTTTTGGTGTTATTTTTAAATCACATCTTGTTCCCTTTTTATCATTGCCTCTTTTAAAGATATAATTGCATTTCTCATCATCAGTTTCAGCCTTTACTTCAACCTTTTTTGCTCTGGTGGCTGTCTGTTTTTCAAGAACCCCAGACATATTCAGAGATGGCAAAGATGCATTTACTAAACAACTGGAATTTACAGACTGATTATTATGTGGTATATATGGTAATTTTAAACATTGAGAATACAATTCTTCAACAGTGACTTGCGTAGGAACGTTTCTTACATTGATATATCTTACTACTTCTGGGAGCACAACGTCTTTGATAACCTTAGAAAATCCACTTACACAGGATGATTCGATGGATGTCATTATTCAATCGTTTTAGCTTAGATTGTTGAAAATAATATTTCAATTATTTTATATTAATATTTATTTTTAAAGATACAGATATTAATTTAAAATAAATTTTATGAAAAATTTTACAGTATTGAATGTCATCACTATTATCATGCAAAGAAAAAATAAACGATATAAATGATATAAACAGATCTGTACCATGCACAAAATTTCATTTTCACAAGAATGAAGATGAAAATAATGGTGAATACAGACGTATTAATTTATTATATGTTAATATATTCATAGAATATATTGTGTAAGTATACTTAAATAAAATAATTTGATAATTAATATGAATCATCTGCTTCTCCCTCACCTTCTCCATCATTTTCACCATCATCTCCTTCATATGAAGCAACTGGACTACTTCTATCGTTACTTGCTCCTTTTGACATTAATGAATCCACTAATTTGGCATTTTGAACATCTGAATTTTGAGATGTAGTTGGCAAACCGGTCGAAATACCTGTACTTGGTAACATGTTATTACCTTGTTGAATATTTATCATTGGTGATATAGTTGGCATTTGTTGAGTTGTATTTATAATTTGTTGACCCAGAGCTGGAATATTTTGTACTGGTTGTTGTTGTGGTTGATGTGGTGGCATTTGTTGAGTGACAGATGGTAAATGTTGTGGTTGATGTGGTGGCATTTGTTGAGTGGTAGATGGTAAATGTTGAGCTGGTTGTTGTTGACTTAAAGATGGGATATGTTGTTGTTGATTTAAAGATGGAATATGTTGTTGTTGTTGACTTAAAGATGGGATATGTTGTGGTTGTTGATGAGTGACGGGTGGTAATTGTACTGGATGTTGTTGTGATGTCAATTGTGGATGAGAGAGAGGCATTCCATTAAACATTTGTTGATTAGGATGGGATGTGCCATTTGACATACCACTAGGCATTTGTGTGTTATTAACTATAGGCAAACCAGGAGTCAATCCTGATGGTGGTGGTCCAGTGGAAATTGGTACATTGATATTAGGTGGTAACCCATTTGATGTACCATATGATGGTAAAGTATGACCCGACATTTGAGAACCACTATAAACTTGTAAATTTCCAAGAGTAGTTTGATTTTGACCTGGAACGTGAACAGTAGATCCTGAAACATTGGGCATGTTAAATTGTGGTGCTAATCCACCAATATTTCTCATAGCAACATCTTTGGGTGCACCTTTAGCCTTTTTTGCTATTTCAGTGTTCCAATGTGTGTTACAACCCCAACCATCTGGATCTTGATCAGAAATTTTCAAGTCACATCTATTTCCCTTATCTTTGCCTCTAATATATACGTAATTGCACATTTCACTCTCATTTTGGGCTTTAACCCCTGCTTTTCTTGTTCTAGTAGAAGCAGTTGGTTGTTTTTCAACAATTCCAGCCATATTGAATGATGTGATAGGTGCGTTAACTAAATTACTTTGTCCTGGGAATGAAACAGTAGAGTGAGTGAGTGGAAGTTTTAAGCAATGAGTATAAAGCTCATCAATAGTAACTTGCGTGTTATTATTTCTAACATTGAGATATTTGACTATTTCGGGGAGTAAAGTTTCTTTAACAACTCTAGAGAACCCATTAATGCAAATTGATTCAACTGATGCCATGTTTGATAATATTACTGATGTGATAAAATTATTTCAATCGTTCTAGATAAATTTATTTTGGTTTCCAAAAATTTTAATTTAAAAATAAATTTTGTAAATCCCTAATTTTTTAAAATTATTATAATCATTTGGGTCAGATTTAAAAGTTTTATTTTATGTAGTTTCACATAAGTATTTTACCGCTATTATAGAAAATCATACGATTTCAACAATAATCACTACGTGTGTTAACTATGACATAATATCAAAATTCATCTGATATCCTCACTAAATACAGTGTATATGAATTAACACATTTTGTACTACAAATATTAAAATGTTAATAATCTTATAATAAGAAAAAATATTAGAACATTGATTAACACGCCTATTATGTTGGGACATCCTTCACATTTCAAAATTGATTTACCACCAACAGCAGTTACAGCTTTATTGGTTATATTATATGAAAACGGATTGAATATAAACAATGCTATCAATGCTATTAAAAAAGATACAAACCATTTCCCAGCTGAAGTTACATCTTTTATTGTTGTATGATCATCCTCCTCTATATCAGATATTTTAAATGGTTCTGGATCTGAAATACCATTATCAAAATCTGGTTTATCTGAAAATGGATCCTGCATTATATTTAAATAACAAAATTTTTTGTTTAACAAAATCTCACATAATAAAAAATATTAAATAAAAAATTTACAACAAATAAAATTATTTTTTCAAAAAAAAGTGGTATTCAGAATGGCAGGACATAATCAAAACGTATTCTTCGCAAATCATATTCCTTGGGAAAATGATATCGCCAAGCTAAGAAGCAAGCTTGAAATCATATTCGAACAATATGGTTTGGTTGACAGAACCAATGAAACTTCAGTTAATAACATGAATAGAATGTTAAGTCTTGATGCTCTTCAAAACTACTGGTCAAAAGCATTTATACATGAAAATATCAATCCTAATTTCAATTATGAATTACTCGAGTTCAAAGGTGATTCTGTCACCAAATATATGTTAACCAAATATATCACCCAAAGGTTTGGTGATTTAATCACTGAAGATGTCGGTAGTACGTTCTTGTCTATTTATGCTGCTGAAAATTTTCAAATAAGATTGTCAGAAAATATAGGATTAGACCAACTCGTTATATTTGATAGGAACCAGATTAAAGATGATAGAGTGATTCAGAAAATAAAAGAAGATGTCTTTGAATCATTTATGGGGTGTCTTGATGAAACAGGAGATAAATATTTAGGAACAATGTATGGTACAGTGTATTGTTATAATTTCATATGTAACATATTCAACAGGGAAGATATAAGAATGGAAGACATTAAAAAGGATGCAAAAATTATTATCAAACAAATCTTTGATAGTCATCATTATGGTGTAGTTCAATATCATGAAGAGAATTCTGACAACAAGATGCTTGGTGCGATGAAAGTTACTTTAAAAAGAGACACTGGACAAATATTAGGAATTGGATATGGTTGTAAAAATGAAGCAAAAACGGAAGCTGCAAAGAATGCCATTAAAAATTTGGAAAATATGGGAATTACAGAATCGTCGGGTAGAGCACACAATGCTATTATTAAAGATTCTACTGCGAGTAAAATGGACTTTCTAACGGGACAAGTTGCAAAAAACATCAAAATATATAATCAGAAAAATTCACGCAGTGCACCAATATATGAATATCGTATAAATATGATACCATCACAAGTTCCCAAAGCGTCAGTATCAATCGCTTATGGATATAGTAGTGATAAATTAACGTGGAAAGACAACGAACATGTAGCATTTGCAGATCCACATACTAAAGAGCCGTTAAGTGCAAAAGTTAATGTTTTAGAAAAATTTAATAAGTACCTGAAATCATTTTAATGTAATTCCATTCATAAATATTATATATGACAAGTTTACCACCTTCATCTTTAACTAAAAAACATGGAACAGTATTTACAACTATATTTGAAGTATTATTGATTAACCAGTTTCTAATTTCATCTTTATCAACTCTAATAACATATATTTTATTAACAAAATCAGTAGAATTAATTTCATTGAGTATGCTTTCCAACACACTCTTTTCTCTATCATTTGTAATTCTGTTACTGTATAAGAGTAAAATCATATTATATTTACAATAAATAAATAAATATATAATTATTATCACCGATAATAAATTAAAAATGTTAAAATTAACAAAAATTAGTTTATCACCTTAATATAAAATTTTACGTATAAAATATGGAGAACTATAATATATACGTCTTAGAAGCGGAAGAATGTATCGCAGATATTCATAAAAAACTTGGATCAGCTGGAGATTTTGTGTATTGTGAGATTATGTATAGATGGGATAAAAGTAAGAGAAGTTTAATAGAGACGAAGAATAAGAATCAAATAATATGTTCAGCTGAAACGATAGAAAAACTAGTAGAACTATATCCAGAATATAACGGTAAAATACAAGACTATGAATGGGATTCGTTTCCATATCCGAAAGAGGAAAAATTTGAAACTAAAGACTTACACATATCAGGAATACCAAACGATTTTTCACAGAGTGAAGCTGTAGAATATGTACATAAAAGATTAGAAAGAATAATATCAAAAGATGATTATAAAGTAGTGTTTGAATTAAGGGAAAGAAATGGACCTGGATTTATTCATGGTTTTGGAAAGATTGTGTTCGGAGAAAATGTACCAGATAAAACTAAATTCTTCTGCAAAATTGTATTACACAATAAATTATTGCTCAGCAATAAGGGATATAAATCAATGGTTTCGTCTATTTGGCATAAACACCAACAGACCAGAACCTTTAAACATACAAGAACAACGACAACAAAAAAGAGTATAATATCAGTTCTAAGCAATGGTAGTCCAGTTGTACATTTAAGAGATGCGAATGATGAAAATGAAAATGAAGAGACAAAGGAAACTGTAAATGAAACGGAAGGTGAAGAAATTCTATGTGTAACAGAAACTGTATAATAATGTAAATAAATCCAGCATTATAATTGTACTATTATTAAACGAAACCCGTAAAAGAAATTGGATATTTTAAACGTTTTGGGCGCTACGCTGTGAATTATGAACTATGAACAATGTATAATATATCATTGATGTATTAAATTGTAACTGATTATCTTTTATGTAACGCATAAGGTAAAAAGATATAATCACCATCCTTTCCTCTTACATCTACAGCTTTTAACATTTCATTGTAATAATCATCAATATTAAAATCATACGTTTCAACAATTTGTATTCTTGATACATTTTCTGGAGACTGATCAGGTATATTTTGAATGTTAAAATCAGGATTTATAGATATCACTACAAAATGTGTATATGGTAGCAAATGTAGAAGAATAGACAGCACAGTTCCATCATGTACCACAATAAACAATCTATCCGGAGATTTGAAAGATAAATTGTTAAACTGGGGATCACTTCTCAAAGAATAATAGATGTAAATGTTCCTCACGTTTTCATCCGGTGAAAAATAAACATAATGCCGCTTTGGATCCTCAGCAACATATTTTTCTGCAATATTTTTGAGTTTGTTTAAATTCATATCCGATCTCCTGTATAGAACAATATTTTTCATAATGCTGTCTGGATATTTATAACCATATTTCTGTAAATCTGTATCGGAACCAAGAAGAAAAAGTTTAATTTTTAAATCTGGCAAATTATCCATGACTCCGTATGCTAAACAATGTGGTTCGAATGAGCTGATATCACCTGAATAAACATATTCTTTATAACCACGTCTACCATTTTCGACTTTTAAATATCTGCTCAATCCTCTATATAATGTCCCCTGTTTGTATAAATTACTGTCATTGAACAATATGTACTCTTTACCATTATAAGTTATATTTTCCATTTTATATGAAAGCAAAATATATTATGATTTTTTGCGGGTTAAGTAAATATAAATGGATATAAATGGGTTAGTTAACCGTTTACAAAATAAATAGATCAATGAACAGTTTACAAAATAAATAATTAGTGAACAGTTTACAAAATAAATAGATAAGTGAACAGTTTACAAAATAAATAGATAAGTGAACAGTTTACAAAATAAATAGATCAATGATCTATTTATTTATATTACGAGTGATAAATAATGAATGATTTGGAATATAATTAATAATTTATTCTTCTGATCTATGATTTCCATAAATGGAGTTTATTTTATTTACAAGCTGTCTTGTGTTGACAGGCATCAATTTCATTGCACCATTGATACTTTGCTTAGATACACCAACTGGAGAAAATCCATCATAACCATAAACAGGCATTACTAATATATTTTCATCTGTTCTAACAGATCCGTCAACTGCAATATGGACCGACTCATTGCTTTTTACCAATATTCTTTCAAGTTGTCCAATATTTGAAGTTTGAATGGATGTATCAGCTGAACCTTCTCTACTACCCATTGCTGACATAAAATTCTCTGCAGGATTAAGTCCAACAAATAATGAATTATAACAATATCCTCTAGTTTCAGGAGTATCTTTACCAACAGGAAATACTGGTAATGTTCTACCACCCGGAAGTTTTGGCTTAATTCTTTCAGCATCAACCATCTGTTGTCCAAGTTGTGAAACAATATATGCATAATTTGAAGCACTACCTTTTGATCCAGCTTCACCCATAATAACAAAACTATTATCTTTTTCTGCAGATTTCATAGCATTGTCATCAACAATATTTTTATGATTAACAAGAGAATTGATGATATTCTGTTCCTTCTTGTCTGCTTCATATTTATTTTTGGGAGTTATGTTCATCAAACTCATAATTCTTGCTTCAGATTGAACAATATCATTTTTCATCTTCTCCAACATTTCTTTGGAATTTGTAGGTAAACAATCTTTTATTCCCAATGTGAACCCCCTATTTTCTAAATAACCATTTATAACTGAAGTAAATTCTGACACAAAATCAACAACTGCTTCACCTCCTTTACTTGAATAAATATTTGCAATTATTCCATCATCAACAGTACCCAGCACTTTTTTACTCAAAACACCTCTAATCATGATACCGTCTCTAATGACAACACCCTTATTATCAAAATAAAAATCAGAAGGAAGTGTTGCTGAGAATAATGCTCTTTCGGATAACCATGGAACCCTATATTTTGCTAATCTCTTTTGTAAATCAAACAGTTGTGGGGGAATATATGATTTCTTGTATGTAAAGTCCTCAGTACTTTTTATTAATTTACCAAATGAATAATCAAATATCTCCCTTGCCATAACACCCACTTTATCTGAATAATATGTGAATATCTTATATATACTGTCATATTCATCTTCTTTAGAAATTTTTTCTTCAAATGCTTTTTCCAACTGTTTTAATTTGTTCTCACTATCCGATATCAGTTTATTTTTAATTGTTATCTTAGAGATTTTTGATATTCCATTCTCTTCTCTGTATACAATTCTTATATCATCTGACTCTTCTGGATCTCTTCTAACACAGACATCTTTCTCATTTAAATACTTGTATTCCTTTCTCTTCAACTTGATATAATCAATATATTCTTTTTCAGACATATCTTCAACACGACCTTTGTAATTTATTATGTTTTTTCTCAATTCATCCATCTGTGGAAAATGTTCTTTTTCATAATTTCTTCTGTAATCATTGTACTTCTCCAGACTATCAAAATAATTATCATCATCCTCTTCTGATGGATTCCTTCTTGTTAATAAATATGAAGATGTCAGACCATCATATACAATCGCTATGAGGGGACTATTGTTTTCATCGTTCATTAGACCATTTCCAACAGATAACAAATATTGAGCTTCAGCCATTGCTTCAACTGTTTGAGGTACATGAATGTTAAACTCATCTCCATCAAAATCTGCATTTAAAGGAGTTGTTAAACTTAAATGAATCTGTAGCGTCCTATAATCAGTTATGACAGCGTATAAAGCAATTATAGATTGTTTGTGCAGTGAGGGTTGTCTATTTAAAATAATTATATCACCATCCCTTAAACATCTCTCAACCTCATCACCAATTTCCAATTTATAATCTGGATATTTCTGCCTAAAAATAGCACTTACTGACATTCTTTGACCCATAAATTTACCTCTTTCTGGTATAATGTATATAATTCTATTACATTCATACTCGTTTTGCAATTCATCAACTGTCAAAGATGTCACTTTATGTTTGACCGTTAATTTTCTGATCATATTCCTTGGAACACCAGCTTCATCTAATCTCATATTATGAGGACCGGCGGGAGATCTAGCAGCGAAATCAACTCTTTTACCCAACATATATGCTCTGACATATCCTTTCTTACCTTGCAACCTCTGAGTCAAATCATGGAAATTCTTATCTCTTTTATTTTTTCCTTCGACTCCTCTAAATATTGTGCAAATGTCCTCATATATTTTTCTCCTGAGATCTTCCTTTTCATTTTCACTGATTTTCCCATTTAGCTTCATAGTCATGCCTGCAATTTTTGCATAATAAAATGTTAGGTCATCTGTTGTATAAACACCGCCAGCATACATAGATGGTCTAACACAATATGGTGGTACCAGTAAATATTCCATGATAAGATTTCGTGGATGTGAATCTCTGAAACCTAAATCAAAAGCATCTTCATCAGTGATATTATCAAAAATTTTGTATATCTCTTCTGGATATCTCATATGTACTGTTGATTTTTCATCCATTGTGTCCAACTTACTTCCAAGATTGAAAGTATATCTCAGTCTATAATCATGGGCATTTGAAGTGACGGTATCATATATGGGAATAGCTGTAGTACATTTAGTCACACCTGGAATATTTCTTACTATATTACATGTTAATTTCTTTTTAACACAGTACTCTTTAATTGCGGTTATCTTACTGTGACCAGATAAACTTTGAAAACGTTGATATATTTCCTTACCTGCTAGTGGAGCAGAACATGATGGACATATACAACCTAATAAATCAATAATAATTGCTTGAAGAAGCGGATGCATATATTTGGGAATTTTGATTTTCAAAAAATGACCGGGACATTTTTCATATGGTAGCGAACATGATTCACACTTTTGCGATGGATGTTGTGGACCAGATCTTATATCATTAACTGAATTTTGGACCCCTAGTGTTACATCAGAATTAGTTACGTTTATGGGTGCTAATTTTTCAATTTCTTCTTTTGTAAATAATTTGTATTGAAGTGTTGATATATCAGTCAGACCATAATCGTTCTCAATTCTTGTTATTTCATTTCTTATTTCGATCAAATCCTCTAATTTTTGTTTCTTACCAGCATGTACATTTATTGATATTTTATTAGTGGTTGGGATTTCGTTCATTACATTGTTGTTAACAATGTTAATATTCCTGTAACCAACATCCTTGCTACTCAACCCAAAATCATTAGGCAAAGCCTCCCCATCATTCATGTTTATTTATATTATAGTAAAAATATAAATTTTTCGTAAAAATTTTATTGTATTTTTTCAATTTTCGATTATCAATATGGTATAAATAAAATTTACAAATTTTTATAAAAAGTTTATTGCAAAATTTTTTAAATATATTATAAATACACATATATGTCGGCTGGTCAGGATATTTTCAAAGCATATGGATTATCACAAATTGGGTTAACAGTTGAGGATATAAGTGATATTCTTAACAGTTTAAGTTCACAAAAAAAGACATATCATATTTTACAATCTGCAATATTTTCAAATAGGGATCCCCCATCTATAATTGCTATTGCTAATAAAGTTGGTATGTATATACCTAATTCACATAGGGTTGGTATAAAAGCATATGATTTTTTTATTAGAAATATTAATTACTATGAATCTGTTTTGGAAACAATATATTATAATATTAGTTACCCTGAACAAGAAGATATTTTTTTAGCAGAGGACAAATTAACACTTTTAATGAAGTACCCTGATCATATGATAAGGAAAAAAACTTTTATATTTTATCCTGAATATTCTGATAGGAAAATAATGTTAAAACAATTTATAACTGATAATTATGATAGTATTGGATATTTTACATGTGAGTCAAATTTACATAATAATTATAATCAACATGCAAATCTTTTCGTATATAGCAGTAATAAAGATAAACTTGCATATTGTTTGGTCCAAATGGAGAATGCTGTAGATTTAAACAATAAATGTATGTGGAAGCAAATGAATGAAAAATTTCACCCATTAACTGTACGTCATTTATACAAAACATTGTTGATTAAACAATGTAAATGGAAATTACATGATGGTTATAACAGAGAGAATGTGACTGTGTTCAACTCATTGATAAATAAATTAAATATATTGATATTATATTTTGATAATAATATATTATCGTTGTCCAGTATTATCAATGTTTTACCATCTAATGTTTATAATAACTGTTTAAACAAAAGGCAAAATACAAAGCAAATAATCAAATGACCCATTCACCTCATAAAAGATCATGGATCTCTTATTTTTAATCATTGCTATCATTTCTATTACCTTCAGGAAATGTGCACACGACACTTGAATAAATGGATCTAAATGACGTAAATGTTAATGCAAATATATATGCTAATAATATAATTAATAATGCAGTAAATAGACCTAGAAAATATGCAATTGCACTATTCATATTTAAAACATTAATTTTTTTTACATGATTTCATTCAATAAATAAATAAACATACCCAACACATATATATAATCAAATCTGTATACAGAAACAGATAAATATAATATTCTCAAAGCAAATCTATTCTCTAAATTAAAATATATGATTAAATAATCAATCCACAGACCTATTAAATGATATACAACTAATAAATTTTCATAATATGCCAAAAGCATAAACAGTGTTTCTAACAGTAATTTTATCATATTATTTCTTGTGGCTACAGATTCATGTATTAAATAAATTTGTTTTGGAAAACATGTGTAAATAATGGGTATGTTGCATATTAGGTTTAACGGTGCTGATATCAGTGGGAAATAAAACGGATTTACAATATACATGAGAAAAAAAATAATAATTAACATTTTAACCTATATGTTTTATTTCATAGTACATGTTTATGAGTAAATTAAATCACTGGTTTAGATAAAAAATAAATCAATGGTTTAGACAAAAAAATAAATCACTGGTTTAGATAAAAAATAAATCATTGGTTTAGATAAAAAATAACTCATGGGTTTAGACAAAAAAATAAATCATTGATTTATTTTTTCACTTTGAAAGTTAATATTCTAAAATTCTAATTTCTTTTTAGGTATTTGCCAATCGATACCCACCTGTCCTTTTGCATTTAATATTTGATTAACTTTGGCAAAATGGCCATTACCAATAAATGCGGGAACATCTCTTGAACTCTTTTCAGCTGAAAAAGGTGATGGATGTGATGATATGAGTTTCACACTGTCTTCATTAAGTCTAGATTTAAATTTAATTGCATATGCTCCCCACAATAAATATATACATTCTTGATTTTGGCTAATTATACTGGCTATTATTTTTTCCACCAATCCAGACCATATACTAATACCTGTATCTTTTTTACCGTGACTAAACGGTTCTCTAGGTTTTACTGTTAAGCATGTATTTAAAAGGAGAACACCCTGTAAAGCCCAATAAGTTAAATCACCATGTGGAGGTATTTCATAATCGGGATATTCTGATTTTAATTCTTTATATATATTCTTCAAAGAAGGTTGAATTGGACAACCTTCATCTGTTGAAAAAGCTAATCCATTTGCTTGCTTTTTTCCATTATGATATGAATGATATGGATCTTGTCCAATTATTACCACTCTCACCCTATCCAAAGGTGTTAAATCTAAAAATCTGGGTACATTTTGTTTATCTGGGCAAAATTCGCCACCCATCTCATTAATTTTGTTACATGCATGTCTTATATCTTCTTCTGCAGAATTTATCGTCTTTTGCCATGATGGACTACTGTTCATCATTATTTCATATAATGTTGTGTTACTATCATAATTTCTGTGATATACGGTATACATGATTAAAAATTAAATTTCAAAAATTTTATTTCAAAATTTAATTTTATTTAATTTCATTTTTATCATATTCTCCCATATTCTCCCATATATGAGAAACTGTGGATGGTTTATATTTTTTAAATTTATAAAGTCAAGAGTTTTAATGTTTCAGTATATAATCTTGATTCCTGTTCAACATAACATGATGTCCAAATTCTGTCACTACATCTTTTAAAGAAAGTATATACTACATCTTTAAATAATAACATTATGTCAATTGGGTGGCAAAAGTGTGTTCTAAACAGTGATCCAGATGACCATTTTTTACTAAATGATTCTATAGCCAAATATTTACTGTTATCACTGCATGTGGTTGGGAATGTCCAAATTTGACTGCTTTTATCACTGTATGTCAATATAAATCTCACCAATATATCTTCTTTCATTATATATTCTGGAACAACCTTTGTAATTGGATATTTATAAAGGTAATCATTTCCACTATATTTAAAATATTCATTCAGAATTTCTGTGATAACATCGATGTGTAGCATTTCTCTATTGTATGGATTATTCTTATTTCCATTATATATGTGTTGTATTAAATCTAAAAAACTGAATCTGATGCCATTTATCTCATAACAACCCATTTTTTGCAATCTATTCATTGAATTATACTCTAATTGTGTAAATATTTCACTACCATCATCATTTTCTTCCGTTTCACACATGTCCACAATCACATTATCTTTTGATTCTATATCGACAATAATATATGATGTACCCTCTAATGGAAACAGATATTTAACAACATTGCTCCATTTTCTCAAAACACCAAAACCTGCCAAATGATCACTTATATTTTCATTAATATTTAATAAAACATATTTATTATCATCTGTAAATTTACACAATTTCTCTTTTATTGATTTATATTCATCTATAATATATGTCCAAAATTTTGATACTATTATATTTCCATCTTCAATAGCATATCCAATTCTTTGTTTCCAAGGAATATCCTGTATGATATCAACAAATTGTTCAGGTGTCACTCTTATTTCCCTACTCACACCGCCATTATTCAAGAATTCGCACCACATTTTACCATACTGATCGATATTTATCTCATCTTTCGAAATTAGAAAAACTATATATGTATCATGTTCTTTCATAGATACAACTGTACTATTCAACTCTTCACATTTTATAAATAAATTCATATATCTTACTATTGCATCTAATCTTTCATAATAAACATTGTGTGTATTATATGGTATGAATATTTTATTTTCTTCCAAGATGAGATCATTAAATTTTTTTAATATTAGATCATCTATATCTGCCGCCTCGTATACATTTTTATATTTTACAATTATTCCCTCTTTTGTGCTAAAAATTAATGTACAAAAATTACTCTCCTCCAAAATATAAATTGCTCTATATATTTTTGTTCTTAAAATTATATCTTGAGTTTTTGCGCCGTACAAATATTTCATTCCGTGTGATATTTTTTTATATTCTTGAAAATATTCATCATTTAAAACATTTACACCCTCCACATACCCAGTTACCAAAAATGTTTTAAATTCATCATATAATTCCATATTTATAATCTTATAAAAAATAAGTTAAATAATTTTATTAAGAAAATATGGGATCTGCTATAAACACTGCTGTTAATGTGGCAGTTCAAACAAGTGTTAACAATATTTTACAACAAAGTGAGACATATTGTTTTGCAAATTGTAATGGAGATATTGAAAATATTAATATTATTGTTTTAAACGGTTCTAAAGTTGATGGTATAGAGATAGAAGCGGTTTGTACATCACAATCTCTTTGTAGTATGAGGAATGAACTAGATTCGATATCAACACAACAACTTGAAGCTATACAATATTCAGAAGCCACATTTGCTGGACAAGCAGCATTTGTTACATGGCCAGGATTTAGTATAAATACCACAAATAATAATACAGTACAAACATTGTCGAACACTGTCACACAAGTTATAGATTCAACATGTGAGGCAAGCGCAAATAACAACATTTCAAATATAAATGTGTTAGTGGGTAATAATTCAGAGGTTGGTGGGTTTTATATAGGAACGGATGGAACTGCGACAGCTGATTGTAATATGGAAAATTCTGCCAAGTCATCAGTATCACAAACTGCTATAACTGATCAAACAGCAATATCAACGGGAGGTTCTGTTTTATTGATAATCATGCTTATTATTGCAGTTGTGATAATCGCCATAGGATTATCATATTTGGCTTATAAAAACAAATCAGAAACATTAATTGCAAAAAGAGATGTTTGCATAGCAGCACTTGATACTAATAATAAAGATGCTATAACAGCAGGTTGTGAGAATTTTTTGAAAGCTCCACCTGAACCCCAACAACAATATAATCCATATTACAATCCATATAATTATTATTATCAATACTATGGACAACAAGCTGCACAAGGTGCACAGGCTGCCGTACAACCTGTACAGAGTGTACAAACAGGTGCATAATTTGTACAAACCACATAAGTTTCAACAAATTTACGTTCAGCACTAATTAATTAAATATATAATAAAAATTTTTGTTTTATAAATAATGTCATCACTAGGAGATTCTATATCAAATTTTATGTTGGATGGATCCACAGATATGGAGAACGCATTAAAAAATGCAACATTTGATGAGATATTTGAAAGTTATCAAATAATTTCGGATGAAGAAAGTTGGAATGGAATTATGGCAAATTATTTCTATAATGAAGTTTATAACAGAGCATCATCAGCCACATTCAATGCAAATATTTATTATAAAGATTTAAATGAGTGGTTAGATAATCCAGTAGCACATGCACAAGTTGGTTTTTCTGACAAATATTTGATATTGGATAACAATACTGTACCAGTGTATAGAAACACTGACAAATATTATGATGAAGTGACTAATACATCGTTCCAAGATTCTGATTTAAAAAACGACCATAAATATCCAATTGTTAATATTTTCTTGAAAAATCCATCTATTGTTGTAAAAATATCCAATGATAATATGAAAATCATCAAACTTATTGATGAAAAAGAAGAAGTGTCATTCAGCACATTATCGCATAAACATGATATGAATGATATGAATGAAGAAATGATTGTTCCATTAAAAATAATATATTTGGACGATTATGAATTGATGAGAAATATTATTAACAATTTATCAGATTATTTAACTGACTTATATTCTATGAATGTAGATTTGGTTAATCCAGAAGATGATATGGAAGAAATCTAAATTGTATCTGATCATAATGTTTAGTGTTTATTTTTATAATGTATATTCATCGAATATACACTGGTATTACACGTAGATATTAGATGCTGATATTATACACTTACAATCTGTCCACAAACTCTGTAATATTGAAATCTAAGAACGAGACAGATTTAAAATTAATTGCATATTTGTCTGCCAGAAATAATCCATTTTTGTCTGATATAAACGCATCGTTAATGTTATCAACTTTGTTTGCCATCAAATATATATCTTTGTTATTTACCACATTAATGTTATTTTTGATAAGTTTGTCTGCATATGTGAACGATTCAATATCACATACACTGTATATAATTATCAATATATCATGAGACACATTATTCTTTAATGTAAGAGTGTAACCATCTTCACGATCATGTATATCAACATCTTTATCTATAACATCCGTATATAATTGTATAAATGTCTTCTTACCAACATCTTTATGACCTAATACATAAATATTATGTTTTTTGTATTTATCCTTTTTAATCACTTTCACCTCAATGATATTTTGTTCTTCCATTTCAGGTGTTACATTTTTGTCATGTTTCTTATTTTTTGTAAACGGTACACACTGTGTACATTGTGTACAAGACACTCTGGATATATGTGATGTTAAACAGTTTCCCATTTTATCTATACTTTAAATATATTATGGCCAATTTATGATTTATAATTTTCCTTTAAGTTTTCATAGAAAACCTTAAGCATTATTAATTTAAATATCTCCCAGCCCTCAATCTAAATTTTCTTCTTGTAAATTTAATATCATACTCAAATCCAGATTAAGATCTTGCTGATGTATTGATACTGTTTTAAGTGCTTCTTCACTGATTATTTTAGACTCAAACAAATTCCTTCTTAAATAATCACTTGTACTTGGACCAGTATTACTGATAGTTATTTTTGGACCGTCTGGATTAGTATTGGTTAATTTACCCTCAGTTTCAGAAATATCTTTATGAACTTCTAATGTCCAAATTACAAAGGGTGATGAATATATACGCATTTTGCAACAGTCCCTTATATAATTTTTATTCACATATTCCTGTAAAGATAAACCATTTTTGATAACATTCTCTATTTCCTCTTGATAAAATACTTTAGCACATGTGTAACATCTCACCGGCATCAGATATACTGCCATCATATCATGATTATCATTTTTTTTGTATTTAAGTTTATCTGTTTCATAAAATGGCCTAACACCATTAACATAACCTCTTTTACTTCTTTTTAATGTGTCAGCTTCATTCACATCTCTATGTACTTCAGCCGCTAAATAACTTGGGTTTCTTCTATAATTACCAGTACCATATCTTCTAAATCTGACTTCTCTTTCTTTTTTGGGAGCCATATTCATTCTAACTTCTCCTTCAGATCTTTCTATATCGTTCAACTCATCTATGTCATTTAGCTCATTAAAACCTGTATCTTCTTCACTTTCTCCTTCTTCTTCTTCATTATCTTCTACATCTGAACCAAATTTGAAATCTTCACCAAAAATGCTCATCTCTTATCTTATTTTATTGTGTTTTATTTAAAAAAGAGCAAATTATTTTTTAATTAATCATATTTTATATAAAATGAATGATTTGAAAGTTTACATATTATCTGACTCAAAATATTCAAACAATGTAGCGTATTTCAATATTTTTGGTAAAAATTGCGTTTATAGACTTCCAGCAAAACCGCCTAGTGACTGGTTATCAAGTAATACGAACGACACATTTTTAACTGAATTGTATAATCACTATCTTATATGGAAAGAAATAGTTGAAACATCAAAACCTATTGCTATTATATATAATACGACACACATTTTACAATCTGATTATATTGTTGAGAAATTATGCAATGAAGCAAGTAAAATAAAAAGTGATATATTTTATATTGGTAAATATTGGGATAGTTGTGAAAAATATATTAAAGAAACAGATGTTGTTATAAGTAGCAAAGAAGATGTAAATACTATATATACATATCCAGTATATAGAACTTTTTCACCCAATGGAGCATATGCATATATATGTAGTGTATCTGGTGCAAAGAAACTCATAGACAATTTATACAAAAGATTATTATGGACTAATATTAAAAATGAGTTTGGTTTAAAGGATAGTTCATATATTAATGTGTCTGAATATATGAAATACCAGGTTAAAAATGAATATCTATATGCTTTAACATATCATCCTAGTATAATAGGCATAAATACTTTAAATGACAAATCTAAAGTAGCATATGAATGTAGTGATCCCAGATCAGAAAATCAAAAAAGATATTGGTATTGGTTCATTATAGTATTGTCAATTATATTAATTATAATCATAGTTATTTTAATTGTGAGATTATCGCATCATATAATATCTTATTCAGGAAATAATTTAAAATTTTCAACCATTGATAAAATTGAAAAATTCCCTCTGATGCCCATCATACCATATGGACCATCCACATTCTATAAATATTGAACATTTCTGTCTTTGCCAAGACAGAGATGTTCATTATAAATATCCATTGGATATTTATTAATAGTAAATTAATTAATAACAAGTTTACCCATATTGGAAATCATATCCTTTGCAGAATCCATACCTGATTGATCTACATCTACATCTTGATCTTCCTCTATTATTGAATATTCTTCTATTACTGGGTATGTATCTGGAATGGATATGTATAGATCATCTATTTCATTAATAGCTAACAATTGATTTTGTTCATATTCATCTCCACCGTATAAATCACCTTCTGGATTTTTAACATATGATTCATCTTCAACAAATGGTTCTTGAATATCATAAACAATCTCTTCTTCCGTAACAAAATCTCTATCAGCTATTCCAACTTCATCCAACCATTTTGCATATACATTTATTAATGTTATGGTTACATCAATATTTTTACGAGTATCCTCTGTTAGCAAATCTATAACACTTTCTTTTTCTTCAGAATCAACAGTTACTCTAAGTATTGCTGTCACATTATTATATACACAGTCCCATGAACAATAACATCCCCTCCAACCACCTGAAAAATATGGTTCTCTAACTGCATGAAAAAAATGTCTTATCCTCCTTTCACAGTTATCACAATTTCCAGTAAACCAATCATTTCCACCAGTATCTGTTGTTTCATCATATTCCATTTTTGTATCTAAAAACATCCTAGGACCACCAAATGTATATTCATCTAAATTTTCAATATCAAATATTTTATATTCATCGTCTAGCCGCACATTAACCGGACCGTATAATCTTGTTAAGTCTTTGTTTTTCCTCAACATGATAAGCTGTTCATAATCTACTGTCATTTGTGATTTAAAATATTCCTTGTTGCCCTCAGTCATATTTTTCAAAATATTAATCAACTTCTCCCTCCCATTTATGTCATTCATAATAAATCCAGCATTATTAATGTCTTCCAACATCACGTCTATAATTTGACTATCATTTTTAATATCCAAAATTCTTTCCCTATAATATGGTAAATTGTACACATCAATGTCAAATTTTCTAATATAATCTGGAATAGGTGCATATTCATTATATTCTAATTCAAGCTCATCTAAATGCCTAATCATTGTGTATAAAGCTTTGCCATTAATCTGATTATTTCTGACAAGTTGATCGTTTGTTTCTAAGCCATTATTATTTATATTTAATAATTTATTTTCAGCTTCTATAATTTCCCTTTGCACATCTTCTATTTTTCTGCGTATATCATCTATTTCATTCTTATTTGGAATATGACTAAATATGTCATTTATTCTATCATAATATGATAATATATCTGAGTCATCTCTGTTATGTTTTACATTTAAAATATGTAAAAGTATATACGGAGTCTCCATAATCATAAAATATTTAATCAATTCAGGTATTTTATATCTTACCCTATCAGTTATTAATATCATGGATAGAGGCATGTCTGAATAAAAATCATTATATTTATCTGACAAAAATTTAATTTCTTCCTCATAATTGTGTATATCATCAGATCCTAATATATCGGATAACAATTCGATTATTTCGTCGTTGCTCAAATTTTGATCCTTTAAGTCATTTATGCTTATTTTTGATGACATTTTATTTGAAAATAAAATTTACTTTTTTTTTCAATTGTAAAGAGACATTATGGACTATATCAAAACGATAATTAATGAAGAACTATTAGAATTATATCACTTGGGATATATATGTATTAACGGATACCAAGGCAAAGTAGGAAAAGCTGGATTATCATGTGATGATCTCAATGGTAATTGTGGTTGTAAGAAAAAATGTATCAACAAATGCGAGGAAATATTTAATAGATGTTGTAATTGTCATGATAAACATAACTGCCACTGTCATGATAAACATAATTGTCACTGTCATGATAGACATGATAAATGTAGATGTATAGAAAGATGTAATTGTAAAGGGCCTTGTAGATGCAGAGAAAAATGCAGATGTAAAGATAGATGTCAATGTAGAGAAAAGTGTAGATGTTCTGGAAAATGTATATGTGCTGAAAAATGCAGATGTCATGAAAGAATAGATTGTCATAAGAAAACTAAACTTGATAGATTAATTATGGAAGAAATTGAAAAATTAATATGTTTTGGATTTATTAACAATAAGGGAGAAACAGGTGCAAAAGGTCCTACAGGTGAACCATGTGATGGAACAGGTATTTTGGCTGTTTATAGCGGTCTATCACCAATCGCTCCATTCTCAAATGTATATAACATACCTGCAAATTTACTCAATATTGCCGATGGTGTAAATTTATTATATCCTAAATTAGTAACATTGGTTACTCCCAATGGTTTATTACAAGGAAGTCTCAGATTACAATCTAACTTTTATGTTTTCACAGCAATAACAACATCCCCAATTAATATTCAACACGGTGATTATTTTGTATATGGAACTGTATTCAACTATGTTAATGTTATCAGTGAATTCACATTAACATATGTAACTGAAGTAAATGTGACTAACAATATAAGTTCATATACTGGTACCTTATATCCAGGCCAAACTGTTAAATTTTATTCATCAAATACAGGTACTTATATTGCATCAGCATTGATATCATCTGTCAGTGGTGGTAACGTCTTTATGATTTTACAAAATGGTCAACTTCACGCTAAAATACCAGCAAACTCATATGGTATCATTTTCGAATAATCGCAATTATAATCAATTTTATAAAAAATTTTTATAAAATTCAAGATTTTAATTATATATTTTTTGGTAGATAAAAGAGACGATATGTTATCAGCTTGTGACGATCTTATATTACGTGAAAAGATTAGAAATCAAATTTTCAAACTAATAAAATGTGGCGATTTTGACAAATTAGGAGCTAGAGGAAATAGGGGCGAAGACGGAGATGCTGGTGCAGGTATCTTAATTGAAAGATTATCCAATGTAGATATTATACTTACTGGTTTAAACAACATTGTTAGTAAAAAATCAGTAAATATAACAATGGATATTCCTAAAGATGGTTTATTCTTCACATGTCTCAATGTCTTCAGAAATGTGATCAATGGTGTTATTTTTGATTTAGGTGATAGATATCTGTTCCAATTATTTGATTTACCTCTTGGTGGAAGTTTAAATTTACAAAAAGACCCAATATTTACATATTCTTTTTCACCAGCATACGACACAATAATATCAAAAAATATTATTTTCACTTCTCCTCTCAGTGAAACATTTTATTCAGCAACAGGTAGCTTCTCATATCCCAGCGGTCTTTCACCAAATGATGCCGATATACTTGTATTCACTGATAAAATTTCCAATAGATTTATTGTAAGATCAGGATGTAATCAATTCTTAATTAGACTTACACAAATAATAGGTGGTATCCAATTCGATGCCATCCTTTTGGGAGTTTATTCACAAGGTGCATCATCACCCATTACTATCAAACCAGACGATAAAGCTAAGTCATATATTCCAATCATCCCAGATTTTATTTAAGTTAATACGAACAAAATTATAAATATAAACAAGAAATAAATAAATAAATCACAAATTGTGATTTATTACAAAGTGTAATCAATCTTAAAGATAAATTGCTTCCCTTGACAAGATATATTTTGGATAATTTCTCAGCACATTTTTTACAGCTTGACAAAAATATAGACCCTTTAAATAGTTTCTATATATTTTTTTGCTAAAATCAACATTTTCATTAACATCGTTATTGTCTTCTATTTTTTTTGAAATAATTTGTGTATTACAATACATATATGTCATATATAATTCATCTTTTACTTCATTTACATTTATCATAAGTGGTGGTAAGTCTGATTTATGAAATTTTTCGTCAGGGACCTTTTGCCTCAAACCAAAATGTAAAAGTTTACTATCTGTTGGATTTATCTTTCTTAGCCCCTTTCCGTCTTTAATCTCTGGAATATCCAAAGGATTTAAAACTGTATACCAATATCCATTACATGTAAATGATATATCAATTGGTGTGCTAACTTTTGTATACCTTATACCATTCTTCGAAATATATGTCAAACATTCCAAGAAAACTTGCTTTATTTCCTCAGCTTGTATATATCCAGTATCTGAAATTCTCAACATTTGCTTATCGTACGTGATTGTATGATTGTAATTTAGTCTTTCCATGCATAATGAAGATGCATATTTTGCATCTAGTTCGTTTATTTTTGATATTTGATATCTCATTTCCATGTAATTAACAATTGGGGGAAGTTGATATTCATACAATGCTGACGAGAAGAATACTGTATATGTGTCAACTATGAAATAACTCATTGGATATAGATGTATAATATCCTTGGTAATGTTTAACGGAAAATTATTTACAGCATAATATTTATCCCAATCATACAATGATATATTCCTGCTTATTTTAGAATAATATTCGGCTGCTTCATCTGATGTACATTTGCAAAATACCATTACACCGACAGGAGTTTGAACAGTCCTTACTTTAATAGTGTTATCTATTTCTACAATAATACTTTTAACTATGCTTCCATCTTCATCATATGACTCCACAATTTTTTCCAATTCTACATCTTTACTGCTTGTCTCTTTGTTCAATTCTTCAGTTGATTTTTCAAAATATCTGTATGTTTCAAAAGTATCTCTGAAAACTCCCAAAGCCCATGTATCACCTAACCATATGCACGTATATCCGTCCTTATTCATTTCGTGTATTTTTCCCAAATAATCCCACGTAAAATATTTTATTCTTTCAAAATTTCTACTATTTGGTATAAACTTGTCTTTAAAATGTGATGCCACAACATTACATCCATATATAGTTTCATCGTTAAATATGCCCGTATAAATAGATGTATATTTTGGAATTTCATGTTCATATCCATGGTCTAATATTACACTCGGTTCTTTGATTAATTTTTCTTTTTGATCAGGAATTACTTCTAACTTTTCAGATTCATTTATACCTGCTACTAATGGAATGGTCTTTACTTGTATATCAGTCTTATCATATGGATATGATTTTATATCATTTACAAATTCTGTTTCCACCCCTTTCATTAAATTAATTTTGTCAAAAGGCGTATGTTTAACATTGTCCAGCTTTTCGGGATACAATATATCATTTACAAATTCTGTTTCCACCCCTTTCATTAAATTAATTTTGTCAAAAGGTGCATGTTTAACATTGTCCAGCTTCTCGGGATAGAATATATCATTGTTGTTTCCAAACCGCGTATGTAATAACATTCTTTTTGATTATGTAAATTTTTACTTTTCTCTTTTTCTCCAAGATTATTTGGAAAAAACTGAACATTCGTAATAACGTATTAAAGTATATACACGCGATGCCAATATTTCCTTTAACTCTTTACTGTGTATATTATTATCATATTTCACCATTCCCTTATAATATTTTTCCAACATCAAATCTGAAACTTCCTGCTTTGTGAATATTTTGTACATTTTGCTGTTATGTCTTGTAAGATCAAGTATGAAACAGTCTTTCTTAATTACATTTTTAATAATATCAATGCCGTCTCTAAGAAAGTTTTTATAAAGTATGTCAAAGAAAAAAATTATAACACCCTCTATGTCATATTTCATATTAAAATCGGCATCGTCCCTTTCTAGGATAATATTCAGATATTCTATAGCATGTCCATCATGATTACCAGTTACTATACAAATTAATATGGGTACATCTACATAAACAGTTGGAATATCTGTATATATCCTCATTAACCCGTTTATATTTAGATCTTTATGTGCTAAAAATAATTTAATTGCTTCAACATTGCCATAATGAAATACAACTGAAAAAGGTGTAAGTTTATTATGGATATATTCATTCTTGTCGATGCTATTATCGTTCAAACATTTTTTTATTCCATCAATGTCGTTATTTACTATGTATTTATAAAAATCATTTACCATATCTTTATACATAGGAAATTTAATTTTATTAAATTTCCATCAACTTTCCATTGATATACAGATAGCTATTCGCAATCTTGCCATCCTCATCATAATATTCCCATATATTATCTTTTGTATCTTTACTATAATATCCATATGCTGACATTCTACCATTGGAATACTTCTTGTATATCCCATTTTTCATACCATCTTTATATATTATGTGTTCGCACGTTCCATCCTTATTATAATAAATCCACAATCCATTCATTAAATCATCCACATAAGATCCTTCCACTGACAAATTGTTATCCTCATATTTTCTGTACATACCATCTCTTCTGTCCTTTTTATAATCTACTTCCTCATGACTGTTTTTCGTAATGTTAAATCTCCACGTGTTTTCCTTTAAACCTTTAATATAGTAACCATATGATACAATTTGATTGTTTATATACAATTCATAAATTCCGTCTTTAATCCCCTTCTTATGCTCTATAATTTCATATTTAGAACCCTCATGATCCCACATTTCCACAATACCATTATAATTATCATTATATAAACTGTATCTGTGTGTAAGTTTATCATAATGATATCGTTCATACAAATTTAAACATTCATCATCTGAATATTTGATGTTATAAGATAGAGGTGAATCATGATGTTGTACACTTACATTTCCAGTGACTTTATTATTTTCAATGGGTATTACATATTTTGTTTTGTTTTCCAAATATATGGTAATATTTCCAGAAGTACTTCCAGGTTTAATATCTATTAAGTATGTCCTTATCTCCGCACCATAAGGAATTATATCCGATATATTTTTTGGAAGACTGTGTCTATACATGAATTTATCATAATCACCCATTTCCACATCTACATCTATTATTTCTGATTGTACATTATAATTATTTATATAAATGGGAGTACCACATGAAATTGATATATATGTATATAAATCCTTCAAAAATGATTGAACATAGACCATACACATCTTATAATATTTTATCTATAAATTATTATTTATAAACTAATTGCTTTTTGTGAAAAATAAAAGACAAGGCAAGTAAAATGTAAATATGATCATTGATCATATTTATACGCTATGATTTATATATTTATTAAATAATCAGCTGCAGATAGGTATACAAATTTAGGCTACAGTTGGTTGTTTTGGGGTGTAGTATTCAAATTTAATGTATTTTTTAACATTGGTGATTAGTTTATATATAATTGCTCTCGATTCTCTGAATAGTAAATTGCAATACAAATGGTTATAAATATCAAGTTCTTTGTTTTTCTCTTTGAGACTTGTATGTTCCTTATATAATGATAACATTGCTTCATACACATCATCTTTCATATATTTAAGTTCTCTTAACTCTTTGTGCTTCTCCATGAATTTGTCCATAATAAAATTGGAAGTATTCTCTAGATCATAGTAGAATTGGTCAAGTAGACATAACTCTCTATTTCTTGTGTTTATTTTATTGTTTGTATCTTCAAGTTTCTTGACATAATTTTTAAGTACTGGGGAAATACAATAGTAAAAAATATCATCCCAAGATGAAACTAAATATGTTTGTTCTGATTTTCTGTCATATTCAAAAACTGGATGTCCATCTAAATTCTCATATTCACGATATATATCTACAAGAACATTAAAATATCTATGATATGGTTCTGGATCATTTACTGTTACTTTTTTCCTATATGTGTATGCCTCTGTCTCAACTCTGAAAAATTTATTTTTTCCATTTTTCATTGGTACTGAAATTACAACAAAGTCGCCACCATAAAGTCTTCGATCCAAATTAGTATATGCTGGTTCAGATGGATTGAAGTACACATCTACAATTTCTTCGTCATTATATTGAAGAACCATTTCGTTTGGATGAATTTTTCTTGTGTTTTCATCATCAGGCCATACTTTTGCGTACTTAATTGGGTACAGGAATTTATTTGCTACTGAAGCTGTTATAGGTTTGCTGTTGATCATAGGTTTGATACCAATTTCATCCGTAAAGATGTCTGGCTCTGGAGTTTTATTGTCTTCAATTAATTTTCCCACATCAACTGGTTTAACATCACCTTTACCAATTTTAAATGTACCAACATAAACAACTCTTCTCTCATTAATACTTGAAACTAATGCTACACATGGATCTTGAACAATAAAATAATGATTATATGGACTGGTTTCACCTTCTTCTTCACTGAAAAGTTCCTCCAATTTGAAGGGACATAATTCATCAAAGACTTCTTTGAAATGTCTGTTATTACCCCATCTGCTTTTTGATGCATCGATTTTTCTTTGTGTACTGAAATAAATCACTCCCTTATGTTTGAATACTCTGACGAAGAATGATTCATAACCAATATAAATCTTTGCATTTTCATACACTGTTTCATTCACAACAATACATTTTACACCTTCTTCATCTACAAATTCTTCTATAGTATCTTTAGTTTGAACTGTTCCAATGTATCCTTGAGAACCAGCGACTGGAACCTTATTCACAAGATCAAAAATAATTCCTCTAACTGGTCTGATAAAATCATGATCAAAATTTATTGGATCAAACACTTCATCGTCATAATGTACATTTACCAAATTAATACCTTTTTCAGCATCAACAATTTTATCGGTAATCTTCCATAATTTGTGCATGTTTAAGGGTACATTGTAATATTCTTCAAGAAGATTTGCCACCAAACCGTTATCACTATTGTAGAATCTAGTTTCAACTGCGTCTGAAGTAAATTTATTACAGGCCTTAATATACTTACCATTCTGCCAATGTTGCTTGTATCCTTGGGGTTTATTATGTTGACCATTCCCATTCTTCCAGTTTTTGTTATTGGTGGGTACATTTCCAGCTGAGCCTGAATTTGAGGTTTTACCTGCACTTCTGACAGTGTTGTTATTATTTTGTTTTGTGTAATTCTTCTTCTCCATCTTTGATTTAGGATATTTTTTTTTATTTAAAATTAAAAAAAATTTATCACTTTTCCATATGTTGATCACAATAGACTGGTGGCTCTGAATTAGATCATTAAAATATTTGCGATATTTAAACGGAATGGATTAAGATGAAAAACATGAAATTTTTTGATTAATTAAACAACTTCATTCACTCTTACAATAAACAAAATATATCTGATAATTGGTTACATATATTCATATGTTAATATTATTAACACATGTTATCTGCTCATTCACCCATTTATTCAATAATCTTCGTCATAAAAATCTAAATATTCTTCATCTGTCAAATTTCCTAACACAGGTTTTTCAACAAACAATTCAGGTTTTACTTCTCTCAGCCTTGCATTCATCGTTTCATATACTTCAACTGGATCAGTGTAACAGTTTTTATATGGAACATCAAGAAGTCTAAGTGAAGTGTTATCATATCTTGGATGTGGTTCATATCTCATTGCTGATTCAATTACATCTTCATTTTCACATATAACATGAAGAGATTCTTTAGCTCTTGAAACTGCAGTAAAAAATAATTTCTTGTTAAGGAATCCACCCGGTTTTTTATCTTTTGGAACATAAAATATTACATGTTCCCACTCTGAACCTTGTGATTTATGAACTGTCATCGCCCACGATAAAACTAATATTTTTGTTGAAAATTCTTCCACTTTTGATAATTCATCTTCTTCCTCACTCTTCTTGACATTTTTCACAAATGTTGGTATATCTACTATAGCTGAATCAAATCTACATACCAACTTTCCTTCTGATTTTATATGAATAACAACTCCTTCTTGTCCATTATACAGCCCAACATTGTATTCATTTTCTGTAACCATTACTCTATCCCCAATACACCACTTGTTTCCAAATGAATCAATAATAAATGGTGCATTTGGTGGAACAAATATAGATCTACAGTATTGATTGAGTAAAGCAATAATATTGCACTTTTCACCATCTCCGCTGTAAAAATTATATGGTGAAATTATAGTTATTTCATTACTGATTGTTGCTGGTGATATATCCTGCTTTTTCATTATTTCTGATAAACAGTATACAATTGATTGTACTTGCGGAATATCACCTCTCACATATGAACAATTGTCATCCCATACAAAATCATTATACCTCTCCTCACATAATGCAGCAATATTGTTAAAAAGAACACTATCTTTTCTTCTGTGATCCACAACTAAATCAACCCTTGGCATATTTGATTTGAGTAACTCTCCAAAAAAATTTCCTGGCTCAATTGATGGAAGTTGTCTTGTATCACCTAAAAATATTATTCTCACTGATTTCTCCCCCTCTTCTTTACCACTGGATATTTTTGTTAAAACCTTCTTGATGAGACTTCCGTAATTCATACTGTTTTCATCAATAATTAAATAATCACACTCGTCCAATACAACCTTTCTGCTGCATAACATGTGAAGAGTCATAATGTTTTTTGATTCAGGTATTAATTTCTTGAGTCTAATACATGCCTTACCTGTTGGACATGCTATGTAATACTTCAGGTCCCTTAAATTTAGTTCAGTTACAATTTTTGAAATTAAATAAGATTTACCTGAACCAGGTCTACCATGTATGATACATCTACTTTTATTTAAAGCCATCTTCAGAGCATCAATTTGTTCATCAGTTAAGTCTTTACAAACATATGGTGTTGGATCAGTATCATTTATATCCTCGGATATAAGTTCTTTAGCCAAATAATTTTCAACCTCAGCTTGATGTCTTAAATATATGAAATTATATTTGATTTGACACTTAAAGTCTTTCAAAAGAATTTTTTGTAAATCTTGAAAATTTGGCAGCATAGCCAAATTAAAGAGAGGAAAACAAACCCATGATCTATCTGTACATTGTTTATCAATATCTCTCACAATATATCCACATTGAATCATTTCATTTGTAACAACTATACCGTATTTATTCACTATATCGTTACATTTATCCATGGGTATTTTTTCAACAATATATGGATTTTCTAAAAGCTGGTAGTATAAATATGTTATATCCCATCCTCTGTCAACACAATCTAATATTTCAGTCTTTGATATTCCCAATAAATATAATCTTCTCAATGTGCTGTTTTTCCTCCACCAATAAATGAATCTGTTACATTTCTGCTTATTAATTCCAATTGCATCTGCTAACCTGTCAGATGTCGTTTTATCAACCATTTCTCTCTCCACAAATGAATTTATTGTCTCCAAGATAAAATGCTTGTTACTGTTCCTTGTTCTGAACAATGGATCTTCTGTATCACTTACACCAGTTGTTAAAAATCTTGTATTATTCTTTTCTGCTTCTTCCGAGAAGAATTTATACATTTTTTCAGCTATCCCTTTTGTAATTGATCCCTTCAATGCTAACATAAACAATGTTATTATTGAATCATAATCAGCACATGGAACTGCTGTAGGTTGTACAACAAATTCATAATTATTATTTTGACCAACTTTCATCACTGTGCCATATATATTATCACCCTCAATAGTTGGACAAAAATGTGTGTATGAGACTGAAATAGTTTCTTCTTTTCCATTTATAATACATTTAACATCTATATCACTGTACCATTTGCCGCCTCTATTTTCTTTTTTTGATTTAGTAACTTTACCTTGTATATTTTCAATTTGTCTGTTCATGTTCATATTCATATTTGTACTCATATTCGTATTTATGTTTGTAATTGTACTATTATTTGCTATATACTATTCCCGTGATATTTCCGTTATGTTTAAAATTCAGATGATTTTTTAATTTATAGATCAATTTTTGTATTTAAAAATTTTTTTTGATTTTAAGCGATTGTAAACATGGATAGATACATATTTGGTCCGATAGTAGACGGTTATGTCCATATCATGTCGTATATAAATGGAAATTTTTATTTGTTAAAACCAGACCCCAATCCAAATTCTCCACCATATTTTGGATTAAATACAGTTGATACCACTGGATATAGTGAAACATTTAACATAAAAAGAGATGGAAATTCGTTTTACATGGAGAATTTACAGGGTTATTTTTTTGATTTTGATTTAGAAAGTGGTAATGTCATATTATCACCGAGAGGAAATCCATATGTAACATTAGATTACACATCTGATATAACAGAGGGAACAGATTTATTTTTTGGTGTTAATCTGAATATTATAAGCAATAGGGGGATATTAGAATTTAATGCAAAAACACCACAAGAAGAGAAAAACAATTTTCTTAATCCATTTGATCCTGATTATGACCCAGAATATTTTTATAAAACAGGAACTATATTTTTGATACCAGTAACAGCATATTATGAGGGCATATGTAATCAGTATAATAATGCTGTTATATATTCATATACTGATGATGATTCATATAAAATTATATATTATTCAAATCTTGAATTTTGTGAAAACACTGGAGATATGAAACCGTGTAGAGGTGGAAATTTATGTGGTCAGGGAAATTGTATAGGACCATGTGGTGATGCTGACATGGATTGTGTTCCAAGAGATGGATTAGCACTGTGTGGGACAGAAGGGGAATATGATACATCGGAAGGAATGACAACATGGATGGTTATACTTTTCTCCATATTAATTGTAATTTTGCTTGCAAGTATAGTCTTTCTGATATTTAAACTGACCAATAGACGAAATGTCAAAAATATATACACAATTGTACAGAATGATAATGTACATACAGTTACACCTACTGTAACCGATACATCTGATACAACTGCTATATCTAATATGCTCAACATTATTATTCCTGACAGCATGAATAGCATTTAAACAATTCATGACAATGATTATAATGTAATAATTGTCCACAGTGGCTTATAACCACTTTAAATATTTACATTTATACTGATTATTTATATTTACATTAATTATTTACATTAATTATTTACATCTCCATTGAATATCTATATTTACACTTACAATGAATATCTATACTTACACCTACAATGGATATCTATATTTACGTCTACAATGAATATCTATACTTACATTGAATATTTACATTTATACCAAATACTTATTCTCATGCATATGTTGAATGTTCATACATGTTGAATGTTCATACATGTTTTATATTTACATTTATATTGAACATTTACACTTATGTTGAATGTTTACACTACACGCTAAGTTCAGAATTTAACACCCTCGTGATTTTACAATTTTTAAAAAAATTTTTTTTGTCAATTTTGTAAATTTTTCAAGATTAAATTAAATAAGATTCACATGGGAAAAATTATTATTATGTAGATAATCCACATTTGATAAGTAGTTCTTTAATATGAAATAATACTACATTATAAGCTCGTTAATAGAAAAATTTTATTAAAATGTAATAGACTCTATTATATTTATATCATTTGAATTATTGTCGATTACTCCATGTTAACACCATCTATTTCAATTTTAAAGGATAACACTATTTGATAACACTAAACCGTCGGTTTAATGTTATTATAAATCTGTTACAATTCAGAAGAATATTAAACCCTCGGTTTAGTATTCACATCGATTTTAAATGATTTTTTTTTAGGAGAATACTAGACCTCCTAAAGGGTCTAGTATTCGTCTAAACAAAGAAAAAAATTAATATATATATATAAACAAATAATTAAAAAATTTCTAAAAAAAATATTAATATTTTTAAGGATTTTTACTGTCAAGAAGAAGTAAACCAGTAAAAATCATTTTAATTTTGGATTCTTTACTATCCAATTAATCCAATATGAGACTAATTGAAAATCATATAATTTTTGATAAATATCTGTAATTTTAAAGGACAACATTGTTGTCCTTTAAATCTGTTACAATTTACTATCATATAAATATGATTGTTATTTATACTATATAATTTTTTTAATTATTAATAAAGGAAAAAAATTAATATATATAAACAAATAACTAAAAAATTTCTAAAAAAAAATATTAATTTTTTTTAGAAATTTCACTGTCAAGAAGAAGTAAACCAGTAAAAATAATTTTAATTTTAGATTCATTACTATCCAATTAATCCAATATGAGACCAAATAAAAATCATATATTTTTTGATAAATACATGTAATTTTAAAAGACAACATTGTTGTCCTTTAAATCTGTTACAATTTACTATCATATTTTATATGATTGTTATTTATATTATATATTTTTTTTAATTATTAATAAAGGAAAAAAATTAATATATATAAACAAATAACTAAAAAATTTCTAAAAAAATATTAATTTTTTTTAGAAATTTTACTGTCAAGAATAAGTAAACCAGTAAAAATAATTTTAATTTTAGATTCTTTACTATCCAATTAATCCAATATGAGACCAAATAAAAATCATATATTTTTTTTGATAAATACCTGTAATTTTAAAGGACAATAATGTTGTCCTTTAAATCTGTTACAATTTACTATCATATTTTATATGATTGTTATTTATATATATTAATTTTTTTTTAATTATTAATAAAGGAAAAAAATTAATATATATAAACAAATAACTAAAAAATTTCTAAAAAAAAATATTAATTTTTTTTAGAAATTTCACTGTCAAGAAGAAGTAAACCAGTGAAAATCATTTTATTTTTGAATGTTTCACTATCCAATTAATCCAATATGAGACTAATTGAAAATCATATAACTTTTGATAAATACCTGTAATTTTGGAAGACAACATTGTTGTCTTCCAAAACTGATACAATACTTTATCAGATTTTATATGATTTTTATTTATACTATATAATTTTTTTAATTATTAAATAAAGAAAAAAATTAATATATATAAACAAATAACTAAAAAAATTCTAAAAAAATATTAATATTTTTTAGAAATTTCACTGTCAAGAAGAAGTAAACCAGTAAAAATCATTTTAATTTTAGATTCTTTATTATCCAATTAATCCAATATGAGACCAAATGAAAATCATATATTTTTTGATAAATACATGTAATTTTAAAGGACAACATTGTTGTCCTTTAAATCTGTTACAATTTACTATCATATTTTATATGATTGTTATTTATACTATATAATTTTTTAATTATTAAATAAAGAAAAAAATTAATATATATAAACAAATAACTAAAAAAATTCTAAAAAAATATTAATATTTTTTAGAAATTTCACTGTCAAGAAGAAGTAAACCAGTAAAAATCATTTTAATTTTAGATTCTTTATTATCCAATTAATCCAATATGAGACCAAATGAAAATCATATATTTTTTGATAAATACATGTAATTTTAAAGGACAACATTGTTGTCCTTTAAATCTGTTACAATTTACTATCATATTTTATATGATTGTTATTTATACTATATAATTTTTTAATTATTAAATAAAGAAAAAAATTAATATATATAAACAAATAACTAAAAAAAAATTCTAAAAAAAATATTAATATTTTTTAGAAATTTCACTGTCAAGAAGAAGTAAACCAGTAAAAATCATTTTAATTTTGGATTCTTTGCTATTCAATTAATCCAATATGAGACTAATTAAAAATCATATAATTTTTATAAATACCTGTAATTTTGGAAGACAACATTGTTGTCTTCCAAAATGATACAATACTCTATCAGATTTTATATGTTTTTCATTTATACTATATAATTTTTTAATTATTAAATAAAGAAAAAAATTAATATATATAAACAAATAACTAAAAAATTTCTAAAAAAATATTAATATTTTTAAGGATTTTTACTGTCAAGAAGAAGTAAACCAGTAAAAATCATTTTATTTTTGAATGTTTCACTATCCAATTAATCCAATATGAGACTAAATGAAAATCATATATTTTTTGATAAATACATGTAATTTTAAAGGACAACATTGTTGTCCTTTAAATCTGTTACAATTTACTATCAGATTTTATATGATTTATATTTATACTATATAATTTTTTAATTATTAAATAAAGAAAAAAAATTAATATATATAAACAAATAACTAAAAAAATTTCTAAAAAATATTAATATTTTTAAGGATTTTTACTGTCAAGAAGAAGTAAACCAGTAAAAATCATTTTATTTTTGAATGTTTCACTATCCAATTAATCCAATATGAGACTAAATGAAAATCATATATTTTTTGATAAATACATGTAATTTTAAAGGACAACATTGTTGTCCTTTAAATCTGTTACAATTTACTATCAGATTTTATATGATTTATATTTATACTATATAATTTTTTAATTATTAAATAAAGAAAAAAAATTAATATATATAAACAAATAACTAAAAAAATTTCTAAAAAATATTAATATTTTTAAGGATTTTTACTGTCAAGAAGAAGTAAACCAGTAAAAATCATTTTATTTTTGAATGTTTCACTATCCAATTAATCCAATATGAGACTAAATGAAAATCATATATTTTTTGATAAATACATGTAATTTTAAAGGACAACAATGTTGTCCTTTAAATCTGTTACAATTTACTATCATATTTATATGATTGTTATTTATACTATATATTTTTTTAATTATTAATAAAGGAAAAAAATTAATATATATAAACAAATAACTAAAAAATTTCTAAAAAATATTAATATTTTTTAGAAAATTCACTGTCAAGAAGAAGTAAACCAGTAAAAATCATTTTAATTTTGGATTCTTTACTATCCAATTAATCCAATATGAGACCAATTGAAAATCATATAATTTTTGATAAATACCTGTAATTTTAAAGGACAACAATGTTGTCCTTTAAATCTGTCACAATTTACTATCATAATTTATATGGTTGTTATTTATACTATATAATTTTTTAATTATTAAATAAAGAAAAAAAATTAATATATATAAACAAATAACTAAAAATTTTCTAAAAAATATTAATATTTTTAAGGATTTTTACTGTCAAGAAGAAGTAAACCAGTAAAAATCATTTTAATTTTGGATTCTTTATTATCCAATTAATCCAATATGAGACAAAATGAAAATCATATAATTTTTGATAAATACCTGTAATTTTAAAGGACAACAATGTTGTCCTTTAAATCTGTTACAATTTACTATCATATTTTATATGATTGTTATTTATACTATATAATTTTTTAATTATTAAATAAAGAAAAAAAATTAATATATATAAACAAATAACTAAAAAAAATTCTAAAAAATATTAATATTTTTTAGAAATTTCACTGTCAAGAAGAAGTAGACCAGTAAAAATTATTTTAATTTTAAATGTTTCACTATCTTATTGATCTAACAAGTGATTATACGAAAAACATACAATTTTGTTAAATATTCATAATTTTCAATATCGTCACAAAAAATCATATTATGTTTATTATTTATATTATTAAACATCCTATAATAGCGGACTATCATTGTTTGTATGAATTATTATGTTTTATCCAACTATTAATACATTTATGCAAATACTGACAGTGAGATATAGTATTCGCACACATGCATTACAAATCAAAAATATATGCTCCCAGAATAAAATTATTTTTCTAGAAAAATCTCCAGAATTAAAAAAATTTTCCAGAAAAATCCTAGAAAATTCTCAGAAATTAAAAAAAAATTACTGTATCTCTATACAGAAAGTCAAAAATTGACCACTTTAATGACACGTTGGGACGGGTGCAAATAATCAAAAATATCGTATTTTTGAATATTCTCGAAAAATTCCAGAAATACTGGGAGAAAATACACTAAAATACTCTCGTGTGGGACCCAATAAAAATGAACAAGATGACAACAACAGATCTGTATAGGCAAAATTCCCACATTGTAATATTATAAACAAATTGTAGCCAAAGCGAAGAGGCAAATTGTCGTCATATAACAATACCTAAAAATATTAATTTAATATTTTAAAATTAATGTATAAACATTCATGATATAAAAGTGTTTTCATACTTAAGTAATATTTTTCTGAATCCACTGTTTGGATTAACAATTCCTCTAATTGATTTAACAAATGAATATGCAGATTCAAATGGAATTTTATATTTCCACATGATATAAGCAATAACAAATGTAGATGATCTACTAATACCAGCATAACAGTGGATTAATACCTTACCACCTTTATTTTTCTCTTCTTCAATAAAATTGAAAACAGAATAAAAATAATTAAGAGGGATATCTTGATCAACTGCGTCATACATATTCAATCTCATATATTTAAAGTTACCACCATCTAACAATTCTTTGGAACAGTTAACAATACCGGTAACACCAATATATTTTAATTTTGTATAATCAGATGCATCAATATAATTTCCCAAATATAAATAATTTAAAATTAAACTTGGATATTCAATATTTGATGTAATACAATCTGGACACACTTCAGCAAATTTTTCAAATGTATCCTCCAACACATAAATTATTCTATTCTTCATTTCACTTACAATGTATTTCAGGTTACCATATGATTCTTTATCATAAATTATGTAAAGAACATTGATATTACCATAATTTATCTTACTATGTATCGATACAGAATCATATACATGTGATACTTCGAAATTTTTCTTGCTTCTTATATCTAACACTATCTCATTTTTGTTACTATTAATTTTGTTGTATAAAAAACTGTGGAATTCTTTGTTTGTTATATAATTTACGTTGTTTAACCTTTGGCTTCTTGACATAATCTTTTATTACAAAAATAAATTATTATTTTTTTTACGCTCAGCGTAAAATATTTTACGGCGTCTTAAATTATTTTTTTATACAGTAAATACATATTGAGAACAATGATAGATCCAAACATTGTTATAGAACAATCACGAATTCATGTCGACAGAAAGAACTATGACGATGCAGTAAATCTTCTTACTGAAACTTACAAAAAAATGGACAGTCCGGAGATTTTGCATACATTGCTAGATTTGTTATATTCTCTCAGAAATTACAGTGAGACAAGAAAGGTTCTGGAAGAATTATTGAGAAGGTACTCAAGTTACAATAAGGATAATATAAGATATTATGCTATTTACAAAGTAAAAGATTGTGTACAACGTATTAATCATTTGGAGATAAAAAAAATACCAGATGTTGAATTAGCAAAAAGCAAATCATGGGTTATGTACAATGTTTCATTTATGCCTTTTAAGGGTAATTATTTGTTTTTCAGAAGGACATGTAATTTTGAATATGATGGTGGGAAATACAGTAATATAGCATCTGAGAAAGATATGGCCAAAAATAATGAAAATTATATTGAATATAGAGATTCTAATTTAAATTTACTGTGGACAAAAGAGATCATTGATACCATTCCAAGATTATGTAACCATTGGGAGCTTGGAGTACAAGATGGAAGATTATTTATCCATAACGAAAAATTATGTTTTTCTGGAACCACACCAGACACAAATTCAAGAAGAAAATTTCAAATATCTTTATGCACCATTAATGACTTTGACCTTGAAAAAGTTGATGTTACTGGCAGTAAAATTGACTCTATGGTAACTATTTCAATTTTACCATTATGGGGACGTCTGAATGATACAGATAAAAATTGGTTGTACTTTAAAGATGATTTATTTATAAATGAATGGTATCCATTTACAATTTCACAATATGATAAGGAAACAGGTTATACAAAAATTCATAAAAGGAAGCATCTAGTATGGCTTGCTGAACTGAGAGGTTCAGCTGGTCCAATACAGTTTGAAGATGGATATATTACCCTTGTGCATGAAGTTAATTTTAAAGAAAATAATAAACGATGCTATTATCACAGAATTGTATATCACGATTCAGATTGTATACCTACCAAAATGACGGACGTATTTTATTTGGAAATACATGGAGTTCAGTATGCATCCGGTATGAATTGGTTTGATGGTAAGATAGGTATAAGTTATACAATTGAGGATACTAATCCTAGATTAATGTTGATAGATCCAAAAACAATTGTTTGGAATACAACCAAAGAATTGTACATTTGATTTTTATTTCGTCGGCCAATAAACAGCAACATGTAAATAACAATTTGTTATTTACAAATAAGTTAACGATAATATTTACATACAATTTAACCATACTCGATGATTGACATATCATACAAAATATCACACATTTTCAAATAAAATTCATCACCCACCTTGTTCAGCGCTTCTAAAGCTTTATTTGTTTTAATTGTATTACCATTCTTCAACAAAAACAAGAAATAATATTTGATAATTTCTACTTTGTTCATGTCCTTCTGTTCTAACATATATCCTACCAAATTATTGTAAACTTGTGTTCCATACAATTCATGTTTATTAACACATTCCATCAATCTTCTCAAATTCATACCGTCTAACAAACACGTTTCAATACTTAATGGTGATTTACATGCCAAAACAATTCTGTTTTTATCGCTAATTTTTGTAATATTTGCCCTAATGCTATTCACAATCTTGTATTTTTCATGTATTTTTAACAATAATTCAAAATTTTCAATGATCATCTCTGAATCAAATGAATATTTCTCAATATATTCAAAAAATTTATCTGGAGATATCTTATCATTAATAATATACATTTTGATCAAATATTTAACATCATCCATATGCATACTATAGTATGAATATTTATATAATACGTCAAGTCCGATATCGTCATTATTTATGAAATATACATTTTGTCTGTGATAACATGATAATAATATCTCATGAATTTTCTTATATGTGTTTCTTCTAATAACATTCACTTTACCACAATTCATCTTATTTTTTGCTTTAGCAATATGTTTAATAAGAACTGATGGATGAAATTTTGAATATTCGAGATCACTTTGATGTAATACATCCCATGTTCTCATAACAGACCCTTTCTCTATACATTTTCTTAATTCAGAATCAATACATGAATTAATATCTTCACCACTTTTCAATAATACGTACAATTTTTTACTATTATCATATTTGCTACTTTTATTGCTAACATCTTCCGTACTATCGTTATCATTTTCACTTACATTTGGTGATGCCAAACCTTCTGTTTCGTCAACCCATGAATCATCACTATCGTTTAATCCACAAGCTTTACGTTCACTTTTGGGTATATACCGAATACTAGGACTTCGTATTTCAACGGGTTGATTGGGATTGTTAAAGTTCAATAATTTACTGTTCATTTTATATAAAATTTATAATTTAATGCTAAAATAAAAATTTATACAAAACTGTAATTAACCTGTGTAGTTTGCGTTTGTAACTGAGCATATGGCGGTGGTAGTGCACTCGTTTTGTCACCATATGGATTGACTTGCGCGTTAAGTTGAGCTTGTTGTGCAGGTGTAAGTTTTGCTGATTTTTCAAATGGTGGATTAAGGAGGTAATAAAATAAGAATGCTATCATCAAACTTAACACAATTGCTAATAATATCCATATTAAAATCATCCACCATGGAATAGTCTCTTTTGGTTTAACACATGAATATCTACCACTTACATTACTACATAAAAATCCACCAGCGCATCTTCCGAAACATCTTCCACCATTTGCTCCACATAATGAGTTAGTCCTACATGGGGTAGTTGTAGAATTTACACATATTCCTTGATCATTACATCTTGAACCGGATGGACAATTACATACCTTACAATTACTTAATAACATTGGAAGTGCTGATACATATCCTACTTTACTGAAATATGGGCTATTTTGAAGAGAAAAAGTATCACTTACATTTGTTCTACCTGGAATCATCATAGTTCCTTGAAACTGTCTGGATGCTATAACAGGACCTCTTGTAGCACTTAAAGTTATAAATGTTGTGTACATACTAATATCACAACAGCATGTATATGTGTTTGTCACAGCATTTGCAGTTAAAAAACATGGACTATTTTGATCCCAATCTGGAAAAGATATTCTTAAATAATATCTCACACCAGGACAAACTGATGTCGATGGTGTTTGCATATTAGATACAATACCATTTGAATTAGATACAGTTGTAACTTGATATAATCCCACTGTTGCTACAAGATTAGCATCTTGAACATTATTTGTAAATCTAAGAATATTAGAACCTATAGATTCTCTTGTTAGAACTGAATTTCCACGATACAGATATGCCATTTATACTATGTTTAAAAATATTTTTAAACATACAATAAATAATTTTAAACATTTATTATAAATTTAATTACACCATAAATATTTTAAAACATATAAAATGTTCAAAAACAACAGTAAAATATCTCTCCGTTTTCCACCTATCAACAAAAAAGTGAGGAGTTATGACAAAAAGAAAGAAACTACAAATATTACAAGTAGTATGAGTGAAGAAGTGTCAACTAATTATGGTACAATAAATGATGAAAATATCAATGTTACCACACTCACAAATTCTGTATAGAAACTGAGAAATTGAGAAACATAAAAATTATTTTTTTATGATAAACATATATACAAAATGAGAGTTTTAGTAATAGGAGATCCGCATTTTAAAAATGATAAATTGGTAATGATGGATATAGTATGTGACGAAATAATAGATATAATTAATGAAAAAACTCCAGATTTGGTTGTATGTCTTGGTGATGTCCTTCACAAACATTCAAAAATAGATATTGATCCTTTATGTCAGTCCTCAAAATTCTTTTTTAGAATTTCTGAGAAAGTGCAATTAATAATACTGTCGGGAAATCATGATAGAAGAAATAATTCTGATTATATGTCTGAAGTAAGTTCAGTATATCCTTTAAGCATGACTCCAAATATTAAAGTAATAAACAAAGCATATTGGGATAAAGAAAATGGTAAAAATTTTATTTATGTGCCTTATGTACCTGCAGGTATGTTTAGAAAGGCATTGTCAGAAATTGGATATGATCCAACTACTGAGGGGGATAAACCATTATGTATATTCGCACATCAAGAATTTACAAATGCTAAATCTAATGGACGGTTAAGCACATGTTCAGAAGGGTGGAGTGTCAATAATCCATTGATTGTAACGGGACATTATCATGATTATCATTGGGTGTCAGAAAGCTTATTATATACTGGATCATTATTTCAAGAATCATATAAAGAAGACCCAGATAAAGCATTAATTTTAATAACATTTAAAAATGGTGAACGTGATATAGAGAGAATAGCACTTAAGTCTGTTATAAAAAAAATGGAAATAGATGTTACTGCAGAGGATCTTGATAATGTTATGACAATAATTGAAAAATTACCAAAAGATTATTTAATTAAGGTTAAATTACACGTAAATTCTTTACAATCGATGAATATACAAAAACATAAAGGATATGAAATACTTAAGGCAAATGTTGATAAAATTGATATAATCCCCGACGTTAAATATATTACTGAAATTGATAAAACTATAAGTAAGTTACATAAGGAAGGAAATCTTACCCTGGAAAGTGTAACACGAAATATGTTGAAAGATGATGCATATGTACTAAGCATTTTTGATTCTATACCCATTCATAATTAAAACTATTAATGATATCTGAAAAAATTCATATTTTTGGGATATAATGCTGTTATTGAAGGGAGTATAAACTATAAATTATTCCATGAATAATTTTATGCGTCCATGCTATATTGAGGGAATGTCATCAATTTATTTTATTGTGAAGAGCAGCATATACTGGTAAATATGATTGACTTACTTTTTTGGATATGTTTTACAAGATAGTGTACGCTGAAAAATGGTGCAAATGAGATATCAAATAAAAAATTTCAAAAAAAATCTTTTCTTTTGGGTGTGATATATCAGCTTACAACAATCTACAACATGAGTAATTACAAGTCATTATATGAACGAAACTTGCAAAGAATGATAAAGGAAACTTCAGTTGATGATATGGTGTACAAAATGACCATTGAAGAAGTTGATGATTTTCTTGTAGAAAGAGATATTCCCCGTAATCTTGATGAAACAGCTAAAAGGATTATCACGAAAAAGACTATGTTGTTGGAAAACGTCTCAGATGAATCATTTGTTTGGAAAACAGTTGGAAATAATTTCTCTTATGATTATTTCAGTGAGGTTCAAATGTTTATTTATGAAGGTAAAATATGGATGATCGGTCCATATTTTATCAATCCTAAATCACCTGTAACAACAGTCTTCACCACCTATGATATAACGAGCGGAAAAATTGAAAATCTTGACATCAAACTTGACTCAAACGTGTATGAAATTTTCAAGAGATATTATTATGGCTTCGTTTATAATGATATATATTATATTATATACCGTTCTGAGGGGAAAAATGGTACTCCTGATCACTTGAAACTTGACCGATTTGATTTGAGAACACATAAATGGGAATCAGATGTCAAAATTCTTTATGATCCAATTATGGATGAAGATCCATATGAAGGTTATATGATTGGTACAGTTAGCACATATTTACTTGAAAATAAGTTGTACATGATCTTGTCCACCAAACCTGATTACCGTTTAACAAAGTCTGTAATTATGAAGTTGGATCTTGATGAATTATATATGACATCAGAGAAGGAAATGGAACGTATTGAACCAAGTCTTTCCAGAATTGTGTATAAGAATTATTTTATTTCCTTTACCAATGAATGCAAAGAATTAAAAATGATTGATTTCCAAAATGATTTCCAAGTTACTACTCATCGTATTGAATCTTTGGCTAATTTTAACTTATCAAGACACAGCCACCACATGAAATTGTACAATGATGATATTATTTTATTGAGACAACATGATGGCTTCAAATTTAATGTGTTCAATCTCAAAGAAATGACTTGGGGTGAGATCAAATGTAAAGGTGAAAAACCAAGTAATGTCAGAACAGAAGGGAGTGTTATCTTGCACGGAGACACAATATATGTACATCACTCAACAGATACGAAGTGTAAGAATAAAATATCATGTATTAAAATAGAAAGTAATGAGTCTAACGACAATAGCGCGTATGAGACAAAAATGTTTAGAGATGGATACGAAGATGCAATAATTGTTATTGGTGAGAAAGAAATACCAGTTCACAGATCTTTACTTGCAAGCAGATATAAATACTTTGAAGATGTATTTAAAGATGTATGTGGTGATTGTGCAAAGGATGTATATGGAAAAATTCTTATAAGTGGAGGAAATATATCATATGATGTACTTCTCATAGTTATCAGATTCATTTACAAATTCAATGTGGATGGAGTTTTTGTTGGTATGGGAAATGTGTTAAATATGGAATTAATTGAAGAGGCATACATAATGTGCTATGATTTTGGAATTGATGACATGTTGAGATATTTAGAAAAACTTCTTACATCAAGGTTGAATATTAAAAATGTATTGTATATATACAAGAGATATCATGCTATTCCATCATTCAGTAGTAGATATATGTTACAAATTGAAGACTTCATCAGAAATAATCGCAAAGAGATAGGCAGAGATCCATCATTCGTTCGTTATTGCGCAGAAAATCCAGAATTTATTGCTAAATGTTTTAGTTTATAATTATATATATATGAAAAATAGAAAAAAATACAAAAAAAATATAAATAAATATGTGATAATATCATAAAAAAGAGTTTATAATATATTCTCAATGAGAATATATTTTAACATTTATATCTTAATTATAATCATAAATAAATATTTTACAATATGCTAAAATTTGCGTTTCAACATATTGTAAATTTACTGCGTTTATATACAAAATATGTTACGAATATGAAGTATGTGGACTGTTAGCATAAGTAGAAAATTTATTAATTATTAATATGTCAGTAAAAATAAAACAATTCGTCAAAGATAACCGTCTAATGAAAAATAAAATAAGTAGATTATTATCTAATAGATGATAATAGAAGGATTGTTATTATCTATTAGATAATAATATATTAACCTTTAATTATTAATTAGCAGCAATAATATTTATTATTTATTTTTATACTTTTTATACTTTTATACTTTTATATATCTTATAAATATCTTATAAATATCTTATAGTATTTACACTTTTAATTAAAATGTCGTACAGAGAAGGGTCAGTCATGTTGTTATTATTAATATTATAGTCTTTTTCAGTATATATATCAATTACTTGTTGATGAATTTGTTTCCAAGTTTTTATTTTATCTTGTGATGCGTTTTTCTCAATATCTTCTTTCAAGCCCTTTAATATTTCTAATTGGTGTAAATTGCATACGATTAGTTTATACTTACTTTCGGAAATTGGTTTAACCAAGTCTTTTTCAATTGCATCATTTAAAGTAATTTTTCTATTAATACCGTCAATGTTTCTGCAATTAGCAACTCTATTTCTTGCTTTATCAAATTCTTCTTTGTCAAATGGTCCTTCTGATAACATATCAATAATGATTTTATTTCTACCATAATAGTATCTGCTATATGATTCATATAATTTATTAATATGATCTGAGTGAGCTTTTTCATCATCCGATAAATCCTTAACCATATATTTAGATTTTTCATAGGTTAGGTACGAAACGATATAGTGGATATCTTTTTCGTCTGGCTCGCTTGTAAGACATTTCAATTTATGTAATTCATATAATATTTCATCAATGTCATAAGGTTTGAATGATTCAGTAATATTATCTTTGCGACGGATTTCGAATCTGCAGCAGTTGATTTTGTTTACCTTCAAAGTATCTTTGATAAATCTTGGGAAGTCAAGTTCATACCAGTGATCATCGTCAGAATCTCGAACAAATATGCGATATTTATGTTGTTCATCCTCGGGATAATCTTTGAGAAGATTATCAAAATCAGGTTCGGAGTTAAAGTTTTCGAATTCCATGATAAATCGTTTGTTGTAAATTGCTTGTTTATGTAGATTTGCTGTATCCCTGTCAGATAGATGATTTTTTGTTGAAAATTTTTAAAATTTTGTACATAAATTTGATGATTAACACATAAGGTAACATTAATCAAAAAAAAATTTTATTTTATGAATGAAATTTTACATTGTGGTGGATAAATGTAAATGGTTATCATTAAAATATCAATGATATCTTATTATGAACATGCTATATTTTTCAAAATTAATCATCATGAGGAGAATATATTCTATCCTCAGTGTCTACACTCCCTAGTCTAATATATTTAACATTGTCACCATCAGTGTATCGTAAGTATGCTCATGGCTGTCTTTTATAAAACATTTTACTCCTATATACATCCCACATATTTAATAAAGTCATAACATTTTTTTTACCATTATATTTGGTTTCACTCATTAATTTTATTGGATTTTTAGTCCACTTCTGTATTATGTAATTATCTTCATAATTAACTTGTATGTAAAAATATTTTGGATTATCAGTGTCATCATACATAATGTATTTTAATTTATCAGATACTATAATTTTAACAGACTTAAAACCTTCAGATGTAATATATTTATGTTCCTTAGAAGCACAGCTGGGATCTTTAGCATAAGATATTAACATAGAAACATATTTATCATTTTGGATGAAATAAGGATATTTAATGTCAAAAAGTTTATCAATATAATCTCTGTCATCTATGTCCTCCAATTTGTTAAAATTATATTTTAACATTCGCTTACCCATATGTATGTTTTATTATATTATATTATATTTATGATTATTTTTCTCTTTTTTTAACATATTTAACATATTTACGTGTAGTATGATAACAATCACTTTAATAACTTTATGATATTGTAAAATATATATACATTATATCAATCCTGATATCCATGTACTTAAACATATAATTTCGATACCCCCACGTAAGTAATTATATTGAAGTTTTTATAAGTTACTTTATTACCATACTGTTTACATGGAAGTCTTCTTATGTTAATATTTATAAAATATATTTATTTTCGTCAATGTTATCCATAAAAATTTCCTTATGTTCATCAATATTATTTATAAAATTTCTCCGTATTCACTTATAATGTCTTTAACACACATATTATTAATTTCATAGATAAAATTGGTGTTGATAGAAATAAAAATATTGTCCATAAAGATATTATCAATTTGGATACCTTACACATTATTTATAATATCATAATTAATCAAGAGGGGTGATAAAAAAGTGCTTTAGCACTTTGGAAATAATCAATAACGCTATAGGGCACCATTGATTATTTGCACGTTATTTGTAAAAATACCTTATATATTATTTACTGAAACACCCCGAATGTTATTCAACAAGGTACTATAGGTGTTGTTTATAAAAAATAGTATTTAATGAGGTACTCTGAGAGTTATTTGCAAGAATAATAATTTAGTAAGATACATTATACGTTGTTTATAAAATATTAGGCTTAAGTCTAATATTTTTCTAAACCAGTATTCTTACGGATACTTTAAGTGTTATTTATAAAATAGAAATTTAGGTGGATGCTAGACTTGTGAAGTACTAGGATTAATTATAACATTTTTTTTTAGTCTAGTATTTTTACGGATATTCTGAATATCATCTGTGAAAATTATAAATTATCAGGTATTCTATGCACAATTTATAAAAATTATGATCAATTAAGATACTCTATGCGTTACTTACAAAAATTACTGTTCGTTAAAATAAACAATGTGTTATTTACGAAAATTATAATGTCAAGTATTCTTACAGATATCCTATGTCTTATTCACAAAATCAAAAATTACTAAAATACATTACATGTTATAAGAAACTAGACCCCCCTTAGAGTCTAGTGTTCGCCTAAAATCATAATTAATCAACGTACATTATGCTTTATTTACAAGAGTAAAAATTTACAGAAATTATAATTTAATAAGATACCCTATATGTTGTCTACAAAATCAAAATTTAATACAAAAATTAAAAATACAATATTCCAACCGAGATCATTAATTTAATCAAGATCAAGATAATCATCAGTTACATCATCCACACCATCTATATCATTACTCTTTTTCACTGATAATAAATTTACTACAAAATTAATTTCACGATAATGTTTATAAATTTCTACAATCAGATTGGACGCGTCATATAATCTATTATAAACTTCCATCTTCTCATCAATTGACGCTGTAACGACATCAATATTCACATCACTATCATTATCGGATATATCATGTATATCTGTACTATCTGAAGCATATAAATCATCGTGTTTATCTGTTGTTAAAATTAATTCGGGATTAAACATATATTTGTGATCTGGTTCATTTACAATGGTATTATCGTCAAAATTAATCAAATCAATGTCATTCAAATCTTTAAAGATGTCTAAATCATTCACTTCTGTCACATTTGGAATTATAGGATCTTCATCAAAATTAATTAAGTCATAAATAACATCTGATTTTTTAACTGTTACATCCGATTCAACTTTATTATCAACAACAATCTTAACCACATCACTACTACCTCCTTCCACATTCTTTCTTCTCTCCTTCCTTTCCTTTCTAGCTGACAACATATTAGCTCTTAAAACATGAACTGGGTCATAAAGTTTAGCATTTTCCAAATCACTAGGTTTAACTCCACCATCTGCACTTTCTAACGTCCCATCAAGAATCTTATTCGTCAAATATTCCTTTAAGTCAACAATCATGCTAATATTCAACTCCTTCCAACCTTCCAAACATTCGTTCAACATCATCTTTAATTCATTATGACATTCTTTGAATTTTTTATTAACATGATTATTCCATTCAGCGTATGATACAGTTCTATTGTTTCTTGAATATTTGATAACATATAACTCAAAATTACTGGGCTTTTCACTGAATGCTATCTCCTTATCAATAATAATTACTTCCCTATCTGATCGTGCTGTTGGTCCAATGTTTCTGCTACCTAATACTCTTCCCCTCTTACCAGGTGTCTTCTCTTCTTTAAAAATCATTGGCCTGCCTACTTTGTTTTTGATGGAAGAAATAGGTGCTGTAAGACTTACAATGGGTGGAAGATGGCTAACGTCAGGAAAACTATTTTCGCGGGTGAAATTAATAACGGTCTTGGTGGGCAAAATGGGAACATCTTTGGTAATAATTCGTTGGTTTGTCTTTTTCGCGAGAAGGGAATAGTCAGATTTATCAGTATTAGGAATAGAAGAAAGACCAATTCTGGGAACAAAGTTACTGGATTTTAATGCTTGGATACCGCCATTAGGACCATTAAGAGGAATATAATTATATACATTTTTGCTACCCTCAGGTCTACCTCTTGGATTTTTAACCTTTTGATTGTTGTAATCACCTGCATAAATTGAATCAATGGTATTTTTATCGATGATGTTGTTAGCGACAGTGACATCATAACCTGTATCAATCTTTAAAGGTATATCCTCGCGAGGAATATCAAGTGGTCTATTTAAAAATTGTGGATATGGAACTGGATGCTTGAAGGGTTTTGGTGGTACAATTGGTCTAATTTTAATGGGTTTGACTCTAGGACGTCCAACTGGCCTTAATGCTTCTTCTTGTCTCTTCCTCATTTCCTCATCTTCCTTCTCATCTTGATCAACTGAAGCTTTAAATTGTACAGATTCCTCGTACTTCTTAATGAATTTATAATTGTCAACTGCTGAGGATTTACTTGCATCATTTCTGGGTCTACCAAGCTTCTTCTTATTTTTACCAAAATCATCAGGAATTACAAACCCATTAATTGTGAACACTGGAGTTGGGGAAGGTTCGAATCCTGGAATTATGGAGTTATCCAATTCACCAAATCTACTATCATATTCCTCGTCAAATTTAGATGGTAGATTTGGTAAATTGGATGCAGTTGAATTATCAGCAACATTAACCGCACTGTCATTGGGAGTGCGGGATCCATAAGGGAACAATCGGGAAGACTTCTTCATTTTGTCCTGTTTGTGAAGTCTTTCCCAATACTTACCCATATTATAAATTATGGTAAGTCCCTTATGTTCGTGCTCACCAAGGAGCATCTCAATTTCCTCGACGATCTTCTTTTTCTCGGTCTCATAAAGATCGTCGGCCTTAATGTCCCACTCAAATGAATATATCTTTTGATGATTTATAATGGTGAACTTGTATAAATCATCGATAATATTCACCGAGCGGGAGCTGAATCTATCAATGTTGATGTCCATGATCTTGTTCATATTTTCAATGGACATTCAACAAAGTTTAAAATTTCTTTTTTTTTTGATTTTTTTTTCTTCTTTTTTTAGTTTGTAAAATATATTATATATTTGAGCTTTTTTGATAGCTTTTAGGGCTGAACAAAAATATCTAATATAATATATTTAATATTAAAAAATTTATTTAAGGTGAAAAAAAATTTTTTTAATAAATTTTTGTACAAATTTGTAAGAAATTAGATCCCATGGGAATCTAATGTTTGTCTAAATTGATACTGAATAACTGTATATATGATTGACAGTGCTATGTGTTTATCATTGAGAAGAATATAGGTAAATAGGAGGAGTTAGAAAATATGGGATAAATCTTGTTGATTTCACATTATATGTTTCATATGATGTGGGTGTTATATGGTTGATTACTCATAAAATATAAATGATATGGTAGTTACAATATGTTTGTTGACAATTATTATAAAATCAGAGTGATACTGTTGAACTAGATGAGCATCTAATTTGTGTATGACATAAATATAATAAATAATAGCGTTTTGGGCAGGTATATATTTTTGGTGAATACACAAAAAAATAGTATGTTAGCGTAAATGACGTATAAAACAAATATTTATATTGTAATTATTTGGCTATATGCGGGATAATCTTCAAAGTGTGTGAAAATATTGTAGATATTTTTGATTCATTGGAAGCATTTATATGTTAATAAAAATTTTTTGTATGTATATTATTATTGAAAATATCGTCATTACAATAATGCTTTATTTTTTCACAATTTTTTATATTGCTGGACTGTGCTTTACAGTAAAATAACATATTTTACTGTAAAGACTGCGTGAATCCAATGTAAACAATAATTTTTTATTCATAATTTTTAAAATTTAAATATTTATTTACTATATAATAATTTATTTTATAATAGAATAAATAGAAATTTTATATACAATAAATAATAATATAATTATAAACTTGTAGATATATTGAATCAATAAAAATAATTTAAAAACAATAATGTTGTGGGAAGCGTCTATCTTTTAAAAATATTGTTTTATAAAAATAAATTATAAAACACCTGTGATATTAAACATTTAAATATTTTTAGAATAAATTTATATGGTTGTATATAATATAAATTTTATCATTGTTAAAATTTTATCCATTGTGGTTATTTAGTAGTCTAAAAGTTAAATTGAGTAATATTTTTAATAAGATTATAAAATTCAATGATTATAACGAACTAAATATTTTATATTAGATTTTAACTGTAAATTACCTACGTTTACTGTTAAATGTATTTTTCTGAAATAAAGACTGGGTACATGTAGTTTGATAGCAAATTTTTTATTATTAATTTTTAAAATTTAAATATTTATTTACTATATAATATTTTATTTTATAATAGAATAAATAGAAAATTTATATACAATAAATAATAATATAATTATAAAATATTAAACATATTGAATAAATAAAATGTTTTATGAATAATAATGTTGTGGGATGCATCTATCTTTTAAAATATTGTTTTATAAAAATGAATTATAAACAGCTATGATATTAAATACTTAAATATTTTAGAATAAATTTATATGGTTGTATATAATATAAATTTTAACATTGTTAAAATTTTATTCATTGTAGTTGTTTAACAGTCTAAAAGTTAAATTGAGTAATATTTTTAATAAGATTGTAAGATATAATTATTCCAATAAACTAAATATTTTGTACTAAATTTTAACTGTAAATTACCTGCGTTTATTGTTAAATGTATTTTTCTGGAATAAAGACTAGTTACATATAGTCTGTTAGCAAATTTTTTATTATTAATTTTTAAATTTTAAATATTTATTTACTATATAATTATTTATTTTATAATAGAATAAATAGAAATTTTATATACAATAAATAATAATATGATTATAATCTTGTAAATACATTGAATAGATAAGATATTTTATGAATAATAATGTTATGGGAAAACATATGTCTATTGAAAATATTGTTTTATAAAAAAACATCAGAAATAGTTGGATATTAAATACTCAAATATTTTTTAGAATAAATTTATACGGTTTTATATAGTATAAATTTTAACAATGTTAAAATTTCAATTATTATAATTGTTTAGCAGTCTAAAAATTAAAATGAGTAATATTTTAAACAAAACTATAAAATACAATGATTACAATGAACAAAATATTTTGTATTAAATTTTAACTGCAAATTACCTACGTTTATTGTTAAATGTATTTTTCTAGAATAAAGACTGGATACGTGTAGTTTGATATTAAAATTTTTATTGTTAATTTTTAAATTTTAAATATTTATTTACTATATAATAATTTATTTTATAATAGAATATATAAAAAATTTACATACAATAAATAATAATATGATTATGATGTTGTAAATACATTGAATGAGTAAAATAAATCTAAAAACAATAATGTCATAAGGATTCGTTTATCTTTTAAAATATTAAATTAGCAATATTATCATCAGATTTAACTGGATATTAAATGTTTAAATATTTTTGATATATATTTATATAACTACAGATAGGTTAAATTTTAACATTGTTAAAATTTCAATTATTATAATTGTTTAACAGTTTAAAAATTAAAATGAGTAATATTTTAAACAAGACCATAAGATACAATGATTATAATGAATTAAATATTTTGTATTAAATTTTAACTATAAATTATGCACGTTTTTAGTTAAATGTATTTTTCTCAGATAAAGACTAAATACATATAGTTTGACAACAATTTTTTTATTATTAATTTTTAAATTTTAAATATTTATTTACTATATAATTATTTATTTTATAATAGAATAAATAGAAATTTTATATACAATAAATAATAATATGATTATAGATTGGTAAATACATTGAATCAATAAATGATCTAAAACGAAGTTGATTTAGAAAGGTGTATATTTTTGAAATATTGTTTTGTAAAAAATAAACTATAAAAATAACTGGGATATTAAACATTTAAATATTTAAATGTTTAATATCCCAGTTACAGATAAGTTAAATTTTAATATTGTTAAAATTTTAATTATTATGATTGTCTGACAGTCTAAAAATTAAATTGAGTTATATTTTAAACATGATTATATAATATAATGGTTACAATGAATCAAATATTTTATAACAATTTTTAACTGTAATTTATGGTCGTTTTCAGATAAATGTATTTTTCTGAGATAATGACTAATTACATGCAGTTTGATAGCAAAATTTTTATTATTAATTTTTAAAATTTAAATATTTATTTACTATATAATAATTTATTTTATAATAGAATATATAAAAATTTTACATACAATAAATAATAATATGATTATAAATTGGTAGATACATTGAATCAATAAAATGATTTAAAACAAAGTTGATATAGAAATGTGTATATTTTTGAAATATTGTTTTGTAATAAATAAACTATAAAAACAACTGGGATATTAAACATCTAATATTTTTAAGAATAAATTTATATGGTTATATACAGAGTAAATTTTAATATTATTAAAATTTCATTCATTACTGTTATCTGACAGTTTAAAAATAAATTTATGTAATATTTTTATTATGACTATAAAATACAATGATTTTAGTATATCAAATATTTAATACTAAAAATTCATAATAAATTATGTACGTTTTCAAATAAATATGTCTTTTTCAAACAATGATAGAATGTATGTGGTTTAATAGTAATTTTTCAATTATTAATTTTAAAATTTTAAATATTTATTTATTATATAATAATTTATTTTATAATAGAATATATAAAAATATTATAAAACAGTAAATAATAATATGATTATAGTAAAATAGATACACCATATAAAATTAACAAATAAAATAACAATATTATATGTAAATGGTCTATCTTGAAAATATTGACATTATAGAATGTAACATGAATTAATACGGTAATAAACATATTGTTAATTTATTTAAAATATATTTATTTAATTACATGTAAAACAAATTTTTAACATTATTAATTTTTTGTTTTATGTAAGACTACAATAATTAAAAATAATATTTAGATATAAATCAGAAGTAAGACTACATGATATAATGAATTTAATGAACAAAATGTTTACTATTAAAAATTAAAAATTAATAATTGATAATGCACGTTTGTGTTTAAATCAATATTTTTTCATCATAGCTTAATAGATCTAGTGTAAACAATAAATTTTTAATTGTAATTTTTAAAATTTAAATATTTATTTACTATATAATAATTTATTTTATAATAGAATATATAAAAATATTATAAACAATAAATAATAATATGATTACAATAAAATATATACACAATATAAAAATTATCAAATAAAATAACAATATTATATGTAGATGGTCTATTATGAAAATATTGATATTATAAAATGTAATGTAAATTAATATAGTAATAAATATAGTAATAAATATATGATTAATTTATTTAAATATGTTTATCCAACTATATGTAGAACAAATTTTAATATTATTAAAATATATTTTATTTAAGACTATAATAATTAAAAATAAAATTTAGATGTAAATTAGAAGTAAGACTATATGACACAATGAATCTAATAAACAAAATATTTACTATTAAAAATTAACAGTGAATTATGTACGTTTGTGTTTAAATCAATATTTTTGTATCATAGCTAAGTGAATCCAGTGTAAACAATAAATATTTAATTGTAATTTTTAAATTTTAAATATTTATTTACTATATAATAATTTATTTTATAATAGAATATATAAAAATATTATAAACAATAAATAATAATATGATTTTTAATGTGTGAATACATTGAACATGAAAAACATGTTGAAATAATATTAATATATACATCCGTCTATTTCAAAAATATTATTTTTGAATGAAAGAACAACAGGAAAAGTATATCATTTGAACGTATAAATATTTATTAAATGTATTTATACAACTGTATACAGCTTAAATTTTAACAATGTTAAAATTTAAATATAGACTATATTAACATCTGTTAAAAATATAATTATTGAAAAAAATCAGTAAATCTGTAATACATAAATATTCTAGTAAACGGAATAATTAATATCATTTTTACACAGTAAACCATATACACTTTCAGTTAAATTTATATTTTTCAAATGATCACTGAATAACACAATGTAAATAATGAAAATTTATAAAATTAAATTATAATCATATGTTTATAACATATGATAATCGTTAAACATAGTGTAAATAGTGAACAGTTTAAGGTGTTTTATTACAATCTTCTATTTTACCGATATGATAATAACACATTATTTTTACAATATTTTATACCTGTTGTATAGGGGTCTTATAGAACTATTTTCTCTCCAGGATTTTCTGGAATTTTTTGAGAACACTCAAAAATAGGGAAAAATGGCATCGCTAAGACAATGTAGACGTGTGATGAAAGTTATCAATTTTATACTTTCTGTATAGGTATACAGGAAATTTTTTTTAATTTTTTGGGATAATTTTAAAATTTCCAGAAAAATTTCTAAAATTAAAATATATTATAAAATATAATTAAAAATAGGAAATATTATCTTTAATTGTAATTTAATTCAGTGAAGTTGTGTTTCAATTACTTTAGAAATTCTATAGCAATCTTGAATATACTTTATTCTTAATACATAATACACATTTTTCCGATCATAAATATTTATAACGGCATATTTTGTCATATAATTATATTACCTGACAGAGTGTCCTTGTAAATATGTTGTTAGTGTTCCTAACATCATAGATAACATTATTATTTGTATAAACAACATCTTTATTATCGACATTTGTGGTATTTGTGATACAACCACATACGATATTTAATATTTTTTATAACGTAATTAAAATTAACATCAAGGATCTAATAGCTATTTGTAAAGAAGAATTACATTATTAATATATATAAAAGTGTATTAATATACTCTGAACGTTATTTACAAAATTAAAAATTACCGAGATACCCTGGGTGTTATTTACAAAAATAAAATTTACCTAGATACTCTGAGTGTTATTTACAAAAATTAAAATTCATTAAGATATCCTGAGCGTTATTCACAAACTATATCAAGATACCCTGGGAGTTGTTTATAAAAATCAAAATATACTAAGATTACATGGTTATTATTTACAAAATTAAATTTATTCAGATACCCTGAGTGTTATTTACAAAAATTAAAATATACTGGGATACTCCGGAAGTTATTTACAAAATTAAAGTTTACCAAGATACTCTTGGTGTTATTTACAAAATTAAAGTTTACTAAGATTTTTTGAGAATTTTTTACAAAATTAAGATTTATTAAGATACTCTTGGTGTTATTTACAAAATTAAGATTTATTAAGATACTCTTGGTGTTATTTACAAAATTAAGATTTATTAAGATACTCTTGGTATTATTTACAAAAAATAAAATATACTAAGATACTCTGTTCGTTATTTACAAAAATCAAAATTTAGATACCCTGGATAATATTTATAAAATTAAAATTTATTAAGATATTCTGGGTGTTGTTTACAAAAATTAAAATGTATTGAGATACCCTGGGCGTTATTTACAAAAATTAAAATATACTGAGATACCCTGGGCGTTATTTACAAAAATTAAAATATACTGAGATACCCTGGGTGTTATTTACAAAAATTAAAATTTATTAAGATACCCTAGGTATTATTTACAAAATTCAAAATTATTAAAAATATATTACATGTTATTCACAAATTTACAATTTACAAAATATAATTATACATATATACATCATTTTAATCAAGTTCAAGATAATCAACCTCATTCATTTCATCTATATCATCTACACTATCATTTTTCTTCACCGATAATAAATTTGCTACAAAATTAATTTCACGATAATATTTATAAATTTCCACAATTAAATTAGATGTATCATACAACTTATCGTAAATCTCCATCTTCTCATCAATTGCTACATTAACTACATCGATATCAATATCACTATCGGATATATCATGTATATCTGTACTATCTGAATCATACAGGTCACAACAGGTATTAGTCGTTAAAATTAATTCAGGATTAAACATATATTTACGTTCTGGTTCAAGTACAATATTATCATCACTGAAATCGATTAAATCAACATCATTCAAATCTTTAAACATATTATCATTATTTGGAATTACTGGATCATCATCAAAATTAATCAAATCTGTAACAAAATCTGATGTTTTAGATTTAACTGTCACGACATTTACTTTTTCCTCATTCACATCTGAATCGATTTCATCAACAACCTTAACCACAACACTGTTACCTCTTTCATCATTCTTTTTCTTTTCTTTCCTTTCCTTTCTAGCTGCTGCCATATTAGCTCTCATAACATAAACTGGATCATGAAGTTTAGCGCATTCTATATCAATTTGTTTCACTCCCTCACCATCTGCACCTTCCAATTTCCCTTCGCGAATTTTATCCATCAAATAGTTCTTTAAATCATTAATCATGCTGACATTTAACTCCTTCCAATTTTCCAAAGAATCATTCAAAAACTCCTTTAAATCATCATGACACTCCTTGAATTTTTTGTTAACATGATGATCCCATTCAGCATATGATATGTTTCTGTTTTTTCTGGAATATTGAATAACGTATAATTCAAAACTACTGGGATTTTCACTAAATGCAATTTCCTTATCAACAATGATTACTTCCCTATCAGTCCTTGCTGTTGGTCCAATGTTTCTACTTCCCAATTGTCTCCCTCTTTTACCAGTTGATTCAGGTTTTTCTGCTTTAATAACCATTGGTCTACCTACTTTATTTTTAATGGATGAAACTGGAGCTGTAAGACTTGTAACAGGTGGGAGATGACTAACATTGGGGAAACTATTTTCACGAGTGAAATTTATAACAGTCTTAGTGGGTAAAATAGGCACATCCTTGGTGATAATTCTATCATTTTTATTTTTCGCGAGACGGGAATAATCAGACACATTGTTAACAGATAAAGATGATAAAGGTTTAGTAAAATTGTTACTGGATTTCAATGCTTGAATACCACCGTTGGGACCATTAAGAGGAATATAATTGTATTGATTTTTGCTACCCTCAGGTCTACCTCTTGGATTTTTCACTTTTGGCTTATCATAATCACCAGCATAGATTGAATCAATTGTGTTTTTATCAATTATATTATTAGCAACAACGACATCATAACCTGTATCAATTTTTAAGGGTATATCATCGCGAGGAATGTCAAGTGGTCGATTCAAAAATTGTGGGTATGGGACTGGGTGTTTAAAGGGTTTAGGTGGAGGAGGTACGGGTTTTATTTTAATGGGTCTAATTCTAGGACGCCCAATTGGTCTTAATGCTGCTTCATCTCTCCTCTTCTTCATTTCCTCATCTTCCTTCTCGTCTCTGTCAACTGAAGCTCTAAATTCTGCAGATTCTTCATATTTTTTAATAAATTTGTAATTATCAACTGCTGAGGCATTACTTTGATTACTCTTTGGTCTTCCGAGCTTCTTTCTGTTCTTGCCAAAGTCATCAGGAATTACAAATCCATTAATTGTGAAAATTGGAACGGGAGAGGGTTCAAATCCTGGAATTACAATATTATCCAATTCACCAAATCTATTGTCATACTCATCGTCGAACCTGGATGGTAGTTTTGGTGGATTGGAGATAACAACATTAATATTAGCACTGTCATTGGGAGTGCTTGAATCATAAGGGTATAATCGGGAAAGCCTCTTCATTTTGTCTTGTTTGTGGAGTCTTTCCCAATACTTACTCATGTTATGGATGATAGTAAGCCCCTTATGTTCATGCTCACCCAATAACATTTCAATTTCTGCGACGATCTTCTTTTTTTCAGCTTCGTAGAGATCGTCGGCTTTAATATCCCATTCAAATGAGTATATTTTTTTATGATTTATAATAGTGAATCTATATAAATCATCAATAATACTCACTGAACGGGAGTTGAATTTGTCAATGTTGATGTCCATGATTCTGTTCATGTTTATCTATAGACAATCAACAAAGTATAAAATTTGTTTTTTTTTAGTTTTTTTAATTTCTTCTTTTTTTTTTAATGTAAAATAGCAAAATATATTATATACGATGTAAAGTAATTGGGGTGATTGATTACTTTACAAAGCTTAGATGTTTTATTGAAATATTTTTTTTAATTTTTTTATAATCGCTTTTAGAGCTGAGCAAAAATATCTAATATAATATATTTAATATAGAAAATTTTATTTAAGGGCGAAAAAAAATTTTTAAAATTTTTTTTAATTTTTTTTAATGTCAATTTTTGCCTAAATTGAGACAGATAGACAGTATACATGGATGTTGGTTATACGGGTTTATCATTAAGATAAATATGAATGGATGGAGGACCTCAAAAATATAAGGCAAATCTTATTGATTTCACATTATATGAATCATATAATGTCTATATTGTATATATTGTATGTATGATTGTTAATGATATACAAATGTTGTAATGATCATAGCTTGTATTGTATAAATTATCATGAAGTTGTATTTACATTATAGTTCTATATCTACGTCTAATTAGTTTTTGGTATAAGCGTGAAATATAATAGCTCATTGGATAAGTATATCTTTTTAATGATAACATAAAAATATACATATTATTGTGGTGATATATTAAATCAAATATTTACATCGTAAATATTTGAACACACTTGAGAATGGTTTGTAATGTATATGAATATATTATGAACATTTTTAGTCATTTTGGAGTAATCATAATTTTAATGAAAAATTTTGTATGTATATCATTAATGTGTGTATCACTGTTACAATAATGCCATATTTTTTCTGTAATTTTTTATATCATTGGACTGTACTTTATAACAAAATGTGATATTTTTCAATGAAGATTGTCTGAATCAAATGTAAACAATATTTTTTAATAGTAATTTTTAAAATTTAAATATTTATTTACTATATAATAATTTATTTTATAATAGAATAAATAGAAATTTTATAAACAATAAATAATAATATGATTGTAAATTGGTAGATATGTTGATTGAATAAAATGGTTTAAAATTAATGTTATTACAGGATAGGATCTATCTTTTAAAATCGTTATATGTATCAAAATAATAAAGATAGGATGTATATAAAAATATTTTAAATATTTTTAATATATACTTATATGGTTGTATATAGAGTAAATTTTAATATTATTAAAATTTATTTTATGTAAGACTATAATAATTAAAAATAAAATTTAGATGTAAATTAGAAGTAAGACTATATGACACAATGAATCTAATAAACAAAATATTTACTATTAAAAATTGACAGTAAATTATGTACGTTTGTGTTTAAATCAATATTTTTGTATCATAGCTAAGTGAATCCAGTGTAAACAATATTTTTTTAATAGTAATTTTTAAAATTTAAATATTTATTTACTATATAATAATTTATTTTATAATAGAATAAATAGAAATTTTATAAACAATAAAAAATAATATGGTTGTAAATTGGTAGATATGTTGATTGAATAAAATAGTTTAAAATTAATGTTATTACAGGATAGGATCTATTTTTTAAAATCATTGTATATAACAGAATAATAAAGATAGGATGTATATAAAAATATTTTAAATATTTTTAATATATATTTATATGGTTGTATATAGAGTAAATTTTAACAATGTTTAAATTTTATTCAATGTAGTTGTTTAATAGATTAAAAATAAAACCATTTAATATTTAAAACAAGACTGTAAGATACAATAGTTTTAATATATGAGAAATTTTGTATTAGAATTAAATCGTAAATTATGGACGTTTGTAGATAAATGTATCTTTTTCATTTAAAGACGGAATGTATATGGCTTAATAGCAATTTTTTTAATCATAATTTTTAAAATTTAAATATTTATTCTATTATATAATAATTTATTTTATAATAGAATAAATAAAAAATTTATAAATATTACAATAATAACATGATTATAATCTGATAGGTACATTAATTGAATAAAATAGTAAAAAAAAAACAATGTTATTAAATAGGTATACATCTTTTTAAAATATTGATTTATAATAGAATAATGGAAATATCTGATATATTAAATATTCAAATATTTTTAATATATATTATATGGTTGTATATAAAGTAAATTTTAACAATGTTAAAATTTTAACTAATATGATTTTTTAATAATCTAAAAATAAAATTTTATAAATTTAATATTAAGACTATAAAATCCAATGATTCTAATATATGAAAAATTTTGTATTAGAATTAAATTGTAAATTATGGACATTTGCTGATAAATGTATCTTTTTCAATTAAAGACTAAATGTATATAGTTTAACAATAATTTTTTAATTATAATTTTTAAAATTTAAATATTTATTTATTATATAATAATTTATTTTATAATAGAATAAATAGAAAATTATAGATATTAGAATAATAACATGATTATAAATTTATAGACATATTGTACAAATAAATAGTCTGAAAATAAGATTGCTATAAAAGACGTCTATCTTTTTAAAAATATTACCTTATGATAAAATAATGGAAACAGTTTGATGTTAAATATCTAAATATTTTTCTAGAATAAATTTATATGATTACATATAAGATAAATTTTAACAATGTTAAAATTTTAATTAATATGTTTCTTTAATAGTTTAAAAATAAAATTAAGTAATATTTTTATCAAGATAATAAGATAGAGTGATTCTAATATATAAAAATTTTGGCATTAAAAATTAACTGTAAATTACTTACATTTATAAATAAATGTATCTTTTCCAACTAAAGACTGAATGTATACGTCTTAATAAAAATTTTTTAATTATAATTTTTAAAATTTAAATATTTATTTACTATATAATAATTTATTTTATAATAGAATAAATAGAAAATTATAGATATTAGAATAATAACATGATTATAAATTTGTAGATATATTGTATAATTAAATAGTCTAAAAATAAGATTGTTGTAAAAGATGTCTATCTTTAGAAAAAAATTACCTTATGATAAAATAATGAAAACAGTTTGATGTTTAATATTTAAATATTTTTTTAGAACAAATTTATATGGTTTTATATAAGATAAATTTTAACAATGATAAAATTTTAATTAATATGATTCTTTAATAGTTTAAAAATAAAATTAAGTAATATTTTAATCAAGACTATAAGATAGAATGATTCTAATACATAAAATTTTTATCATTAAAAATTAACTGTAAATTACCTACATTTGTAAATAAATGTATCTTTTTCATATAAAGACTGAATGTATATGAATTAACATCAAAATTTTAATTATAATTTTTAGGCGAACACTAGACCCTAATGGGTCTAGTTTCTTATAAATATTTATTTACTATATAATAATTTATTTTATAATAGAATAAATAGAAAATTTATAAATATTAAAATAATAATATGATTGTATGCTAACAGATACATTGATAATATAAAATGTTCCATGATCAAGATTGATATAAAGAGGTATATATCTTTTAAATTGCTAACCTATAATAAAATAATGGAAAATAACTGTTATATTAAACACTTATATATTTTTAAAATGAATTTACATAGATGTATATAGTGTTATTTTTAATAATATTAAAAATAAATGTAGATCGTATTGATATAAATTAAAAATATAATTATGTTATAAAATTAGTGAGACTACATTATATGTTATTTTAATAAACTGAATATTTAATATTGTTTTTAGTATATTGAATTATATACATTTTCTACCAAATTCATATTTTTCAAATAGTTACAGAATAACACGTAGCAACAATGAAATTTTTATAAATTTAAAATATAACTATGCGTTTCTAACAGGTAATGACGGTTAAATATAGTGTAAATGATGACCGGTTTATCATGATTCATCTCAACCTTTGATTTTACCGACTTAACAATAATATATAGATGCTCTAATATTTTATTCCTTTTGCATAGGGGTCTTATGAAACTATTTTACCTCCAGGAAATCCTGGAATTTTTTTGAGAACACTCAAAAATGACGAAAAATGATCTCCTGAAGACGGTGTAAACGTGTCTTAAAAGTTGTAAATTTTATACTTTCTGTATATGTATACAGGAAATTTAAAATTTTTTCTGGAATAATTTTTAGAGCTCCAGAAAAATTCCAGAAAAATTCCAGAAAATTTATAATTAACTCTGGAATTTTTTCACTGATTGTAAGAATGTCACACCTGAAAAATATTGAACATTAATATGTTTAGTATTCAACTGAGAGTAGAGCAGTAAAAAAAATAATTTAAGTGAATAATAGAATCAATAGTTCCCTTTGTGGGAGAAGAATTATAAAGTCTAGTATTCCTCACAATTAATCTAATATATGAGAATGTTGAGTTTAACAACTACTAAATATCAGACTCTTGCAGGATGTAGTATTTTTGGGTAATATTCCGCATTTCTTATGAGTAAAACGTTAAATATTTATGAAAACTTTACGTTTTGGTAATTATTAAAGTTCAACATACTGCTCAATTAATTTATTATTTGCATAAATGAAGATTATGTAAATTTGATAAATACCACGTGGTTTGAGATTTTCTCAGGAAAGTCTCAAAGCTGTTCTAGTACTCTATCAAAAATTATATGATTTTTTATTTATGTTTTACAACTTTTATTTTGGGAAAATACTAAATCCCCAGGTTTAGTAATTGTCTAGTAATGGTAAAAATTAGTATTCTATGAAATTTTACTGTCAGAAATAAGCAAACCGGTGAAAATAACTTTAAATTCAAATGGTTCACTATCTAATATGAGACTAAATGGAAAATCATATATTTTTGATATATACATGTAATTTTGAAAGACAGCAATGCTTGATAACACTAAACCATCGGTTTAGTGTTATTACAAATCTGTTACAATTCTGTTATTATTTTATATGATTTTCATTTAATACTATATAATTTTTAGGAGAATACAAGACCCCTAAAGGGTCTTGTATTCGTCTAAATAAAGAAAAAAAAATTAATATATAAGAGAATAGCTGAAAAATTTTTTAAAAAAATATTAATATTTTTAAGAAATTTCACTGTCAAGAAGAAGTAAACCAGTAAAAATAATTTTAATTTTGGACTCTTTGCTATCCAATTAATCCAATATGAGACTAAATGAAAAATCATATAATTTTGATAAATATCTGTAATTTTGAAAGACAGCAGTGCTGTCTTTCAAATCTGTTACAATTCTGTTATCATTTTATATGATTTTCATTTAATACTGTATAATTTTTAATTATTAAATAAAGAAAAAAAATTAATATATATAAGAGAATAGCTGAAAAAAAAATTAAAAAAAATATTAATATTTTTAAGGAAATTCACTGTCAAGAAGAAGTAAACCAGTAAAAATAATTTTGAATTCAGATAATTCACTATCTTATTAATCCAATATGAGACTAAATGAAAAATCATATAATTTTGATAAATATCTGTAATTTTAAAGGACAACATCGTTGTCCTTTAAACTGTTACAATACACTATCAGATTTTATATGATTTTCATTTAATACTATATAATTTTTAATTATTAAATAAAGAAAAAAAATTAATATATATAAGAGAATAGCTGAAAAAATTTTTAAAAAAATATTAATATTTTTAAGGAATTTCACTGTCAAAAAGAAGTAAACCAGTAAAAATAATTTCAATTTTAGACTCTTTACTATCCAATTAATCCAATATGAGACTAAATGAAAAATCATATAATTTTGATAAATACTTGTAATTTTAAAGGACAACAATGTTGTCCTTTAAACTGTTATAATACACTATCAGATTTTATATGATTTTCATTCAATACTATATAATTTTTAATTATTAAATAAAGAAAAAAAATTAATATATATAAGAGAATAGCTGAAAAAATTTTTAAAAAATATTAATATTTTAAGAAATTTCACTGTCAAGAAGAAGTAAACCAGTAAAAATAATTTTAATTTTGGACTCTTTACTATCCAATTAATCCAATATGAGACTAAATGAAAAATCATATAATTTTGATAAATATATGTAATTTTAAAGGGCAACGATGTTGTCCTTTAAATCTGTTACAATTCTGTTATCATTTTATATGATTTTCATTAAATAAAGAAAAAAATTAATATATATAAGAGAATAGCTGAAAAAAATTTAAAAAAAATATTAATATTTTTAAGGAAATTCACTGTCAAGAAGAAGTAAACCAGTAAAAATGATTTTGAATTCAGATAATTTACTATCTTATTAATCCAATATGAGACTAAATGAAAAATCATATAATTTTGATAAATACCTGTAATTTTGAAAGACAGCAGTGCTGTCTTTCAAATCTGTTACAATTCTGTTATCATTTTATATGATTTTCATTTAATACTATATAATTTTTAATTATTAAATAAAGAAAAAAAATTAATATATACAAGAGAATAGCTGAAAAAAATTTAAAAAAAAATATTAATATTTTTAAGGAAATTCACTGTCAAGAAGAAGTAAACCAGTAAAAATGATTTTGAATTCAGATAATTTACTATCTTATTAATCCAATATGAGACTAAATGAAAAATCATATAATTTTGATAAATACCTGTAATTTTGAAAGACAGCAGTGCTGTCTTTCAAATCTGTTACAATTCTGTTATCATTTTATATGATTTTCATTTAATACTATATAATTTTTAATTATTAAATAAAGAAAAAAAATTAATATATACAAGAGAATAGCTGAAAAAAATTTAAAAAAAAATATTAATATTTTTAAGGAAATTCACTGTCAAGAAGAAGTAAACCAGTAAAAATGATTTTGAATTCAGATAATTTACTATCTTATTAATCCAATATGAGACTAAATGAAAAATCATATAATTTTGATAAATACCTGTAATTTTGAAAGACAGCAGTGCTGTCTTTCAAATCTGTTACAATTCTGTTATCATTTTATATGATTTTCATTTAATACTATATAATTTTTAGGAGAATACAAGACCCCTAAAGGGTCTTGTATTCGTCTAAATAAAGAAAAAAAATTAATATATATAAGAGAATAGCTGAAAAAATTTTTAAAAAATATTAATATTTTAAGAAATTTCACTGTCAAGAAGAAGTAAACCAGTAAAAATAATTTTAATTTTGGACTCTTTACTATCCAATTAATCCAATATGAGACTAAATGAAAAATCATATAATTTTGATAAATATATGTAATTTTAAAGGACAACGATGTTGTCCTTTAAATCTGTTACAATTCTGTTATCATTTTATATGATTTTCATTTAATACTATATAATTTTTAGGAGAATACAAGACCCCTAAAGGGTCTTGTATTCGTCTAAATAAAGAAAAAAAATTAATATATATAAGAGAATAGCTGAAAAAAAATTTAAAAAAAATATTAATATTTTTAAGGAAATTCACTGTCAAGAAGAAGTAAACCAGTAAAAATGATTTTGAATTCAAATAATTTACTATCTTATTAATCCAATATGAGACTAAATGAAAAATCATATAATTTTGATAAATACCTGTAATTTTGAAAGACAGCAGTGCTGTCTTTCAAATCTGTTACAATTCTGTTATCATTTTATATGATTTTCATTTAATACTATATAATTTTTAATTATTAAATAAAGAAAAAAAATTAATATATATAAGAGAATAGCTGAAAAAATTTTTAAAAAAATATTAATATTTTTAAGGAATTTCACTGTCAAAAAGAAGTAAACCAGTAAAAATAATTTCAATTTTAGACTCTTTGCTATCCAATTAATCCAATATGAGACTAAATGAAATTCATATGTTTTTTGGTAAATACCTGTAATTTTGAAAGACAGCAGTGCTGTCTTTCAAATCTGTTACAATTCTGTTATCATTTTATATGATTTTTATTTATATTACATAATTTTTTAGGAGAATACAAGACCCCTAAAGGGTCTTGTATTCGTCTAAATAAGGAAAAAAAATTAATATATATAAGAGAATAGCTGAAAAAATTTTAAAAAATATTAATATTTTTAAGGAATTTCACTGTCAAGAAGAAGTAAACCAGTAAAAATAATTTTAAATTCAGATAATTCATTATCTTATTAATCCATCGGGAGACTAAAATGAAAATATCTATTTTAAACATATACATTATATTTATGGTATACATATTAATATTCTCTAAAATTTAATAATATGATTATCACTAATTTATACCTAATTAAATATATTCCACACCATAGTGTAATTTTTTTTCCAGGAAAGAATCCCCAGAAATAGATTTTTAAATTAAAAAAAATTACTGTGTACCTATACATAAAATCATAAAATGAGCACTTTCATCACACGTACATCCCCTCTATTTGTTGCTAAAATGTCTGTTTTTAGAAACATCTCAAAAAAATCCCATAATCCTAGGAGAAAAATCCTACAAAATACTCTCCATACATGAATAAGATAACGTGCGTATAAATTGTAAACATATCATAAGGGTAAAATGTAATCATAATAATGGAAAATTATAAATCAAATAAACATACGCGGTAAAATTCCATGACAATCATATATAATAAAGTAATTTTATTATAATAAAATTACACCATCATACAAAACAGCCCAGAATTAAATCATTGAATCAATGATTTGTATATAATTTTCAAAGATATATAAATATGGAAGCAAAAGTTGTTGTACCTTGGGTGTTTGTATTTTTGTTATTTTTATTATCAATAATTATGATGATATTATTTATAACAAAAGAATGTGTTATATCTGAATGTCCTACTGGACCTGAAGAAGATCCAGAAAATCCAACATGTCCAACAGGATGTGAATCACCACCCACTTATATATGTACTATCAATGATCCACAGAATACACCATTTCAAAATAAACCAATTAGATTCGGATTTACTGGAAAAGCATTTTATCTAGCAGCTGTAGGTAGTACAATTGCTCTTAACGATATTCCAGATGGTAATAGTTTATGGTCATATAATGGAAATACTATAACTCACAGTGCTAGTGGAAATTCATTGAGGTATATAGGAGTAAATTCAAATGGTGAAACAGGATATTTTTATAATGGTTTCATACAATTATTTCCTTCAGATGGCCATTATTATGAGAATTGGGATTTTGATGGATATAATTTTTACCTCAGACAATTAACAACAAACACTACACGATATATGCTTACATTATCAGTTCCATTTTCAAACACAATTTTAACAATTAATCCTGTATCCAACTACATGGTAGGTAGAAGTATGAATAGTTCACAAGCACTTGTTGTTGAGTTATAAAGATGTAAAATATGGATAGTTTTCAGATCTTACGACAAACATTCTTATATTTTTGGACAAATTTGGATTTATTTTACCATCCACCAAAGTATTAAGATTAAGATGTCTACATGTAAGTGTGATTTCTTCTTCTTCATTCCAATGATCGATATTGCTCAAACCATGATATTTTAAATGTTGTAAAAATTGAGACTCAGAATCCCAAGTATAATTGGTACCATCATCATAATCGCCGTAGGAGTATATTAATGGTAACATTAATAACGCAGATGACCTCCTCATTATCCATACCATATTCTTTCTGTACGTGTAAACCATGTTATCAGGAAAATCATCAAAATTTGGTGTAGATGTCAAGATGACATCCAATCTTGATCTTATTACGAAATCATACTCAAAATTATTGTCTTTTTCATACTGAAACATCATTTGTGAAGCTTTCATAATTTGGTAATACTCAATCAATGTACCACTGTTTAAAAGATAACTTCTATTAACAGGACATCTTCTGAAAACATCTTCGCTACAGCCTTTTTTATTTAACCATATGTCATTAGAAATATTTTTATACTCTTCCAATTCACTTTTATCTTCATCTGACAAACTATCCAAATCGGATGATTTTCTGTCAGCCATAAACTTATATTTTTTAACACTGTCACCCCAATATTTGGTAAAGATATTATCGTCTACATTTACATTATTTCTATAATCTGACATACCCGAATGTATAAATACATCAGCTTTCAAAGGATTAATGATTTTGTCAAATATTTCCCTATGAGTCTTGTCCAAAGTCCTCACCTCTCCCGACAAGATAAGCGCTACTCTATAACCTTGATTATTCTCCATTCTTGTTTAAAATAAATATATTTATTTTAAGTTAACTTTAAAATAATTTATAAATAAAATAAAAAAAATTTTTTTCACAGTATAAAAAAAATGACTAACGCAGCTGGAATTGGTATCGCATCCGTATTAGGAGGTTTAGCAAGTATTACAATGATTGTTTTATTCTTCATAGCATTGTGGTATGGCTATAAATATTTCATGTCAGTGTACAATCAAGAATCTGTAAGATCAACCCAATACTCAAGAAAGTTGGGAAGAACATTACTAGGATTGTTTGTTACTTTGATTATCATCATTGTTATTGGTATACTGTCATCTCTATTAGCAATAAAATCGTGAAGATAACAAAATGTTAAAACTATCTTAAGCAATGCTTAGGATAATACATCACAACAACCAGCAATAATCTCTGCTAGACCATCAGTTTACAGTATACAAATTTCAAATTTTTTCAGCAAAAAAAATTGATCGGCATTAATTTTATTTTAAAGATAAAATACATCTTAAAAATGAGTCTCACAATTGTAACTGGGTTTTATGACTTGGAGAAGAGGGACAAAACAGGAAGGAGGAAAGGTGACGATTATATAAAGCATGGTGAATTTGTGTGTAAGCAAGAATTCCCAATGATAATATTTTGTGATCCAGAGTATGAGGAAAAGATATTGGAATATAGGAAGGATGTAAAACATTACACAAAAACAATCCCCCTCCCTCTTGAAGAATTTGAACATTATATTATGTACTACGATATGATTAAAAAGAACATTAATTCCAACGCCTTCTATAGATGTAATCCAGTTAAAAACACCGTTAACTATTTTCTTCTCACCAATGGAAAATTTTACATGTTAAAGAAAGTTATTGAAGATGAGAGCATACCGAAAACTGAAAGAATCTGCTGGCTAGATTTTGGTTTAACGCATGTAGTAATAACAAAGGATCATAATTTAGCATTTGATTATGTGAAGGATAAAATGAAGATAATGTTATTGAGGAATTTACATAAAGATAGTTTACCCGAGAAAGAATATACTACAATGTGGACATATTGTAATGCAATGTATATAACTGGTTCTGTTGAAAATATGAGAATTTTTGTAGATGGTGTATGTAGTGTATTCGTAAAATTGCTTAACAAAGGATATGTTTTACTTGAAGAACAAGTTATGTCTATCTATGTTGCAAAAGATACATCTCAATATGATTTTTATTATGGTGATTACAAGGATTGTTTACAGAATTATCACAAAATTCAAATATATGACCATGTTGTAAAGGTGTTAAACTGGGCAGTCTGGGCAAATGACAGAGAGAACATTAAACGTATATGTGAATATATTTTAGATGAAGATAAGAATGTGGTAATTGATGCTGAAACATTAGAATATGTGAAAAATTGTTATGGGATTGTCTCTAAATAATTATAATTTAATATCTTTAAAGATGTTATAAAACATAAAATATAAAATATAAAATGGGGGAAAATGATTTTAATGAAAAGAAGGAATTAACCTTAGTCACTGAATATTTTGATCTTCAAAAGCGTGGTGGTGGTCATGGTCATGGTAGGATGCAAAATAAAGAATATTTAGAACATGGTAAATTCATATGTAACATGCCATTTCCATTAATTATATATTGTGATCCAGAATTTCAAGAAATCATATCCGAATACAGGAAAGACAGTAAATATGAGACTACTATTATACCATTCACTATTGAAGAATTTCCACATTACAAACATATAGATAAAATCCGGGAAAACATTCATAAAAATCCATTCAATAGAAGCAATCCACTTAAATTTTCACCTGAATACATCGTAACAATTTTAGGAAAATATTATGTAATTGAGGATAGTGTTAAATATGTTAAAACGTCAAAGTTAGGATGGATAGATTTCGGAATAGGACATTTTGTAAATAGAAATAGATATGAGTTAGCATTCACGAATATAACAGAAAAAGTTAAAATTATGACGACAAGAGGTATATATTCAACATGTATAGATGAAAATTCACCTGATAATTTTTGGTCATTTTGTACAGCTGCATGTTTTTTCGGATCAGTTGAAAATATGAAGGATTATGCGATTAAAGTACAGGAGAAATTTGTGGAAAAATTACTGAACCATAACATGGTGTTAACTGATGAACAAGCTATGACAATAGCTGCATATAAAAATACATCAAATTATGAGTGGTGTTATGGAGATTATGTCAGTATGTTGGAAAATGTAACGATAATTCAGAATAAAGAACATGTTATTAAAATTTTAGGATGGACATATTACCATGGTGGAGATTATGAAAATATGTACCGTATATCAAAATTAATGTATGAGACATATGAAAACATAAGGAACGAACCTGAAACTTTAAATTATGTACTTAAAAGTTATTTCACAGCATGCAGACATAATGGAAATACAGATGAGTTAAAGAAAATTGTATCTGACTATAAAGATTTTGTAGAAAAAGGGACAATAAGCGATGCTGATGTCAACATAATGAATTATTCTTCTTAAATTAATTTATAAATATTATTTATAAACGTTTAACAACATCTGCGTCTTCTACAGCATTTTACTTTACAACACCTTCTAGGTGGACATGGTGGAGGGCAAGGATTACATCTTTGGAAACACCACGGGTCTATATTCCAACCCCATCTCCAGTCATTTATAAATCCACTACAACATCCACATCCACATCCACAATTAAAACCGTAATTTATGAAATCGTTATTGAGATTACACATCGTTCCCTTTTAATCATTTATATTTTTTTATAATTTTTTTCATATCGCTTAAATCTGAATCATCTGGATTTTTTAGCTTGACAATATTCACATCACCATTATGGAAAACATTTGATGGTTTGTACACAACAATATTTTTCTTGTTATAAATTGGTACAAATGAAAATTTTTCTTCTAGAAAATGTAATAGTTCCTTAGGAGTTCTGTATATGGGATCTTGTTGTCTTAACACAGTGAGTTGTCTGTATAAAGATTCGTTTCTGTTGTAATGTAAATTATAAAATTTTAACAATTTCTTGAGCTCTTTAGGATAACTTTTACCCAAAGTATTGCATAAATACAAATAAATATCATGTTGCCAACAACTTTCAGGATACACACCTTTTGATTCCATTATATGACCTCCAGTATTTTTAGTGTATGATCTACCATAATCTATTATAATCGGTACCGCATGCGTTTGTATAGATAAATCATCAACAGTGATTACAACTTCTCTATCTAGCCATTCTACCACAACATTTCCATGGTGTAAATTATAATGAGTAAATCCAATCTTTCTATAAGCCAAATGTAACCCCATTGCTATTTGTATAAACAGTCTCATATGAGTTGAAAAACTATTATATTCGTCTACATTTGATCCATTCATTTTTTGTAGTAAAAGATATCTAACATTATATTTATCAGGAACATTTTTAAAAGAAAGTGGTTTTACATGTTTACCAGTTACATTACTTTCCAAATAAGCAATTGTTCCCACAAAATATGGACAATAATTCAATAATTTATTGATTTCCATTCCAACAGTATATTCCAAACCCATGTCATCATTTAAATTATAGACCTCCTCCATCTTCAGTAAAAGATTATAATTCATGAAAAAACAAGTATATATTCTGTCATTCACATGTTTATTCAAATTTGTAAAGATATTATATTTTAATCTATCATCATGGATATATTTATATACATTGTTAATTATATATTCTATGGAGTCTTTAGATAACCACATATCTTTTAGTAACACATTAAATTTACATACATTTTTGTATGAATAAATATCAAATTTACAATATTTTAATTATTTTTTAATATAAATGTTACTTGAAATAAATGGAATTAAAATATCAAATGGTAAAATATATGCACCCTTTACGTCTACTACAGACGTTAAAATAGAATGGGTAGCTGATGTAAGTAAATATCATACATTTTTTATATATAATATCACCAAATCAACATATGTATTTATTGAAATAAATATACCTGGTGGTTTAATAGATCATGGTGAGCTTCTTACAAGCTCTTTAGAATTTAATGAATCGAATCATTATGTAGCAGAATTGTGGTTACAGCCAGTATATATACCTCATAGAATATCTGATAATTTTTTTGAAAAAAATACACTTATTGGAAAATTAGATTATATAGAATTTTTTATTGAGAATAAGTAAATAAGTAAATGGATGGTTCGACATTTCAATGGGATATTGTCCTCTTTTTTGTTCTTATCATATCATTCATATTAATAATAATTTTTGCAGCATTGGGAAGATTAAATCTAACCTCAATGGATAGATTTGGAACATGGGAAAGAGAATGTATTAATTTTAATAAGGTGTTAAACAAATGTGTACCTAATGAAGATACGGGATATGGTTGTTTAGCCAACTCCACACAAACATATCATCCATATATTGAATATAGTGAATGTGGTACAGACGTTGCAGATTATTTTATAGAAGAAATTATAAATGATTGTGACACAAATAATCCAGAAAAACTTATATTTCACAAATGTGTTTCAAGAAAAAGATACGGTTTAACAGAGTGTATACATGACGGAAATTTTTATAATGTAGGAGATGGATATTATGAATATGTGCAGTGTACTGATTTCACAACAGATTAATAATCTATTATGTTATACACATATATGTTATGTAACATTAGAATTGTTACAGCTATTGTAGCATATGTTATAATTATAACTTATATCAGGTTGGAAAAATAACTTATGTTTATATGGTCGAATATATTCTTTAGCAATATTTGTTTCCGTGTGAGGACTTTTGTAAAATAAAAGATCATTATTTATACTTTTTCTAGTTTTGATATCAAACATATTAATAAGTATTCTTTTGTAAACGTCGATATCTCCTACTGATACCAATACCCACCCTAAAGATTCTGTTATTTTTTTATTTATATAAATATATGCTTCTTTCATGTTATTAATAAAATTATCATCATTAATGATTTCAATACCTTTCAGATGACAGCTATAAACTACACCTTCATGTATATTTGAATCTAACTCCTCACTAATGAATTCATAAGAATATTTACAACATGATTTATATTTGTTCTCTATACTAACCGGCCAATAAATTTGTAAATGTATATTAAGTGGATTTTGTAAAGCTACAACGTATCCTAAATATGTCGTATTTTGTGATTGAATCTTCTGATAAATAGATTTTTCAACTGTTTTTTGCATTCTTTATAATGTTAATTTATTTAAAAAAAATCGTTATTTTGATAGTAAAAAATTTTTTGCGAATTTTCGCTATCACTCATATTACGACATAATTAATACTATTTCCATTGATTCTGAATATAACATGCGAAAGCGGTGTAAAAAATATGTAAATTTATTTAAAATTTAAACATATATTAATTTTAAATATTAATTATGTTAAAGAATATTTTGAGGATATAAAATACATTAATGGACTGTTTTAATCCTATTTCGAAGATAAATCCGTATAAAAAACCATGTAAAACCCTGTCGAGGGGTAAATACAATAAACCAATGTTATGTCAAGTAGATAAACTTAATTTAAACTGCAATGGTATAAAACATATCAAAAGAGGTGGATGTTTACCATACACGATATACAATGGAAGACTGTATATATGTTTTGGAAGACATAATCCATCGAGGGATTTAACAGATTTTGGAGGTGGGAAACAGTCTAATGAAGACATAATAGATTGTGCAGTAAGAGAATGTAATGAAGAAACTAGAGGCGTATTTGGTAAGATAACTAGAAGTATTGTAAATAGATTTAATTGTTTATATAACTCTGAGATGTTGATAATATTAATATATATAGAAGAAGCGGACGGCGGGAATATTATTGAAAATAGTAAACATCAATTTGATAATAATTTACGTGATCTAATAAGGAACAATATATTTTCCAAAAATAAAAAGAAAGAGTATCTAGAAATTTCTGAATTAGTATGGGTATCAGAAGAACAAATTGAGAACATATCCAATTTGCCATTATTCAACAAAGTTAGAAGATTTTTGCTATCCAGCGGATTATTCAGTAGTCAGAATAGTAACATTGATTTTATGAATGGTACAGAATGTCAAGTTGAATCTAATAACAATATTATGGTAACGGAAATATGTTATGCGTAACATAGTGATATCAACAAAATTTGTTGTATTAATCTAAATCTTAAAAAAAAACAAAAAAAATTATTTTTTTTTCTCTGTAAATAAAAAGAATGGCTTATTCAGGAAGAACATATAACACACAAAGATTCATTAACGGAAACGGTTTCTCATCTCCAACAAATCATGTTATGCCCCTCCCCAAGGACCCACTTGAGGGTGTTGTTAAAGATGAAAAAGCTAGAATAGCTAGAATAAATCCTGAACAACCCCCAGTTGGATATAAAAATTTAAACACATTCGCAAGATCTCCACAAAGCTTCAGATCCCCAAAAACTTTCACACATTCACAAAGAACTGTTTCTCCAAGAAGTTTTACACAATCACAAAGAACTGTTTCTCCAAGAAGTTTTACACAATCACAAAGAACTGTTTCTCCAAGAAGTTTTACACAATCACAAAGAACTGTTTCTCCAGGAAGTTTTGCACAATCACAAAGAACAATTTCTCCCAGCAGAACTTTCGGAAGAACTAATGGAACCATTGTGAAATCGCCAAAAATAAATACATTCTCATCGCCACAAAGAAGTGGGAGAAATTTAAATACCATGACATTTAATGGTAACAGAACTTTTTAAGCAAGAGTGTTATAATTAAAATTTGTCACTGACAAATTTTTGAAAGAAAGGACACAAAAAGTTTACAAAGTGTTTAGGGTCATCCTGTAAATATAAATGTACATGAGAAATATGAATAGTATGTAAATGTAGATGAGGGTGAATAGAATTACCAAAAAGAATATAATCGCATATAAAATAATAAATGGAAAATTATACATTTTTAAATGTAGTAGATTTAAAAACAAAAAATTTGATAAAAAATTCAGCCATAACATGTATTCCTAACGTATATTTTTATAATTATGATAAAATGCAAATATACAAATATGTAGATGGATTGTATAAAGTTTTCAAAGAAGATCTTGGAAAAACGTTGATAATAGATATAAATATGATGAGAGTGTTTATAAGAAAATGTGAATATAATTATAAATGGGTAGCCGTATGTATTGAAATAGTTATAAACATGTATAGTATAAGTAGTGAGATGTATTGGATGATACCTGCTAATATAATTCCAGCACCGTGGACAAATGTTAAAGTGAATATGGATGAAAATGTTGCAGATTTATCAAGTATTAAATATCCAGAATCGGGAGAACTAAATTATTTTCTTGTTAACAAATGTAATCCCAATCCATGTTGTAAAGATGAATGTAAGATAAAGTTATTTTACTATAGAGTGTTCTTTTATAGAATAAATAGAGTTAGTGATCAGATCAAATTGATGGCAAGAATTGATAACGGAGATAAAATTATACCAGAATACAATATTGGTTTTAATATAGATGGAAAGTACATAAAACCTATATATTCAAATGTATATACCATAAGGTTGGATCTAAGGATAAATAAATTAGCACAAATTGTAACATCACCTACACCATCAATATATTTATTAAGAAATGAAACAATTGCAGATAAATGGTATATATCCACTACTAATTTTAATTTGGACAGTATGCATTCTAATGTACCAGCAACAAGTTATAGTCAATCATATTTTACGAGTTTATATATAGAAAATGGATCCTCCATATGGTTCGATATTAGAGAATTATATGATCAGCTGTATAATATTGAAAAAATGAACGTTACAATCACTGTTTGAAATATTAAGTTTATGTTATGTTAATAACACAAAAATAATATAACGCGAAATATTAATTTTATCTTATGTTAATAACACAAAAATAATATAACGCGAAATATTAATTTTATCTTATGTTAGTAACATAAAACTAATATAACGCGAAATATTAAATTTATGTTATGTTAATAACATAAAACTAATATAACGTGAAATATTAAGTTTATCTTATGTTAATTATTCCGTCCACCTTATGGGTTATCGTAAATCTTAAATTTGAAGAAAATTTAAGAAAAAAAATAGGATTTAAATTTAATAATACCATTTAAAATGGATAAACACAAGTACATGACATTAAATAATCAAAAATGGTATTATACATTATTGGAGGAGAGTGGTGGATTGTTATCTGATGAAAGTGATGCGTTGGATAAATTTACCGTATGTTTACAATCCTACGATATTGAAACGAAACAAGAATATAGACACTTTAGTTGTTTTCCATCATATATATCATTCATTAAATACATTTACAAATACAAGGAATCAAATTGGAACTACTTCGAGACAATTGGAGGTGACAGATGTCAAAAGGTTTACATTGATATTGATATTAAAGATGAAACTAATGGTGAATCAATGGATAAGTTGATCTCCGTCGAAAATGTACTAATGGAGAGATTGATTGAATCTCTTCTTAAAAATATCCCACAGTTAAGATGTGATGACATATTAATCTTCACATCACATGGGAAAGTCAAAAGAAGTATTCATGTAGTCTTGAGTACAATAGCTGTTATAAACAACGTTGAAAATAGTAGGTTAGTCAATGAGGTTATAAAAGATTTTCCTGAAGAATTGAGGGGGTATGTTGATACTGGACTTTATGGAACAAAACAACAATTAAGATTGTATAAATCTCAAAAATGTGGAAGCGGTAGACCAAAAGTGGAAATGGAAAAGTGGACCTTTGGGAAATATTCGGGACAAATCAAGTATAATTTTGATAGTGATCTACAAGGTGAATATTTAAAAAAATTGAAATTTTCATACCTATTCTCTTTATCATGTATTACATTTACTGAAAAATGTATTGTATTAATGCCGTCACATGAGAGGAAAAGCTTTTACGTTTCATCAAGACCGTGGAGTAAAATTTATGAATGTGATAATACAGTTCTCACGGATAAAATTGTTGATACATTAATGGGTCTAACAGATACATCAGCTTTTAAAGTGTATAGAGTTGGATGTAACACAATACACTTGAAAAGGATTAGAAAGGAAACATGTATAGTATGTCACAGAGAGAAGGGAAAAGAGCATGAGAATGAGAATGCTAAAATATCATTAAATCCAAACAATGGAGATGTTTATTTCATATGTTACAGAGCTAAATTATTTCCAAAATATATTGGCAATGTGTTGGACATGGTGATAGATCCAAATGAGAGTGTGAATAAGTGGTTAACACAGTATGAAAATGTTAAAGATAAAGCTGGTTCAAAAGATAAATTTAAAATACCAGCAGAACTATATGCAAAAATTATGAGGAGAAGATCTGAAGATGGGGGAAATGATGTAAAAAAGTTTAAACCTTTAAATCCATATGAAATAGGCATTGTGAATACTGACACTAGTAAAAATAAAAATGTCATAATTAGCAATAATAATAATTTTGGTGGTGTGTTCACTTATGAAACAGATACATGTAATGTTAAAACGGGCAGTACAAACAAGATGGATGATGTATTTAATTATAGTTGTCAGTTACAAAGTGTGTTACCAAAACCACAAAATCATTTACTTGGTCAAACTTATGCATTTTAAAATTAAAGGTTGCCAATTATATCATTGATATAATTGACATCAAACATTCCTGATAGTTAAAAAACCATCTGAAATTAAAACAGTGTAAATAAATATTTGTGAAGATTTGTAGGATAAAAATCTTTCTCTATTTTTGCGATATTCATCTGTTGTCTTATATTCGTCGAATTTAGACGTATAACTTCTTATGCGCACCGTGTCAATATGTTGAAATTGATCTATTGTTACATTTTTATAAAAATTCATGTAATCATAATCTAGAGACAAAAAAATATTTACAATTTTTATTTTATGATACATAAACGCGTAGTGAAATGCGTTGTAACCAATTCTACTTTCTATATCCAAATCTGCGTTATAAAAAATTAATAGTTCTACAACATTAACATATCCATGTTTGCAAGAGAGCATAAGAGCCGTCACACCATTAAAATTTTTATAATTTACATCCGCCCCTTTATATATTAAAAATTTGGCGATATTTATATCACCATATCTACATGCTAGGTTCAGACCTGTGTCACCATTGAAATCTTCATAATTGATATCTACACTGTTAAAAATTCGTTTAATAGTTGCAAGATCACCATTAATACACGCTACTTTAAATTTCGTAACTGGGTCCATAATTTATTTTATTGTCTAAAATAATTATCATTTTGTGTTCATTTGTGATAGTGTGTTTATATGTATTTATGAAATACATATAATTATCAAATTATAAGTAGTAAATTAATAAATTAATAAATAGTAAACAATAATTTAAAATGACATCAAAAACTCCAATATCACTTGAGGTAACGTTTTTTCATTTTTAATCGCATACGAAAAAACAATTTTTTCTTCTACATTTCCTTTTACCATATATCTGTAAGCAGTTGCAGAGTCAAACTCGAAATCAATCAATCCACATTTTAATGCATCAGCTGATGATAAAAAACCTGCTTTTTCAATAACACCGTATTCTATACATTTAACTAATTTGTCACCTCTACTCTTTACCATTATTTTTTTGAATTCATCATAAACATGAGAAGCATAATCATTCATCATTGAACTACTAGCATATGAAAATTCACCATCAGTAATTATTTCTTTTAAACTTCCTGATTTTACTGTGAATGTGTCTAATCCAAGATTTTTCATAAAACTGTCAAAATCTCTAACTTTTGAGATAACACCAATTGATCCATACATCCCAAAAGGATTTGCATATATTGTATCAAATGCTAATGCTATTAAATATCCACCAGAAAGTAAATTATCACCATATACATGGAATTTTGCTTTGGGATAATCAGTTTGTATTCGTTTTATGTAAGAGTAAATTTTATATGATTCCACTGGATCGCCACCACAACTGTCTATTCTAAAGATAACATGTTTTGTTGTGTCAGATACAAGTTGATTAATATCCTTTGTAAGTGATTTAAGATTAATGCTAAGACCATCACCAATCGATCCTTCAAGTTCAATAACAGAAATATCACTAGTGAATTTTTTTACAACTTCTTTTTTGGTCAACTTCTTATACAGAAAATAACTTGCACCTGCTGCTATTATAGAAATTATTAAACCAAATATAGCTAAAATATATTCGTCCATTCTTATTTACTAATTTTTTTGTGAAAAAAATTGATAATTTCTCACTTTTAAATGTTTATAACATATATGTAAATGTTAAAAGTGGGAATAATCGGTCTGGGTTCACATTCTGAAGTAGTGTATTCTATTTTATCTGAAACTCATGATAACATAATCTTTCTCTCGTATGGGCATGGGGGGAAAGTGGTAATTCCAAGTACATATCACTATCAACACCTATACATGGGGGATGTTGTAGATTACATTAGTTCACATAAAGATGAAAATATAGAATATATTGTAGCAGTAGGTGACAATAAATTAAGAAAAAATATAGTAATGGCTCTCCCAAAGAATTTGAAATATGTAAATGCTGTATCCAAACAATCTTTTATATCTCCAAATGTTGAATTAGGTGTTGGAAATGTAATATGTCCTGGAGCAATTATTCAAACATCATGTAAAATAAAAGACCATTGTATATTGAACACTAATTGTAGTATAGACCATCACACAACTATACATTCTTACGTCCATGTTGCTCCCAACTGTGCTATATGTGGAAACGTAACTTTATATGAAGGTGCATTTATAGGTGTAGGAGTTTCCATCACTCCTAATATTAAAGTGAGAGCATGGTTTTTCTACAAAGCTAATACATTAGTAAAATGCACAAACTCACCAATACCTATATATGTTCCATATTTGAAAAATTCATTCAAATCAGCAATTTCTGCCATAGAATCCACCTGGGTGAGTTCACAGGGTGAGTTTCTTAAAATGTCTACGAAAAGGCTGAAGGATATGTTGAATGTAAAACATGTATTACTTGTCAATAACGGGACAAGTGCTACACATTGTTTACTATTAGCATTAAAATATAAATATCCACATGTAAACAGAATATATTGTCCAAACAGTGTTTATGTTGCAGTTTACAACACAGTATTATATGAATATGATATAAGCAGTATTTCCATACTTAAGATTGACAGTAATACATGGAATGTAAAGCATAACAGAGAATACTGGGATACATTGGAGACTGGTTCTGCAGTAATTGTTGTTCATAATTTGGGTAATATTATGGACGTTCCATTATTGAAGAAATGGAGACCAGACCTTATCTTTTTAGAAGATAACTGTGAAGGCTTGTTTGGGAAATATGGAAATTTATACAGTGGTACGTGCGCAGATACACTATGTTCCTCTGTATCATTCTTTGGAAATAAAACTATAACATCTGGTGAAGGGGGTGCAGTTCTTACTAATGACGATGATGTTTATGCATATTTAAGCAAAGTGTGTAATCAAGGAAATAGTACAATACGATACTTGCATGATGTAATGGGATATAATTATAGAATGACAAATATTCAAGCAGCTATATTATATGATCAATTAGATGATTTAGATTTCATATTAGTGAATAAAGGAAGAGTATTTGATTTTTACAGAAAGAACATAAATGTGAAATATCAGCAGATATTAGAAAATAATAGTGTACATTCAAACTGGATATTTGGAGTAAGAATTAAAGGTGTTAGCGGTTATGAAGAGGTTGAAAGACATTTTTCCGAACATGGTATTGAAACCAGACCATTTTTCTATCCAGTGAACAGCCATAAACATTTGAACAGTATTGAATATAATGATCATACGCCAGCCATACTCAAAAAAGAATGCTTTATGTTACCATCATATCCTGAGTTGAAACTAAATGAATTGGATTATATAGTTGATGTGTTTAACAAGTTGGCAGAAAAATATGACTCTTATTAATAAATAATTTTTGATTATAAATAAATAAATTACATTTAAAATGGAGAACAAAAATGAATTAATGCCAAAAACAGTGGAGGAGTGGAAGGAGTTTAATAAGAAATACACTAAAAATAAAGAACATTTAATATGGTCATTGTCAATGTATTTATCGCATTTTACAGATAAAGAAATAATGAGTATATGTAAGGAGGTAACTGGTAAGAAGACAAATAATTCTAAAATAGCAATGAATGTTATAAGAGATTATCCAGATGTTGAATATAATGATAAATTCTTAGAATACATCATAAAAGGTAAGGAGGTAGAATCAAATCTTCTTGGAAAATTAAATATAAAAAACTAAATTTTTGTTTATCACCGTTGTTTCTTTTCACCGTTGTTTCTTTTCACCGTTGTTTCTTTTCACCATTGGTGAAAAGTATATAAAGTATATAAAGTATATAAAGAATATAATATTATGTTTATATTTTACTTATTAATTCTCTAATGATTGAAGTATTAAAAAGACTATTATTGCTTAACACCCTATCAATGAATAATTTTCTATCGTATTTCTTAAGTATTATATACAAAAGTTTGTAATACTTATTGTAACATTGGCTAATAAAAAGTAGTTCTAAAAATGAGAAAGATTTATCTATATCAAAATTATTCTTTTTGACATACTGGACAATTTTATCAGCCACGATGATTATTCTTTTGTCTTCAAACAAATCACACACTTTAAATAAATCGTACAGCTGCTCATCTTCACATATGTTTTCTTCTATAAAATTTTTATACATACTAATGTTCACATAAGATCTATTGATTAATTCTGTTATCTCTTCGCTGTTATCATTAATTGTGTTGTATATATACATACTTCTATCCTTCAACAAGTCTAAAGATATTTCCACATTTTCAGTTTCAGTTCCCACTCTCACCAAATTTGTATTGTAATTCTTAGAAATATTTATATCCTCATTAATATCAATATATATGTTTAGAGTATTTTCATTTTCCAACACGACATATCCCATATTATCATCATGCATAAATACCCTGATTATATAATTTACAGAATTGTCAACATCAAGATTAAAATTAACTTCTTTATGAGTATTATTTTTAACATCGTTGATAATTCTTTTACCGCCATGTTCGTATATTGCTACACTATCACCAATATTATAAATATGTTTACCAATAGTATTATCAGCATCTATTTCCTCTATCCTTTTTGTATTTATATTGTAATATATCATTTTTCGTAGTTTTAAATTATAAAATGCGAAAACATCACCGAAGTGGAATGTAGCATATTCGGGATCATAAATTTTAACATTCACAATTTCATCATTGTCTTCATCATATTCTTCATCATATGATGATAGTACAGCTAGTGTCTCATTTGCAAGCATATGTTCAATATATGAATTATCTGAATCACCCCTATGAACTAGTTGAAACGGTTCATCGTTAAATTTTAAGAATGTAAATACACGATTACCAGGGACATATATTATTTTATTTATTTCATATGTTTCGATGTCAACTGAGAATAGATGATTACTTGAGATATAATAAATTTTACTATTTATAATTTTGAAAACCTCATGAGTGTCTTTTGAAATGTTAAATATTAATTTTTTGATCATCATCATGGACTTCATGTCAATTTTGAATAAACAATATTCATCTCCATTAGTATTATTATTATATCTATACAAAACTATTGATAAAATATGATTATTCTGTGACACTTCGAGCAACCTTATTCTTTCATATTTGTTATCTGGAAAAATCTTCTCAAATACCTTCAGCATGTTTCCCCTTGTCTTATGTAAGATTTTTTATGTTTAATTAAAAATTTTATATCCGTAATTTTTTATGTTTACAACACATGTCAGAGGGATGTCAATAATAAAAATTCAATTATATCAATGATATAAATAATTCCTTTATTAATAAATTAAAGCGTAATACAACCTGTTGTTGGAAGCTCGATATTGTCATCATCATCATTATTTGTATAATATTTTCTTTTACCCTCAACATGTGTTTTTTTTCCTTTTTTTGAAAAAGTGGTACATATATGATGTAGTTCAAATATACAATTATTATAACCTAATTTCAGATATTTAACATATGGTTCCAACAATTTAATGAAATTTTTATCAACCGTAATTTCACTGGGAATATGTAAAATTTTTTCATAATAGTGTCTTCCAATATAAACATTTTCTTCATCAAATAAATAGTCTAAAAATGATTCAAATATATCTGATGAATAATGTTCATATACTTCATATATATTTTTAACAAGTTTTCCACTTTTCATATGTTTAAACTTTAATCTCATGAAATTGAAAAATAACAATGCGCTGCTTACTTCACAATTGTTGTTTACGATATGAACGTGATCAGTATCATTTATTTTTCTTTGTGAAATACTAGGTCTATCAATCATAGTATTAAAATAATTACGATATTTATTATATTCTACTTCTTCATAATTTTTAAAATATCTATATTGGTCTATACTTATGCCACTCTGATTTAGATTGTCTGTGTGATAATCTCCATACAAATCTTTCACATTATATGGGGATAATTTATTTGAATTAACATTTACATTAATTTCGAAATATTCACCTGTTATTTCATCAAGTAGTTTTGTAAGTAAAAATGATGTATCATCGTTCCCCAAATAGTCATCTTCGTATATTTTGTAAGATTTCAAATTGTCTGTCAGTTTATCTTCAACAGAATATGTACATACATATTCTCTGTTATATCTGATATAAACACCATCAATTAATTCGTTTACATTCTCGTGACACATTATTTCTACCTCACCCGTTCTAATATATGAATCAATATTTAAAGTAATTATCTCTCTAAATATACCTGAAGATGTATCTATGCTATGTAAAACAATAGGATGATTACAAAAGTCTATATGATTACAATAATCAGCAGAGACATGTTCATGATTACGGACATTAATTGAATGATTAATAATTGTTACAACCCTGAAAACTTTGTCCAAATATTTTGGAAGCTTATTAGTTTTTCTTACTTTTTCAAGATCAATGTTTGGAATTAGAAAAGAAAATCCTAATTTCATGTATTGTAAAACTCTTACAATATCAACGATATTTTCTTTAACATAAGAATTTGTTCTTGTTTCAAAAGCATTCTTACCCCTTTCAGAAACATAACATTCATTATTGTAAGAAATAATAGCACATAATGAATCCATATCGAAACTGTTAACAATTTCATTTTCTGATTTGTGTGTTTTCAAAACAAATTGTATAGTAGCCAAATTATCTGTAATAACATATACACCATATTTTGTTCTGTAAGAATATTTTATATTAATATCTTTGCATATAACTTTGATTAAATCGAATATTTCTTGTTTATTCAACCCCCAAAAGAAAACATCTACACTAGTTTCTTCCAAAGTTGCTCCCAAATGAAAAACTTGTCTACAAACAAACTCGCCAGCAATACATGACCCACCATACTTATATATTCTTGATAAATTATATTCATCTATGATATCAGTATTGTAATTAATAAGAGGATGTATATAGTTCCTTCCGTTACCATAGGATTTACTTTTATTGATATGGTCGAATGATAAATGGTTTATATTAGATTTTTCACTAATAAATATTTTGCTTTTCAAATCTAATTGTTTTAAATTGTATAGTTCACTCTCAACGGACATGATGTACACAAAAGTTATAAAAGTTTGTTATAAAAAATTTTGTATTTATGAATCAATTCAAAATATTTTACCAATGGTAAAATGTATCTTAATGTATAAAGCTAAACGTTAAAATAACAATCGCTTAATAGTACAATCAATGAAAATATATTTGAAGAATCACCCTCAGCATATCCCACCTCCAGCGATATTGCAAGAATTTCGCCCGTGAAATTCGCAATATCTCAATTTTCAAGGTATCGAACTATACCAATTTAATTGAAAAATAGTTAGTCGGAATAGTTTTAAAATTTTCATTTCGATACTTTCGATACTGGGGAGAATTGGATTTATCCAAATCTCAAGGAACCTTAATCATAATCATTTACAATGTTGATCCTTTTACTACTGCACAGGATTTCAATAATATCATATCTGTTGGTAAAAAAGTCATATAGCAAAGGTGTATAAAGTTCAACCTTTCACCATCTATTAACAGTTTTATAATGTTTATATTTCCCTTTTTACAAATTATATTAAACAATGAAGAATCCAAAGATTTAATTTCATCAACATATGGGATTTATGTCCACTCTGCCATCTTTCAGTAATAATTTAACTATATTTGTATGTCCATTAACACATGCTAATTGGAATCCAGTTCTCATCTTCACATTCATGTGATTCACATTGACATGATTTTTCAATAAAAGTTTTACTATATCAATATTTCCGTTATTACATGCCAGTGTAAACGTCGTATGTTTTTTACATTTTTTTGCATTTGTTATGAGCGTCTATGTTTATATTAGTTTTTAGCGAAAATTTTAAGATTTCAAGATTATTTTCCTTACATGCTATATAAAAACAATTTTTCTTTAAAATGTTTAAAGTTTTTAAAATTTTGGTCACATACGTCATATAGCTCTCTTATATCAATGTTATCATTTAAATCGACATCATGATCGTTTAAAAAATTGGGGAAATTGGAAAAAAGCAAATTGTAATTGAGAACAAGACAGTATTAAATATTTTTTCAAAAAAATATTTAAATTTGATCAATTATATTACCATTGGTAACATATATTATTTATTATTAATTTGATTATTGATCTGCTCTTAATAATTCACTTGTTCTTTTTGGATCTTCCTTATATGAGTTCAATAATTTATTGATACGTTTCGGACTAATTCTTAAAATTTTGGATAAATCAACAGATTGACGTGATGATAACAGCACTTTTATTTGTCCATAATCTGCTCTAAGAACAGCAATATCTATAGCAGAATGTCCGTGATAATTTCTGTGATTAATATCAAAGATATTCTTATCCACTATATATTTTAATATTTTCAATTTATCGTTGTTTAAAGTACATGAAAATACATAATAATTTTTATCCGGATTAAATCTTCTGCAGTCGATCAAAATTTTAGCAATCTCATATTTACCACTCATAAATGATTTTACAAATGGTGTAATATTGTGGTCATTCTCATAATCGATATCGATCCTTTCATCTTCTGATAAAATTTTAACAACACTAGCTTTTCCTTTCTTACACATTATGTTAAATAATGGAAAATTAAAACCGGTATTTTCATCAACATACAATATGCTCAAGTCAATTCTTACATCTTCCAATAAAAGTTTTACAATTTCCAAATGTTCTTTGATGCATGCAAAATATAATCCTGTTTTACCATCTGTATCTCTGTGATTAACGTCGATATTTCTACCCAATAAAATTTTGACTATTTCCACATGTCCATGACAGCATGCTAAAATAAAAGGTGTATGTTGTTTGCACTTTTTGTGTTCACAGAAAGAATCAATTTCTTTATTAAAAAATAATAGCGATTTGACGGCTTCCACATCACCTTCTATACAAGCATTGTGAAGATCGTTGTGTGGATTTCTATTACTGTTGGCCACCATATTATAAATTAAATTTTGTAAAAATTTAAAATTTTAACATTTTCACTTTTGTAACACATGTCGGCCATTTACCACATAGTCTTGAATAAATTGCTCGGCTAGCAAGAAGGCAGTCCATGATGTATTTCCCTCAGGTAGCATTTTAAGCACTGATAAATCAACAATGTGTATATTTTCGCCTATTTTCTTTGTGGGTGAACCTGAACACATGTGAAAAGAGTAATTATCTTTTATTTTATCCTCACAGGGAATTATTGATTTAATATGATTTGCCACCTCCACCAGTTCCTCTCTATCTTCTTTTGTCAACATTTCACCTGTATAATATAGTTCACCTCTTGAAGATAATGTTGGAATCCAGTACCCAGATGGCTTCATGTGATAAATTATTATTGATTTTTTATAAAATAGAACCTGTATTCTACCACCAGCCTTCTCTTTAATATTATAATCATCTAATCCATAATATATTTGACCGCCACCTACGTCTACTAGAGGCTTTAATTCCAACCCGACATGATTTAGGACATTGTTTACAGGTAATCCCGAGCGTAGCAATAATTCAGGTGTTCCAGCACCGCACGAAATAATTATATTTTTTGCATCATAAGTACAGTCATCGGTGTATATGAGATTACCTTCAATTTTCCTGACAGTACAGCTGGTTATTATTTTCAAAATATTATTGTTAATATGATTATATAAAAAATTTAAACTTGATATTCTGTTGTCTCCCAGAGTATAAAAATAATCGTCCCTTGTCTGACAGATAATATTATCAGACAAAGGATTGTTGGTAATGTTGTCAGACAAAGGATGGCTATTAATGTTATCGCCCAATTTCTTAGCATACTCTCCGGCGGGTTTAATTGAAACTGGAAACACTCTTTTCAAAATATCTTGTGTTTTCGGATTTATACCCATTTCAATTAAATGTGGATTAGACTCGTAAACTAAATATCCGCCATTTACAGCAGAACCACCTCCTAACCCGGAACCCATTCTCACATTTTTATCTCCAATGTTAAAACTTTTTGTATATTCATCATTGTACATCACTTCACCTATATTCGATGCTAAATCACAATTGTCATCATATAATCTACAACCACCAGCTTCTAAAATTGTCACACTGTGTCCATAATCCAATAATCTGCTAGCCACATATCCGCCTGCAGTACCTCCACCAATTATAACCCAATCCATTCTATTTTCTTATCACAAAAATATAATTCTAAAGAATCACACTGATATGTTAAAAAAATTTTTTTTAACGCAAATTTTTAATCTTCACGAAAATAACTATGCTAATTAACATAAACGAATTGAATTTAAAGGACAACGTATATAAAAACATTACGACACCGTGTTTGGAATCATACAATTACAAATATGACACAACCAGATTTACTTTAGATGTCAAAGACAAATATAATTTATCCAGAAAAATCAATAATGGAGGTTCGTGTATTGCTGGTGGATCAATTTGTAGACAAGTCTTCATGTTACCAAGATCTGACATTGATGTGTTCTTTTGGGGTATAAAAGAAGAAGATGTGATTGATTCTATTAGGAATATGTGTGAGAATTTGAATATTGTTCTCAGTTATAGAACCAAACACTGCATTACAGTTATCTCCAGAGATGATGAAGATATTGTAGCTATGATACAGTTTATAATGGTGATATATGATAGTGAATATGATATAATATCAGGATTTGATATGGATTCATCATGTGCTTTAATTTCACACGATAAGAAGTGTTATGTGTCTGAAAGAGGGAAGTTAGCGTTTGAAACTAGAACAAACATATTCAGACCTGAATATAGAGGAGTAAATTATGAAAATAGATTAATCAAATATTTAGAGCTTGGTTTTAAATTCATTGTTCCAAATTTGGATATATTAAAGGTTAATGAATATTTCCAACTTCCAAAATATTTGAATACATTGAAAGTGAGATGTGTGAAAGAGAATATTGTATATGTAACCAGAATAGCAAATAGTATAACAACTAGTACTTATGATGTTACTTTAGAACATGGAAGTAATAAACTAATTGATACATCTTATGACGGAGGTATTACATATGAACGGTTGACAAGAATAATTGGCTTTGGTGGAAATATAAATTTGTATGATATAAAACAATCCCTTGCAATGGGGAATGTAATAGAATATTTACGTAACGGATCTTTAAAAATAATAATACATACCAATATAAATTTATTACTTGATGGTGAATCTATGAGACATACAAGTACAGGAAAGTATATTTTTAGAGGATATATAGTCACTAGCTCAATTATTAACAATATAAATACCAGAGAGAATGGTGAGATAGTAGAATTTGGCATAGATGAATATGATAAAGAAAAAGAATTAATAAATAAAATAAATGAAATGTATTTTCCCATCAAAATACAGAAGAATAATAATAAAAATAAAGCAATATTCAAACCTATATCATTCAGTTCCCATCATAAATCTTTAAAAGAATGGTATGGTGAGTTTTATGTCGATGATATTCATGATAATACTTTAACATTGAAGAAAAATAACATAATGTATTTTAAGAACAGTGTGCGAATAGATGCTATAATAAAATTTTATGAAAACAAAAACGAGAGAAACATTTCAAGAAAAAATTTTGAGGATATCGATTTGGAAATTTTAAGGACGGTTGAAAATCCTTATTCAGAAAATCATAAGATTGGTGATGATATTTATTTTTACGTAAACAATTATTCATCACGTACTAGTGATGAAATGTACTTCTTTAATTTTTTGAGAAAATATAATCTTTTGGAAAAATATTGTAAAAATTTTGACACTAAAGAATATCTAAATGATCGTTATTTAGATGGTATTAAAAAAATGTATACAATTCCTTATAAGTATCTTCCTGAATATTCTAGTCCAAGCCCGAACATTATTAAAAATAAGAAAAGTTTTTCACTTCACACTATCTATAGTAAATATCCTGGTGAATTAAGTGATTTATATTTTAAACATTTCTTTAGTGATAGATTTACGACAATAAATAATGTAACTGATGAAGGAATCAGTAAATTATATATCTCATTTGTCAATTTATCACCAATTGAGAATGAGGAAGCAGACGTTGATTATTACAAAAAAATTTCTAAACATATAATACCACCAACGTATGAAAATAATAAGTACTATATCACATTATATAATAGATGTTGTATCAACTTAGGTAACAAATATATGAATTTCGCAAATTTATTATTATTGATGTCATCTCTGATAGTTGACAATTACTATTCATTGATTAAAGATAACAGTGATGCTTACAAATATTTATACATTTTAAGTAATTTAAATTTAGATTGTCAAACGAATATTCTTAACATGTCATCAATTCATAAAGTTAACATGAATCATGATAATTTATCTGTAATATTTAAAAGATTTTTTGAATTATAATTGATAATTTATAAAAAGACCATAAAAATTACAACAAATTAAAAAATTTTTAATTTTTTTAAACGACAAACATGGAGGCAACTTTATATGCGATTGATAACAGTAGTTCAACATCAGGTGTGATAAAATATTGGGACAAGGTGAAGAGTGTTATTATCAATTCAGATGAAAATGATAAATTTGTTTTATGGAACTCTAGCACTGAGATTGTAAATAAAGGTAAAGTTATGAAAACATGTGAAACTCGTACTGGTACTGGGGGAACATCCCCGGCATGTTTTGTCAAACATTTGGACAACGTGACAAAATTAGTTATAATTTCAGATGGTCAAATTAGCAGTTATGATGTTAAGGCTACAGATGAAGCATTAAAGGCTAAAAACTATGATTTAAAAATAAAGGAGGTTGAAGCATATTTTGTAAATACAGGCTGGACTGTTGATACATCTGTTGTAATCCCATTCTCAAGGAATGCCAAATATGAAATACACAACGATGAAGATGTCTTACAAGGTAACAATAAAGATTTTGATATTAAACCATTTTATGATCCAATGTATTATGAGAAGAACTTCCCAACTTTGAGACAATATGTTGCAATGAAAACGCTGAGCAGAGAAGATGGTACTCTTCGTAACGAGTTATTAAACCTCAAAAATGCACTTATCAAAAAATTAACATTAGCAAAGGACAACAGTAAACCTGATGAGATTACAGATGTGATAAACAAAGATCTGGATGAAGCATACAATAAGACAAGATTATTTGTATCTTCAAGTAATACGGATCTCCTAAAGAAGATAGAATCAGATATAATGGAATTGTGTGAGTTATGCAAATCATCTGATTTTAGTTTTGATAATATTAGATCATCAAGATTGGCGAGAACCAGTGTCATATCCAAACCTCAACCAATGGAAGAATTAGAAACAGATAATAATTATGAATGTCCTATTTTATTGTCAGGAGATTTTCCATGTTTGTTAATAAATGAAGGAGAGCCCATTTTGTCAGGTGAAGAAAGAGTTGATGATTTGATAACACAACCATTATATTTCCTCAAAAGAGACCATCTTGTTGAAAAATTATATGCTAGATTAGATTCAGTTATTGGTGTGTCAGCATTATCTAAATTATCTCCATTGATAAGTCCATTTACCAGAAGTAAATTGTTAGGAGGTTTGTCCACAGGTACTCATGAATCTCATGTAAAATCAAATGTGTGGACACTAGCAAGGTTGTTGTTTGGAAGAAAGATTTGTGGATCTGTTGATTTATGGATGTCCGTTATATATTTTGCGATTAAAAATAATGAAGTTTATAATGAAAGATTCAAAGAATTTGTAAGCGGTATTGAACAATATTTAAAACAACGATTTGACACTGTTTATACTACACTATCCTTATCGGGATTACCTGATTTTCCATTGATGAAAGTGAAGTTTAAACTGGCATTATGGTATGTTGTGTCAAGCCCAATTATCATGAAAGATAATATAGAACAAGATAGATTGAGGGGGTTAATTGGAGTTGAAGATTATTTAATGGGTTTGCTTGACCTCACTGGTCTTAAATATGAAAAAGAATTTTTGGTGGAAAGAGTCAAGTATTACAGGTGCTTCTCACTTTTAATGAAGGGTGCTAAAAGTGAGATTAAAAGAGAAAAAGAAAAATTCCATGGTAGTGTCAGAGCTTTATATCAAAATCACATTAAATATGAGGAATCTTATGTTTTTCTGGATGGTCCCTATACTGGTGAGGTAAAAGTACCATTTGATATACCCCTTGACAAATATCTCTATTTATATTCATTAATTAACATTTCAAAAACTACAAACGAAATACCAATCCCCTTCGAGTTAGGGAGTGTAAAACCCACTGTTGCATATAATTATAACTACAAAAGCATTGATAAAGAATATATTGTTCCAATTTGCCCAGCTACATACAGACCATGGTTAAACGATGTTACTAGTGGAATTCCATGGAAAGAATCAGCAGAGTCTGTATATGGATTAGATCCAAAAAAACAACTATCTACACGTGAATTATTTTACTGCTATGTTATCAAATATAATAAATTTCCAACAAAGAAAGAATTACTTATTTTCTGTTATGATAGACAAAGAATGAAAGAAAATCCTTTGGACACATTACCAATAAAAGCAGAAGAGTATATTGATCAATGTTTTAGTGAATTTGCAAAGGTGGGAATTTATACACCTGATTTTGAAGGTGAAAAAATATGTGAAGAAGTGTCAGTAGCCAAATATTTAAAGGTGTCTACACATTGTATGAACATGAATGTCAGAAAGAAGGAAGAAGATATATATAAGAAAAAGATGTAATTTACAAATATGTAAATGTGTAAATAATGTGTCTATTAGACACATTATAATTTTAATAAACATGTGAATAGTGTGGGACAACACAGTTATATTGTTTTCCAATTTTCATCAATTCTTCATTACAATAATTTAGCAATGAATTTAATTCATCACATTTAGGACATTGTGTTTTCACTCTTGTTGACAAATTGTATACATTGCAGCAAATATTACATTCCTCTGGCTTTTTCTCATCTTTTAACTCTTTTTCTTTTCCTTTCGCATTTACCTTCTTCACTTTCAGACTCATATTAAAAACTTTGAATGTAAAAAAGATAAATTAAATGTTCATTTTGTGGTCGGCAAACATTTTTAATAAAAATGTTATCCTTTCGCACGTTTATCCGTCACGCACCATCCATTTATACATAAGGATATCCTTCTGGAATCCTGTATCCAGATTTGCCACTTTTACCTTTATTAGCACATCCACATCCACTATTCACAGTTTGTCCAAATTGTGGAAATGATGTAGTTAATGAAGCTGAAAAAGGTATGCTTGTATTCAAAGGTACAGTTGTGGTCAAGGGAATTGTAGTGTTAACTGGAATAGTAGTGTTTATGGGTACGCTGGTACTTATTGGAACATTGGTGCTTATTGGCACCATTGTATTGACAGGAATATTAGTCGACAAGTTGCGGACATTTGTTGCATTTGGATTAAAATTTGGATTGAAATTAAAACCATTGTTAAATGTAGCTTGTCCTCTTCCAGCAACAATATCACCTGAAAACATAAAAGCTTCTCTAGTACCAGGTTGTGCATTAAAGAAAGCGTTTTGATTGGATGCGTTAAAGAAAGTGTTGGGATTTGCGTTAAAAAAGTTGTTTGGATTAGATGCGTTAAATAAAAATGGTTGGCCGTTCATGCTATCTCTTTTATAATGTGAAAAAATATCAAAAATTTCGCAAAAAAAATACTTGATATTTTAAATTGATAAATTAATAAAATGTCAGAGTGCTATCCAATATATGATTTCCGTTACATGATAAGCAATTTAAATTTACCGAGAGAGAATATAGTGTCATCTTTTTTAAGAGAACCATTGATAGAAATTTTGAGATCATGGGAATACTTGGGTGATCCTGGTGTGTTAGATATTTTCACAGAAGGGATATGTTACGGTATTGTTAAAAACAGATACAGTTCAAAACATCTTAAATTGCTTCTTAACTACCCAGATTTTTATGAAAAATCATTTGATTCATTGATTATTTTATGGTACAGTCTTCCTGTTTACAAAAACAATGTCGGTAATATAACAATATGTAAATACCCTAAAGATGGTCGAGAGGAGATAGAATTGTCGGAACAAGAAAAGAATGAATTGCTTAAAAACGGAAATTATGACTCCAGACCTTACGTTAAAGAGATAGCTGAATTAATTAAAAAATTGTCTGATAAAGTTAATTTATTATTATAAAGTTATTTTATGATAATAAACTCCTTTTTACCTAACGTGATATGTCTAGAGTGAGATATAAAAAGAAAATATTTTATATTCAAGATGATTCTGATGATGAAAAAGATAATCATGTTGTTACCAATATAAATGTACAAAAGAGTGAGAGTAGTAATATTATTTACAATATTTGTGATTTACTATCTCGGCTGAGCAGTATCAATTTCATAAATTGTGCCATCATTGATGATACTCATGATAATATGTGTGATATAGAGGGTATTTAGTATTCTTACACATAAAATATTCACCTAAGGCACTGCTTTAATTGACCACTAGCACTAATTAAATTCTCTTAAAAATTTTTAATTTAAAAATTATTAAAATTTTTTTTATGTTCATAAAATTAATATGTCATCAAATTCTCTTTACAATTCTTACAACGATGTTAGCAACTTAACCAGTGGTTTACGTGGAAGTTTCAATAATTTTTCCGAAAAGTTAGGTAGAAATTCAAGTAATAGAAGCTTTGGTACTAGTTTAGACAGAAGTTTAAATGGTGGAAGCTTCAATAATAGAAGTTTTAATAATAGAAGCTTCAATAACAGAAGCTTTAACAATGATTCAATAAATGAGGGTTCTGTCAGTAGGGCATCAACTTTAAATTCATTTAATAGATCAAGAATGAATAGAAGTAATAGCGTAGATAGATTGGATGCTCGATCATATAAAAGTTTTAATGATAATGGATATTTAAGTACACAATACATGGAAGGTTTATCATTAGAAGAGATTGATAGAAGATTAGATGAGTTGAAGAGAAAAAAAGATAGGTTATGTAAACTTATTGTTAAACACAATGAAATTCTTTATGACAAAATATTAGAACTTGGAAAAAAAGTTATTAATATTGATGGCGGATATTTGAAATCTGTTCAAACACTTGAAGACTCAACATTCAGAACAGCATACAATATTTTGGAAGCAGCTAAGAAAATTAAACATAATCCCGGTAACGAATTCATTAAAGAAGATTTAACTGAAATATGGGAAATGAAAGCTGATATTCTCGATTTGGAAAATGAAGTGCAAGAAATCGTCCAAGAAAAAATACAACTTAAATATGCAAAAGATAATAAAGTAAGAGGTTTCTCAGGAAGGCAATTTACAAGTTTCAGAAACAGTCAAAATCTTTCAGGTTCACGATCAAGATCAGGATCATTTTATAACTAATGCAATATTCAAAAATTTCTTTTAATAAAAGAAAATTCATCTTTTTTTTTAAACATGAAAATATAATCATAAATGTCTGACATAACAGTATATAGTTGCTTTCAAGTAGAATATGTCCGTAATGGTAGGATGACTGAAGGATATTATGGTTTTGGTGATTTTTTGAGAGGTGCATATACATTATGGTCAATATGTAAACAGTATGGTTTAAATTTTGAAGTTCATATTAATAACCATCCTATTAACAAATATATAATTTCTAAAATTAAGGATGTCCAGATATCCATCACAGTTCCAATAATTGTCACCCAAGATGCTCATTACCGCCAAAATGAATTACTAGTAAAACATATATTCGAGAGATTAAATGAAAAAAATATATACATGATGACAAATTGCTTTTTAGGAAGTATAACAGATGTGGGTGATTTAGAAGATGAATATAAAACTTACATAAAAAGTAGATTAGAAACAACTGATGAATTTAAAAGTTATTACAATGAAATAACTGGTAATATTATTCCAAAATCATATTCTGTAATACATGTTAGAAATGGTGATCCAGTAGGTGATTACGGGGTTAGCAATAGTGATCTTGATAAAATAGATAATTTTATCAAAAAAATAAACCATGATGGAGATATTTACATATTGGGAGATAATAAGTTTGTAACACGGTATTTTTCTGAAAAATACAATTTTAAAACTTTGAACACAGGCGAAATTTGCCATCTGGGATTGAGAAATTCTGATAGTGAAGATAAATTAAAAAATACATTGGTTGATTTTTACTTTATAGCCAATTCGGCCAAAATATATCAATTATCAGTGTATGATTGGATCAGCGGGTTTGTATTATGGCCTGCTAAAATATATGATGTTCCTATAGATTATTACAAAATGTAATATTTTAATTCTTTCAATGAAGGAATTAATATTATTTCATATAGTGATAAATACCATGAATATATCCTGTTAAGTGTAAAACTTTATCTGATCTGTCTACAAAAAATTAACAATATTATTCTCAATGTTTCTTATAATGATGAACATCCATAGGTATATCATATATCTTAGTAGGCCACACTACAAATGCACTAGGCCAACAATATCCTGTTAAGTGAAAAACCTTATCTGAATTTGCTACAAAAAAGAAATCAACCAGGGTATTTTTAATATCATCTTCATTAAAATTATGTCCAGTATGGGAGATATCTCCAGTGTTTAAAATTTTAAAACCGTATACTTTTGAAAAATGTTTTGAGACGAATTTATTATCACTTATTATATATATGTCCTTATCATATTTTATATCTTTGATTATATTATCTATTAAGTTAAGATTTTTATCATTTACCTCATATTCTCCAACAGGGTCACCGTTTCTAATGTGTATTATAGCATATGATTTTGGAACAACACCACATGTCATTTCGTTATAATACTTTTTAAATTCATCAGTTGTTTCCAGTCTGTCTTTGATAAATGTCTTATAATCTTCATGTAAATCATACATTTCCATTTTTGTTCCCATATAACTGTTAGTAGAAAAATATATGGATTTTTTATGCAACCTATCTTTTAAATATCTATTAATCTCTCCATTTTTATGTAAAAACAAACCATACATAGTAAAGTCACTTACATAAGAATTTATTGATACATTTTCATTCTTAGGTATTATAAATTTTTTTATAGGATGATTATGTATATATATGTCAAAATTATAACCATTATCTCTACATACAGACCATACTGTATATGAACCTCTTATAAAATCTCCAAAACCGAAAAAATAGTTCGCTGTCCCACCATTAAATGAATGTGCTGTCAGATAACAATTATACACATTTATATCAGACTTCTTAACAGACTCTTCGCTGGAAGATTTATTTAAAATTTCGTCAAACCGTATATTAGACATTTTATAACACGATTTTTATATTTTTTTATATAAAAACAGTATTGTTTTTAAATAAAAAATCAGACATAATGAATATTTTAAAGATGGTAAATTAACAAATAAATTCTTTATTTTTGACAATTTTATGGGAGGTTTGTATATATCACTGACATTATGTAAAAATAACAATAAGAAATAAACAGCGTCTAAAATAGAAGATATTATTGTAAATATAAAAATTTTAACAATCGTGAGTAAAAATATGTATACATGACAAACATTAAACTTTTAAGAATAGTTGCTAATTATTTTAATTCTTTCATTGAAGGGATTAATATTATTTTACATAATGATAAACATCCATAGGTATATCATATATTTTAGTAGGCCATACTGTAAATGCGCTAGGCCAATCATATGTTGTTAATTGAAAAACTTTAACCGAGTTGGATACAAAAAAGAAATCAACTAGGGTGTTTTTAATATCATCTTCATTAAAATTACGTCCAGTATGGGATATATCACCAGTGTTTAAAATTTTAAAATCGTACACTTTTGAAAAATGTTTTGAAATGAATTTATTGTCACTTATTATATATATATCCCCATCATATTTTATATCTTTGAGTATATTATTTATTATGTCAAGATTTCGGTTGTCTACCTCGTATTCTCCGACTGGATCACCATTTCTTACATGAATTACAGCATATGATTTTGGTATAATACCGCATGTAATCTTATTATAATATTCTTTAAATTCGTTGGTTGTATCCAATCTATCTTTAATAAATATTTTAAAGTCATTATGTAAATCATACATTTCTAATTTTGTTCCAATGTAACTATTAGTAGATGTATATATAGACTTTCTATGTAATCTATCTTTCAGAAATTTATCGAGCTCTCCATTTTGATAAATATACATACCACATGCTACAAAATCAGGTGCAGAAGAGTTTATGTTAGCATCTTCATTTTTGGGTATTATATGCTTTTTTATGGGGTGATTGTGTATATATATATCAAAATTATAACCATTATCTCTGCATACTGACCATAATGTATATGATCCTCTCAAAAAATCCCCAAAGCCAAAGAAAAAATTTTCTAGCCTACCATTAGTAAAATATGCTGTATGATAACAACTGTAAACATTAATATCTGATTTATTATTCGATATACTATCAGAAAAATTATCCGACATTATTTTGTATGATTTTTATTGTATTTTTTCGTTTAAAATGATTAAAAATATTAAAAACAGTATTATTCCTATAAAAAAATGTCAGACATAACTATATATAATTGTTACCAAAATGAGTATTTTGAAGATGGTAAATTAACAGAATATTTTTTTGGTTTTGGTGATTTTATAAGAGGTTCATACACATTGTGGACATTATGTAGAAGTAATGATTATAATTTTGAGATTCATATTAATAATCATCCTATCAAAAAATATATAGTATCTAAAATAGAAGATGTTTATGTAGATATTAAAGTTCCATTGATTGTGGGTAAAGATATGTATTCTTATTCAAATGGAACAGTAACAGAATATATATCAAATAATTTACACAAAAAAAATATTTTCATGACCTCTAACAGTTTTTTGGAAAGAACTGTCGATATAGGTGATTTACATGATGATTTCAAAACTTATATGAAAGACAAACTTGAAACTACTGATGAGTTTAAGGAATATTATAAAGAAATTACTCAAAATATTATTCCAAAGTCATATGCTATAGTTCATATTAGAAACGGCGATCCAGTTGGTGATTATGAAGTAAGTGACATAAATCTTAGAATAATAGACAATGCTGTGAAAAATATTAAATATGATAGTGATATTTATGTATTGGGAGATAATAAATACATTGTAAGATACCTTTCAAAGAAATACAATTGGAAATCTTTAAATACCGGTGAAATATGTCATTTAGGTAATAGAAATTCCGTTAATGATGATAGATTGAAAAACACATTGGTAGAATTTTTCTTTATAGCCAATTCAGCTAAAGTATTTCAATTAACACAGTATTTCTGGGCCAGTGGTTTTGTAGCATGGCCATGCAAAATATATGATGTACCATTTGAATTACATAAATATTACAAATGATAAACTATGTAACAATTCTTTCATTGAAAGAATTCAACTTTAGCTTCAACCTTAACCGCTTTTAATTGCTGTTATACTTTCTATATTGGTTCCAATATACACTGCTGTTTTATTAGATGTAAATCTTATTCTAAAATTTATAATTGAACCAGCTGCAAGATTTATGCTCAAATTTTGTACAATATTAATATTATCTACAACATTTAATTGGTTTAATTGTACATAAGATCCGTTGTTAATATTATATTCTACTATAAAATCACCATCAAATGGAGGATTAACAGGTATATATGCATTTATATTGGCAGAATAGCTTAACACAAATGTGTATATTCCAGCTGTATCTATTTTTAAACTTACAGTGTTTCCATTATTTTGTAGATGTATATCATTATTATTTGATACAAAATTTTGAAGGTTAAATTGAATTGTATCGTTACCAATATATATTCTTTGATATGGATTCGTATTATATCCTGCAGCAAATGAAACATTAGTACTTCTACCTGTGTTACATCTAAAACATGATAACATTTTATTTGGAAAATTGTTTCCTATTATAATTGACGTATTATTATAATTCATCGTTCCGTTTTATATATAAATATTTTTTTTGAAAAAAACGTGTAATATAAAATGAACTTCCTACTTTATGATCTAGGTATTGCAAAATATTTTCCTGATGTTAATCACGATTATTTAAAACTAGCACTGACACCTAAACGTAATAAAATGAATTATTCTGAATATGTTGAATTAGAAAAAAAACATGGTATATTTAGAGAATATTATGAGAACAGAAGTTTTAAAACATTTGAATTTTACGGTGATGTTGCATTAGATACAATAGTAACATCTGAAATGATGGATACGTTTGGATTAAATATTACAAATAATGTTCTTAGCAAAATTAAAGCGTCAATTGTTTCAAACATAACATTAACCTATTTGGCGAATGAACTCGGAATATGTTGGAATATTTATTACATGAAACCTGACGCACCTGAAATTTCTATGGAGAGATTGAGAACGGCCTCTGATAAACACACAATATGTGGTAATTCTATTGAAGGTATTATTGGTGCATTATATTATCAATATGGTATAGAAAAATTACCACAAATAAAAAATTGGTTTTTCAGTTTACAAGGAGTATATGAATATATGAATGATATCTCTTGTAGATATAAAACATTAAATGTTATTAAATTTCCACCATTGAAATTTGACAAAAACGCTAGTGTTATCAAATTTATTGAAAAATACGAAGAGTACTATCCACAATATGAATTTTTGTTTGAAAAATTTTCAGATACCATGTATGTATACATAGATAAGAAAAATTGTACAACTACAATTGTTTTAAATGTTCATATTTATAGTAGCGATGATGAAATATATGGTCTTTTGAAACATACTTTAATAAATTCAAAAATATGGATTCCTATATGATTCGAAATTTAAAAAGTGTTTTCTATGTTAACAATGTTAGCGTGGTTGTTACTCTTTTCCTACATTTAGAATATAATCACCATCTTCACCATATCTGACAACATATTCCCATATTTTAGCATCATATGTGGAAATACTTCTGTATGGAGGTAAAAAATTTGTTGGTTTCGGAAAACTATATTCGGAAATATATACAGTTGTATTTTCAGGATTATATTTGCCTTCTATCTTTTTACCGACCTGTAAAACAAAAAAATGTGCATTTGGAAAAACTTTATACATCACGTTCAAGAGAGCACATGAACCAGCTACCATCCATATTCTTTTTAAATCAACAGGAAAATTAGTAATATTAACTTCCTCTTTCAATCTATTTTCAATTGATCTGCATATATTCTCTTCGTTTAATCCAAAATTAACTAAATAACCTCCATTCTTGGATATATATTCATCTGCTGCTTCGGTCACGACGTATAAATTGCCGAAAATATACACTATTTCTGGATTATATTCTCTTGCTCTATGTGTCATCGATGTTTCAGAATCTTCATAACTTTGTAAAAATAAAACTGCTTTTTTGTTTGCTAACCATGCTGCTTTTGCAATTGCAATTTGAGCATATCCATTTTTTGTTCCAGCATATATTAATATACCATGTTCCTTTGCTAAGTTTATCAATACATCCAATGCTCTCTCTTTACTTCCTGCCTGGTACTTCTCTGCATCATTTATCACATAAAATTTTCTTCCTCTGCTATCATATTTATTAATTACTAATGGAGAAACTTTATCGTTACTTATGGTTAATCCACACATTTCTGAAGACAGATCACATTCCCCTACTGAGGATAGTTCTTTACCATATGTAGATGATTTATATTGTTGATTTACATCATGTGTAAAACGTGGAGATTGTGGTTTATATACAGGTTGCTGATTTACATTGTATGTAAAACGTGGTGATTGTTGATTTACATTATGTGTAGAAAGTGGAGATTGTGGTTTATATACAGGTTGTTGGTACGCATTATGTGTAAAACGTGATGATTTTGGTGAATATGTAGATTGCTGATTTACATTATATGATGAACGTGGCGATTGTGGTGAATATGCAGATTTCTGATTTACATTATATGATGAATGTGATGATTGTGGATTTGTATATTTTGGTGAAGATGTTTTATAAGCAAATGTTGTTGATGGTTGATTTGTATGTTTGGGTGAAAATGATTTTTGTGCGGACGTTACGGGCTGGTTTGAATATTTTGGTGAAAATGGTTTTTGTGTGGATAATACTGATTGATCAGAATATTTAGATGAAAATGTTTTTCGTGATGGAACTATATATTGATTTGAATAATTGGGTGATGATGTCACTGATTGTTTTACGTGTTTAGGTGATATGGTTTTAGGTGTAAATGGTTTAGCTTGTGCGGAAAATATGGAAGGTCTATCATTAGTATCTGCTAATATACTCCAAGATTTGTAGAGTTCGTCATAAAATTCATTGGTAAATCCAGTATGATAATCGTCCGCTAGAACAAAATATACTGAATTGAAATTGGCTTTAATTACATCTTTATTTTGATCTTGATAATAATATGTCCCTCTATATAACATTTGCATTTTTTTCAAATGTTGACTACTTTGTAAACTTTTGTATGCCTTCATATCACTCCAATTAGACATGGATATGAAATATGCTTTACCAGAATGTAACATCAAACTGGTTAAAACTTTGTTCACCATTTTATCAATTATTGTTTCTATCATCGGTGGATTTATGCTCCAATTACCAGGATAATCGGTTAAATCTATATCAAAAAATGATCCTAGACTATCTGGATCTGTATCTGGGAATACGCTACAATATTTCCCATTTGGTAAATCAATTAGACGTGAATTTATTGGACTAGAGAATCCTTCGTTTACAAATCCATACTTATATAATACATCCGCAGTTTTCCACGGAATACCCCAATGTTGTGATCCAGATAAAATACTATCATATTTTAAATAGACAATCCCGGTTGAATATAATCCATATTTATTGCATAAATATTTCATCCTCTCAGTAATAGGTGTTTTAAAGCCACCAATAACTAACTCACCGTTCACTACTTCGAAATCACTTAAATTTTCCTTTTTACTAATATTTGGCTGCTCGAAAATTTCAGGATAAAATTTTAATCCCTTCTCCTTAAACTCCTTTATCATTTTATCCTTTGAATCGTCTATACCATTCAAAATAGATAAAATGTACCTCTCTATTATATTTTTAGCCTCGTAATAATCATGGCCAGAATATTTGCTCCTAAGAACATCTACAATATGCTGTGAATGAAGCCAATTTGAATACGCTATATTTAACTCCATCCTACACGAGTTTATTTTTAATCGGAATATTTATTTTAAAAATCAATTTTGTTTAATTTTTAAAATAAATATTTTGGTAATTGTAACAGTATTGATATATTTTCTCAAGAGAAATCATATCAACATTGTTGACATGGTACTATATTAAAAATATTTATCTTTAAAATATTGACAATGTATGTTGGATATTTCTTCCAGATCTTTGCAAATAATGTATATAATTGTCAAAATATGCATTTGGATATGGAAATATTATTCCACATGAGATCATTCTGATTATATATTCATCATCTACTTCTTCACCTCTAATTATTTTTTCTGATATATTTTTCTCTAATATTGTTAAAGGCCTTCCCAATAATGTGTTGTTAAGTGAATTTGATATTACATACATTTTTGGTTGAGATATTGTTAATGGTTTTCCATATGTAAAAAGCTTCATAGCTTCCATCATGTAGAAGTGTGATAGAAAAACTCCTTTACTTTCCATCTGTATCTCTTTTGTCTTTTTTTCTAAAAAAAATAAAAATTACATTTTAAATTTTATGCTAAAGATGTGCAGCTTGTGTTGTAGAATATAATATTTTTCACGTTTCTATGATGTTGGTCATACGAAATAGTAGTAAAATCATAATATTTTTATTTATAATTTAAAAATGAGTTTTATATATAACGAGTGCGAGGGTGAATGTGTGTCATGTAATGGTAGATGTGAAATGGTAGATGGTGTTTGTACTTGTGTTCAAATTGATTGTTTGGGTAAAGAATGTGGAGATGAAAATGGTTTATGTGATGGTTATTGTCCAGCTAATTTTGAGTGTAAACTTGAAGATGGTGTAAGAACATGTGTTGAAATGTCAACCGATAATCCATGTTATGATGTAAAATGTGGTGGAGCATGTAATGGTGTATGTGATCAGGGAAGATGTCAAAAAAATGATGAAGGTTCATTTTATTGTTTTGTAGAGAATGGAGAATCATCTGGAGGTATACCATGGTGGGTTTGGTTAATTGTGGGACTAGTCATATTGTTTATAATAATTATTATTGCTATTATATTGGTAAAGTCTAAAAAGGGGTCAAATGTTATAACTGAAACTTCAAGTGTAAAAAATACCACTGGTACCGTAACCCAATCAAATCAAGCCAGTGGATTAAATGAATTACAAAAAGCTGTATCTACAACTCAACAAAATATTTCCAATATACCCGGTCTTGGTAGCCAATCTGTTCCTAATACAAATCTTAATCTACCAGGTTTTACAAGTATCAATAGTCAAGCTATACCCCCTCCCTCCTAAAACAATGAATGACAATACATCAGATGTTTTACGAAACATTGAATTGTAAAATTGTTAAAAAATTTTTTTAATAATTCCAGAATTAAATATCATTTTGAAAAATACTAGATTCACAAAGAATTATAATGGACGACTTATTTACCGCATGCAAAATTGGAGATTTAAGAACAGTTGAAAGACTCATTAAATTAATACCAGATATAAACATAGGAGACTCTTTGGATAAAACACCATTTTATTACGCATGTGAATATAATTGGCCAGATATAGTGAGATTGTTTTTGGAAGATAGTAGACTTGATATAAATAAATCATTTAAAAAAGAAAATGCTTTTTATCTTGCATGTAAGAACAATTATTTGGATATTATAAAATTGTTAATAAATGACAACAGAATTGACGTTAATATTTTAGGTAGAGGTGGTAGAACGGCATTTCATTGGGTATGTAAAAGTGGTTCATTAGATTCTGCTTTAACATTGATTAGTAATCCATCTGTTGATATTGCTAAACTTGACAAAAAAGGTGAGGGTGGATTATTTTTTGCATGTAATAAAGGTAATCCAGCTGTAGTAAGATTGATTTTGAGGGATAGAAGAACAAATATAAGGAATTTAAATTTACTTGAAAAAAATATACTGTTCGTTGCATGCAAGAAAAAGTATACTGATATCATTAAAATACTTTTAGCCACAGGTTTGAGAATTAATATAAACACCTCATTCTCACTTGATGTTAACAATCTTTTATCATCATTTCCTGAAAGTGATGAATGTAATGCATTACGTTCTGAATTATATCCTGAAATAGAAAGAGAATATACTAAATTTAATGAGTTTGTCAGAAATAATCATGTTCAGGAATCAGCTACACCTAGTTATTTGTCATCAGCATTATCGTCACCAATATCCCTGTCAAACGAATATTTTAGAAATGATAATTTTAGGAATGTTTCACAATTGAAAAATAATGATGGTATGGACAATGAAGCTTTTATCCATCGTTTTCAGATAAATCTTAACGCTGATGAAAATCATGGTAATGATGAAGAATGAAATATACATATTAATTGTAATTATAAGCAATGCTTATAATAATTATTTATTTTACTTTGAGTGATATATATTTGGGAAGATTCCCAATGGTGGGATTCTGAATCCATAATATTTTATGTCAATCCATGTATTTTCCTTTATTTTGCTGTAATCTTCAATAGAATCCCATTTATTGTACCATACACTATTACTGACCCTATAATGTCTTCCATAGTCATCCACAACCATAAAGTTTGTAAATCCACCAGTATTGTACTTGTATTTTTCTACCACTTTGATTGAATGACTATCTTTTGTGATAAGTGCATAGGGTAGATTTGTTAATAATCCACATCCTGATATAAGCATTAAATTCTTGCTGAATTTGTATTTGTAACTCTTATCCCTCATACTCTGTACAACGGCGATAAATCTCAATATTATTGAACTAGACATGTTTTTTTTAAGATTTATTGTTAAAAAATATTTTCAATTTAATCACAATTTATTTTCAACTCCTTGTATTACTAGATGTTGTCTATATCTTCATATGAAATAATTAACTGTAATGTTGATATAAGTGTTGTTAAATGATTATGTTATTTTGATATTCATTAAATGTTAACTGTCTGATGACATCATTACTGAAAATATTTTTAATAATTACTATGTCAACCTGCCATAGTATATAATACATGATGTGTATATTAACAATAATAATTTTGTATATTTAATTAATTTATTTATTCTTTATATATATTAATTTTAAATATATAATAAAATATTTAAAAATATTATATCTTAAAAATACAATTGTCTGAATTATAGTATTACAAAATGCATAAATTTAATATAATATTTTATATTATACATGAGTAATATATGGTATAAAAATATACATTTGACAGATTAATATTGTTTGTTTTAAAGATGATATATTTATAATCATATTACAATATTTGACATATTGTATGTTAATTATATGTTAATATATCAAAATTAATGACTATTTCTATCATTGAAATAAACAGCCTTATATTGAAAAATATTTATATTCGAATTAACATATTTGTTGGAATTATCCACATAGTATTTTATTCTATTTTTGAATAATATTATCATTCAAAATCTATATATTATTAATTTTACACATTTTAATAGTTTATATATTCTTTATATTAATTAATTTATTTTTAATAATAAAATATTTAAAAATTAATATATCTTAAAAAAACAATGGTTTTGACTCAGGTATTATAAAATGTATAAATTAAATATAATGTAAAATAATATACATGAGTAATATATGGTATAAAAATTATATATTTAGCAAATTAATGTTGTTTGTTTCAAAGGTGATATAACTATAAATATATTATACTGTTATCTATATTACATATTATTTATATGTCAAGATAATAAATTTTATAATTACTATAATCATTGTAATAAATGGTCTTAAAATGGAAACTATTTATTTTCTCTAATGAATACTGTAATTATAAGTATTCACATATCATTGTTTTATTTTTGAATGATACTATCATTCAAAATTTATATAATGTTATTTTTTGCACATTTTTTATAGTTTATATATTCTTTATATTAATTAATTTATTTTTAATAATAAAATATTTAAAATTTAATATATCTTAAAATACAATGGTTTTGATTCAGGTATTATAAAATGTATAAATTAAATGTAATGTAAATTATATTACATGAATAATATATGATGTAAAAATTATATATTTAACAAATTAATATTGTTTGTTTCAATAATGATGTAACTATAAATATATTATACCATTATCTATACTAAATATTATTTACATATTAATATATCAAAATTAATGACTATTGTAATCATTGAAATAAACAGTCTTAAATATAATGTATTTATTTTTCAACTAACACAATAGTTGTAATTATATATTGTTAATTTATACATTTAATAAATTTATACATCCCGAGGTTATCAATATATTTAAATATTCATCTACCAAATATATAATAATATGATTATGTCAAATATATGTTTAATATTATTAAAATAAAAAGAATAAGATGTCTGAATAGAACAGTCGAGATGGATATTGGGAAAATTATATGTATATATTACCATGATAATAATGGAATTATCTTTTAAGTCACTTGTAATATTGAGTCAAATAGTTTCAACATGTTTTCATGTTTAATTTAAATAATTTTTAAATATTTTATTATATTTAATTATTTTTTTTATATAACAAATAAATAAAATAATTAAATATATATTAAATATAATGGTATAATTCAAATATACTGAAAATTTATATATTCTATTGGAAAAAGATTATATCGATTTGACTCAATCATGATAATATCTTAAAAATAAAATACAATAACATAATTATTTGACTCAATCATGATAATATTACAAAATAAAATATTATAACATGATTATTTGACTCAATCATGATAGTATTTTAAAATGAAAAACTATAACGTGATTATTTGATTCAATCATGATAGTATTTTAAAATGAAAAACTATAACATGATTATTTGATTCAATTATGATAGTATTTTAAAATAAAATATTATAACATGATTATTTGACTCAATCATGTTATAGTATCTTAAAAATAAAAATTATAACATAATTATTTGACTCAATCATAATAATATTCTAAAATAAAATATTATAACATAATTATTTGACTCAATCATGATAATATTTCAAAATAAAATATTATAACATAATTATTTGACTCAATCATGATAATATTTCAAAATAAAATATTATAACATGATTATTTGACTCAATCATAATATTTAACTTATAATTGAGTCAAATAATTTAAAGTATTCCAACTATACCATTATATTTATTATGTATTTAATTATTTTATTTATTTATTATATAAAAAAATTAATTATATATAATAAAAAATTTAAAAAATATTTAAGCTAGACATGAGATAATATTAAGACTATTTGACTCAATGTCACTAGTAATTTAATTAATAACTTTTATATTATTACGGTAAAATACAATCATGGTAAACAAACAAAAAATTAAAGATTCATTATAACTATTCCATAGAATTATAATTTTTTCACTATCAAAAAATGATTTATCTATAACTGAAAATACCTTATACATACATTCAAAAATAAAAAAAATATAATGATTGTATCAGATAATGTATAATTTGTTCTTTTAACTTGAAAGAAAATGATAATTAAATGAGTAGTTTATGACAGATATTAAAAAAATTTAATTGTTTATCATGATTGTATTTTATCGTAATAATATCAAAACTATTTTTTTGACTACTACTAATGTTGAGTCAAATAATCATAATATTATTTCATATGTAATTTAAATAATTTTTAAATATTTTATTATATATAATTAATTTTTTTATATAAGGAATAAATAAAATAATTAAATACATGATAAATATAATAATATAGTTTAAATACACTGAATAGTTTATTCTTTCATTTGGAAGAATAATATTATTGAGTCAAATAAACATGATATATTCTTTTACATTAGAAGAATATTAAGTTTGAGTCAAATAAATATGATATATTCTTTTACATTAGAAGAATATTAAGTCTGAGTCAAATAGACATGATATACTCTTTTACATTAGAAGAATATTAAGTCTGAGTCAAATAGACATGATATACTCTTTTACATTAGAAGAGTATTAAGTCTGAGTCAAATAGACATGATATACTCTTTTACATTAGAAGAGTATTAAGTCTGAGTCAAATAGACATGATATATTCTTTCACATTAGAAGAATATTAAGTCTGAGTCAAATAAACATGATATATTATTTTGTATTAAAAGGATATTATATATAAGTCAAATAGACATGATATATTCTTTTACATTAAAAGAATATTAAGTATAAGCTAAATGAACATGGTATGATTATTAAAAATTCATATATTTTAATTCAGACATTTAATTTGCTTATATATTCTTTATATTAATTAATTTATTTTATATAATAAAATAAAATTTAATATATGTTAAAAATACAATGATTTAAATTATAGTATTATGAAATGAATAAATTCGATATAATAAAAATTACTCTATATGAAACCCACATAATATGAAAAATATATATTTATCAAATTAATATTGTTTATTCTGAAGATAATATATCTATTAAAATATTATAATATTCCTCATACTGTATATTATCAATATTAAAGTGTATTAAAATGTTTAATTACCAATTTTAAAGTAATAAACGGTCTCGAAATTAAAATTTTTAACAATATAAATATTTATATTGTTCACATGTTATACATTATTCAAAAATATTCGGGTTATTTTTTTATATTGGCGCACAAAGTATTACGATATCTAGCAGTATTTTTTTTACATTAATAGACAATAGATGCGTATACTTCGGAAACAAATACCCAGATTTAATTGATTTTTCGTACATTCAATCGACACGTAACCCCATTATATTAAATCGATACAGATTCACTGTCGTTCATTCTGTATCGATTTAATATAACGTCGTTCGATTATATACTCGATATTATACGAAGAATTAATTAGTGGTGGTGGATAAAATATTCTGATATATTGACAACAGATAAATCCATACCTCTAATCGCATTTAAAGTATAGATGCAGTCTTTATTACCAAACATCTATTCAATATTACTTGAAAAATATCGCGTGTTGTTTTTGGTACATCAAATATCATACTCATCACTGTGAATTTTATTCTATATATTTCTAAAATTTTCTACTTTTCGGAGCTCCAGAATTTCATAATTTTTCTAGAATTTTGAAAAATTTTCTGTATACTTATACAGAAAGTGTAAAATTGACCACTTTCAAGTCACATCTATGCTGTCTTCACGAGACCATTTTCTGGTATTTTAGATGGTTTTTACAAAATTCCAGAATTTTCTGGAGGCTAAGAGGTGTGATAAGTAGCACTTAGGAACCCATTCAAGTAATACACATTTCCAAGTTGTTTATTATAAAGGTAAAATGAAGTGTATCATGTTTACCATAAAAATACATGTTGATCATAAAGGAGTTTCATTATCTCAAAAATAATCAAATAGTTTGTAATACTTTTAGTTATTTATACCACTAATATATGTCATAAAATCGAGAGTAAACCCTACAATTTTGTGTATGAGTAGAACTAATAATACTTATCAATAAATGTTAAATGTTTGTTAGATGAGAATGTATAATCAAATTAATTTTAATATTTATTAAATATTAACTGTTTAAAAACATCTTCATGAAAGTATAATTTACAATGAATATTATTATATTGTATATAATAATATAATATACAATATATTATTATATACAATATTATTATATTGTATATAATAATATAATATACAATATATTATTATTGTATATAATAATATAATATACAATATATTATTATTGTATATAATAATAATATATACAATATATTATTATTGTATATTATCTTCGAAATAAACGGTAATATTCTGAGAATAATATAAATCTTACTTTGAAACTATTATAACACTTTTACAATTTTATAATCATATATGATGATAAACATTTGTAACGTATAATATATACTATTAAATTTACACATTTAATTAATTAATATATTCTTTATATTAATTTTAATTTTTTTGTATAATAAAATATTTAAAAATTAATATACCTTAAAATACAATGGTTCGTGTTGTAGTATTATAAAATGTATAAATTCATTATAGAGTAAAATATTTTAAATGGTTGACATCTGATATAAAATTTGAATATTTAACAAATTGTTACTGTTTGTTTTAAAGATGATATATCTATCAATATATTATATCACTAAGTATACAACATATTATTTACATGTTAAGATGTTTAAAATAATACCTACTGTAATCATTGTAATAAACAGTCTTAAAATGAAAATTTTATATTTTTCGAATAACATCATAGTTAAAGTTATATAGTTAATATTATTTTATTTTTAATGATATTATTATTAAAAATTTATTCATATGTTAATTTTAAACATTTATTTAGTTTATATTAATTAATTTTTTTATATAATAAAATATTTAAAAATTAATATATCTTAAAATACAATGAGTTAAATTATAGTATTGTGAAAATGAACAAATCTAATGTATATCAAATTAATTTATATGATTGATATATGATATGAAAATTATATATTTGACAAATCAATACTGTTTATTTCATAGATGATATACTTATCAATATATTTTAATATTTGTTATACAATATATTATTAATATTCTAAGTATATTAATTTTTAAAACTATCATAATCATCGTAATAAACAGTCTTAAAAATTAAATTTTGTTTATATTAACATAGTGATCGGAAATATCCATTTAAGATATTTATATTATTGAACGTCTCAAATATGTAAGGTTATAGTATTGATAGTTTTATATTATATTTTGAGAATGGTATTTTTCTGCGTCGGCGCAGAAAAAAATTCATAATACTCATCAATAACATTAATATTATACATATGCATTATCCATAAATTACTTGAAAATAAATATTCTCTGTATTTTCAATAAAAGGCTAATATTCTTTGTGATAATATCAGACTATGAGGTTTTATATTTATCTAATTAGCATATATATCATTCTGTTTCTCAACACTAATTATTTGACGTAAAGATTATTATTGTATTACATAAATATTATTTGTGTAATATCAGTAGCATAGTATATAATAATATAATTATCAAGTTTAATCATGATATCTCATCAGCACCATGATTGTTTATCAAAAATTTATTGTGATACTTTATGGTTATTTTCAACCATCCCAAATGGACGTAATGGATTCATTTTCTCTAAGTACACACCTATTTTTCGATTGTAATAAATTAATACTATATCACGTTCTGAATATAAAATGAAAAACATCTACAGTTACGTATATTATTAAATATTGTTTTTTCTTTGCTTAAATAAATATAACACTAGATGTTTAGTATTTTCCTGAGAGTTACATAATATAAATGATAATCATATAAATTGTAACAGATTTGAAAGACATCAAGAATATTCTTCAAATTTACAGACATTTATTAAAAATTATATAATTTTTATTTAGTCTCATATTGGAATAATAAGATAGTGTGACATTTAAATTTAAAGTTATTTTTACTGGTTTACTTCTTGTTGACAGTAAAAATTCTTGAAAATATTAATATTTTTTAAAAAATTTTTCAACTATTCTATTGTATATATTAATTTTTTTTATATATTTAATAATAAAAAATTATATAGTATTAAATGAAAACCATATAAATTGATAATAATATTGTAATGGATTTGAAAGACAACTATGTTGTCTTTTAAAATTACAAGGTGTTTATCAAAACATATAATTTTCATTTAATTTCACATTGGAATAATAAGATAGCGTAACTTTAAAATTAAAGTTATTTTTACTGGTTTACTTCTTGTTGACAGTAAAAATTCTTGAAAATATTAATATTTTTTAAAAAATTTTTCAACTATTCTATTGTATATATTAATTTTTTTTATATATTTAATAATAAAAAATTATATAGTATTAAATGAAAACCATACAAAATGATAATAATATTATAATGGATTTGAAAGACAACATAGTTGTCTTTCAAAATTATAAGGTGTTTATCGAAATCATATAATTTTTATTTAGTCTCATATTGGAATAATAAGATAGCGTGACATTTAAAATTAAAGTTATTTTTACTGGTTTACTTTTTTTTGACAGTAAAAATTCTTGAAAATATTAATATTAAAAAAAATTTTTTTCAACTATTCTATTGTATATATTAATTTTTTTATATATTTAGACGAATACTAGACCCCTAAAGGGTCTAGTATTCTCTTAAAAAATTATATATTATTAAATGAAAACCATATAAAATGATAATAATATTGTAATAGATTTGCATAAACATTAGATACTTAAAAATCTAATTTTTCTATTTACAAGAATGTAAGAGTTAACATTTTTTCTTGTGGATAAACATTAGACTCATAACAGAATTAAAAGTCAAAACATTTAAAAATTTTAGGGACTAATATCTAGATAATTAGATAAATCTTGTATTAATATATATTAGATTAATTGAGAAAAATATAAAATTATTTTCACATGTTTATTCACAGCGAATATCAGATAAGGTCTAATATTAATATTTTGAAGATTTTTTATATATCAGACAGAAGTATGTACATATAATAAAAAGGTTCTTTAGAGTATTTTTGGTTACTTCCAAGATGTCAGAATATTTTTTTAAGAATTCAATAACTTATAACGTTGATATTATTAATAATATATTATACAGTCGAATATTTAATAGAGATAGTAGAATAAATTATGTTGAACTGTTTTCTAACCAGTACTGTATGTATAAAATATGTAAGATTAACCTGTAAAATAGATTCATATACAGTACCATAACATTGAACTATATCTAAAATATTGAAAGATTTAGTGTTTCCTATTTCCTATTTTCTAAACTTATAAATTTATTGTAAGTGAGGTCTTTACAACTCTTAGGGAAATGAAAAATTATCAATGATAATCTTTTCCCAATATCTTTATGTCGTCAAAAACTGAAATTGTGAAAATTTTTTAATTTAAAAAAAATTGAAAAAATTTTTTTACTTTAATATTAAAAATTATTTAAAGTGTGTGTGTGGACAGATCAAGAAACAATTATCGATCAATCACTCGCTACCATGGTTCTTAGAAATAACCAGCCATATTATACCCACAATTGTGTTATTTCTAAGAAGAAAGAGAGTGAATAGTTGCACTAATACAATCTAAATGTGTGAATCGTTTACAGTTGTGCGGGATCATCAACTGTAGATGTCAGAAACATTATTAAAATTCTTCTATAAACCACGCGTCATTCAATTATAATCATAAACAATTTTTCTATTTATGAGTACATAACTTTTAGGACATGATATTCTTTCGTCCATTCTATATAAGGATTAAAGGTTATGAATTACAAACATCAGCAATGTTTGTGACAAATATAATACTGGAATATTATCAAACAATCATTGTTGTCGTTTCAAACACAAAATGGAAATTTATACTATCTAATGTGGACATTAGATAGTTCTCAATATCTCACTGAATAATTGTTAGTATTTATTCAAAATTTATATTAACGGTAGGTGTCAAATTTGAATGTTATAAAACAATTATGGTAGTTGGATCTATCATAAATTTAAAATTTCTATTGGTAGTAGATATCAGATAGAAACATTAACAAATAATTATGATAGCAGGCCCTATCATGATTTTAAAATTTATACTGACAGTAAACGTCAGATTGAAATGTGATAGCTGGTTCTATCACGAATTTGAAATTTTTACTAGCAATAGATGTCAGATTGAAACGTTATAAAACAATTATAATAACTTATTCTATTATGAATTTAAATATTGATCACTGTAGCTGGTTCTATCGTGCATTAAAATTTTATACTGACAATAAATACCATATTAAAAACATCATTAAGTAATCACTGTAATCTGTCTTATCATAAAATAAAAATTTACACCGACAGTAGACGTTACACTGAAAATATCATTGAATAATCACAATAGCTGTTTCTACTACGAATTAAAAAAAATATTGACGGTAAACGTCAAATTGAAACATTATCAAATAATCATGATGTTCTACTTTATCATAAAATAAAAAATTACACCGATGATAGACGTGAAATTACATTCATAACAATAAAGTAACGTCAAAGGTGAAAAATGTACATGATGATTTCAGTAAATAAAGAAATTCTGTTTATGATAGTATTGGACGTTATTGAATCATAAATAAAATAATTATTGTCTACCACAGTGAATAATTTCAAATGATGATATAATTAAATTTCATAATCTTCTCTTACAACACACGAACATTCAAGTTATTAAATATGGTAAAATTTAATAATTATAACGATATGTAAAATTTTCGTTTTAAGCAATTTTTTTAATATAAAATTAAGAGATAAGTTCTATTCACCAAATGGAGGGGATTATTAAAGACTTTATGGTAAACAGAAAATATGCAATTCCAACTCCATTATGCAAAATTATGAACGACAACAGATCTGATAAAGGTGGTGTACGTCATAATTATACAATGTTATATCACCACTTATTCGAGGGAATGTCTAAAGATAAATTAAATGTTTTTGAACTCGGATTAGGAACCAATATGTTAGATGTACCTTCTAATATGGGGCGTGATGGTAGACCAGGTGCTAGTCTTTATGGATGGAGTGATTATTTCGTCAACAGTAATATTTATGGTGCTGACATAGATAAAAGAATTTTGTTTAACGACGAATCAAGAAGAATCAAAAGTTATTTCTGTGATCAAACCAAACCTGAAGAGATATTAAAAATGTGGGATAATAATGATTTGAAAGATATTGAATTTGACATAATTGTTGAAGATGGATTACATTCTGTCAGTGCCAACATAACATTTTTTACCAATTCAATTCATAAATTGAAAGATGGTGGAATATACATCACAGAAGACTTGGTGAGGGATACTGTTCCACAATATAAATCATTTATTGATTTATGCAAACGGAAATATAAATATGCATCTATTATTGATTTACCACTTCCACACAATACTTATGACAATATTATGATTGTTATTCAAAAATGAAAAAAATATACATATATTTAAATAATCTATGATTATTTATAGCTGCTCACAATCACATAAAACAAATCTATTTCTTACATATTTCTTACATATCTATTAGACATGTTATATTATTATTTTTACTCTTACGCTTATATAAGGTGTTATCCATAAGGGTCCAACATTTTTATAAAATAAAATTTCACAACATTTATTTTTTGTGAATATCCATATGACATTTTTCACACACTACCATCAGATTAAAAGATGAATTCTTATGGTAATAACCAATGAAATTATTTTCATCTGCCATATTCTGGGGTTCAATATGATGTACATGTAGAGATATTTTACTTTTGCAAATTGAACATTGATCAACATATATTTTAGAATTATACTTGCTGGTCTTTGTGTTTAAAAGTAAATTTGATTCATTTGTAATGCTCTTTCTTATATTATTAGCTGCTCTTATAAAATCATCATCCAAACCCAACCATTTAGCAACTTCCAAACCATATATCGATTCACCTGGACCTTCACTTAAATTTCTATTATATGCAAGATGTTTCGTCGTTTCATTATAAAATGTGGATAAATGTAGAATTTTAACATTCTCGGTTAACTTCTTCATTTCTTTTACATTGATCAATTCATGAAGATGTGTTGAAAATATAAAGGATGTTTTTCTTTTCACAAGTTCTAATAATGTAGCAGCTGTTAAAGCAGTTCCGGATACACTTTCAGTACCTTTACATAATTCATCTCCTAAAACAAGTGTATTAGAATCTGCATTTCTTAATATGGTTCTCAACTCAGACATTTCAACAATAAATGAACTGTGACCTTTGTAAATATCATCCTCTCCCGATAGTCTTGTTATTATTTTATTATATGGTCTATATTTTAATTTTCCAGGTACATACATGCCAGCTTGAGCCATAATTATACAAATTCCTAGCGATTTAGCCAATGAAGATTTACCAGATGAATTTAAACCATATAATAAAATTCCATTATTACCATCATAAAGCTTAATATCATTAGGAACATATTTTTCACTAATAATCTGCTCAATAATTGGATGTCTCAATTCTTCAACATCAATGTAACTTATCTCAGTGTTTGTGTCAATTATAGGTCTAAAATATTTATACTTGATAGCCGATTTAGCATTGCAAGCAATATAATCCACAACTGATATGAAATTTGAAATGTTTTGGAAACAGACACATGTTGATTTAATATCATCAATAACGTACATGTACAGTTGGTACAAATATTTGTGATATTCACCTCTATAATATTCAATGTTTCGACATATTTCGTTGATAACGGGAGAAGATATTATAGTTTTACTATTTGTATTTGTGAATTCTAATCTACCACACAATTCTTCACTGATATGCATTAGATTGCTTTTTAATACAGTTGCCTTAGCTTGAGTACAACATATTATATTTTTATTAACAATATTGTCACTGTCTTCTGTCTTTTTTCCTTCCACATGAACTTTTTCTCCCTTACTCTTTTGTAAAAATGTATTTAAATGATCACATATTGAATTAAGTCTTTCTTCATTACATGATATAATAGAGAAAAAATCTGATGATCTTTTCTCGTTTTTGAAAATGTTCGAACTACATGATATAGTACATTTATTTGAAATAGCGGTTGTCAATCCATCCACATCAAATATTTCAGTAATCTTTCTATAATAATCATTAAAATTATTGACTACTTCTGGTGGAAAGTGATGTGGATATAGATTTTTTAAATAAACAGTTTCGGAAAAATATGTTATAGATACAATATTTAACATCTCTTCATATGATTTAATCAACTGGACAATTTCATATGGAAGTATAGTGCCCATTATAATTTTTCTATGAAGTCTTTCTACATCATAAATACCCATCAAACTTTTGTTTATCTTGTATAAAATACCATATTCATCGTTATGACTACTTATCAACTCCTCCGTCATATTATAAAGATTTTCTAACTCATTTACATTTAAAATGGGATTTAACAACATACTTTTTAAATATCTTCTTCCCATCATTGTCTTTGTGAAATCAACAACCGATAGTAATGAATTAATCATTCTATTTCCCATTTTTGACTTGGCACCTTTTGATTTATTTGGAAGAAGATCAAGTTGCATTATTGCATTATGTGTTAATATACAATGTTTATTTTCTTCCATCCATGTAGTGATAGGAACATTTAATGTACCCAAAACATTGGGAGATGTTTCGTAACAATATTGACAAACAAGTATATAACTTATCAAACCATATTTATGCATATCTAGTCCCAATCCCTCAATTATGTTGGCATATTTCATATTAAAAAGTTTACTCAAAAAGGCCATCTGGTAATCCAATTTTAACATTTCCTTGTTTATTTCATTGACTTTAAACAAGTACTTATCAACCTTTGATAAATCAAGATTATCTATAAGATATGACACATATCCATCGTTTTTATCTGGTAAATCTTCAACATACAATAATATTTCTTTGGATGGATGTGATAGTATAAATCTATAAATTTCTTGTACAGCATTAACATTGTTATTGTCCACACTGTGCATTTCACATACTTCATTTTTACCAGTTGCAAGATCAATGATGGAAACACCAGATGTAACAATATAATCATCAAAATTACCCTTAGCTGTACCGTACTTTTGAAATTCAATATAAATGCACATTAAATTATTATTAGCCGTATTATTTTTGTTGCTTACTTTATCTGAAATATGAATTGAAGGTGTAACTATTTCTTTGACAACTCTCGCAATACCATCGGATCTTTTAACTTCATCCATTCTAATCACTGTGAAATTCTCTTGTAGCAATATTTCTTTATATTTATCATATGACACTGTGGGAAATCCAGCCAATCTACAATTATTTCTTGAAAACTTCTTGCTCTTGTCCTCGAAAGTACATGTCATATTTAACAAATATGCGATCTCTCTAGCATTTCCAATAGATTCCTCTTCTTCATCAATGTTTAACACATCATCTACATATGTTTCACTAATGGGTTTTTCATATAATTCGTAAAATTTACCTTTCTGTATTAATAACGCAATTTTTCCATATTTTTTTGTCATCTCAGCGTACGTCTTGAAATATTCTTCCGTGATCATCCCCATGGTGATTATATTTTCTTTTTTTGTTTATTTAGTTTTAATAATTGAATTCAATTTCTGATAAATAACATAAATAAATATCCGAATGAATAAAATATAATTAAATGGATAAAAAGAAGCAAGTGAAATTTATCGTATGGAGGAGTAAATATTATTGTAAAGAACATACATTTCATTTTGATGTGAATAATGATAATCATGTATGTGATGAATCGTGCGTATTAATAGGTGCTATTTACAATTCTTCAAAATTTTTGAATATTATGGAGATATCAATAGTAATGTACAGAGATACTTTATATAATTCAGTCATAAGATCACATAAAGTTACAAATTATATGTTTACACATAAATATACAAATAAATGTTTGTATTTGTTTATAAACAATTTACGCTATGATAAATGTATAGGATACTTAAATTATCCACTGGTAGGAAGCACTAATCTTATAAACTTGAAAATGATGGACGGAAACGATATAGTGGTAACATGGGAAGATTATCTATCATTTGCAGAAAAATTTAAAGAGATGAAAGAGATTGAAAATAGCAAAAAGTATAAGATACATATGTGGTTGAACAAGTTTGCAGAAACATTTTATAATTATTATGTGGAAAATATAAGGGATATTGTGGATATGACTGACAAAGAAAGAGAGAAAAAAGATAATATTAATGTTTATGAAAAGGATGTGGATGACAACTTTAAAAATAATGATGAAGATGAAGATTTGAATAATATTCAAAAAGATGATAATATTAAAGATAAAAATAAATATAAAAAGAAACAAAAAATATATGTAACTGATAATGATAATTCAGAGGATGTTGAGGAATCTGTGATCGTCACACAAAATAATAAAAATAAAGAAGTTAAAAATATTTTAATAGTGAAAAAGGATATAAATTTAGATTGGAATCCGGATACTCATTTTAACATGAATATTTACAATTCTGATAATTATTTATAAATGTCTTGTATTGGTAAGTGTATAAACAGAAATAAAATATTTTATTTTATTTGTATAATCAGTGATATCATAATTTAAGTTAAACAATGACAATGAAAAAAATATTTTTTTCGAAAAAAATCATGGAGATTTTAAGTGAGGATCAACGAGAGCTTATTACACGCATACCATTGATTAAAAATTTGCTTAGTGTCTATGAGGGTATTGATGAGGTAAATGTATTTGATCTGAAACATGTTGACCAAGATATGCTACAGTTGTATTTGAAACTTCATTCAAAAAGCGAAGTTTCAAATATAGATGATGATACAATTTTAAGATACATAAATTTTATCGAATTCGCTGGCTTAGGAGAAGAAGAATATAAAGTCATCTGCAAATATATCAACAAATATAACTTCTTGTATTTGGTAACAAAAGATATTTTCTCTAATGAGTTTGTCAGAGAATCATTAATACCCCTTCTTCATTATGATGTGATAAATTATTGTTTTGAATTAGAAACAAATACAAAGTACGATGACACATTGTGGTTCGAAAAATGGATAATTAACAATTATAAATGGTTAGCTAACAATACAACTATTTTAGACAGATATAATGTGTTTGAATATGATAGAGTATATTATCACAAAATAAATGGTATAATATACTCTAACATTGATGACATGGAAAATGATGTTTTAAATATACAATTTGTTCACTCTATTGTCAAAAGAAACATGGAAATAATAAAATTTTTAGTGATGAAAGGTGCTGACGTCAGATATTGTAATGATAAAGGTTTAAGAACTGCATCAATGTCGGGAGATGTTGAAATTGTTAAATATTTACATGAAAATGGTGCAGATATACACGCTGAACGGGAAGAATCATTAATTCTTAGTTCTATTCATTCACGTGTTGAAGTATTCAAATATTTAACAGAAAAAGGTGCAGATATGACAGCACAATCAAGCTTTGCAATAATATGTAGCAATGATTTAGAAATTATAAAACATATAGTTAAAATGGGGGGTGATATTCATGCAAGAGAAGATGAATTATTGATGAGGATGGTAGATTGTGGCTACATGGTAATTGTAAAATATTTAGTAGAGGAACAAGGGGCTGATGTTGGAGCTAATGATAATAATGCATTATTGTTAGCTGTTAAAAATCAAAATATGGAGATGTTAGAATATTTAGTTGAAAGAGGTGTAGATGTAAAAGCTAGGAATAATGAAGCATTAATGAGATGTATGAAAATAGGAAATGTAGAGATGTTTGATTATTTAACAAGAAAAGGAGCAAATATTAAAAATAGAGATGATGAAGCAATAGAAAAATTAGAAGTCCATTGTCATTTTATGGGGTATAAAGTAATTTCTGAATATTTGAGGAAGAGAACATCTGACCCAAATTTCAAAAGTACACCTGGTATAAACAAGAAGAGATTAATAATTTCAAGAAGATTAACCGCCAAATCTGTATGAATAAAACAAGAAAATGTTTTATCAACAATGTTGATAAACAATGTCGAATGTGACACTGATATTATAAATTTGTCAATTTATTTATCAGCAAAAATTTACAATTATTATGGAAAAAATTTTTTCATAAATACAACATGGAGGAAATAACGAACAATTTTAACAGTGTGACAACACTTGACGATGATTATTCCAACAGTGACATAATTAACACTATAAAATTCATTGAAGGTATTAGTGTTGATTATATGATTATAAAATTTATTAATACTGTAGAATGTAATGGTATTATTGATCAATTTCAGGAATATAATTATGATGTTATAAGTGATGTTCATAAAAATGACAAATCACGTGATAAATCAGAGAGATTTTCAAAAACTTTAATGCATTTTTCAGAGTACAAGGATATTGTTGGTGAGGAATATAAAAATGAATGGGTCTTGTATGCATATAGATATAACGGATCTGGTGAAATAAAGTGTATATGTTCACAACATGGATTAAAACATATATACTATATTCAAAATTTAAGAAATTATAATATATTAGCAGTTGGGTCCAGCTGTATAGAGAAATTTTGTTGTGACTCTTTGAGAATATTTCTAAATAGTAATAAATCAAATATTGAAAAAATTTTCAAAAAATGTGAGATGTGTAAGAAAGGGAAGTGTATTTCTGATATTATAGATAACATTTGCAAGTCCTGTTATCATGATAAGAATAGTAAATCTCCTCAATATAGTGAAAAATATTCGTTGTTATACTATGATATGGATGTAAGTAAAGCATGTTTATCATGTTATAAAATAAAGAAAATAAATTATTTTAAACATAGATGTAATAAATGTGTTGATAAAGGAAAGGAGATTATTAGTTTTGATCTAGAACTAGATACAACAGAATATAATATAGTACAGTGTAAATTTTGTAAAGTTGCTTATAAAATTATAGGTAATAGCATTATAAATGGACCGTGTATAAATTGCCATAACATTATAAATAAGCCATGTAGTAACTACCACGACATAAAAGTCTTAGAGTGTTATGAATGCTGTTGTATTCTCAGAGAAACATTAACATATAAGTGTAAATGTAGTGATTTGGATAAAGAATTAGTAAAACATATACAGTTTAGCGATATTACAAGTGATACATTTAAAATTAAATATGTAGGAAGAAGCAGATTTGTATTTCATGAATTATATATAAATATTTATGCGAAAAAATGTTACACAGTTGATACGTCTGGACTTATACATCTGAACATACTTGTTGAACAACAATATTATAAAGTTATTGAAGCTATTCAACACAAAATTAATAACATATGCAATGTTAGTGTTGAAAAAATTTATTTTAAGACAAAATGCGGAAATATATATTTGAAAACAAAGATGGATGATAATGTTGTTATATGCAGATACAATAAATTTGAAAGAGAATATAATATACTACAATCTGAAAAAGATAATCCATGTATAATAGTTATGTCTCTGAGAGATATAAATCATTCTAAAAATGGTAAATTATATCCAAACATGTATGTTAAAAATGTGCTATTTCTCTAATCTAACATAAGAAAGTAAAATATCCATGATATGTTATAGATTTTAATTTTTGCTCTAAAAATTATACATCCTTAAAATAAAAATTTAACATAAAATGGAGGTAACAACCGTCATATCGATAGGTGAACTTCTTGATAAATATTCGATTCTCGAAATTAAATCAGAAATGATTGAAGATGAGAATAAGTTAAAATACATTAAGGAGGAGATGAAAGCACTTGAAAAAGATGTGTTGGAACATAAGAGTAAATGTGAATTATATTATCTTTTCCTTAAAGACATAAATAAGACAATTTGGGATTTATCAGATGAAATAAGGTTGAATCCAGGAAATACAAAAGCATGTGTAGATATCATTCACCATAATGATAGAAGGTTTAGAGTTAAAAATAAGATTAACAGATCTTCATTGATTAAGGAACAAAAAGCATATCCTGAAAAGAAAATATGTATATTTCCACATAGAGGTTCTGGTGATCAGATAAACAATATAGGAATGATTAGATATTTATCAACGTGTTATGATTTAGTGAGAATATGTACAAATACTGTTAAATTATGTGAAGAATTATATTCAGATGATCCTCAAATAGAAATAGTTTTTGATAATACTCCACAATATTGTACATATTACGATAATCACATATATTACGAAAGTTTGAGAAAGAAAATGCCAGGATGGATAATATTTCCTGTATATTATTTTGGTGAATCACCTCCCGGAGATAAATATCCATATGATAAATTTTACGATGCATTTTATCTACAACTGGGCATACCTATAAAATATAGGTACTTATACAATTATATTCCAAGAAACATCGAAAGGGAACGGGCAGTAATGGAAAAATATATACCAAAAGATACAGAATATATATTTGTTCACGGTAGATTAGATAAAGTATCTGTGACTACTGATAAATTTGTATTTGATGTAGGTAGCACAGAAGAACGTAGATTAATATTATTATTGGATTATATGAAAATAATAGAAAATGCTTCTGAAATACATGTAGATGACAGTTCGTTTTTCTGCTTAGCAAATTATATGGATTTATCTAAAGTAAAAAAGTTAGTAGTGTATAGACATCATGATAAATATAATTTGGAGGAATACATTAATCCAAAACAAAAATGGACTATTGGATTCTATCCTGATAACTAATGTTAAATTAACGATGTGAATAAGGGATAATACATTCGAAAAACTGCCATAATATTAAAAAAATTTTTTAGTAAACAAACAATAAACATAATGGAATGTGCTGTGTGTTTGGACAAAAATAACTTGTACTACAGATGCAATAATATATTCTGTATGACTTCAATATGTGTTGAGTGTTTTGATTTTTATCTGAATCATATATACAATAATTCAGAGATGCCAGTCTGTGTCGGAAAATCATGTGAGTATTATTATCTCTACTCAGATATTTTGGAAAAAGACAAACAGTTATATATAGATATATTATGCAGATCACTCAACAAAACAGCAAATCTTACAGCTCCAAAAGTAGATGTTATTAGCATTTTAAGAGAAGAAAAGAAAAAATTCATACTGGCAAATTACCCACCATCAATATACTTGGTAGCAGATATATGTATGAAGAAAAAAATAAATGCCATAGTGGATAAGAAAAATAAGTGTAAGAAAGCTACATACAAAGTATGTATGAATTCATTCTGTGATGGACACCTCGATTCAGATTTAAAATGTAATAAATGCAGTAGTACATTCTGTAACAAATGTGAAAAAATATTATCTCCATCACATGTTTGTAACGAGGATGATATCAAAAGTATCATGGAAATAAAAAGTTTACCAACATGTCCCAATTGTGGTGCTAATCTCGATAAAGATGAGATGTGTAATCATGTTATGTGCGGTATATGTGGGACTAAATTTATATATAGAACAGATCAAGTTGGCGGTGGAGGTGGTCATACAAAAATGGTTAAGATCAAAGAAAAAGTCACTTTATCTGTTCAATACAGCAGTATATTGAGTCAAAAAGACATTGATATTATATTACTTATTGAAGGAAAAAAAATATTGGGAAGTAATATTAGCTCAGTTATGAATTCATTAAAAGAGGGTAGTAAATCAAATATTGGTAAAGTATTTGAGACTTATGCAAGAAAAAAGTTTAATATGCAAAGATATATGGAATACTTATCTGAAATAGAGAAGAGAATACTTGATAGAAGTCTGACTACACAATATTTGGTAGATGTACTCAATACTATAAGCAGCTTCTAATAAATATAAATATAAATATAAACACAATTATATTATATGCATTGCATATAATTTATATATAGGAATCAATATATTATTTATGTATGTATGTTGGATAACTCTAATATTTTAGATGCTCATCTTTGATAGCTCCAATATTTTAGCAAAGAGTTCCTCATTCTTTTCCTTCTCTACAAATTTAGTTATTTCAGGTAGAGTAAATTTACTAATCTTTTTCTTTGTGCTTCCAACCTTCAGATCAGAAAATACTTCTATTTTAGATATATGTTTATCGAATATAATCTTTTCCATACCTGTATTAGATATAAATTTGATTATATTGACAATCTCTGCCTTTTGACCCATTCTCACACATCTGGAAATAGCTTGTTTAGATATATCATCATTCCAAGAATAATCAGATAATATGATCACAGATGAACATTGTAAATTTAATCCTTCCGAACCAATTTCATAGGTTAACAATAATATACCATTCTTTGAATTGGCAAATGAGTCAATCACTTTTTGTCTTTTTTCCATTTTCATATTGGACTCTATACTGAATGTCTCTCTTCCAGTTATGTAATAATTTGTAAGATCCAAACATGTTCTGTATGAAAAAAATATAATAATTCTTTCGTCTTTGAACCTCTCTGTTTGTTTTATTATTTCTTTCATTCTTGAACTAAGAATACAATCTGTATTGGACAACCATGTATCAAGTTTTATTTCTTTGAGTTTATTCATCAAAATAACAGATAATTGTGATTTATTTTCAAAATCAGATATATCAATGGCGGCGGAGGTAATTGGTATTAAGGGACATACAATTGCTTGTCTTAAGTATGTAACCATTGCAAGCTTGTAACTTGAAAACAATCTTATATTTGGAACATCATGATCAATCTTGTATTTCTTTAAACTTTCATCTATACTAAACATGATACAGTCCATTCCAGTGTATAAAAGTACTTCCTCTTCGGTTAAACTATGAGATATCATCTCTTCTTTTGTTTTTGGTGGTACATATGTCTCATTTCCATTTGTATCCCTCACTACCATTGTTTCATTAAGACCTTTGAAATTATCTCCAATATAAACCCTCATTTTTGGCATTGTTCTTGGTCCTTCTAAATTCAATAAAAGATAATATCCCAGGATCCTTTCTATTTTTGGCTCTGGAAAAATTGTTCCAGACATACCCCATCTAAACCTACTGCATATTGAAAATATTGACTTACATTTTATTGTAGCCACATTGGTATAATTTTGTATTTCATCTATAAGTAAACATCCCCAGTCAATTGAGTATAGTGAGCCAAGACCAAGAGAATGTCTAAGATATGGTATATCTGTATTGTTGTATTGAACAACATTACCAACTGTATCTGCCAAAATAGTTTCGCTTCTGTCGATTATATTGTAATCTTTGAATGACTTACTTAAAACCTCGGATGTGGTAAGAACGACCTTTGAGTTTATTCTCCAAACAGCTACATCTTTAACATATTCACTATGTAATATTTCGTATGATAGAGTATTTCCAAAGAATTTCTTTATTTCGTTCACCCAGTTAGGTATCAATGTCTTTGAAAGTACAACAATTATAGGTCTATCACCGGATTGTTCGAGAGCAAGTTTTAAACCAATAATAGTTTTACCTGATCCCATAGGTAAGGATAAACCTCCACTTCCTTTTTTCAAACATTCTTTTATAATATCGTGTTGAAATTTAGTAAGCTCCATATTATTTTTTCCAAAAAATCAATTTTATATCTTTTCATTTTTGTGAGGGATAGGAAATGAGAAAAATATACTGTCCAACAAAATAATATGTTTATCTATGGCATATTTTACACTGATATGGAGATCATTATTGTATGAGTTGTAATCAAGATATTTTCACAAACCATGTGATAAAAAAATTTTTTATTTTATTCGTTCATTAAAATGACATCGAATTTCAAGAATGAAGTTTCTTTATTAGACAGAAGAAAGGAATCAAATAAAATACTCCATAAATATCCTGATAGAGTACCAATTATATGTGACACAACTGATAAAACACATCCATTAGATAAAAATAAATTTTTAGTACCATGTGATTTCACTGTCAGTCAATTTGTGTCAATAATAAGAAAGAGATTGAAAGTTGACCAGAATACCGGTATATTTTTATATGTTAACGATAATACATTACCACCTGCAAATGAACTTATGTGCAAAATATATAATGAATATAAAGATGATGATGGATTCTTATATATAAGATACAATAGTGAAAGTACTTTCGGTTAGATCATATTTGAAATGATATTTTAAATATTATTTTTTAATTATAAATGAATTGTGATATACTTGTAAAAGTTTTGAAGACACAATATAGTGGATCTACAGCAATAAATGTATTTGAATTGTTAGTTCCCACAATTGTCAAAACTTTAACATTGGATGAATTTAAAAATATTATGTCGCTATCATGTTTTAATTACAATGATGATAAAGAAAAAGCTATATTCCTTCTTTTGAACGAGAAAAAGATAGATGTTACAATTGAAATACTTGAAGAAATAATGAAATACTCGATAAAATATGATAATGCTAAAATGTTGAACAAATTATCACCATATATGAAGGATTCTATAAAGTTTAAGGATATTAAAAAGTATATTGACTCAAACATTGATGAAAAATCATTGTATGCTATTATTAATAAATTTCAGTATAATGATATAAATATTGAAATTGTTCTTGAATTAATTAAAGGATCATCTATTACAGATAAAATTAGAGAAGATATAATTTATAAACATTATATTTATGACTTCACACCTGACATGTTGTCTAATTATTTCAGTGATTATGATATATATGCTAGGATATGTAAGAAAATGTTTGATAAAGATAAGTATGAAAAATATAAGGAGAAGATTGAGGAAGATAACTCGTCAGTTATAATATTTGATATGAAACATCTTGTAGATCAGTTCACAATTGATGAGCCATATACAATAAGAAATAATGATAAGGGTGAAAGTATAATTCTTACCATCACGAGAAAATCAAAGAATAACATCCAGATAGAATATAATAAAAATTATAAAAGTGGATTTTTATCATTTACAACCAATTGGTATGTAGTGAAAGGAATAATTATTAATTTGGATGGATCCATAGAAAGGTATAAATGATTGTATATTATTATAAAACAATGTTTTATAATATAGTCAAACAGTTATATTAATATATTATTTATACTATTCGATCCTCTTCCTTTTTAACATGTTGTAGTTATTTGTTTTAACAAGATGTATGGGACCACTTGGACCTTTAGGTTGTATAAAAATATTATCTTTAGTTCCTTTTACAATTGTTTGGTTTATTATTTCATCATTACCAGGATTCTCTTGCAAATATTTATAATATATGTACTTCTTGATCTGTTGTCTAGACAAACCTTTTTTACTGTTTAGGTTAACGAGTGCCTCTGTGACATATTCTGTATACAAACTCATGTTTACCAAAAATTTTTTTTTGAAAAAATAAAAATAATTTAATGATTTTCAACTATTTACACCTTTATGGAATAGTATGAACATAATAAATTTGGACCAATACAAAATTAACAATAAATTTGTTACAAACTACATAAAATATATTGTTGATATAAAAGGAAGGACTTAAAATGACTTTTAAATTCAAAAACAAATATTCATTTGAAGAAAGAGTTAAAAGCTCAACTAAAATCATTGATAAATATCCTAATAGAATTCCAATAATATGTGAAAAAGATAAATCATCAGATTTGGGAGAATTGAAAAATAATAGGTTTCTTGTAGCAAAAGATTTGACTTTTGGTCAATTTATGTACGTAATTCGCAAAAATTTGAATTTAACACCTGAAAAAGCATTATATTTGACTATAAACAATATAATGCCACCAACATCATTAATAATAAATTCAGTATACAATGAATACAAAAGTGAAGATGGCTTTTTGTACGTAATATATTATGGTGAAAATACATTTGGCTAATAATAGATATTAAATATTCTTTGAATATTTATATGCGCATATATTTATTTTTTAATTAATAAGTTTATAAACTATCATTTACATCTATATTTTCTACAGCCTCTACCACTTCTTCAACAACCCTACTTTGTTCAGCAATTTCTTTATCCCTAACATCATCTAAACCATCTACATCTTCATCAAAACTTTCTCCAGCAAGTATCTTTGCAACAATCTTATCATTAGCTGGTGGATTACCATATATATAAATATTATTTAACAGGGGAGGATAATCATTTAACGATTTCCTTGGTTCTTTATTGTGTGAACAATACTGTTTGATAAAATCTTCTATTTCCGTAAACCATATAACTTCCGGCACTGTTTGCTTCAATTCTTCTATATTCCTCATTAAATCATCAATGTCTTTGTCAATTCTTTTTATTCCTTGTAAGTTAAATGATCTAGATTTAATATTGTCTAAAAGAACAGTTGGTAAATCTAATTTAACCATCTCTTCTTCCAATTCAGCTTCAACTCTATTGGATATAATTAATTCATTATCATTAACAAGTTGGACAAATCTCCGTTTACTTCTTAAATATTTTAGTTCCTCATACATCTTTTCTAGCTGTTTACTTTTCCTTGAATGATATATAATTCTCCTTAAGCTAAAGAACTCTTCCATTAATTCTGTTACAGTTTTATAGTACTTGATGGTGAATTTGGCCATATGATTAACTGTTTCATCAAAATTTGGATATATAACTGTCATGTTGCTGTAACTATCCCTTGTAATAAGTTTTAATTCTTGATGTGATGGATTACCTTTATAATTCTTTAATATAAGACGTGGTGTAGTTGTATCTCCTTTGTCATCATAATCTGAAATTATCTCTTCATCCATCATTTTTTTAACAGTGTCGGCTAAATATGAAACAACTGTTTTACCAACAGGAAGTCCAGTAATTATTACATCTTTACCTTGAACATAGAACGAACCATAAGTAACATATTTATCTTTATGCATAACGATTGAGCCATAGAATCCTTTATACCAAGGAACAATGGATGGTAATTGATGATTTCCTTCTGGCTCCAAGTACTGTTTTATTTTTTGCTGTAACCATATACATATATTTTGGGGATTATGTGAAGGAATCTTTGTGCTTACAACTTTTCCGATACCAATGACTCTATTTATAAGGTGGATGGGAAGTATGGGATAATATCTTTCATACTCTCTTTTTTTACCTTCGTCTTCAACATGTGTCAATAAAATATTATCCTCTTTCTTATACACATAAGAAAGCCACCATGACAAAGAAACTGAAACATATCTGGGCTGAGCTACACCACCTATACCAGAATCATTTGATCCAAATGAACCATGACCAACTAAATAAGGCATATTATTTGTTCCAATAAAATGTAGACCCATATGGACAACAGCATCACATAATGCTTTAGATCCATGTTTATAACATGTAATATGGGAAACATAATCAGCAAGTTCAGCTACTTTCATCTTGCTCTTCAGTGTTTTTAACTCCTTTGTGGCAGCAAATATAATTTTTCTTTGGGATTCTTTTAAACCATCGAACACATCAGGAATTGCACGATAAATGCTTTCAACAACATATAATGGTAATTCTTTGTCGACAAATGTTGCTACAGGTAATTCTTTAATTGTACCCATATCTAGTACTTCTTCCTTCATCCAATTATAAAACCACTTTTTTCTCTCCTCATGAGGTATTTTTTGATGAAATGCCATTGCTATTTTTCTAATGCCTTCCTCGTCAAGTTGGAACCTAATATAATGAGGATTCTCCACATCTTTTTTGACATCCTCTAGCTCTGATGTACCCAAACCTTTGTAGTATTTAATTTCCCATTTGGATGTGTCATTAGATTCAGCCCATAATATAAACATTGCTTCATTGAGAAATTCTTTGTATTCTCCTGTCTTTTTATGTGTTGCTCTCACGACTGGAGTTCTTAATAGAAAGATCTTACCGTGGTATACCAATCCTGGAAATTTAATACAAAAGAATACGAGTAATAATCCAGCAATATGGATTCCATCATTATCTGCATCTGGAGCTAACAGAACTGAACCATATCTTAAATGAGCTATATCAGTGAGTTGGTAGTAATCAATTTTTTCTTGTAGACCCAAAGCACTTTTAATTAAAGAGATATCTCTATTCTTATACAATTTGTCGAAGTCGGCATTTAGAATATTTAACAACTTACCATGTAAACATAATCTACCAAATAAATCTTTACCTTGGCCGTTTGGAATACAATCCATTAAAAAATCGCTATACCCCTTAGCACTTTTGCCCTCAAAGATAATCAAGGTAGTTTTTGCCTTATTTGCTTTTCCTGCCCAATTACTCTCGAACAAGTTTTCTTTGTCATAGATTCTCTTTTGTTTCCTATTACCATCGGTCTTTGATAACTTATTGAGCTGTTTAGACATAACATCTTCGTGGACAACTTTTACTAAATCCCATTTGGATATTTTGCTAAGTGTTTCTGCAGGTATTTCAAATTTTGGGGTGGGTGACGTTAGATAATCTTTACTCTGAGTTTTGTATTTGGGCTTATCGAGAGTGCAACTTAAAATAATACTAATGTGTTTTTCAACGTCTGATTTGGTAAACCTGATACCAGCGATCGCTTTTTCTAAAATATTCTTCACAGCATCTCTGACTATCTTGAACACCTCTTCCACATGTACTCCACCTTCAGATGTGTTCATACAATTTACAAAACTTAGATTTATAGCTTCATTTGGGGTATCTATTATACATATTTGGTATTTATCCTTGACAATAGTAATCATGTTGTTCACCTTGCTCTTATAAAAGAAACTAACATATTTTTTAATGTTTGGAATATCGAATGTAATGTTATTGAATATAACAGGGATACTTTTATATCCTTCCCTATTTGAAGAAAATGCAATCATTGCAGCATATGCAGCATGAACACCAACAGTTACATCATCTAATTCAGTCATTTTAAAGTATTCTAGATCAGGATAATATGTAACTTCAACATAACCATCACCAACATCCTCGGTTATACTTGGCAATTCGCAAATTCTCATGTGATCTCTCCAAACTTGTGTGTATAATATCCCTCTCATTTTATCCCTAACCTTGACTATAAACATATTAGAAAAGATATTGGTGAGTTTCACACCCATCCCATTCTTACCGATAGATGTTCTTTCAATATTATCGTCGAAGTTTTGACTATATCTGAGTTGTCCAAACAAACCTTCAGGTAACCATACATTATTCTTGTCCTTCTCAATTGGAATTGTTGTACCATAATTTCTAACAGTTACCGATGTTCTGGTCATAAATATTTCTACAACTTTTGGATCGACTTTATATTCTCTAGATCTTTGAATATTATCAGTTACGTTTCCTAGAACCTCTTTATAAATATGGACGAGACAAGCTGGAAGTGTGACGTTTTGAAATTTGATAGATTCACCATTATATACCATCTCCTTCCTCTCAACATGGTTATTATTTGCAGCATATATCTCTGGTCTGTGCAGAACGTGGGTTATTTCATCCATTTGACTGTACACGGATGCATCTTCTACCAATCTCTGTCCAGTGTCATTCATATTGTAATTTGTAATTTGCAATTTGTAAATAATAAATTATTATTCATTTTTCCGAAAATTTTTTTTTACAATTTAATATTTAGATAAGGATTTTTTAACAAAAAAATTCTCCACCTTTGCTTCGCTAATGTATCATACTCTTTCCTATTTGCATTTTTGGGTTTTTGACTCTTATATCCATTCAGAATATATGTAACTCTATTAGATTTCCACTTGCTTATCTTTATGGGAAATCCCAAATTCCTCAAACATATAAATGGAACACTTACAAACCAATCCTTTGAATGTGTTGCTTTGTCAAATATAGTTTCTTTAATATATGTGTACTTCTGATGGAACTTAAGACATAAAAAATCTTTGGGAAGAATATTCTGTGGTACAGTAGTGTTATTCGAGTATACCAAATCAACACCTTGTAACTGTCTGAATACAAACTCACTACATACGCCAGTAGTTCTTGGATACTGACCGTGCTGATTTAATTTAAAATATGCGGCTATCAATGTAGGAAATACATGATTTATTCTTTTCCACAGAGATACTTCCTGTATATATTTTTTAAAATAAACAGATGATGGGACATCGGGACCATCTATTCTTCTAATAATTATCATATTGCATACATACTTGGAATTCCAAAAATAATTGACACATTCCTCGAAAGGCATAATAATCCTAATATCAATCCAAATATAAGTATCTGTGGGAGAACATCCACATACAGATAGCTGTTCAAATTCCTTACCTTTCAATATACAATTAACATGACCAGGTTCAATTATGTTTGTAAATTGTGCGAAGTAATCACCCATCAAATTTGATGACCAGTAAATTAAATCACCATTGTGAAAATCCATCATATATTTATAATAAGCAAAAAACAAAACGGAAAAGAAATATATGAAAGTGTTGTAGTTCTAAATGATAGCCTAGTAGCCGAATCAAAATTGTCGTCTAAAGCATCTAAAAATATTAAAAAAATATAAAAATTACATCACCAAAAAGTTTTTTATATATTCTAAAGAATGGCATCAGAGAAGAAAACTATCACCCTTTTAGACGAACAGGAGGAACACTATGAAATATTATCCGGAATCTTGGAGGTTAGCCCATTTTGTTTTGATGGATCCGACACTGGTATGGGTAAAACGATTATAAGCGGTAAGTTAGCAAAGGATTTGGGGTTATATATGATGGTACTGTGTCCTAAAGCAATTGTAAACAGTTGGGTTAGATTCAGTGAAACATATGATGTTGACTTTGTTACATATGTGAAGAAAGGATCCCGAGATGAACCATTCATTATGACTTACAATACATTTGCAGGATCTGAATATAATGTTCCATCTAATAATATTGTTGTCTTGAGAAATGGCAGATATGAGATAACAAGTAGTTTTAAAGAGATAGTTGATTCAGGTATCCTATTAGTTTTAGATGAAGCACAAGCTATCAAAAATAATAACACAAGTTATTATAAATCACTTGAACCAGTTATAGATTATATTGTTAAGAGCAACTCAAACAGCAAAGTCATATTTTTGTCTGCAACATTGGTTGATAGATCTGAACAACTTGTTTCAATTTTACAGATTATTGGTGTTATCAATGATAGAATAACTAGAACTAAATTAGAATCAGGGTATCCATCTGGAATTCTGGAGATGTATAAATATGGTGCATTAATTAATCCTGAAGAAGCCATGAAGATAGAAGCAAATGATTATGTGATAAACGGTATAAATCCTCTAACATCTACATTCGATAAAACCAATGCATCAAATTATATTAAGGAATACTTCATTAGGGTAATTAAACCAAATATCATGCATTCTATGATCAAAATATCTAAGTTAAGAATATTCAATCTGTTCATCAAATTGAAGAATGATAAGAAGGATCTTGAAAGATATTTGGTTTTGCTCGGTAATATGAAATTCTTCACACAAAAGGATGGTGGTAAAGAACATAAGAAAGGAGATATATCTAAGTTTGGAAATCTATTAGCTGATTCACAAATCATTAAGAGTGAAAATATTATACCGGTTTTAATCACTATGTTGAGGGCTCCATATTATAATGAAGATGGGAAAAGGGTATATCCAAAATTCATCATATTCAGTAGATATATTAAGGTTATAAATTATATATTTGATTTATTAACACTTAACTTGAGCACTTCTGAGAGTAGTTTTGTTCGTAAGGTTGTCGGAACTGGTATGGATATTAAATTAAGAAATGCTATATTTGATCAATTTCAAGAATATAACAATGATTTGAGAGTACTTATTGCATCTATCGAAAGTGCATCTACAGGAATAAATTTAGATGACACAAGTCCTGGGGGAGTATATCCGCGTGTGATTTTATATATGCCTGATTTTTATGTAATATCAATGATTCAAGCATTAGGAAGAACTGATAGAATTACCACTACCAGTAAGTCAGCATGTTATATAATATTTCCGGATACAGTTGGTGGTCTTGAAAATCCTGAACAAACAATGATAAATTCTTTAACAAATAGAGGTGAATTAATTCATAATATTCATGATGAAGGTAAGGGAAGGAAGTCAACAGAGGATGATGAATATGATGCTAATGATGTAAATGATGCTATCAATAAATTAAAATTGTCTGATATTCAAGATTATAGATTATATTCTGATAAATGTTCATTACATATTCCTGAAGTCACAGAAACATGTATGCAAGATTCTATTGTTTTGAAAAAGATTCCCATTGATAATTATTTAACATCAAAGATTACAGATGATTTACGTACTTCATCTATACCATCATTAAGCCATTCATTTACTCCAAGATTGGGTTCGAGATTAGGACAATCATCTTCTGATTCAGGTTCAGGTAGTTCCAACATTACAAGCCAACCAACAAGTAGCAGAACAAATGTGTTAGATACTCAGTACTTCACACCTCCATTGGGGTCAAAACTGGGAGGATCTACGCAATCATCCGCACCTTACATACCAACACAGGGTGAATTGAAACAATTGAATACTTTACCTACATCCCCTTCTACCTTGGTTTCCTCTACTACCTCCTCTGGAAAACAAACAGTAGTGTTGAAAAATATAGCTGAGAAGAAGACAAGAACACCTAGAAAGACTTCACCAAAGACTATACCTTCATTATATGATGTGAATCAATCAATTACTCCATCCACAGTGGGAGGTGTGTCATCTAACACTAGAATGCAAATGCCCATGCCCATGCCCTTAAATTTAGGTAAACAAATTATAGATGTCTCAGGTAGTAGTGGAAATTCACATGTTGTTTCACCAATTCAAATACAAAATAAACCTTCATCACAATCTGGACCACAACCTTTATCTGTATTACAACCACAATTAAATGTATTACATAGATCCTCTCAACCACAACCGGGTATACAACCATCATCAGTTTTACAGCTTAGACAACCATCTCAGCAAAGTGTACAACCGTTACCCATTTTACAACCTAGACTTCAACCACAATCAAATGTGCAACCATCTTCCATTTTACAACCTAGACTTCAACCACAATCAAATATACAATCATCTTCTATTTTACAATCTAGACTCCAACCACAAACTAAACCTCAACCACCACCTATCATTCAACCTAGACTTCAACCACAATCGAATTTGCAACCACCACCTGTCATTCAACCTAGACTTCAACCACAATCGAATTTGCAACCATCTCCTTCTATTCAACCTAGACCACAATCAAATTTACAACCATCGCCATTTATACAACCTAGACCACAACCAAATTTACAACCATCACCTGTTATTCAACCTAGACCACAATCAAATTTACAACCATCACCTGTTATTCAACCTAGACCACAATCAAATTTACAACCATCACCTGTCATTCAACCTAGACCATTACCATTATTAAATATGCAACAATCTTCTCCTATACAGTCTAGACAACCACAATCAAATTTACAACCATCCCCCGCTATGCAACCTAGACCATCACCACAAGTAAATTTGCGACAATCTCCTGTTATGGAATCTAAACCGTTACAAAAATTACCAGCTATGCAACCTAGACCACTACCACAGTTAAATTTACAACCACTTCCTGTTATGCAATCAGGACCTAGACCATTGCAACATTCTCCTCCTATGCAACATTCTCCTCCTATGCAGCAATCACCTCCTACACAACAATCACCACAAACAAATTCACAACCATCCGTCACACGTTATAGACCACCACTTCAATCAAATTTACAACCAAGATCACCTACTAAACTATCACATCCACAAATAAATCCGGTAAATTTGAATGCTCCCCAATCAACACTTGTTAGCACCCCATATTATCCACAACCTGTACAATTAAATCAACCACGTCACACGAATCAATCGTATTCAATTCCTACATCATCTCCCGTTGCAGAATCTGGAGGTATAAAATCTCCTAAATTTGGATTATTGAGTCCAAAAGTTCCACAAGGGGGAAGCTCTTCAAGAACTACAAAAAAATTAACATCATTATCACCATCGTTACAGTCTCCAAGAAGCCCCATATTAGTGCAATCTCCACAATCTTACAAGGGAAAAGAGAAAGAAACTTATATGTACGATGATGATAATGAAGATGAATTCTCTGATACTAGTTCCGGTGTTTACAAAGTATTAAATAGAGTAGAATATGGTACAGATGAAGAAGATGACGACGATGTAGATATAATTATGAATAGTGATGAGGATGAGGACGAGGATGAAGATGCAGATAATGTAATAGATCCATTTGCAGATCCATTAGCAGATTATAATGGATCTGCAAATGGAAATGATGATAATGATGAGAATGAAGATGAAGATGAAGATGAAGATGAAGAAGATTATAATGTAGATGATGATGAAGAAGAAGAACTGGGATATCTCTCAGATAATTAATAATTTTTCTCATACTGATCACCAAAATTATACATCAATGATGTATAATATTAAATTTAATAAAATTCGAAATATTTTTTACTAGATACATAAATATGTCATTTTTATATATTGATGATGGTGTCTTAGGTTCATCTGAGGGTAAACCTTTGGTATTTTTTCCAAAAAAATACAATAACGCTCTGGTCTTGACAGTTAAAGATGAAAGAATTGTAAAGTATCTCAGTTACGATGTCATAAGGGAAGATTTTCATTTAACAGATGATATTATTACCATATTTTCTCCATTGATACCCACATCTGGTAGAATTTATAAATATAATCACATGAAATTGAAGAACAAATTAGGAGAACATGCCATTTTTATGTCAAATGATTTAGACACAGATTTTAAACATTCATATTATTCATGGTTTTATATATTTTTGGCGGCATTAATATTACTCATTTTATTTATTGTTTTCATATTTGTATATAAAATTGGATATTTTGGTAGAGGAGAAAAAAGAAAAAATAAAAATACAGCAATATAAATGACATTATCAATAAGAAAATCAAAGAATGACAACGTTAAAACAATAGACCTCAATGATGATATATATAATAGTTTAAACCCGGCAAATATACCAAGTTTCAATATAATAGAAAATAAAAGAATTTGTAAAGCATATCCTGATGGTTTATTTCCAGGTGCAATATCATTAGATGGTATACAACAACAAACATCCGTTAGTAATTTTAATAATTATTATGAATTTAGTAAGATAAGTGAGGATGAAGTAAGAGACGGTTATCTTACAGTTTTATATTACGAAAGAAGAAAAGCAGCATGGGAAAGTTCACAAAACTTAAAGAAAGAACATAATATAGTCGGATTTGTTATGGATGGTGTAACATATCCATTTGTAGATGAAGAGGAAGTTAATAACATAATATTCAAGAATGTTTATTATTGTTTGGTCAAAGATTTACCTTCTTATAGCAGATTAATCGATGAGATTAAAAAAAATAAAAATTTAGATTTAATTATTAACGAGAAATTCTACCTTAAGTGCGTTAAATATTTATTAAAAGATAACTGATTATAAAGACTGATAATGAAGGAACTAAAATGTGCGCATGTACCAAATGTATATTCCTTATATGTTAGTACTAAACTGAGACTCGATGATTATAAGCTAGTTGGAACAAAACAGCTGAGAATTAACACTGTAACCAAAATGACAAAGAAGACGATGTCAGTTGAAGATGCATTAAAGGAAAAGTTTGTAACATACGATGAAGTTAAAGATTATCCATTAGATATAGATATTGAAATTGAAATGGAGGAAGAAGTGGAGATGTATACAGAAATAATTGAGAATAGATTTGTAGAAAGAATGTCAAAAATTGCTAGTAGACAAAAGAATGTACTTTACGAATTAGCAAAAGCAGCTGAATTACCTCATGAATATATGATATCTTTAACCAGTTCTTATGATGGAGATTTCCATAATTATCTTGATAATAGGCTTACTAGAGGAAAGTTGTATGATGCCGATAATTCACCGTCCGCTATAGTTTTTCTTAAAACAGATAGCAAAGTTTTGTTGAATAATAATTATACAGTCACAATAGTTGATTCATTTTTTGTATCAAAAATTGAAGGAGATGTTTATTATTTGTTAAATACTAAAGGTGAAAATGTAAAAATGACAATTGATGACCAAGTGTTGAAAAAAGGAATTGTCAGAAATTTTGTTTTATTTTTCCCAGAAACTGTACATATTACTGTTGTTAATCATTAATATGCTTAACAACATATTAATATAACATAGTGTGTAAATGTGTATATAAATGTATATTAGAATTCCGTATAAAATGTATCTATGCTACGAAAAAATAATTTTATACTTTATCAATGACAAAGTATTGTAAATTCGATAAATAAAATCTATGGTTATGAAAGATATCATGTCGAAGGTAGCTATTTTAACGATATTTTCATACAAAAACAATAAACATTACAAATTAAATCCTAAATGTATAAGGACTGATTTACGTATTTTATTATGTTACGTCATAAATACAGTTAAGTGTAAAAATAAGAACATAACAGTGATAACAGATATTATTCCAATCCCGGAGATTAGAAGTCAACTGTGGAACGAATTTACAAAAAATGTAATGGATTATTGCAGGGAATTGGGATTTAAAGGGACATTCCCCAATTCAAAGGAAGACTCTTGTATATTAAAATGGTATCAGTTGACAGTTACAAAGGTATGCAAGGAAATAAACGAATCTGAGGAATCTTTATTTATTAAAATTAGCAAATATACGTTACCTGTTTTAAACTATAACAATATTGTTGAATATGCATCATGTTTCACAAATTTTAAGGTTGTTTTCGGTAAAAATGATTATCAAAAAATATACAGGGAAACAATATCAAAATGTAAATCAAATGATAAATTATTATTTTATTACACTGGACATGGTGATATCAATAAAACACTGGATTTGGTTATACCCAATGGTAATTCAGAAGATGAATTAAGCCATAAAATATTCGTCAATGATGTTAAAAATTATTTAGCAAGTAATACTGAATCTGTTTTTATATTTGATTGTTGTTATTCTGAATGTATATTTAATTTACAATATAAATATAAAGATGGGGATATTATAAAGAGAGATATCAATGAAAGTTTTCCCAGTAATAAATCTGTTCTTTTTATTTCAAGCGCTGGTAAGGATCAAGCATGCGGTTTTTATGAAGAAACTGGTAGTCTGTTCACACATTTCTTGATAAATAAATCTAATTTTACGTTTAAAAATATATCAACGGATATACAGAAGATGATTGATAATTATAGAATATCAAAGAATTCTAAGTTACAAGAAATATCTATCAGTTCAAATAAAGAATATTTGATTCTGAATGGGTCTTTTCCCAAATGGTTGATGTAATTTCGTTTTAAAGAGTATTTTGATATGTTAGCGAATTTAATTGCTGAAGTTTATTTGTATATACTGAGGATATGTCTGGATCGATGTTCAACACACCCATTAATTTTCCTGGATTTTTTATTAGTAATAAAAAATTGGAAAATTAATTTTTTTAATATAAAATACTGGATATTGGTCTAGTATTTTTGTGGAACTTTAAGGAATATAATGCAATTTTTGGAAATACTGGATATTGGTCTAGTATTTTTGAGGAACCTTAAGGGATATCATGCAATTTTTTGGAAATATTTTTGGATATCTCCCATCGAAAATAAAAACTAAGGTTCTTACTCTCTTACCTCAAGAGAGTATCCTCGTTTTTTTCGATGATATTTATTTAAAAAATAGATGGTTATAGAACAACCTTAGTTTTTATAACTCAGGAAATAGGATAGATGATCTTCAAAAAAATTAAAATACGTTACTGATAATATTTCAATCAATGATAGAGAAATGGATATAAGTAATTATCATTTTATACAGAATAAATTATCTATAATCGTTTTCATAACATATCTGATAAAAAATTATTCGTTCGTAAGGGTCGATAATATGTATAAAATTTTCACAGGTTTTTTTTGATAAATAAATTCAATTTTACATTCAGGAACATATCAACTGATACAAAAAGATGATTGATAATTATAGAATATGAAAGAATTCTAGGTTACAACAAATATCTATCAGATAAAATAAAAATATTTGATTTTGAATGGATCAATATTTGGCAGAGTGTATAACATTCTATATTTCTGGATTTTTTTATTAGTAATAAAAAATTGAAAAAAAGAGTTTTTCATGTAAAATAGATCAAGAAGATAAATTAGAAAGTTTTAAGAATATTTTAGAAAGAATTCCATTAGAGATGGAATATAAAATAATGTCACTATTACCCCAAAAATGATACCACGTTCTCTTTTTAGTAGTAAATACTTCATAAATAAATGGATTGAAAACGGGTATATTTTTTTCCAATATAGAAGTAAAAGAAGGCAACTTTTACTTCCTTCATAAATTTAGTAATGATATAAAATCACTTTCACACGGAGATGAATTTTTTAAAAATATCTATGATGCTTTCATTAGAAATAAAAACAGTGGTAAGTATATGATAACTTTCCAAATGGTTATTAGTAGGGAATACTGAATACAGTTTGTACGAATATACAAAGATAAAAAGACATACTATATACATAATAAAATAATAGAATGGAAAAAATATATGTTTGAAGAAGAGATTTAATATAAAATATTCTTACCACGACGTTTATTTTATGCATAGGTGATAATTTTTACAATTCTGAAAATATGTTAGATAGTCTTCATTACTTTATAGATATAACGAAGATTTAAGATCATTAACCTGTAATAACGAAAATTTAAACAATGTATATGAAACTATTAGATTTTTTAATCATCTTGATAAATGTTATATATGTGGATACATTAAAATACATATGAACGTATCACCATAAATATTTATAATATTTTACTCTTTTACCACAAATAAATTAATCATTTTTTTTATTAATAATAAAAAAATTGAAAAAAAGAGTTTTTATGTAAAATGCAGAATTCAATTATAATCAAAAAAGGAGAAAATAATGAAAAATACGAAAAATAAGAAATTTTTAAAATTTTTAAAAAATATTTAAGGAACTTCCATCAGATATGAAAATAAAGGTTCTATCTTTTTATGGGAAGATAGTATTCCTAGTTTCTTTTTTAGTGATACATATTTTAGAAATAAGTGGTTTGGAAACGGGTTCAAACGTAACATTAATGTAGAGGTAGCAAACTTTTACTTTCTAAATATGTACAAGGATAATTTGAAGAAATTAACATACAATAATAAAAAATTCAAAAAGATTTACAGCACTGTTATGAAGCATATAAAAAGTGGTAAATATATAATAAATTTTTAAGTAATATACGATTGGAAAATATAAAAATGGAGTGGAGATTTTTGATATAAAATCTGCATAAACGTTTTATATTTTCACGATATTTATATCACACAATCAATATTTTTCTCAATCAATGATATGAAAATATCAATATTGGTAAATATTTTATATTTTCTTCACGATATTTTGTATATGACCAATAATTTTTCAATCAATGGTATGAAAAATAAATATCCGTAAAATTTTCATCATGTAAAAAAATTATTCATATGTTATTATAATTATTTATTATTATAATTATTTATTATTATAATTATTTATTATTATAATTATTTATTATTATAATTATTTATTATTATCACTTTATCTCCCAATACGTCTGTCAAAAATTATTTAAGCTATATATTTTAAAATAATTATTTGACCATAAGGACAATAATAAGTAAATTTTAGCAGGATTTGAAATATTTAAAATTGTATACATGTTCTAACTAACTGTTTAATTAGACGTTAATTATTTTTATACTTTTTTTTAATAAAAAAATAGAATAAAAATAAAAATTTAGAAAATTTTCATTCAATTAAGCAGTGTGTCTTTAGAAATAAAAATACACATTATAACAATCATGATTAAAATAATATAGTACACATAATAGCTTAAAACAATATTATTTTTTATGAAAAACTGATGGTCCACTAATTCGCACATTTGCAAAAATTAAATTTTTTGTATAAATTGTCGGAGTCTATATAAATATTTACAATATTTTTTACACTAGAAATATGTTTGAATTAATTACTTATTATTCTGTCAATTATTTTTATATTTTTTTTATTAGTAATAAAAAAATGAAAAAAAAATTTTATAATATAAAATGGGAGAACATCATAGAAGTTTTAAGAATATATTAGAAAGAATTCCTCCAGAAACTCAGATAGAAGTATTATCATTTTTATCTCAGAAAGTGGTAGATACAAGATACAAAATAAAATGATGGATAATAAAATGGATGATGAAAGGTAAAATTTTTTGTTATAAATATTTACAATATTTTACATTATTATTTTTTTTTTAATTAAAAAAAATTGATATAATTTTTTATTAATATAAAATGGAAGAAATTCAAAAATTTTATGATGAAATTTTAGAAAATCTCTCAATGGAAGAGAAAATAGAAGTAGCTTTAAATCTACACCAGGAATTTATACCACGATATTTATTTGATATCAAATATTTTAAAAGAAAGTGGTTGGAAAGAAATAATGAATTTTTTAATATGAAAAAAAGGACGAGCTATACGCATGAATTTTATGTATTAAATAGAGATCTAAAATCACTCATCTGCTCTGACAATAGATTAGGTAATATTTACAAAACGATTGATATTCTCGATAAAAGTTGTAAATACAATATTTTCTTTAAAATAACAGACGATGGGTACATAAGAGAAATTTCCTTTCAAGGAAATGGTTACGATGATGACAAAAGTAAGTTTTCCTTAATCTTCCATGTGAATAACCTAGGAAGATTGGAAAAATATTTAACATATTATTTATGCGAATATGAATATGATGATGTTGAAGATGGATACATTCGAAGTAAAGTGATATCTTTGGAAAAATATTATATCAATGGTGTAGAATTTTAATGGTATAAAACTTTTATAATCGTTAATATATGCATACTCTTCAATCAATTTTATAATAAAATTAATAAAATTACGAGACGATACTAGCGGATTTTTCAATTAGTAATTATGATGTCAATACTTATAAATATTATATCTAATGTAAAGTAAATTTTTTTATATTAACATAAAATATGAGACTTACGCTGAAAATTTACAAAAATATTCAGTGTGGATAACTTGGAAAAGTACTTAACATATTATATATATATATATGAGTATGAATATATCTTCATTATATCAATAGTTGATATATTTAAACATGTTACTAATAATTTTTCAATCATTGATGGGAAAAATAAATGTCGGAAAATATCAGTAACGTTCACATTTACCTCTGCGTCTTCCAACATATCTGATGAAAAATTATTTTTACTATACATTTTAAAGTAATTTTTCATTCATAAGGATTAATAATGTGTATGAAAATTTTACAAGACTTAATAAAAAAAATGTAAATTATTGGTGAATAAAATTATCTCGAGAAGGATGTACAAAAAGGAGATATATTCATTCCATTATAACATCTTGAAAATAATAAAAAGGCATCTTAAAATACTCTTAAAGATCGTTTTATTATTTGTGTCAAGTGACAATAATCAAAGATAATATAGTGTCTTCGATCATATGTACATATGACAGTATTGAAAAATAAGAATATTTAACTCTCGAAAGTTTTTTATATTACAAAATAATCGAATATAAAGAAGATTTTTGGGAATTAATGTCAATTAAAATTGAAGAATTAATTAATGTTAAATATTTACAATGTTTTAAATCGATATTATGCTTAAACCAATCATTTACTTCCCCATTAATTATTTTTTTATTAATGATAAAAAAAGGAGGAGATAAATATAAAAATTTTAACATCCCTACCACAGAGGAGTATCCCTCGTTATTTTTTTAACGATGTATACTTCAGAAATAGATGGTTGGAAAATGGTTATAATTTTTCAAATATAATAGTTAAAGAGGGTAATTTTTATTTTTACCATAAATACAATTATTACATAAAGTCAATTACATGTAATAATAGAGAATTAAAAAAATTTTACGATTCCTTTATCAAACACAAGAATAGTGGTATATATAAGATATTTTATGGCGTAATAGATAATGGAAATACAAGGAAATTTTCTATCAATGTAAAAAAAGATTAATAGTGATGTAAATGAACTTTACTTAATATTTAATGTAAATAATTTATGGTTGTTGTAAGAATATCTAGAATACTATTTACGCGAAAAATTAATAGAAAAATTCAGAATGATATCAAAAAACTCCCACAAGAGATGTACATTAAAATAATGTCATTCTTGCGCCAGAAAAGTATTCCCCCGCCGTCTTTTTGACGATGAATACTTCAAAAACAGGTGGATTTCTAACGGTTTTAAAATTTTTAACTTGATGGTGGATGTAGATACTTTATATTATTTTTATAAATGCAATGAAGATATAAAGTTATGCATACGTAATAATAATGATTAAAAAATTTATGACATTATTGTTAAATATAAAAATAGTAGTAGATACAAAATAAAATATAAAGTGTTATTCCACGATATTTATTTAATATCGAATATGTAAGAAGAAGATGGTTAGATAATGGCTATGAATTTTATAACTTGAATGATGGAATAAATGATTTACACGAATTTTATAACTTAAATCAAGATCTTTCATCACTTGTTTGCGATGATGATAGATTAGGAAATATATATGAAACAATTGTTATGTTTGAAAACAGTCATAAATATAATATACTATATAAAGTAAAAGATAATGGAAATATAAGGGAGTTTTCTTTTCGCGGAAATGGTATGGATGAAGATCCAAGTAAATTCTCGTTAATCTTTTGCGTAAATAATTCAGGATTTTTTGAACAATATTTGACGTACTATTTACACGAGTATGAATATGTGGAAGATAAATATATACTATTTGATACAATATACATAGAAAAAGATTACAATAATAGTACAGAATTTTAATAATGCAAAAATTAATATATATGATTTCCCTTCAACTTTACAGTAAGTTTGATGGAATTAAAGTGTTATACTAATAATTTTTTCAATCCGTGATTGGGAAGTAATTGATGATAAATGTTATAACCAATGTGGGGTATATCTTTCTCATATTATTATAAAATAGTAAATTATTAATATATTTATTTTCATGATATTATCTACGACATGTAAATATATTATTGATAATTTTTTGTTAGTAATAGTAAGTCTAATGTTAATAACTATAATATGTGTATCATCTCCCCAAACATATCCAAACAGAATATCTCCAATAAAAATCTTATTTTAAGTAATTCAATTTTAAATTAATTACGTCCCCATAAGGTTTAATATTAAATATAAAATTCTCATAAAATTGAATTTTTATTGGTTTTAAACGTCTGGATAAACATGACAGAAATAAATACGAACGATGTCACAACTAATACAAAGATACCTGTGATAGAATTTAGCAAATATGATAGCACAACAATGACTGTTACAGTCCCTTTAAACACAACCGCACAAAATTTGCATGCTATATTTATATTGTTACCAACTACCAAATATACCATACCTGAAGGAACCAAACTTCAATGTAAAGGTGGCAAAATTGTATATCCTAAATATTGGAAATCACCCACTGGTGAAATTACAACTATACCAAGAGGTGAAATTATTTCAGCTAGATACGGACAGGAAACAAAAGGTATTTTAAGATCTAAAACAAATGCGTTCCCAACAAGTATTACATTTGATATTAGCACTAGTTTAAGACCTGTGAGTTTGAAATTCTCACAAACTATTAAACTTACTGGTCCTCCCAACTTCAGAATAGTAGATGAGGCTGTCACAGATATTCTTTACAAAATAAAAGATTTGCAGGAAAAAGTTACATTCTTGAAGAATAACTTTGATGAAATATTTCATGTTATCAACACATTCAAAGACGTTGCAAATCATAATGAAACACAAAAATTGATAAGAAATATAATATGTAATTTTGGTTTCGAAGACGATTTAAATTATTTTGCTGAATTGACTGACAAGTTTATCAGAAACTTCGATGGTATATTGTATGATGGATTGTTAACACATGATAAATATCACTCTGAAATGATAAACATTTCGTTTGAATTAGGATTTATAGTTCACCAAAAAAATATGGTGAAAATGTTCGATAACACTATATTTATACCATATCACAATACCGCTAGGAATAATTCAACTGTAAGAATTACATACAACACTTTGAAGAAAAATAGGAAGGGTGAAATTGTTCCGGGAACTCACACATTTAAAATAAATAAAAGTGGTAATGTTACATTTTCTGGTCCAAACCTGGAAGACATGGAAAAAGTTTACTATTCATTCTACAAAATATTGTTGAGTGATCCGGGAAAGGCAAAAACTATGGAACCTTATGTAAAGAAACTTAAAATAAAGGGAGAGGGAAGAGCTTATTCAGTTAAAGAATGGTTTGCAATTCTGGAAGAGGAAGAGGAATTAAGAAACAAAATTTTGAAAGGTGATGTTCCTCTATGTAGTACAGATATAAACACAGATATTCCAGGATTTGAATATATGGAAACTGATGAAGATGATGAAGATATTTCAGATGATGAAGATTCTATATCTGTTGTAAATGTATATAAGGTTAACTTCTAATTACTAATTTAATATGTATATAATATATACATATTGTTTATCGTTTAATAATTGGGATTTCTCACGTTGGGATTCATCTGGCTATAATTCATTGGACCAGGATTACCTGAATTAGGATTTAATGAGTTCCAGTTCATACCTGATATAGTAACATTTCTATTTCCAGTATTAAAGTTGATATTCTTTGCAGATCCACTTGACATGTTGGGATCTTTATTGAAATTTAAACCGGTAATAGTTCCTCTTGAATTATTGTTTTGATTATTCCATGAGATATTCTCAAATGTACCTTGATTATTTCTGTCGTAATTATTCATTGCTTTTATGTAAAAAATATTTTTTTTCATATTTTTTCTAAAATTCTCAACATATCTATTAGATATGTTTATATATTATGCTAATATTACACTTAAGAACCTACATCATCTGAAATAATAGATGCTATGTATCTAGTTTTATTCATACCAGCTATTTCAATTATTTCTGCCGCATAAAATTGTAAACTTTTTATTTCGTTGTAACTGTATTTATTTAAATTTATTTCCATATCGCTGTCTATTAATATATATTTTTTGTTTTTATCTACACCTGTTTGCATTATCTTGTTGAATGTATAAACCGAATTGAATAATTTACATATAATTTCACTGATGTTTAATGTGAGAACAGTATCTATTATACTATCATGTAATCTTATATCTTCTCTTATAAACCTTTTCAATATAGTACTCTCAATATTTTCCATCGTTTTATACACTTCTTTAAGTTTCCTACCATTCATATGATTTATATTTGCATATTCTCTAACGTACGCTGTTGCTTCTTTTAAATTAAAATCATCATGACTTCTGCTACTCATTATCTTATTCTCCATGTCACAAAATATATTAACAAACGTATGTATATCAGTTCTTCCCTTAAATCTTTTATGAAATTCTTCATCTATATCGCTAAGAGATTTATTATAATCGAAATCACTTTGCCCTGGTTTTTTGGTGTATATGTTAAAAAATCCTACACCATCATAATGATCAATCATACTACACACAGCTATTCCACAAACTAATAAAAATTGCACTTCAGTTGTTCCAACATTGTTTATATACATATCATAAATATTTCCTAATAATATAGATGAATATATGGATAGTGGCATTTCTGATACAAATATACCTGGTCCAGTTATTTTAATATTGTCGTCCTCAATTTCAATGAGTCTATATTTAAGAAGAAGATCCAATGAATCTCTGTAACTATCTTCACTTATTTTAAGAATATCCAATGAATCAAGATTAGAATGAATTAATTTCAATATATACTTATGTATTGGTACCCTTTTTATTTCTATTGTTGCATATGTATCTAATGTTTCAAAATAATCTTGTGAACATAGTCTATAACATATACCTTCCATTGTTCTACCAGTTCTACCCTTTCTTTGATTAGATGCAGATATTGATATATTTTTGAGAAGAAGTTTGAAACCACCTGTTTTTGATATACATGATATTTTCTCTAACATATCATCTATAACAACTCTTACATCAGGAACAGTTATTGATGATTCAATTATATTTGTTCCAACTATGATTTTTACCTTATCAGTACTTGAAAATATTTGATTTTGCTCTTCAGTTGGCATATTTGAGTAAATGGGAAATACACTTACATCTTTAATTTTACTCTGTATATATGTAACTGTCGTAAGAACTTCATATGCTCCCGGTCTAAATACAATAATATGTCCTTCCTTATTCTTCCCTAGTTCTTCTTCCAAAACTTTTACGATCAATGCATTTGGATCATCTTTCAAACTATTGAATTTCTCATTTCTGCTAAGATATATTACGTCAACATTAAATCTGCTTGATTCATCAAGTTTTATAATTGGATAATTTGTATAGAATGGATCTATTAAATCAGCATTATATGTTGCTGATGTGAATATGAGTTTTGGAGAATCTGCACTATCATTAAATATGAACTTAAATAACCCTATTAAAACAGTTATATCAACAGTGGCAGTATGAACTTCATCAATAATAAATACATCACCAAATAATTTTTTAGCATATGATAATTTTCCTTTCGAAATTAATGACAACAATTTTTGAACAAAATGTCCAGTTGTTCCATAAACTATGATGGTATTGTCATCATAATTTATTTCTCTACCTGCAGCATAACCAACATCAAAATTGCTTCTTTCATAAACAAATTTGTATGATGCCATTACGGAAACAATTGTAGGAATGGAAACTCTTACTTTTAAATTCATGTTTGCAAAATACCATGGTAAATATGTTGTTTTTCCAGTACCTGTTGGGGAATCTATAGCAATGACAGGATATGCGACAATTGCTTTATATATATCTTCAGCATATTGTGTTATGGGTAGATTTGGAAATTCTAAAATTGTAGCAGCTATTGGTGGTCTTGTCCTTAATTGTTTGTAATCAACCTTCTTTCTACCGTCTGAGTATTTATCATATTGTGAATATCTATCAATGTTACTTTCTTGTCTATCCTGCCTATCATATTTATCAGATCTGTCCCGTCTATCATATCTTTCAGATCTTTCTTCATATGATTTGCGACTTCTCCTATCTATAATATCTTTGACCTTCACACCCAAGTCTTCTAATGTTTTACGGGTTGGAAGACCACTAGCCTTTTTATAAGGTAATCGTGTAAGTTGGATAGGTTCAATGGGTTTGTATTCAATGATATCTTCTTCACCAACCGGTTCTGTTTCTTCCACCTCTTCTTCTTTGTTGACAACTAATGGGTTTGTTTTAAAAATATTAGGCATTATTGGAGTGTATGTTTGACCACCTCCTAAATTACTAAATGTTTGTAATCCCATTGGCTGAACAGCATTTGTAGATGGAATATATGGTGCTGTCGGTCCTCCCTGTACATTAGTGGATGTCAATTGTGGTGTAAAATTTTGAGGCATATTTACGTTTGACAATTGTGGAATGTACGGTGGTTGTTGAACATGCTGTTGAGCGGCATTTGGGATATATGGTGGTTGTTGAACATGTTGCTGAGACCCAACTGGTGACAGATAAGGAATACTACTTCTTTGCTGATTTAACATTGGTGGATTATTCTGTTGTGGTTGTAAAGGAGATATTTGTGGAACAATGCTTCTTTGTTGAGATGTCAATGGTGGTATTTGTGGAATACCGCTACCACTTATGTTCTGCTGTGTTGTCAGTGATGGTATCTGAGGTGCACCTGTTATATTTCCAGTTCCAGAGGCTCTTACCAATGATGGATTACTTTGTTGAGGCATTAAATGTGACATTCCAGGTAAAGACGGAGTTACAATTTTTTGCTGATTCACAATAGGGGTCAGTCTGGGAGTAATATTTGATTGATTGGATAATAAACTTGATGTGAATGTCTGTCTCATTGGCAATTGTACATTTGTTATGTTTGGCTTCACAGATGACAGCATTGGTATATTTGAAGATTGTATCGTTTGTGGCATATGTGTTATTGTTGGCTTTATATTCGGTAATGATGATATGTTGGGAATTTTGATTGGTTGTGCTGATGTAGACGGTCTTAAATTTGGTAATGTTGATAAGTTCAAATTTTGTATACCTGGTGGTTGCTGATTGTTTAAATTTAATGTATTATCAACAATTGCCTTAACATTATCAGGATATACAACATTGTCTCCTTCTGACAAACTGGTACTCGTAGCTACATTTAATGAATTTGGCTCATTCAAATTTGTGTCCACAATATTCTCATTTACATCACTCTCGTTGGCTGATGATACATCTATACCTTCATTTAACTCCTCATTCCGGGACATATTTCTGTTATTTATTAATCAATTTTTTTGCTTATAATTAATTTTTACTATTTAATTTTTCTTGGTATTAGTTTCTGGCAAATTATTAACAGCTATGATGCTAATTTGTGCAGTTTAACGCTCATCTGATACATATTGAATTTGTTACTGTTTAGCATCTGTTGGTATTAATCAATAATAAACTATTAACAGCATTACTGTTAATTTGATCAGTTTAACAACTATCTGATGCATATTGAATTTGCTACTGTTTAGCATCTGTTGGTATTAATTAATAACAAATTATTAACAGCATTGCTGTTAATTTGAGCAGTTAAATGATGGTCTGTTATATATTGAATTATTCATATTTTCTTTTTTTAGTATCATTGTTTGTTTCTTGTGTATCTACTTCAGGTTTATTTTCTTCAGTTCTATTTAAGTCGAGCTCACATTCACTGTCGCTATCACAATCATCTCCAGAGAATGCATCAAGATTAATATCTTGATTAACTTTGGATTTTTTCTCTTCTCTACTTTTGAGATATCTTTCTAACATCATAAAAATTCCACTAACGACATGTCCTTTTACTTCTTCATAGTCTTTTTTTCCTAAAGCTTCATGTATTGATACCGATAACTTCATAACCATAATATCGAATTCATTCTCTTTACTTACTTTATATAAATAATCCATAATTCTTTCAAACATTTCCTCGCTGAATTTTTCTAAAACTGAAATTATCAAATCCACACAGACAGTATTGTATTTTTCAGAGAGAACATTTTTGATCAAAGGTAAAACAGTTTCCTTATATTTTCCAACCTCATATTTCTCTTTATCCATTGCAATAAAGATTACTTTGTATAAAACGTGAAAGAATGTTGATGTGTCATCGAGTAAAGTCCAGATATTAAAATTGTAGCCACCTTTAGATTTTGGTGATGTTGTAAATGGGAAATATGTATATTCTTCACATTTTGGTGGAAATCCTGGACATTTAACATCAAATGGACATTTTCTGTCAAATGCTGGATACCACTCAGAATCTGATTTGTAAGCATATTCAAATTCACACCCTGGTTCATAATCAAATCTGTTGGCAGTTCTTGCATAGTTTTCAAATTTGTTCCTTTCGCCAATTTCCATGGTTTTTTGTTTGTAAAATGATAGAGTTTCCATATCCTTAATACATTCCTTCATCTTATCGTTATATACTTTAGAGGTTATTTTTCCATTTCCAGATGCGCTATTAAGCAAATTTATTGTTCTTATGATATCTTCCATATTTACTATGAAAAAAATCATTTAAGGTTGTGAAAATTAACAATTTACATATTCTGTGAATATATTAATTTTTACTTCGTTTATTCCATCCCATCTACATATTTTTATCATCAACATCTGTCCAATTACCTTCACTGGAGGTGGAGGAAGAGGTGCTACTACTGTTACCATCATTTCCACTTGAATTGTTGGTAAAACATTCTTCATCAGTTTCATCATGAATAGTAGATTCTCTGCTACCAAATGTATATTGATTACCTGAAACCACTGGTATTTCTGAGGGATGCATATAAACACCAATTGTTGGTGTTTCTTTATTGAATGTATTGTTTGACAATGATGCTGGTGTTCTATATTCTTCGACTATAGATGTGTATCTATCACTGGGAAATATTGGTACTGTTCCAAAAGATGGACGAATGTTTGTTCTGGCTTTGTTATAATCATTAATAATATTTTTGAGAGAATCTTCATCTACATTTCCAGAATTACTATGTTTACTAAGAAGTTCTTGAAAATTTTCATCAGTATGTCCTGTATTCATCTCATCGATAAGTTTGTCAATAAATTCTTCCTCTCCATCGTAAGGTTCTCTATCATTAGGATGTTTATCATCTGGTTTATCATTTAATTTATCATTGGGATTAACATCGTTTGTAGGCTTATCTTCTTCAAATGGTACAATTACTCGCTCTTTTGCTTTACCAGGTGTTTTTTTAACCCCAGTAGTGGATGCGGATGAAGATGTAGATGATTTTGGTACATTCGTTCTTACATATGCTTTTGCGTTGGGACCCATGACAGATTTTAATACAGAACTTATAGAGTTCATAACTGTTGATGGATCAACAGATTTATTTCCTTGAAGTAATGATGATGTAGAACCAACTAAGTTTAGGATATTCATAATGTTTTCGTTAGGTAGATTGTTATTATCAACATTTGATTTGGTATTATTTTTACATTCGGTTGGTTTATCGTTATTATTACACTCACTTGGATTATCATGTGTTTTTGAATCGAAGGGTGGTAATATGTCAGGTTTACTACATGGTTCATTTGGTACAACATCAGGTTCAACTTCACTCATAATCTTATCCTTTAACAATAGTCTCAAAATGGAATTAATCCTCTTACCTGCACGTTCATATACATCAGTATTTTCTGAATGAGCCATAAGATCCTTGAACATATTCACCAAATTTAAAATAGATTGTGTATCCCCTACACAGTTACCATTACTAATTTTACTTGATACATCAGTTAATACAGTGTAATAATAATTATATATTTCTACATCAATACAGTTGAATCCTTTGATTAAATTGTTTCTCAACTCATCATCAACTGACATGACCTTCAAAAATATATCAATCATTTTAATAATTGATTCCTTTTTGTCCTTGCAAAATACACATGATACAAAAATTTGGGGAAGTTCTGACAATAAACTATTTTGAAAATCAATGGTAATACTGTTTGTATCTCTTTCTGCATTTGCAGTCCCAACATGACTAATATTTATACGAAACTCCTTATTATTATTTTCTCCCGTAACTCTTTCCTTGTGTTCAGGTGCAACTGTATTAACTTTGGGTAAGTATAAACGTGATGGATTAAATGTGTCATCATTGGTGTATCTGATGGGTGCATTATTATCATTATTTACAGCAAAAACATTATTATCACCGTTACATTTTCCGATAGGAACACTACCACCGCCAATATGAAAATATCCATCATTGTTATAACTCTTAACGATATTATTATTTCTGATAGGGGCACTGCCATTACAGTATCCGACGAAACCACCGTCACTGTTACCGTTATTACCATGAATATTATAATTACTTTCTTTAACCTTCAAAATGTTGTATTGGTATTTTGCAAGCACATCAAGATCTTTTAGGTATTGGACAATTTTGTTTTGGTAAATATCGGATGTAACAGCATTATGTTTTATTGCTCCTTGGAGAATGTTGATATTTCTGAATATGTCGTTCATCTCATTATAAACTGTTCTGTCTTCCATTTTATAGAAAAATACACATTTAAAGTTGTCTCAATTTTGCAATAAGGTTTAAATTTAATTTAAAATATGGGCAAACAAAATTATACGATTGAACTAGGCATATCTTATATCAAAAATAAAATATTATGTGCTACTTTAAGTATACCTGCATTGTCAATTATAAGAGATATCAGAGCTAATAACAGTTCAGAGATATTATTTTACTATTTAGCAGTCCATAGAACAGAAATGATAGGTTTTGAATTCGACAAGAATTCGGGTAAAGAAATTAAATCAGGCGATTATGACTTAGGTGTAGAACTTGCTAATGGTAACACTTGCGAATCTATTATTATTGTAGTGGAATCAAACATTAATCATTTGTCAACATATCAAGCTATAGCCGGTCTTGGTAGAGCACTGGGTGTAGATTCTAGCATTTATTTAAACAACACTTGTAAGTGTCCAGAATCTAAAAATAACATGGATTCCTTTAAAATTATGGTCGAAAAAAATTTAAATCACATTAGAAATAAGGAGCCTGATATGGGAAAAATAGAAAAAATTATTGAAATAGATAATGATAATAGAGATGTTGTGTTGAGAGAATATAGGAGTGGTAACGAATCCCTTAAGAATGATTTTGAATCAATGTTAGTAAATGAGCTCCAAAGTTTGATGGAAAACATGATAGATCATTTACAATCAAATGATCTTATCGCTAGAATTAAAATTATAATAGAAGCTTCTTTAAGGAATTTTCTAAGCAGTGGAATGAATAATAACAATAATGCAAATAATGCAAATAACCATAAGGTGTTGAACGAGATATACAATAGACTTCTAGAAATACAAGGTCAGAACAATTTTGCAAATAATAAAAAAATAAGCTCTAATAGCAAAAGTAGAAGTAATGAATTTTCAGATGATGAAGATTATGAGAATAAGAAAAAGGAAATGGATGCTGAACTGAAGAAGCTAAAACAGGAAAATAATAAAATGAAAAAAGATATGCAAATGTTAAAGGAACAATTGTTTAGCGCAGAAGAGTATATTGAAGAACAGGATGCAGTTATTAGAAAATATGAGAATATGCTAAAAAAATAAATGTGTTTATAATAATAATATTATTATCTTATATACGTAAATTGTACAAAAAATTTACAATTATAAATATGATTTTGGATTTGGAGAATTTGAATTATATTTTTGTAAACATAATTTCAGATGTGTTTGAGAAAAATAAGGATAAACTGATATTCCATCAAACGCGTAAAATAAAGTTTATTTTTGCTATTTCACATAGTATAAATTTAAAAAATAACACTGTAAGGGACTCTCGGATTTATTCTGATAGTCTCATAAAATTTTATACTGAAAACGTAAAAAGTATTCCGCAATTATTTAAATATATTTCAATGACCTCCGATTTGTTCAAAATAAAGAAGTGTGATAAATACATTAAAATATCATGGTTAATTCCCAACGATATTATTAAAATTTACGATGAAATCCACTATTTCAATTCTGATTGGTTGAAACTGTATATTTCAGTTTATAATTATTTAAGTAATAACAATGTTGGAATTCGCCGATCTCATTCTGATTTATAGCAGTATATGATCACATTCATATTCATATGCATTGCATATGAATTAATTATATTTTACATTTACTATATATGCAAAGAATATTGAAAATATAATGATAACCAATATGTAAATATACAAATTTACCTTCCTGTCAATTGTTTCACTTACCTCCACCACGCTATCTGCCATTTTATTAATTAATTTTTTATATTTAAGAATATTTAAGGGTGATCAGTATATATATTATCTCTATCTTTAAATTCTTCAGCTGAATGTGTACCCAGTCGTGTACATACAATATCTTTCTTATTTTCTTCTTTGTCACAGTATGCATTATGAAAATCTAGATATGTATATCTTATTTCTTCTACTGGAAATGATATCTCATATGGTGAATAATCGAAGACAGGAACAACTGTTTCTTTCCAAGTTATCGTTGGTTTTCCAGTCATGGGATCTCTTGCATAATATGGTGTATTATATGGCCATACACCAAATCCATATAATACACACACTATGATAACAATTATCGCAAATAGTATAAACATCAAAATTAATGGTAATATACTTGAAGGTACATCTACCCTATTGCTTGTTTTAACATTGGGTATCTCTTCATTCATTTTCATTCTCTGAAAATATTTTTCATAAATATTTTTACAAATAATTTCCCATATAAAAAGCTATATGTATTCACGAGAAAAATATTCAAAATGGTATTATCCCACAAATAATGTAAACAATGAAAATAAAAAATATTCTGAAAATGATATTATGAGATGCATAAGTAAAAGATTATATATGAAAAATGCAAGTTATGATATCGGTATAATATTTTAATATGTTCATCTTCATAATCATAATCATAATCATAATCATAATCATAAGTTAATGACTTATGATTATTTGTAAGCCACCAACTTATGATTATTAATTTATTATAAATGTACGCAATCGGTGTCGCTAGAACGTCAACAGTAAAACAAGATTTAAATAACCAGATAGACATTATAGAAAAATATATTAAAGAGAAGGGATGGATTGCCAAAGATATAATAAAAATTAAACATTCTGCATATAGTCAAGAGTGGGAAAATAAAATATTGGAAATTGTCGATTCTGTGGATGACTGTGTAAGACATATTGTTTATACATCTGTTGATAGAGCATCTAGAAGTATGGTTGCTTTCTGTTCATTTATTGACAAACTGAAAAATAAAGACGTTACTTTGCATTTTATTATTGAGAATTATCATGCTCATATATCTGACTTTTTCCCAATTACACCCGTCGCTGTACAAATATATAATATGATAAATAATGGTCAAAACACATCGGCTATATCTGGTGAGAAAATTAAATTGTCAAAAGAGAATTTAAAGAATAATTATGGTGCATTTACAGGAGGATCGGTTCCCGATGGAATGATGACAATTATAACCACTGTTAACGACATAAAATATAAAACCTTAAGAGAAATTGATGGTTTTTCCGATTTAAAAAGTACTATATCGTATCTTTATAACGTGAATAAAATGAAACATGTGGAAATAGCACGTCAATTAAATTTTAGAGGAATATATTACCCAAAGTTTATATACAATAAATTAGAAAATTTTTGGTGGGATGCAAATAAAGTAAAATCATGTTTAAATAAAAAATGTATTTTGGAATCTGATGCAAAACTGTCAAAATTATACACTTCAAAAAGCTTTAAAGAGAAAACTACTTATAAATCAATAATTGATGAAAAACAGATAAGAAAAGTTAGATATCATTTAGTTGAATGGGGTAAGGAAGATATATGTTGGATGACTGAACATGATTTAATATGTTATGCACAAAATGATGATAGATCAATGTATAGAAAAATGGTGGATTTCTTCTACAGCTTGTTTTGAAGATTAGAGTTAATATTTTTAATATTGACATTAACATGCGAATTAATACTCTATGTCAAACATTGTCAAATCAATAGGATCATAAACATTACTTTTAATAAATTTCTTCTCTCCATCAACAAATATCCAATATACTGAAATATATGGTATGTTAAAATATATCCTTTCTAATTCCGTATCATATCCATTGTATATGATTAACATGTTATCTATTTTAATATTATGTCCTGCAGGTGTAAAATCATCATACAATCCATCCCTCAAATTTTTGACAAATATTTTTTTGTCATACCAACAACTTCCAATTTTAAGAGATGGATATGATGTAAATAATTTCTTAATGTCTGTATATATGTCAAAGGATTCATATCTATATAATTTATCTCTTACACCATCTTCATTGTAATAAGATATTTTTATAGTTCCATTGTCTATCATCAAATCTAAATCAGATATTGAACCATTTACATAATATGTGCTGTAAACAGCCGTATGATTTATTTTATAATTGTTACTGACAACACTGTATTCCCCATCCAGCTTATCATTTTTTGTATTACATATAATCATAAAATCATAAGTATCATTATAATTACCTGTTACAACATATTTCTTGATCATGTCTTTATAATCATCTGTTATAAAATCTTCATATTTTTCAACGTCGATATTCATTGATTCAAATGGGTCTGGGTAATTAAATTTATCAAATAATACATATATGTTGATCATTTCAATAAATTTCTTCTTTGACAACTCCTCATAATTGTCAAAATGTATTTTATCAGTTGGTTTCTCCATTTTTATTTATAACAAATATTTTTTTGTTTATTTATAATTATAACATAACATTGATCCTTATATATTTTATTTTACTGTAAATAAATTGTATACAATGCTTGTTTTTAACTTTGACATTAATAACACTATAACAAAAATTGGAAGAAAGTATAAAGGAATGAAAATAGAATTATTTCCATCATTTATGAAAATTTTTGAAGTATATCCCGAATGTAGAATTGTATTTAGAACATATGGTAGAAACAGATTAGATTTGTTGAAAGAGTTTATTAACTATGATTTCATACAATTAAAAACAGATTGGAAAAATGGCGATAGTCCAACATATGTGGATGATTATGGCGAAGTTGTAGACATAAATAATTTACTGCTTACAACAGATACAAAGACAATTATATTTATTAATGAGGATTACCATAAATGGGCTGGAGAAAAATATAATCCAAAATTTGGTAAAATTATCAATGGAAATGATAAATTATTACAAATGGGATTTGATGACAAAGATTGTATGTACACTGAAGATTTGAACGTAAAATTACATATGGTTGATGTAGATAAAGCATCAACAGATGAAAATTATTATATTGATTTAATTTGTGTAATGTCTGATGATGTAGAATCTTAAATATTTTACCATGTTTTTAAATATAATGAGATATTATTTTTGTTTTTTTGAATTTAAGCCATTATGGAATAGTCGGTGGGTCGATTGTATATGTTTAAATAATCCAGTTCTTTTAACAAGATCATATGATAAAGTAGTAGAATTTAAATCTAAGGAGTCTATATGTCCATCTGATTCATGTAGATATTGTTCAAACTCCGGATTTCATATTCCAACACATTGTATTGTTGATTTAGATAAACACGATATTGTAAATTATGTTAAAAATAGGGAAATTAACGGTAATTATAAGGGAATTGGAAGAATGGGAAGAGTAGATGATATTCCCAAATTTTATATTAATATTGAAATGTTAAACATTGAAGATTATAATTGTAAATTTATATATCCGCTAGTTAAGATACATTATTCATGGTTACCACTACCTTCTCCCAATAATGGTATACAATATATTGAAGATGTTCTAGTGGGTAAAGATATGTTTTTCTCACAATGGAAAGAAGGATAATATAATATATACTATGTATATATTATTACACCATCATACAATACATAATCCTATTACAATCACTTTGTTTATTATATTCATTCCCCCGCCCGGCACGACTATTTTATTTTTTAGTATTTTTATAATTATTCTTTATATGGATTTATTTTAAGCATTATTATTTTATCAGGTTCATCAGATCCTTTATATGCAGATTTTATAAGTGTATCTTTTTTATTATCTACATCCACGGTTGGTTCAATAGGTTCCTTGTTTTTCTTTATATCATTAATATTATTTACATTCTCTTTTGTTATATCTTTATTTGTTAATATATGATGTATGTTCTTGTTCGATAATATGATATTACTTTTATTTCTTTTATATACAGTCATTGGAAATTTGGCATACGGGTCTTTATTTTTAACATTGCTACTACCACTCGAACTCCCCACATCCGGTTTACTAGCATTATCTAGCCACCTATTTACTTTCTCATTGTATAACTCTCTAGAATAATTTACACCGGGATTCTTACCATATAACTTGAAAAACGTATTAATATCAGTTACTTCTTCTACAGTTTTAATTTCCTCTTTTGGCAGTTCTTTTTCTTTAAGAGGTTTCTTGAATCCAAATTTTTCCTCGTACAATTTTTGAAATGAGTCCAAACTTGATGATTTGCTACTTTCATCATCAATATGTAGATATATTTGTGAATCAGATGCTTTGTTAAATACATCTTCAATTTTATCAGGAATTGGATTAACAGGTGGATCTGGATCGGGAGATGCTTGCATGTTATAAAGATCGTCAATTTGGCTATTTATCAAAGAATTAATATTTTGTTTATTCTTGACTAAATCACTAATTTGCTTGTCTAACATGCTTATCATAGACATTTTGTGATTATTAAGATACTCAATCTGATCATCAATCTGGGAATTCATCAACTGTTTATTCATGAATAAATTTCTGATCTGTTCATCTATATAATCATTTGTATTCAATTTATAATAACCATTCTTTTTCACATTATCGTTGGATTTTATGGTAGTAGTTTGCACTGGACTATCCTTGCTATCAGTTTCACATATACCATATATCATATCGCTTATCTCAGCGTTAATATCATTAATATTGGTCGAACCATCTATAATTTCATCAGGGTTTGTCTGTAAAATTTTAATGTCGCTTAAATCATCTACATTTTCAAGTGGTTTTGTCTGTAAAAATTTAATATTATTCGCTTCGTTCATCTTATTTACTAGAAACGGTGTTAAATTTTCATATTTGTTACTTTCCACATCTGATTCTTCACCTACATCTGTCTCATAAATAACTTCCATCAATTTGGAACCAGATTGTTCATCATTCACAATTATATCGTCAAAAATAATCAAATCATTTACAAATTTATTGCTTGTATCATCGTTTTTGTTTATTAATTCAACATATGATTCGCTCAAAACATCTCGATTTTTAGATTCTTCACATTCATTTAAATTTTCAATTATCTTCTCTATCTCTTCATTAACGTCCATCTTTTTCTTACCATTATTGTTATTAATTATTGGTTCAGGAGAATTTATGTTATTGTTTGTAATAGATTGGTTTATTACAGTAGACGAATTGTTGATAGATATATTGTTGTTGTTAATATATGATACATTGTTGATAGTTTTATTGTTATTGATGTTAAAGGATGATGTACTGTTGATATTGTTGAATGTAATAATTGGTTTTATAGTTCGCAAAAGTGGTTTATCTTCTGGATGTATCTTATTCTGTTTTTTCTTTTTTGATGAATTAAATGTGTTGATATCCAAATATTTAAATTTATCATCTCTTAAATTAGAATACACTGAGATTTTGGGAGAATCAATGGGGGAATTAACATTATTATTTGGATTGATTGTTTCTTGTCTTGAAGGTGATAATTTATTATTTTTGCTGATATTATTATACACGCTTGCAACAAAACGTCTACTTTCAACGATATCTTTTACTACAACGTTGGTACTGGAATTTTTTAATGGAATTTTTGATGGTTCAGAGACACTTGGGATATTCTTAATCACTGGAACTTGAGGATGTGGAATCACACTCACCTTATTCACATTAGGTACGTTAACATTGTTCAAATTTATTTTTTGTGCATAACTGGCGCTGACGGTAGTTTTTCTTTTTTTATCTTTATCGTTAATGGGTACTATACCAACAAATCCAGGACGTATATAATTATTATTAATGTGATGTACTTTCACAGATGAAGGTTTGTTACTCATATTCGTGGTTGTGATATTTGATACGTTGTTTATGGTATTGGTTTTGCTTGTGGTATCTTTTACGTCAATTTTGAATAAAAATTCATGTTTATGACTTAAATTTTCATTTCTTTCGGGAATTTTAAATAAATTATTTTTATATACAACATTTTTACTATTGTCCATATTGATATCGTTATCTGTACTTGCAATTTTGTTGTTAAAAATATTCATATTATTTGTGATGTTAGTGGTTAAATTTTTGTCATTGTTTAAAACTGTGTCGGTTTTATTAGTGTCAATATTAACTGTATTTTTTGTAATTGGTTGTTCAACGTTTGTACTCTGTGATCTATTGTCATTTTTTGTGTTAAACAAATTATCATAAATACGACTCTCAAAAGATTTTATATTTTTTTGAGATTCATTTTTATCAGTATCACATGAAAAGATTTTATCAATTTGACTGGAATTATTATTAGTTGTAACATTGGTTATGGGTGAATTAACAGGTGAACTATTTGATGATGTTTGGACAATGTTCTCAGGTGTATGTGGTAAATAATTATCATTTTTAATTAATGATTTATCGTTTATTAAAGAAGTTCCTGAAAATTTTGATGTGTTATTATTAATATCGGTCTTCCTTCTTATGGAAGGAAGTTTTGTCTGAATATTATTGATGTTTTGTGTATTATTGGTGGAAAATTTTTTAACACTTTCACTTGTAACACTGGATGAGGGCTTATATTTTTCAAAAACAACACCATCAATTTTCCTGTCGTACTTATCTGTTTCTTTAGCAAATAATTTCATTGATAATTTATATTGTTTTTCATGAAATTCTATTTCTTCTTTTGACATAGGGACCTCTTTAACTTTATTTTTATCTGTGTTAATTGGATGTTCATGTGGAAACGATTCTATCATTATTTTTTCTAACGACCAGTCTTTTCTTGCTCTATTAATTGTATTCTCACTGTTTAAGATAAATTGTTTTCTGTTCTCAGCTGTAATTCTATTATCCTCTTCATCCCATTTGAGACTATTGTCCCAATCATCATCTTCGGTCCAATTTTTACCATTCTCTTCCCTAAATTTACACCATTTCTCATATGAAACATGTCTCTCCCACTTACGCCTATGTTCCATATCTTTTTTTGATTCTAATTCAGCATGTTTATTCCATTCTTGCTCTGAAACTAACGGATATTTTTTACTCATCCTCTCTAGTCTCTTTTCGAGAGGGAGATAACACATGTTGAATCCAATTTTTCCTTTTTCCATCATATCATTATAATAATCATAATAACATTTCATATAGTTTTCATATCCGTGATGTGTTTTAAACCACATCATGTCTACAAATTCCATATTTTTTGTTAATTCTACCATATGTTCTTTGGTAGGGTTAACTTTGTCACAGTGTTGAACAATGGTCCTAACGTCCACATTGGCCTTTAAAATCTCTTTTTCTTCTTTGAAGCTTTTGTTAAAAATGTCGTTAATATCCATTTTATGGAAAATTTTATTTTTTTTCAAATCAATTTATTGGGAAATTTTTTTAATGTTTGTGCATGGGGTGTATGTTGGAAAAAATGGCACGTTCTTGATTAATATGATGTTTAACTGGTGATTATGCGGTTAATTTGTGAATATTCATGATATGGATTGGATATGCTGATCTAGAGTTTTGAAAAATATATATTATGGACAATTAATACTGTAACTGCGTGTATGGACTATAAACACTATTTATTTATTCATTGTTCTGTAATACTGCATAGAGTGATAAATTTTTATGGGTGTATATGATTATCATTTGTGCAGATTTTGCTAAATAAAAATATTATCATTTATTGAATGATAACTGTTTGTTATGGACTTTTGAGTGTATGATTTTTTTTATCTTATGATTGTACAGAAAAAATATACATAATATGATATATTCTTTTATAATAATACTGTTATCTTCTAAACAAACAATATGTATTAAAATGTCATACTTTTGACAATTATCATTATTTCAATAATGGTATAATATATTGAATGTATTTCTGACACAGATTATCACTGTTAAAATAAACTATTGTTATTTTTGACAACTAGAAAACTTTAAATTTTTTTATTATATATTAATTAATGTTAAAAATACAATACTATAAATTATAATATTATAAAAATGGTTAAATTCAATAGAAATTAAAATATATTATATGATTGGTATATGGTGTAAAATTTGTATATTTTACAAATTAACATTGTTTGTTTTAATATTGTTATGTTTATCAATATATTTTAATATGTAATATACTATATGTTGTTGATATTTCAATTATATTAAAATTAATAGTTATAATAATCATTGAAATAATCAGTGTTGATTTTAATATTATATATTTTTGACTTTACATATTGAATGAAACTATCTATTTTTAAGACATTTATATTTTGAATATTATTGATATTCAAGGTTGATACCATGCTAATTTTAGATATTTAATTTGTTTATATATTCTTTATATTAATTAATTTTTTTTATATAATAAATAATTTAAAAATTAATATAACTAAAAATACAATGGTTTCTATTATAATATCATAAAATGTTTATTTTTAATATAAATTAAAATACATTATATAGTTAGCATATGATTTAAAAATTATTTAGTTTACAAATTGATACTGTTTGTTTTATAGATGATATATTTGCTAGTAAATTATAATGTATATTATATTATATATCATTGGTATTATACATATATTAAAATCAACAGTTATATTAATCATTGAAATAAACAGTCTTGATTTAAATGAAAATATATCTTTAATTTATAACCTGATTGAAATCATATGTATAATAATATTTACATTTTTGAATATCAATGTTATTCAAGGTTGATACTATACTAATTTTAGATATTTAATTTGTTTATATATTCTTTATATTAATTAATTTTTTTTATATAATAAATAATTTAAAAATTAATATATCTAAAAATACAATTGTTTCTATTATAGTATAATAAAATATTCATTTTCAGTATAAATTAAAATACATTGTATAGTTGGTATATGATTTAAGAATTGTATTGTTTATAAATTGATATTATTTATTTTAAAGATGATATATTTGATAGTAAATTATAATGTATATTATATTACATATTATTAATATTATACATGTATTAAAAATAACAGTTATGTTAATCATTGAAATAAACAGTCTTAATTTTAACCAAAATATATCTTTAATTTATACCTTGATTGAAATCATATGTATATTAACATATATATTTTTGAATATCAATGTTATTCAAAGTAAATATATTATTAAAATTGGTACATTTAATTTGTTTATATATTTATTATATTTATTAATTTTTTTTATATAATAAATAATTTAAAAATTAATATATCTAAAAATACAATACTTTATGTTATAGTATAATAAAATATTCATTTTCAGTATGAACTAAAATATATTATATGGTTAATATATGATTTAAAAATTGTATAGTTTACAAATTGTTATTGTTTGTTTTATAGATGATGTATTTACTAATAAGTTATAATGTATATTATACTATATATTGTCGATATTATACATATGTTAAAATTAACAGTTATGATAATCATTTAAATAAACAGTCTTATTTTTAATCAAAATATATCTTTAATCTATATCCTGAATAAAAACATATGTATATTAACATTTATATTTTTGAATAACAATATTATTTAAAATAAATACATTATTAAATTAGTACATTTAATTTGTTTATATATTCTTTATATTAATTAATTTTTTTATATAATAAATAATTTAAAAATTAATATATCTAAAAATACAATTGTTTATATTACAATATCATAAAATGTTTATTTTCAGTATAAACTAAAATATATTATATGGTTGACATATGGTTTAAAAATTGTTTAGTTAGCATATTGATACTATTTATTTTAAAGATGATATATTCATCAATAAAATTTAATATATGTTATACTATATATTGTCGATATTATACATATGTTAAAATTAACAGTTATGATAATCATTGAAATAAACAGTCTTAATTTTAATCAAAATATATCTTTAATCTATACCCTGAATGAAATCATATGTATATTATTATTTATATTTTTGAATAACAATATTATTCAAAGTAAATATATTGCTAAATTAGTACATTTTATTAGTTTATATATTCTTTATATTAATTAATTTTTTTTATATAATAAAATATTTAAAAATTAATACATCTAAAAATACAATTGTTTATATTGCAATATCATAAAATGTTTATTTTCAGTATAAACTAAAATATATTATATGGTTAATATATAATTTGAAATTTATACAATTCATAAATTTATACTGTTTATTTTAAAGATGGTATATTCATTAATATATTATAATATATAATATACAATATATAATCAATATTTCAAATGTATCAAAGTTAACAGTTATTATAATCAATGTATTAAACGCTCTTGATTTTTTAGATTATGTATTTTTAAATTAATTTATTGTTTGGAACTATCTATTTATTGTTATTTTTCACTTTTGAATGATAATATTATTCAAAATAGATATATTGTTATTTTGGATATTTAATTAGTTTATATATTCTTTATATTAATTAATTTTTTTTATATAATAAATAATTTAAAAATTAATATATCTAAAAATACAATGGTTTATTTTACAATATCATAAAATGTTTATTTTCAGTATAAACTAAAATATATTATATAGTTAACATATGGTTTAAAATTGTATAGTTGGCAAATTGATACTGTTTATTTTAAAGGTGATATATTTATTGACATATTATTGTATACAATATATTACATATTATCGATATTTCAAAATATATCAAAAATATCAGTTATTATTTTCATTGTATTAAACAATCTTAAAAATTAAATTGTATATTTTTCTAATTAACATTATAATTATAATTGTTTATTTAATAATATATTTATTTTGAATTTCAATGATATTCAAATAAATATATTGTTAATTTTTAACATTTAATTTTTTTATATATTCTTATATTAATTTTTATTTTTTTTTATATAATAAAATATTTAAAAATTAATATATCTAAAAATTAATATATCTAAAAATACAATGATTTGTGTTATAGTATTAGAAAGCAGTTAAATTTGAAATATTGTAATATATATCATATGGTTAATACATAGTGTAAGATTAATGTATTTAACAAATTAATACTGTTTGTTTTGAAGATGATATATTTATTAATATATTACAATATTTAATGTATTATATATCCTCGATATATAAAATATATTAAAATTGTTATCTACTACAATCTTTGTAATAAACAGTGTTAAAATTAAATTATACATTTTTGAATTATTCCGTTGACTATAATTATTTATCTAACGATATTTTTATTTGTGAATGATATACAACACAAAGATTATTTGTATTATGTATATATTAAAAACATAATCACTCTTAATTAAAGGTCAAACATTTTCATGTTAATTGATGCCGAACATATCGTTGAAAATAGTTCAGTGTTAGTATATACATCAGTATAAAGGAATACACAATTAACATTTATTCATGACATAAATAGATGTTAATACACTTAGTTTGTCACGAGTCTTTATTTTTTGTGTAATTTAATTATTTCCAATAATAACCGCATAGTTACCTACCTACACTATCTGTTATCGTTATCAATTATATTGTATATATTTGAGATCACACTGTAGATTACGAATATTTGTAAATGCTTTAAAGATCGCCCATAATAATGTTTTAATATGTTAGTAATAGGATAGTTTCACATGGATATCTTTGCAAATATTGTTCTTATATATGCTTAGGAGAATAGTTGCCTTTACTCCCTAAAATACTAATATTTTTATCCTATTATTTTAGGGGTTTAGTATTTTTTCTGAGAGAATTATGCGCACTAATGTTTGGTTTTATAATAGTCTTACACATTCACACCGTCTCAACATAATTGTTAACTATATTGTGCATATTTGAGATTGTATTTGCATATAATAGACATTTGCGAATATGCGATATATGTCTGAATATGTTACATATTCAAATGTATTGATAGACAAAGAGCTGCAACATGTTATAATGCATAACTTATAGATTTTATTCATTCACTACAATCTTATTTTTTCTGGGGTTTTGGGAAAATTCCAGAATTTTTCCAGACATTTCCCAGAAAATTTTTAATTTTTCTGTATATGTATACAGAAAGTTAAAAATATGATACTTTCATCACACGTCCACACCGTCTTCATGAAGTAAATTTTCTCACTTTTTGACTGTTCTCAAAAAATTGCCCAGAAAGCTTAGGAACATAAGTGGTAATAAATGTCGTATGGGAACCCTTTCAAATGTAACTAAAATATGAGTTATATATCATATAAGGAAAATTCAGTAATAGTTCGTATATCATGAAAATGGATAACTTTCATAAAGGTGTATCATGATAATATATGATATACTTGAATTATGTTTATATATATATTAATTTTCTTATTTAATAATTAAAATATGTGACATATATAATAATATAAGAATAATATTATTATTGTAACAGATTTAAAGGACAAGATTATTACCCTTTAAAATTACAGGTGTTTATCAAAAATTATATGATTTTTCATTTAGTTTCATATTGGATTAATAAGATAGTAAAGAGTCTGAAATTAAAGTTATTTTTACTGGTTTACTTCTTTTTGACAGTGAAATTCCTTAAAAATATTAATATTTTTTTAAAAATTTTCCAGCTATTCTTATATATATATTAATTTTTTTTCTTTATTTAATAATTGAAAATTATATAGTATTAAATGAAAACAATATAAAATCTGATAATGATTGTAATAGATTTAAAGGACAACATTGTTGTCCTTTAAAATTATAGGTGTTTATCAAAAATTATATGATTTTTCATTTAGTCTCATATTGGATTAATTGGATAGTAAAGAACCTGAAACTAAAGTTATTTTTACTGGTTTACTTCTTCTTGATAGCAATTTTTTTTAATATTAATATTTTTTTTAAAAATTTTCGGCTATTCATTTATATATATTAATTTTTTTTCTTTATTTAATAATTAAAAATTATATAGTATTAAATGAAAATAATATAAAATTTGATAGTGATTGTAACAGATTTAAAGGACAATATTGTTGTCCTTTAAAATTACAGGTATTTATCAAAAATATATGATTTTTCATTTAGTCTCATATTGGATTAATTGGATAGTAAAGAATCTAAAATTAAAATGATTTTCACTGGTTTACTTCTTTTTGACAGTGAAATTTCTAAAAAATATTAATATTTTTTTTAGAAATTTTTTCAGCTATTCTCTTATATATATTAATTTTTTTTCTTTATTTAATAATTAAAAATTATATAGTATTAAATGAAAATAATATAAAATTTGATAGTGATTGTAACAGATTTAAAGGACAACATTGTTGTCCTTTAAAATTACAGGTATTTATCAAAAATATATGATTTTTCATTTAGTCTCATATTGGATTAACTGGATAGCAAAGA